>WNFY01001967.1_pt1 | contig 22990 bp, 27 predicted proteins | sample 5400091 | NCBI WGS metagenome assembly WNFY01 (sample SAMN13153364, study PRJNA577476) | soil metagenome | isolation source: 60 cm soil or saprolite under grassland replicate 1 | place: USA:California | collected 2016-06-15 | reverse complement strand
CTCATTACGAAGAGCTGCGGCGGCAGGCGCTACAGCCGGCTGGAGGAATCAGGCGTGCTCTCACTGCATGGTAAGCAATGCCAAAAGGGACAAAGAGCAAACTAATCGGGAAGAGATGATTTGTCCAAATGTGCGTACCGACGTCGTTATGATTATGGCCGGAATGGTCCTTCACGGCGTCACGAGGCAACAGCATGAATAATGAAACACCCCAGAAAGTAAGAGCCAGCCAATTGAAGCGGAATGCCTATCTCTCTATATTAGACAGTCGACGCTGCGTCAGGTGTTCGAGAACAGCGAGAGCACCAAACGCCAGTATGATCTGCGTGGGCGCGCGCTGGCTCTGGGTTGGTCGTTGGAGCAGATTATTATCATTGATGGCGATCTGGGTCAGTCGGGAGCGTCGGCTGTGGACCGTGAAGGTTTTCAGCAGTTGGTGACGGAAGCGATTTTCAATGGCTCGCGCAGTAGCGGATTATCTAACAGATAAATCTGCCCTACGGACAGATAGTTCGCCGCCCTCCAGTAGGCGTTCATCCGTTGCAATTCTTCAGCAGACAGAGGTGATTCTTCGTTCATTCCGCAGTTTCCTTAATCTTACGCAGCAGAAATGCTCATATTGTGGACCCGACCGCGTCTCGGTTTTCAAGTGCCTTCCAAACGATAATCAAAGCAAGCGCGATCAGCACCGCTCCGCTAATTACATACGGCGCGTTGATCTGCCAAATGAAAAGCGCGCTGCCTGATAGCGGGCCGGCAGCCTGACCTAGACTGCTAGCTGCGTTTTGGACGCCGAGCGCCGTGCCCGTCTGTTGATGCCCGCCGCGCTTTGAGATCAGAGCAGCGAGATTTGGCGCGATGAAAGTCATTCCCAATGCGAGGAGCCCAACGAAGGCGAACACAAAGAGCCGAGTGCGCGCGGTCGCCAAGAGTGCAATGCTCGTTCCCATCATGCCGAAGCCCGCGCCGATCTGGTAAATCTCGCTGATACGACCCGCTAGGAAACCGACGGCGCCGGCTTGGAAGATGGCCATTACTAACCCGCATACGACAAAGACCGCGCCAACTTCGACTGGCCCGTAGTTGAACTTCGCCTGCGCGAAAAGCGCGAAAGTTGCTTCAAAGATCGTCAGAGCCAATTGTCCAGCGAGGGCCAAAGCGAGCAGAGGCCTGAGCCTTCCGACTAACGTCAGCCAATCCGAAATCATCGCATTGTTCGCATCGCTTGCTAAAGCTGAAGGCAGTGATTCCGACAGCCAACGTAGCGCCGCAAAGAGTGTCAGCAGACCTAAGAATGCCGCCACAAAGAATGGAATAGAAAAGCTGTCAATCATGAAGTGGCCCAAGCGGAAATTGAAATGCCAATCTCTGCGCGACAGCATTCCGCCCAGCGCAGGTCCGATGACCACGCCGAGACTTACCGCCGCGCCGAGCCACGCCATCCCGCGACCGCGCTCTCGTTCCGCCGTCATATCGGCAACATAAGCTGCTGACACCGGCAGCGTTGACGATGACAAGATGCCTCCGAGAATGCGCGCTGCATAGAGCAACCACCGCGACGTGGCAAGACCGAAGAGTATTTGCGCCAGGACGTAGCCCGCGATGCCGATCCAAGATGAGAGGTCTTCTGCCGATGCGATCCGACCAGCGTCCCCATACCGGAGCGAAGATGAGCTGCATCAGTGCATAAACGCCGGTCAGCATTCCGACGTGCAGCACGACGGACTGACGCGCCTTCAGCCAAGGCGAGACGCTCGACGTAAAACGGCAACACCGGCAGCGTAATACCGAAGCCGATCATGACGACGAACAGACAGGTGAGAAGTATGAACAGCCGTTTACTTATCATGTTGGTATCTGATCGGTCTCAGGCGGGGCGATGCGTGTGCTGGCAATACTCAATTGGCAAACCGGATCAATGCCAGCACGCCCGCCAGGTCGAGCAAAAGGCGGGCGGCGGCAGCCGCACCGAACGCAGTACACACCTCGAACCCACACGCACGAATCCAAAACGACAGGCCGCGCCCGGACCGGAGCAACAACACGTCCGCAAGACCGAGCAGCGGCAGAATCAGGATCAAGAGAAAGAACTTGCGCCACACCTGGCTGAGAGGAAGGACGACAGCAATGCCGATCCCTACAAGAATCAGAAAGGCGGTCCATCCGACTTTTCTGGGGCGCGAAAGATCAGATTGCAGAAAGAGCCGCAGGCCGGCGAACCACACAAAACCAGCGCCGATTACGATCGCAATTCGGAGAAGTGATTCGAGCATTCCAGATTGCCGCCTCCGTGAATCAGCCGTTGCCTCTTGCGTCCGCCGAACGATTGAGTTCAGATGGCTCCGCGAGTTGCGACAATCTAAGACGATAAAGACTTCATGGAAGACACGCAATCGCGGCTCGCCTGCAACGACGTGTTTAGATGCCGTCAGATTGATCGGACTTCTCTTCGTTCATCCACTTCACAATCGCTTCTGCGACTTCCTCAATCGTCAACAAGCCCGCCATTGCCGCACCTCCAGTTGCGGCACATGCACTTATTCGCCGCCGCGAGTAGTCGAGGATTAGACGGAACCGGCGAAGGGCTTCCCCACCGATTTGGCCGAACGATAGCCGGGCCTGTCGGGCCGGTGATTTCTCGCGGCCTTCAGATAAAGCAGACAAGGGTCGTCGTTGGCAGACTGCGCGAAAGCGACGCTTCCTGCGCTCAATACCAGCGCAAGCGAAAAGGTTATGCTGGCGATTTTCTTCATGACGTTCCTCCTCACACTCTTTGCTGATCATTTCCCGGTCGCGTGACACGTTCGGGTTGTTGACCAGGCGCAAAACCAATATTCAGTTGTTGGGGGATTTCTTCTTCTGTGGTCGGGATGGGAGATTAGACGGCAAAGAGGCGTCGGCCGTCACCACACATTTTGGTAGGTTTGTGTGACCGGAATGAGAAAGGGTAAATTGCTAGTTAACGAGACGATTGCGCAGCGCTTTTGCTACAGCTTCAGATTTTGAATGGACTTGAAGCTTCTCGTAGATCGACTTTATGTGAAAGCAGACTGTATTGAAGCTGATGTGAAGTTCAGTGGCAGCGGTCTTGTAGTTGTGGCCTTCGACCAGCAGTTTCAACAGACGCATCTCATGAGGAGTAAGGTTGTAGTCGGCGCGATCTGGTGGACGAACCTGACGAAACAGGCGGACCACGCGCCGAGCGATCTCGGGCGTCATAGGCGCGCCACCGTTTGCCGCTTCGCTGATGCTATCCAGCAAACGGGCGGGCGGCGTTTTCTTCAAGAGGTAACCACACGCGCCCGCACACAATGCCTCGAAGATGCGATCGTCATCATCGTAAACAGTGAGCATCAGAATACTAAGCGCCGGAAACTGTTGCTTGAGCCGGCGCACGCCTTCGATACCATTCATTCCCGGCAAGGCAGCGAAACCCCTCGGTGCCGTCAATTAACATGCGAAAGCCGTCGCGCAACGCGCGCACATCCTCCACGATGGCCACGTTGATTACTTCCTGCTGTGTCGCGACCTCAGTCATTTCTTCGTTCACCTTATGATTTGGTGTGCCTAACTTGAGTTGGCGCTGATTCGAGACAAGCTTACACCCAAATGTTCGGCGATTCACCACATAGATATGTAGGACTGGTGTAGCCCAGAGTTAAGTTTGCATTGACTAAATGCTCGCCTGGATTGCGATGAGAGCATCGAGACCACAATTGCTCAACGCTACATGTGCGTCGGCTGTCGATATTACTTGCTGCCGAGTTGGCCTGGGCGCTGGCAGTGGCAAACAGAGAGAATAACGTTTGCTGCTGTAGTTGCTCTGAAAGCACCACCGCGAGAGTCGTGATCAGAAATATTGTCCCCGCCAGTACGCCTGACGATTTTGACATTGAGCTGAGACCCTGGCCTAATTCCTAGTGTGAAAGTCTGTCGGATTGAAACACCCTCCGGAAAGGAAAAACCGCGCCTACAACACACAGCCGGCATAACCTTGAAGCTCAGTTCTAGTCTTCTTCCTCCTATTCGTTAACACTGCCGCTTCATTAATGCGACCTTCCTCGCATACCGCCGGCACCGACAGCTATCGCCAACATGAGTCGCATCAACCACTTCTTTCCCAGTAAGGACGAAATACCTCCGGCGACGCATAGCGTGGTAGCCAGAAAGATAATGAAGATGATGCCGAAAGGTGTTCCGTCTCTGCCTAGCTCGTCATCAACCAGCCGTTCGTTGAGTACCCAAAAGGTTACATAAAAGAGAAAGCCTCCGATCAAAGTGAAGATTAAACCGGCCATCAGCGACATTCCTCTTACGGCTCCGGCTGGCGCATAACCGGCCCGCCCGCAGCTTGGACATTTAGTGTCTTTCTCTGCTGTTCGATAATCGCACCAGATGCATTCGTAAATCGGCGCTCGGGCGACCTCGCCATCGTCTGGCCTGGAAAAGAACGGCACATCAAACATCCAGCGCGAGGAGATTTTCGGCATCAGGTAATAAGAGGAGAAAGTGATCCCTCTCCTGACGACCAGCGTCTTCGCCATGTAGCCATGCCACGTCTGTCGCTGGTCGGAAAAAGAGATTAGATAGCCGAGCATGAATTCAAAACTCGAGACGCCTTTCAGAAAATATCTACCCGTCGCGCGTCCGAACGAGATGCGCTCGCCGTTCATGTCGGTTACCTTGATTCCAAACGCCAACTTGCCAAATGTCCCTTGCCAACGGCTGCTTTCCATCAGGGCGAAGTAAGGATACGCAATGATGAGTTTGATGCTCGTGAAGATCGTGAAGACCCCGGGAAAATCATAAGTCATGAACATCGTCGCCGATTCCGGTCGTTGCCAGTTGAACAACGAGGTGTATCTCACTGGAAATCCGAACGCCCGATTGACGAAATAAAAAATGCCGCAGGGCGCGAGCACGACGCACAAATCAATGAAGCGCGCCAAAGCACGTCGCGAGAACGAAGCGTAAAGGGACGAAAGGGCCTCTCTCACTCGTTAAGACCTTCCCCGTTGAATGGGCGTCCTCGTGCTGCCCGAACGCTCTATTGGCTTCTTCGCAGCCGCAAGACTTTGCTGTCCCCAGTGAATCGTTTAGGCCCACCCTTAAGGATCACTTCGTTAACACCTTCGCCGATTGCTTTCACGATTACTGAGTCCATGTCCCAATTGTCGCCGCCGGTTCCGCCGGTAAAGGTCGTCTGTAGATCGACCTCGGCGATCTCTGACGGGTCCACTGCCTGATTGAGCGTTATCGTTTCGACATGCATCGAGCCATTTGCCCAGGCTTTGCCTCCATTGATGTCCTTGGCAAGCTGCGTCTGACCGCCACGGAAATGAATGATGACGTTGAGATTGTCATTGTCTCCGCGCAGATCATCGCCGCCAGTTTGAAACATTAGTTGCAGCTTGTTGGCTTTGCCGGCCACTGCGGTGCTGATGGGAATGGCAAGAGAATTCTCGTTACCTGTGAACCGAAAGAAGCCGTGTGTGGCAATCAGTTTATCGACGCCCTCGCCCATTGCCCTGATTGAAACTGACTCCATGTCCCAGTTGTCTGAGTCGAGTGAAATCGAATAGCCTGCTTTTAGGACGATCTTAGAGATGTCCGAGGGATCAACTGCCTGATCCAGCGTAATAGTTCTGAGGCGCGTTGAACCGTTTTCCCATGTCTGACCTCCATTGATGCCTCTTGCAATCTGAGTGCTGCCACCACGAAATTGAATTGTGACGTCGAGATCGTCGCGGCTTTCCAGGTTATCGCCACCGGTCTTGAATGCCAGCTCGAGTTTGTTAGCCTTGCCTGCAACTGCCATTGTTATGGGCATCAGGAGCTCCTGATGAAGAGAGTTGAACCTCATAAACCCATGAGTCGAGATGATTTTGTCGATGCCGTCGCCAACTGCCTTGATCGAAACTGAATCCATGTGCCATTCGTCAGTGCCACTTGGGTCGCCGACCGTGTTGAGACCCTTTCCGGTGGGCTTTTGGAAATCAACTGAAGCGAGCTCAGACAGAGCCACCGGGCGTTGCAAATCAATATCAAAACTTTCAGTGGTGTTATCAGCCCAACGCTGACCGTGGTTGACGTTCGGCTTAAGTTGCACATTTCCGTCGCGGAAGTTAACGACGACGTTCAGGTTGTCATTTCCCCCGCGCAGATCGTCATCGCCAGTCTTGACTGTAAATATCAGCCTCCTGACCTGGCCCTGTGCCAGAGCTGGGTAAAAGAAAAAGCAAGCCAGCAGCGACAATAAGGCGAGCCGGATGGCGCGCTTCAGAGGTGACGTGAACATTCGCTCTTTCGTGCTGTGATTCATGATGTCCTCCCACTATTCAACTTGGTTAGATTTTCTGTTGATGCGGGGGATGTGGCGCGACTGCGCCAAGGTCTATTGCTCTCTCTTCAGCCGCAAGACTTTGTCGTCGCCCGTAAAACGTTTGAAGCCATGCCTGAAGATCACTTCATCGATGCCCTCCCCTAGCGCTTTCACGGTGACAGAACTCATGCTCCAATTATCTGAGGTGTGAAAAGCATCATTACTTTCGCTCCAGGTCTCTAGATCAATCTCGACAATGTCTGAAGGTTCCACGGCGTCATCCAGCGGAATGGTTTTGGAATGCATCGATTGGTTTGCCCATCCCTGGCCCGCATTAATGCTATGCGTATCCTGCTTGTGACCATCACGAAAGCGGATAGTGGCCGCGACGTTGCTGTCACTTCTCAGATCATCACCACCCGTCTGGAAAATGAACTCAAGCTTGTTTACTTTGCCAACCGCAGGCATCGCTACGGGTATCGAAAGAAGGCTTTCGTACTCAGTAAACCTATTGAAACCATAGCTGGCGATTGTCTTGCTGACGCCTTCGCCAATGGCGCGAACCGAAATCGAGGTCATGTCCCAGTTATCCGCCTTGTACGCCACTTCGACCCGCGTCTTTAGATCGATCTTAACTATCTCCGATGGCTCCACTGCACGATCGAGTGTGATGGTTTCAGTGTGCGTTGAGCCGTTGGTCCAATTCCGGCCTCCATTGATGTTTTTCGCGAGTTGCGTCCTGCTGTCACGGTAGTGAATGGTGATGTCGAGATTGTAGTTATCTCCGCGCAGGTCATCGGCGCCGGTCTTGATAGTCAGCTCCAACTTATTCGCCTTGCCTGCACTGGGCATCGTTATCGGGATGACGAGACTCTTCTCATCACCGGTGAATCTATAGAATCCATGACTGACAATGACCTGGTCCGTGCGGAGGCCAATCGCCCTAACAGAAACAAAGGCCATGTCCCAGTTGTCACCTCCGCTTCCACCGGTGAATGTGGTGCGAAATTCGATCGATGCAACCTCAGACAGATCGTGTGGCGTAGAAAAGTCAACGTGGAATGTGTTCTCGCTGTTGTTTTCCCACGATCGACCGTTGTTCACATTTTGCTTCCATTGCACGTTTCCATCGCGGAAGTGGATGCCGACATTGAGATTATCGTTTCCCCCACGCAGATCGTCGCCGCCGGTTGCTACGGTGAACGAGAGCTTTGAGAATGAGCCATTATTTTGGCCCCCATTTGGATGAGCAACAGCCGGATATAGAAGAGAGCAAACAAACAGTAAGAGGAAGCTGAGCCGGAGGGCCGCGTGCCGCGAAGACGTAAAGCATTCTTGGTGCTTGCGATTGTGACTTATCATAATTCCCTCCATTCAACTCATTTGGTTCTGTCTTGAATGCGGGGGATACTAAGTGAGGCTCCGAGACCTCATTCGCCTCGCCTGAGTCGTAAGACTTTATCGTCACCGGTGAAGCGTTTGCGGCCGTGTCTGAAGATGACTTCGTTAATTCCTTCGCCGATCGCTTTCACACTGACAGAATCCATGTCCCAGTTGTCGCCGCCCGATCCGCCGGTGAACGTCGTCTGTAGATCAACCTCGACGATGTCCGAAATATCTACCGCCCGTTCCAGCGTGATTGTCTCGACGTGCATTGATTCGTTGTGCCACGCCTTGCCGCCATTGATGTTCTGCGCAAGCTGAGTTTGACCACCGCGGAAGTGGACGATGATGTTTAGGTTGTCGTTGTCACCGCGCAGGTCATCTCCGCCGGTTTGGATCGTCAGCTCGATCCTACTAGCTTTCCCCGGCGCCGTCTGACCGACAGGAATTGAAAGAGAGCTTTGGGATTGCGTGAATCGAAAGAACCCATGGTGGGCAAGCATTTGGTCCACTCCTTCGCCTAATGCCTTTATTGAGATCGACTCCATGTCCCAATTATCCGGAAATTCGGCAAGCATTCCCCCGAACTTTTTTAGATCGATCCGGGTGATGTCTGACGGATCGACTGCGCGATCCAGCGTGATCGTCTCAACGTGAGTCGAGCCGTTCTGCCAGGTCTTGCCGCCATTGACATCCGTGACCAACTGAGACGCGCCGTTCCGGAAGCGAATAGTGACGTCGAGATTGAACGGATTTCCTTTAAGATCGTCGTCACCTGTCTTAACCGTCAATTCGAGCTTGTTGGCTTTGCCAGCCACGGCCGGTGTTACGGGAATTGTGAGTTCTTCATGCGCCAGGTCGAATACCATGAACCCGTGAGTGGCGATGATTCTATCCATGCCGTCGATGGTTGCTCTGACTATAACAGATGTCATGTGCCATTCGTCCGTACCAAAACCACCACCGGTCGGTTTCTTAAAGCTGATCGAATCAATCGCCGAAATGGCGACTGGCCTTTGTAATTCAATGTCGAATTCCCGCGTCGTATTGTTGGGCCAGGTTTGACCTCGGTTCACGTTCGGCTTGGCCTGGATATTTCCGTCGCGAAAGTTCACTACCACGTTTAGGTTGTCATTTCCGCCACGCAGATCGTCATCGGCAGTTTTGACTGTAAATATCAGCCGCCTGACCTGGCCGCTGTTTTGGCCGGGGTTTGCATGAGCCGGAGCCGGATAAAGTAAAAAGCAGACTAGTAATAAGAGTAAGCTGAGTTCACTCGCTTGGCGCCTTAGAAACAACTCCGACATTTTTTTCATGACGATCCTCCTTCATTGAACTTGGGTTCTCTCTTAATGCCGGTTTGACGGCTTAGCCCTTCACTGTCTTCTCAGCGTTAAGATGCCGTCGTCGTGTGTAAAACGCCTCGGCCCGTGGCTGAAGAGCACTTCGTTAACTCCTTCGCCAACTGCTTTCACAGTGATGGAGTCCATGTCCCAGTTATCGCCACCGGTTCCACCGCTGAAGGTGGTCTCCAGATCAATCTCGACGATGTTCGCCGGGTCCACTGCTCGATTCAATGTGATGGTTTCGATATGAGTCGATCCGTTCGCCCACGATTTGCCGCTATTAATGTTGCGGGCGATCTGGCGCCCGCCATCGCGAAAGAAAACAGTGATGTTGAGATCGTCGTTGTCACCGCGCAGGTCATCGCCGCCGGTCTTAATAGTCAGTTCAAGCTTGTTCGCTTTGCCGCGTTCAGCCGCAGTTAGCGGAATCGAGAGCAGACTCTGCGACTTTGTGAACCGAAAGTAGCCATGCTTGGCGATGATTTCGTGCACGCCTTCGCCGATTGCGCTGAGCAGCATGGAGATCATGTCCCAGTTGTCGCCGCCGACACCGCCGGTGAATGTAGTTTGCAAACGGACTCCCACAATATCCGATGGCTTCACGGCCGGCTCCAAGGTGATGACCTTGGTGTGCGTGGATCCATTTCTCCAGGCTTCACCGCCATTAATATTCGGCACGGCTTGAGCGCCACCGCCCCGAAAATTAATAGTCACGTCAAGGTTGTCCCCATCTCCACGAAGGTCATCGCCGCCCGTCTGGAAAATAAACTCAAGCTTGTTTGCCTTACCTGGCTCTTGACCCGAAATCACAATCCGCAGAGTGTCGAAGGCTTTGAACCGATAGAACCCGTGTCGGGCGATTATCTTGTCCACGCCTTCGCCTATTGCCCGCACTGAGATCGACTCCATATTCCAGTTGTCGAAGTCCTGATCTTGTCCCCCCGTCTTCCAGGTGTTTGGGTTGAGATCGATTTCAACGATGTCCGACGGGTCCACTGCCTGATTTAGGTCGATGGTTTCAATGTGCGTCGATCCATTCGCCCAATTTCGCCCCCCATTTATGTTTTCCATGAGTTGGCTAAAGCCATTACGGGCGCCGATAGTGACGTTCAGATTGTTGCTATTGCCGCGCAGGTCATCGTCACCGGTTTTGATCGTAAACTCGAGCTTGGTTGCCCTACCGGGCTGGGAAGGCACTAGGATTACAGGGAGCAAAAGTGATTTGCTCTCTCCCGTAAATCTCATAAAGCCATGAGTGACGATGACCTTGTCTATGCCATCGCCGATTGCCCTGACCGAAACGGATCCCATGTTCCAGTTGTCGCCGCCTCCCCCTCCGGTGAACGTCGTTTGTAACGTGATCGAGGCAATCTCAGAGAGGGGCACCGGCAATTGCAGGCCAATGTCGAATGCGTGCGTCGTTTGATTCGGCCAGCTCTGACCGTGGTTCACATTCTTCGTCCATTGTTCGCGGCCATCACGGAGGGTAATGGCGACGTTCAGGTTGTCTTGTCCGCCGCGCAGATCGTCGTCGGCCGTCTTGACGGTGAAGCTCAGTCTCCTGACCTGGCCCTGCGCTAGCGCTGGCCAAGAGAAACAGCCGGCGATCAGCAACAAGAAGCCGAACCGGATGGCACGGGCCAGAGATGACCTGAACATTCCTTTTTGCGAGTTGTGATTCATAATGCCCTCCCTCGTTCAAGTTAGAAGAGTTTCTGTTGGTAACGGGGGATGTCGCGCGACTGCTCGCAACTTCATTGGTCCCTTTTCAAACGCAGTGTATGGTCGTTTGCTTCTCCTACTTTGGGGTCATCCTTAAAACGCTTGAAGCCATGCCTGAAAATCACTTCGTCAACACCCGGGCCGATCGCTTTCACGGTGACGGATTCCATGTCCCAGTTATCGCCGGTGTCCAAAAGTCCACCAACACCGCCCCGGGTTTGTAAATCAACTTCTACGATGTCCGACGGATCCGATGCTTGATCCAAGTAGATGGTTTTGGCGTGCATCGATTGGCTTGCCCATCCTTGTTCTCCATTAATGTTGGGTGCAAGCTGGGTGTGACCACTACGAAGGTGAATAGTGATATCGAGTTGGTTGTCACTCCGCAGATCGTCGCCGCCAGTTTGGAAAGTGAACTCAAGCTTGTTTGCCTTGCCTTTCTCAGCCATCGTAACGGGGATCGTAAGAGAGTTGTCGATCGCGGTGAACCTCTTGAAACCATACTTGGCAATTGATTTATTCAGGCCTTCGCCGACGGCGCTTACAAGGATCGATTTCATGTCCCAGTTGTCGCAGTCGACGGCGGAAAAACAGGTAGTCGGTTTCTGTAAGTCGATTCTAACAATGTCGGATGGGTCTACTGCGTGATCCAGCGTGATCGTCTCCGCGTGCGTCGAGCCGTTGGGCCAATTTCGACCGCCATTGATATTTCTAGCAAGCTGAGTACTACCACCAAGGAAGTGGATAGTGATATTGAGATTATCATTGTCTCCGCGCAGATCATCGCCGCCGGTCTGGATGGTCAGTTCAATCCTGGTTGCTTTGCCGGCATCGGCGAACGTTACGGGAATCAATAGGCTTTTTTCATCACCGGTGAATCGATAAAAGCCGTGAGTGGCGATGATCTTGTTGAGGGTTGGGCCAATTGCCCTTGCCGAAACGGAAGTCATGTCCCAGTTGTCGCCGCCAGTTCCACCGGTGAACGTGGTTCGAAACTCGATCGAGGCAATCTCAGACACGTCAATGACCCTTGGAAAGTTAACGTCAAACCCTCGCAACGTGTTGTTTCCCCACGACCGGCCTTTGTTCACCTTTAGCTCCCATTGCACATTTCCATCGCGGAAGTGGATGCCGACGTTGAGATTGTCGTTCCCTCCACGCAGATCGTCATCGCCGGTTGTCACTGTGAAAGAGAGCTTCCAGGCTATCACGCCACCCTGCTGCCCGTTCGGGTAGGCACGCGCCGGATAAAACAAAGAGCTGGCAACTAACAACAGCCAGCTGAGACAGACGGCGCATGCCGAAGGTGACGTGAATATTCCCTTGTGCGCGCGATTGCAATTCATGATGTCCTCACTCCTTTCAATAAGTCATCAATATGTCAGGTTAAGTCTTGAGTCGGACTTGCAACAGATTCTTGAAATGCGAAAGTCTAAGGCACTCGCTTCACGGCACCTCCATGACTTCGCATGACTTGAGCGTGTAGTCGTGCCTGGCTTGAAGCTTCAATGGATACCAATCGGTATCGCCTGGGGTGACAGTGAATTGAAGATGCATCCAGTCGCTGGTCATCTGCCAGGTTTCCGTTTGTGCATCAGGTCCTTGAATGCTGAAAAAACATTCATAGCAAGGACCGGTGCCCTTAACGCTGCAATCGACCAAGTAAGGCTTTTCGGTGGCACGAGCCCTAATGCCAATCTCAACAACGTCGGCATAGTCCATTAAATGCGCGGTGCCGGAACGCCCATCGATCTCGCCGCCCGGAGAATCCTTGGGAAAGATGAAATTCAGATAGCCCCTTCCCTCGACATAGCTTTGACGTGGCGTTAGCGAAGCATAGTAATTCTTTGTCTGGAGGATCTGTTGGGCTTGAGCCGGAGTAAGTTGTGCTTTCGACTCGACGCTCTCCTCTCGATTATCACGATGACGGCCGCGAAAGGACCTGATCCGCTGGTCGCCGGAACCTGATGCGCCAGACGGATTCTGCTGGCCCTGCGATCTAACCTGGGCTCGCAACAGAGGTGAGATCCAGGGAGTAATTGTTACTAATGCGACTAGACCCAGCACTGAAATATCTCTTAGCTTCACCGCACCACCTCCAAATATTTTTCGCTGCGAACAGATCTAGGAGTGTCAACTCCCGCTCGGCAGATTCATCGTCCGTCTTCTGACCAGCGACGACTCGCGCCACTTTTCCTACTTCCTGTTGGCCTCAAAAGTCCCTTCATTGATCGTGCCGGCATAGCCTTTGAGACTCCACCTCCCGTGAAAACGTCTGCCCTCAATTGTCCCGGTTAGAAAGACATTGCCGTCAGAGATATTTGGATTGAGGTCAATCCAGATCTCGCCTTTGTCGATTGAGCCATCCAGCTCGCCCGAACCTACCTGTGCTCCGATGTGCTCTTGATTGCCGACCTTATTCAACTGCCAATTTCCTTTGAGCTGAGTCACCACTTCCGATCTAATGCGCTTTGTCTCAAACGAAGTAATCGACAATCGTCCCTCAACGACTTTAGCTCCCTGCTTGTCGTAGCTGGTGTATTGATAGTCACCGATGAGGACGGATTTTGGCGGCTCGGCATTCTTCGCGCTTGAACAGGCTAGGATGTAGCAACTCAATGTCAGGGTAATCAAACAAGTATTTGCGATCTTCATGGCTTAACTCCAAGTGTTGAGCGGCGTCTTCAGGGCCATCTGCGGCACCGACCATTACCAAAATTACTTCACGAATAAAACCATAGAAATGTCACCACTGCGACGGTGAGCAGCGCCAGCACCGACTGCCATCGCGGCAGACTTACGACGCCAGACAAGAGCGTGATGACTAGTAATGACAGCCAAACGATCATGAATGGATGTGATCTGTTATACGCTTTGAAAGGGACCGGCCCAGTCGCCGCGTCGCTAATTATGATTTCGTAGCAATACCTTCGGCAGTACATGTCCAGGCTAAAAAGGATTAGAGCACTAAGCAAGGCTACCCATCGAACTTTGTTTCTGAAAGATCTAAACGTCATAGCCTTTAATTCTCCGCCTCGCTCGCCGGCAGACGGCACTCTTGGGAGATGGTCATGGCTGCTTGTGATTCTTGAAGAACTTCACAATCTCGTCCGGTGCCCAGGGCGGATAGACGTGAGCGCCGGGATGAATGAAGGTCTTGACCGGCGTTTGCGTCGTTGATGGATAGAGCGTGCACTTCGTACCGCTCACCGCGCCGGCCGGCACCGGGCACTGCTGGCCCTGGCCCGTTGCGTTATCGACCGGACGATCATAATTTTCTATCGTCTGTTTCTGTTTGTCGTATGGGTCGGTAGTATCCAACACTCCGGCAATCGCCAGGACCGCTCGCGGCTGGCTGAGATGTTCCGGTTCAAACAGGCGGCCCGCGACCTCGCCGATGGCCGCGATCACGTTGCCGCGCTCGGCCCAAAGCAAGTAGCTGAAGACCGCGCCGTTCGAAAAGCCGGTGGTGTAGATGCGATCGTCAGCGACCATGTATTTTTGTTTCAGCTTCGCCACCATGTCGTCGAAGAACTTCAGATCGCGATCGCCGTAATTCCCGGTGGTTTGTTGCCAACCCGGTCTGTCTCCCTGTGGATCATGTGGAGCCTTCGTTTTCAGACCCTGCGGATAGACGACAATCGCTTCGGGCCAAACTGTCTGGATGTGCATCAACTGCGACGTGCCCTGCATGTTGCCGCCGTGGCCGTGAAAGGCGAAGACCAGTGGGTGCTTTACGTTGCTGGTCGTGGGCGCGGGCGAAAAGACCAGCGCCTCGCGTTTCACGCCGTCAACAGTCCAATTCATGATCTCCTGAGCTGATGTGCTCACCGAGGTCAAGGCGATGAATGCTACGATACTGAATGCCACTAAGTGAATTCTCATAATCAACCCCCTTCGTGATGAAAATCATTTCTTTACTGGCTTAGCCGCAACTCGGCCGAAGATTTGTCCGACTGCGACGCGCAAGCCGCCGCCATCGGCATACCCATGCATGATCCAAAACGAGTCGTCCGTCGGATCGACGGAAATGCCGCCCACGTCGAGGTCGCGTTCGGGCTTGCCGCACTCCTTATCCTTGGTCTTGCATGCGTCGCTGTTTGGCTGGGATGGATTGCACGCGGGCTTCGCCTGTTCGCATGCGTCGCGCTGCCAATGGTCCGCGCCGCTTCCTTTTTGCAAAGTGCGACCGGGGCTGATGTCACGGGCGCCGCCAAAGAAAAGACTGTACGCGACCTCTGGAAAGACATGTTCGCCGGAGCGCATGTAAACCAGCGCCACGTCGTCATTTCGGTTCACTTCGACCGCCGGCGTTCCAGCGAAGACATGGCCGATTGAATCCGGTTCATCGGGAAAGCGGTCGCCGACGGAATCGTCAAACTCCACCACATTCGGGTTGCCGATTCTTACCTTGACCAGCCGCACCGAAGTAACGCATCCCGGCCAGCCTGGAAAAAAAGTTCGGCAGTCGTGGAACGTGACGTACACACGCCCGTGTTCGTACGCCGCCTTCATTACAGAGTTGCCCGTGTTCGTCATCTGAAACTTGAACGGGTGCTCGAGGGAAGTAGTGGATGGCTGCGGGGCGTCGCGCGGTCCAAAGAACTCGCTGATCGGCACGTCAGTCCGCGAGAGTTTTCCCTGCACGTCGTGAAACAACCAGAGCGCCAGAGATGGCTGACCTCCAAAGGACTGAGTGCTGGCGAACACAGCGTCGAACTGCCGCGGCAGTGAACCGTGGTGAACTGCCGGCTGCACAATCGAGCTGACAATCGCGCCCTGCGCGTCTTTGAGATTCCAGAACTGGAATGCTTTCAGCGAAGAATTAGGCTTCTCGCCGCGCGCGAGCGGGTCGGCCTCAACGATACTGATCGTGGAATTACCTTGGCCAGCGACACCCGCGGAATGCTCTTCAAGCAAGTATTTCGGGCTGACGCCGACTGAAGGGTAATCGGCGCCGTGAGTCATGGCCGATTCGCTGGCGGGCCAGTGTCCGTCGTTTGGAATTGAGTCCCACCAGTAGAGGTTCCAGCCGTCGCGTGGGTCTGAAGTGATCGAGACAGCCACCGCAAGCTTGCCGCGTCGCGCTGCCTGCACCGCCGTGCTCTCAGCCTGAATGTCATAGGCAATGGCCAGCGAGACAACCCAAAAGCGGTCACGGTACTCGTCATAGATAATGCGGGTATCGTAGAAGTTGTTGATATGGCAATCGAACTGCGCGTGATTGCAAGCAGCCTCTTCCTTGGCTGACAGGTTAAGGTTCGCGTTGATGTCATCAAGCATCGGCGCGAAGAGATCGTTGGTATCGATGGGCGCCGTGAGATTGACGAGGCCGATTGGCGAGCTGGGCCCAGTCGTCCTGTTGCCCTGACCTGTACCGGTGCCCGATGCGGGCGGCGACTTCACCCGTAGGAAGCCTCCAGTCAACTTCGCCAAGTAGGCAATTCTGCTGTACTGGCTGACCAGCAGACAGTCACGACCGGCAGCGATCTGCGGATCGCCAACGCCGATCCTGTCGTCGAGCTTCCAGTTCGTGAAGGCCTTTGGAGAACCAGCCGGACCGTTCAAACGCGATGCCGGCCGGCCCGCGCACTTAGCCGGCACGCGACACTCGGGGCCCGGCGTTCGGTTTTCATAGTCGTCCGATCCGCCGCCGCGCCCGTTGCGATCGTCCTGTCGTCTCAGCCTCGTGTCTGCGCCCTGACCGCTCGAAGCGTTATCGTCCGGCGGATACTTGAACGGCCCGTGCACCACCAGTCGCTTCGAATCAGGATCGGAGTCTGGCGCCGCATCGATCGCCACTTCAGTGAAAATGCGGGCCTCAGCGGAGCGCTCGCGATGAATGAACAGCGCGCCAGCGATCGCAAAGCTAATAAGCAACGGCAAGATTAGGCGAGAGAATCTTCGCTTGCTTCTGGCGAATCGCATCACTCTGCTTATTTTCACCGTCTTGGTCCTCCTATTGGCAGTAACTCATCGTCATGTTCGCTTGTGCGCTTTGAAAAACTTAACGAACTCGGCCGACGCCCAATCGGGATACACATGCCCGCCGTTATGGAACAGGGCCTTGACGGGCGCTTGCGACGAAGAGGGAAACAGAACGCAGCAATCGCCACAGGGCTGCCCGTCTTTCAACGGCGCGTTGTTGATCTTGCGGTCCGTGGCAATGGTTTCAGCCTGCCACTCAAGCAGCACGGAGCCATCCATCAGGCCAGCGATGTGCATGACCGGCAGCGGATTGGTGAGTAGAATTGGCGGCAGCGACGCTCCGGTGACCGCTCCGGCGACTGCTCCGATCGCCGCCAGAGTTGTGGCGCGCGTTGCCCAAAGCACATAGCAGAAGTATGCGCCATTCGAGAAGCCCGCCGCGTAAATCCGTTGGTTATCGACGGTGTATTTCTGTCGGAGCGTCTCGATCATCCGGTCAAAAAACTTTAGATCCCGATCGCCCTGGTCGCCGATGTATCTTTGCCATCCCGGAGCATTTCCGGCCGAATCGTGGACCACGCCCGGGCCGTCCAGGCCTTGCGGATAGACCACAATCGCTTCGGGCCAGACCGTCTGAAAGTTCCACTCCGCCGTATGCTGCATATTTCCTCCGTGGCCGTGAAACGCGAAAATCACGGGATGCTTTTCGTTATTTGTTTCCACGCCGGGAGCAAAGACCAGCGCCTCGCGCTTGTCGGGGCCAATGGTCCATTGCATAACTTTTCCCTGATCTGCTTTAGCCGACATTGCAGCCAGAACCAACAAAGTGGATGCGATTAAGAGACGAATTTTCATGACGGAATCCTCCTTCTCATCAGTGATTCAGGTGTAGGTCAAAAAAGTCTGCGACCATCTTTACAATCTGTTCGTTCGAGGGATAGATCTGCGCGTCCGGCGGTTTGGGCCTCAGCATATGTCCGGCATTCGTAACGATTACGAGTTGTGCGCTCACGCCGGCGGCTTGGAGTCTTCGCCGTAGCTCCTTCGACTGATCAAGCGGCACAAGCAGATCTTGGTCGCCTTGGAGAATCAGAAAGGGCGGGTCAATCCGCGGTGACGTAATTAACCGGCCCCGCCTGCTGCAAAGTGGTTTCGTCGTCATTAAAGATCTCTTTGCAACTTTCTTTGACGCAATACCCCGTCGCCCTCAAATCCGTCGACCCATACATATCAACTACCGCCTGGATGCGCGCCGACACGCCCGGAAATTGTGCGGTGGGAAAATCTCGATCGTCGCTAACGCCGAGCAGTGAAACCAGATGCCCGCCCGCGCTCCAACCCCACGCCCCAAAACGCTTTCGGTCAATCTGATATTCCGTCGCGTGCGCTCGCAGAAACCGAACGGCGCACTTCACATCTTCGATCATCGCCGCAAAGGGATTGCGCGCGGCTCCCTGCGCGTTAGGATTGAACAAACGGTAATTGATCGCGCCACCACAACCCCCCGCGAGATCTCTTCGTGAATTTGCCCCGCGCCGCCGCTCCCCTTATTCTCGTGTTTCCCACCGACCACCATGCACGTAGATCAGCGCCGGCGCGGGCTTAGTCGACGGCTTGATGGGAAAGTAAATGTCCATCTGCCGGCCCTCGCCGCCGCCACCACAGTAATCAACGTTAGAAATCACGCGCCCGAACTTGAGATTGACCGGAGAGTCTGGACCCGAAGCAATCTCTTCGTCCTGAACAGAAGTTACCTTTGGTTTTTGCGGTTTAGGGCTGGTTGCCCTTCTCTTACCATGCACATCGCGGGGCGGGGCCGCGAAGAAAAGCAGCAAGCCCAGCAAAACTATGATTCCTGTTACGCCCAACGATCTTCTGGTCATCTTTAACCTTCCTTTCTCATCTGCTGTTCCAAAGTTGGTCTCTTTCTGAATCCTTCAACTACAAATCTGCATTCAATGCCTCGGGTGTTTGACAAAGAATTTCCAGATCGAGTCGGTCGCAGAGAGATTGTCGCCATTCTGAAGCGTGGGCCATTCATGCGTACCGTTCGCAAATGTGTACAAGACGACCTCGCTGCCATCACGGCAACTGCTATACTCATCGATCTTCAGATCGCCCTGTTGTCTGGTCGTTTCTTGCGGAGGTGAAGCGCAGCCATCAGCTTTGACCCAGAACGCAATTGAATCTGCCACCGGGAGGTTCGCAAACCTGCCGCCGCCGTTGTAGTAGATGGTTTGGTCCTTCTTGCCATGGAAGGCAATAACCGGGACCGGCTCTGACGGATCCGGAATTTCCCGAACCGGACCAGACGCGGTATTGCCGATGGTTCCCGAAGCGATCCCGATAGCGGCGAGCCGGTGAGAGAGCTTCGCGCCCAGGAGATAGCTCATGATCGCGCCGGAAGAGAAGCCGCAACAGTAGATGCGTTTCTTGTCTATGCTCAGATCGTGTTCCGATTTGTCCATCACGGCTCGTATGAATCCGACGTCGTCGGCCCCGTTGTTGCTGATGTCGCTGAGACCGGCGTTCCACACCGTTGGCCTTCCCACGGCGTTCGGATAGACGACAATGAAATTTTCCTGATCCGCCTTAGCGCTCATTCCGGTTTTTTGCTCTATCGATTCTGCTGTTCCACCCATGCCGTGCAGGACGAAAACCAACGGCAAGCGTGCCGAGCCGTGGTAACCGGGCGGGATATGCAGGATGTATGATCGTTGCGTTCCGCCCACGGTAATCGTTTGGTTGGAATCGCCGGCAATCACTATCCGTGGCGTAGTCTCAATCACCCAGGCCTTTTTCCCTGTGCTGACTTGGGCGATAGCAGTGGTGACTAACATGATGAGGCTGACCGTTAGCATTATTGATATTTTCCGGCGCATCCTTTCTCCTTACCTAAAGCTCAAGCTTCAATCACGAATGATGCCCTCACGCTTCGCGCCTTCACCCCTAACCTCTCTCCCGAGGGAAGAGGGGAAGCGACTTGCTGCACACCAGCAGCGCGCCGCCATCGCCTTCAATGACATGAATCTCGCCCGCCTCGACGCCACGGAAAATCGCGCGCGCGTCGGTCGCAGCTAGCGCCGCGGCTTCGGTTGGCGTGACCATCAAAACCTCGGCGCTGCATTGCTCGCACCATGCGACCAGCGACCGCATGCTGTGTCGAATGGTGGTTCGCTCTCGCGACTCGACCGTGACAATTGTTGTTTTTTTCTTGCGTCGCATTTCTCGGTCAGAAAAGGCCTTTAGTGCCGTCGATCAGTTCTGCTAAAATCTGGTCCGGTAATTCCCCGAATTGATTCCCCTAAACTTTCTAGTATTTGAATGGAGCGCATTGTGCGCTGAGGCGTTTCCGAAAATCCTTAAGCGGGCAAGGAATTTTCCGAAAAATTTCGGAGTTGCAGATTTCTTCTCCCCTCTCCCTTTGGGAGAGGGTCGGGGTGAGGGCTTTAGCGTCGCGTAAACCCTCCCCTTAGTCCCCTCCCAGAGGGAGGGGACGACATAACATCATCATGGCTGCACAGACCCGGCTCATCTACGAATTCGACGACTTTCAGCTTGAGCCTGACGAGCGCAAGCTCTTGCGGCGCGGCCAGGTTGTGCCGCTGCATGGAAAAGCGTTTGAGTTGCTGCTCGCCTTGATTCGCAACCGCGGACGGCTGCTGACGAAGGATGAAATTTTTGAACTCGTCTGGCCGGATCAGATCGTTGAAGAGTCGAACCTGACGGTGAACATGTCGGCGATTCGGCGCGCGCTGGGCGAACGCGCAAATTCTCCGCGCTATATCACAACCATTTCGGGACGCGGTTATCGGTTTACCGGCGAAGTCCGCCAGTTTGCTGATGAAGCACTGACGATCGAGCGTGAAAGTTTCGCGCGAGTCACGGTTGAGCAGGAAGAAACTGAATCAATATCGCTGCTGCCTTCGGCGGTACAAATAACGAAGGCCGTGCGGCGTTTGACTGCCCATCCGGTGATGTTATGCGTTATGGGCGGCCTCGTCGTGACGCTGACGATTGGTAGCTTATGGCTGAAAAGTAGTTTGCTGCGCGCGTCGGCGCCCCTGCCGTGGACGAACGTGACGATGCATCGTTTTACGACGAACGGCGGAGTACCTTTTCGTGTCGCTGTTTCACCTGACGGGAAATCTATCGCGTACGTGCAACGCGTCAATGGAAAACCCTCGCTGTGGCTTGGACAGATCGAGACCAACAGCAGCGTACTCATCGGAGATCAATCGGACATCGCCTACGACGGGATAACTTTTTCGCGAGATGGTCAGAGCATCTACGTTTCTGAATTAGACAAGAGCGCCTCTATAACAAAGTTAGTTCGCGTGCCCGCGGTTGGCGGCGTGCCGGCTGAGCTGGCGACGAATATTGATAACGCGGTTACGTTGTCGCCTGATGGGCGGCAGCTTGCTTTTCTGCGGCGCGGCGACGGGCAGTCATCGATCATCATCACGGATGCCGACGGCAAGAACGAACGCTCGCTCGCTGCGCGCACGCGACCGGAAAACTTTTCCGGCAACGGTCTTTCATGGTCGCCGGACGGCAAAAACATTGCCGTCGCCGCCAGCGGGGGCGAGAATAAACCGACCGCAGTTCTAACCATCTCAGTTGCTGACGGCTCGGCAAGAAAAATCGGCAAACACGATTTGGGCTATGTCAGTAACCTTGTGTGGCAGTCGGATGGTAGTGGTTTGCTATCAATCGTCAGAAGCAGCCCAATCGCGCGACGAAGCGAAATTTGGTTCGTGCCTTATCCTGATGGCGAGGCGCGGAAGATCACGAACGACCTCAATCAATATTACGGGGAAACGATGAGTCTCTCCGCGAGTGACACGCTGGCCGTACTCCATGCTGAAATTGAATCGGAAATTTGGGTGGCGCCTGACGGCGATCACGCGCGCGCGCGTGTCGCGCTTCAAGGTGTGGCCACCCGATACGAAGGAATCGACGGGCTGGCTTGGGCACCCGACGGACACTTGCTCTACTCGGGATACGTCGGCGATGGCCAGGTTATCTGGCAGATGACCGCCGATGGACTTAATCGAAAGCAACTGACCAGCGCGGTCGGAGACTCAGTCGATCGGCAAATGAGCGTGACCGGCGATAATCGATTCATCGTCTTTCAATCAAATCGATCGGGCAATGTTGAAATTTGGCGCGCGAATTGCGACGGGACGAGTTTGAAGCAATTGACGAGCGGCGCTAATAATTCTCAACCGAGCCTTTCGCCGGATGGCAAATGGATCGTATATGAGTCAGAACAGAACGGCGTCTCAACCCTGTGGCGAATATCGATCGAGGGCGGAGAGCTAACGCAGCTCACTCGCAACTCGGCTTCCAGGCCGCAGGTTTCTCCGGACGGAAAGCATATTGCGTATCTCGAGTCTTCCGATTCAACTCCACTTCACTTGAGCTTAATGTCGTTCGACGGCCAACCGGAAAAGGCATTTCCGCTGCCGGGTGGACCAACAACCAACGTTGTGCGAACAGTGCGTTGGACGCCTGACGGTAAGGCGATCCTCTACAAGGCCTCGGCGCAGGGCCTTTGGCGTCAGCGATTGGATCACGACAAGCCTGAACCGGTCAAAGGGTTTGACGACGTGCAAATATACCGACTCGCCTGGTCGCTTGACGGAAAAACTCTCGCCTACACTCGCGGCGTGAACCTGCAAGAGATTGTCTTGCTGCAAAACTCGAAATAAAAGCCGCGCTTGGCGACGCTATGTTAGCTTTCTCGCTTTCCAGAGGCTCCCGTTATAATAGGCCTACTTGTTAGCCCACCTTGCACAGCGCGAAATTTGGCGAAGTGCATCGCACGATGCGAGCGAGTCTCGCCAACCTGCGATCTGATCCGCGATTTGTGAATCTGTTACAGGCAATGAACCTTTGACCAATCGAGGTCGCGGGCTTTAGCCGGGCGAAAATTCTCGTTACTCGTCATAGATGGGGCTTGCTCTTGCTGTGGCCATTCGATCCGTTTCCGACCCAACCGCGTCGGGCAGCCAGCAGAGCCATCAACTTAAGAATCGTGCCGGAGCCCGAGCCGTTATTTGAGCGGACTTCCAAGGTACCACCGATCTCGGCGGCGCGTTGACGCATGCTGAAGAGTCCGTTGCCATCATTGGCTTCTGCGAGATTGAATCCGCGACCATTATCTCTGACGGTCAATCGCAATTGCCCGTCTTCAATTATGAATTCCACTTCCGACCTCGTGCAGTGAGAGTGGCGCACCGCGTTATTGACACTCTCTTTAAAGATCAGAAACACATCACGTCGA
>WNFY01003295.1_pt1 | contig 22991 bp, 19 predicted proteins | sample 5400091 | NCBI WGS metagenome assembly WNFY01 (sample SAMN13153364, study PRJNA577476) | soil metagenome | isolation source: 60 cm soil or saprolite under grassland replicate 1 | place: USA:California | collected 2016-06-15 | reverse complement strand
GCGGCCTGACCCCGCGCACGATGGAGGTGTACCGGCAGGCGGGCATGGAGCCGGCGATCCTGGCGGTCGCCTACGGCGGCGCGGGGTTCGGCTGGGCGCCGGTGCAGGCAAACACGCTGAACGACGAGGTGTACGCGATCCCGGATGAGCCGGCTGAGGACGACGGCGCGGCGGCGAGCCCATGCGGCTTTGGCCCGGTCGACCAGGACAAGCTGGAGGTTCTGGTCCGCGCCCGGGCCCGCGAGCTGGGAGCCGACCTGCGGTTCTTTGCCGAGATGACGTCCTTTACCCAGAACGCTGACGGGGTGACCGCGGCCGTGACCGACCGGGGGAGCGGCGCGAGCGAGACGATCGAGGCGGATTACCTGGTAGCGGCCGATGGCGCTGACAGCCAGGTCCGGCATGCGCTCGGCATCGAGGTGGGCGGGCCGGGGCCGATGTTCACGACCTTGACCGCGATCGTGGACGCGGACCTGACACCGGCATTGCGCGGGCGCGCCGTCACCATCGCCTACCTGCAGCAGCCCAGGCCGTTCACGATTTTGATGGCACACGACGACGCAGGCCAGAGATGGGTGTTTGGCACCGGCTACGACCCGGACCGCGAGCCGCTGGCGAGCTACACCGACGACCGGGTGGTGGACATGGTCCGGGCGGCGGCCGGGCTAGCTGAGGTGGAGGTCCGGCTGCGCCCCCAGGTCCCCGGCACCGACGTGAAGGTGCTCAGCTTCCCCATCGGCGCGCACGTGGCCGGCAGCTACCGCAGCGGCCGGGTATTCCTCGCCGGTGACGCCGCCCACATCTGCCCGCCGACCGGCGGGCTGGGCGCCAACGCCGGCATCCAGGACGCCCACAACCTCGCCTGGAAGCTTGGGCTGGTGCTCAGCGGCCGGGCAGGGGGCGCGCTGCTCGACACTTACGACGCGGAGCGGCGCTGCGTGGGGATGCTCACCATGGGCCAGGCGCTGGCCCGGTTCGGTTCCCGGATGGGGCCGGCCGCGGGGCCGGCCATCATCGACTACGGCGCCGTCGCCATGGGCTACCGGTACCCAACTGCCCGGTCCGGCGGCGAGCCCGCGGGCCAGCAGAGCAGCACTGAGCCGGTACTACCGGCCCGGCTGTCCGGCCAGCCCGGCACCCGCGCCCCGCACGTGCCGGTGCCCGGGGATGCTGCCAGATCCGTCCTCGACCTGTTCGGAGACACCTTCGTCCTGCTGACTGGGCCGGCCGGCCGACCCTGGCTGGACGCCCTGGCCACCCTGGCAGGTCAGGATGCGCTGCCGGTGCCAGGCCACCAGGTCGGCGCCGACGTCTGCGCAGCGTACGGGATCAGCGACGCGGGGGCGTCGTTGGTGCGGCCCGACGGGTTCGTCGGCTGGCGCAGTCAGGCCGGCGCGGCCGACCCCGCCGCCATCTTGTCCGACGCCATCCGCGCCGCGCTGTGCTGGTGAGGGTTCCCGGCGACACAAGGCAGCCCGTCCGCCGCACCGGCGTGGCGCGCATATCCCCAGCGGCCAGCCGTCCCAGCCCGTCCATTGCCAGGAGAGCTAACCGTTATGACCGGAACGCAATCAATGACAGTGCCGACGGCGGCAGCCGGCGGCAAGCGGCTCGGCCTGGCCTTGGCCGTCATCGCCACCGCGCAGCTGATGGTGGTGCTGGACGCGACGATCGTCAATGTCGCGCTGCCGCACATCCAGCGCGCGCTAGGGTTTTCCGGCTCTGGCCTGGAGTGGGTGGTCAACGGCTATTCGCTTGCCTTCGGCGGGCTGCTTCTGCTCGGTGGCCGGGCCGGGGACCTGCTCGGCCGCCGCCGGGTCTTCGTCGCCGGGCTCATGCTGTTCTCCGCGGCATCGCTTGCCGGGGGGTTCGCCACCACCCAGGCCTGGCTGCTGGCAACTCGGGCCGTGCAGGGGGCGGGTGCCGCGGTCATCGCGCCGGCGGCACTGGCGTTGATCTCCACCACGTTCCCCGAGGGACCACCGCGCAACCGGGCAATGGGTACCTACGGCGCGATGAGCGTCGCGGGCGCCGTGGTCGGCCTGCTCGCCGGCGGCCTGCTGGTCATCTACGCCTCGTGGCGGTGGGTCCTGTTGGTCAACGTGCCGGTCGGTGTCGTGGTGGCGCTCACGGCGCGGCGGGTGCTCGGCGAGTCGAATCGTCAGCGGGGCCGGTTTGACGTGCCCGGCGCGGTCGCGGGCACCGCCGGCACGGTCGCGTTGGTGTACGGACTGTCGAATGCGGCCGCCGGCCCCGCTGGCGTGTCGCACTGGGGTGATGCCAGGGTGGTCATCTCGCTGGCAGCGTCGGCGGTGCTGCTTGCCGCGTTCGTGGTAATCGAGGCGCGCAGCAAGCATGCCCTGCTGCCCCTGCGCCTGCTCCGCGACCGGGACCGGGCCGGCGCGTACCTGATCATGCTCTGCGTCGGCACGTCCTCGTTCGGGCTGTACTTCTTCCTGACCCTGTTCATGCAGATGGTGTGGGGGTACTCCGCGCTGCGGACCGGACTGGCCTACCTCCCGTTCACCGCACTCATCGTGGCGGCGACGGGCGCAGCCGCCCAGCTCGTGCCGCGGATCGGGGCCCGGCCGCTGCTGATTGCGGGCTGCACAGTGACTGCTGGCGGCTTGTACTGGCAGTCGCAGGTGACCGAGCACAGCACATACGCCAGCGGCGTGCTGGGCCCGATGCTGGTCAATGGCGTCGGCATCGGCCTGCTGTACCTCCCTCTCTCCCTCATCGCGCTGTCCGGGGTCAGGGAGCACGACTCCGGCATCGCATCCAGCCTGCTGAACGCCGGCCAGGAAGTGGGCGGCTCCATCGGGCTCGCGGTGCTGGGGACCGTCGCCTGGACCGCGGTCGCCACTACCATGCGGGCGCGGGCGGTCACCTATCCGCATGCCCTTGCCGCCGGATTTTCCCGAGGATTCCTGGTCGGCGGGGGAATCATGCTCCTGGCGCTAGCTATTGCGATCGTCGCGATCCGGGTGCGCCGCGCCGACCCGGCGCAAGCCTAAGACTCAGCGACATGTGCCACTACCGTGCACTCAGACCCGCATACATGAGCGACGGGCGGCCTGCTGGGCCCGATGATGTTCACCGCCGCCGGCTTCGGGCCGATGTTCGTCCCGCTGACGCTGACCGGGACCTCCGGGGTCGACCCGGCCGACGCCGGCGCGGCCGCCAGCCTGCTCAACATCGGCCAGCAAGCCGACGGTGCGATCGGGCTGGCCTCGCTCGGCACCGTGGTCTGGACGGTCGCCGCCAGCACCCTCCAGCAGCAGGCCGCTACGGCCGGGCATGTGCGCTTGGCCACGCAGCAAGGACCATGCCATGACCGATGAGATCGGTGCGGCCCGGTCCGACCGAACGACGACCAACCCAATGAGCAACTAACGAGAAGGGAACCGCGACCATGAAGCTGACGACCACCACGTTCGTCTCCGTTGACGGGGTGATGCAGGGGGTTGGCGGGCCGGACGAGGACCGCAGCGGCGGGTTCGAGCGCGGCGGATGGACCACCCCGCTCTTTGACCAGGAGACCGCGACCATTCTCAACGAGATCTACGGGCGCGCCGATGCGTTCCTCTTCGGTCGGCGGACGTACGAGATCTTCGCCGGCTCCTGGGGAGCAGTGGCGGATCCGGGCATCAACCCCATCGCAGCGGCCTTGAACTCGCGGCCCAAGTACGTCGCATCCACCACGCTCACCGAACCGCGGTGGGCGGACACGACCGTCCTGGGCGGTGACGTCGCGGCGGCCATCGGCGAACTCAGAGCCAAGCCGGCAGGTGAGCTGCAGGTGCACGGCAGCGGTGCCCTGATCAGGTGGCTACTCGACAACGATCTTGTCGACGAGCTCACCCTCTTCATTTTTCCCGTGGTCGTCGGCCAGGGGACGCGGCTGTTTCCCGACATCGGCCAGGACAGAGCGCTCGAACTGGTCGAATCGCGAGCCACGCCTATCGGGGTGACGATCCAGGTCTACCGGCCCACCGGGCGCCTGCGCGTTGGAACGTCCACGGCCGACCTGAAGCATGTGAAAACAGGCACCTCATTGAGACGGCGTGACAGGGCGCAGGCTGTAACGGAAGGGCGGTGACGAACGTGACTGCCGGGCCCGGCACCGGGATTCGGGGCGCGCGCGGCGGTGCCCGGGCGCATGACGCACGCTGGCTCGCGCTGCTCGTTCTTTGCCTTGGTGAGCTGATGATCGTCCTTGATGTGACGATCGTCGGCGTCGCGCTCCCGTCGATCCGCGCGGATCTTGGTTTCTCAGAAGCGTCGTTGGCGTGGGTTGTCAACGCGTACCTGATCACCTTTGGCGGCTTCCTTCTCCTCGGCGGCAGGCTGGGCGACCTGCTGGGTCAGCGGACCCTGTTCCTCGCCGGTGTCGCTGTCTTCACCGCTGCGTCGGCGGTGTGCGGCTTTGCCAACTCGCAGGGGATGCTTGTCGCGGCGCGCGCGGTCCAGGGGATCGGCGGGGCGGTCGTCTCGGCGGTTTCTCTCTCGCTGATGATGACGCTGTTCACCGAGCCTGCCGAGCGAGCGAAGGCGATGGGCATCTTCGGCTTCGTCTCCTCAGGCGGCGGCTCGCTCGGCGTCCTGCTAGGCGGCATCCTCACCGACCTTCTCCGGGTGGCTGACGGGGCGGACGCTCGGTCTGCTCGCGGTGTCGTGCGTCCTGCTTGTGATCTTCCTCGGGATCGAGGCGCGTGTGCGCTCGCCACTTGTGCCGCTGCGCCTTTTCCGCCTTCGCAACATCGCCGTCTCTAACGTCATTGGCGTCCTGTGGGCTGGGGCGATGTTTGCCTGGTTCTTCCTCACCGCGCTCTACCTCCAGCTCGTGCTCGGCTTTAGCCCGCTCCAGGTCGGACTCGCGTTCCTGCCGGGGAACCTGATCATGGGCGCGATGTCGATCGGCCTGTCTGCCAAGCTCGTGCTGCGCTTGGGCATCAGACCTCCGCTCAGGGCGGGGTTGCTTCTGGCCGCGCTTGGGCTTCTGCTCTTGGCGCGGGCACCGGTGCAGGGCACGTTTGCGGTCGACGTCCTCCCGAGCATGATCCTGCTGGGTCTGGGCGCCGGCATGGCCTTCAACCCTGTGCTGCTCGCAGCGATGAGCGACGTCGAGCCGCCGGAGGCCGGTCTCGCGTCCGGTCTCGTCAACACCTCGTTCATGATGGGCGGCGCGCTCGGGCTGGCCGTGCTCGCCAGCCTCGCGGCGTCCCGAACCAGCGCGCTCCTCGCGCACGGGGAAAGCCAGGCAGCGGCGCTCGCGGGCGGCTACCACGTCGCGTTCCTCGCCGGCGCGATCGCCGCGGCCGCCGCCGCGCTGGGCGCCGCCATGCTTCGCGCTCCGACGCCGCAGACCACCAGCGAACCCGGTGAGGTCACCGGGGAGCCCGCTCCCTGCACCGCATTCTCGGTCCGGGACTGCCGCCCTGCAGAACAACCCGGGTGAGTCAAACACGGCAGCGGCTGCCGCCGGCGACGAGACCAACGCGTGAAGGAGAACGTAATGTTGCGAGGATTCGCCACGATCAACTACTGGGCCGATGACCTCGACGCGGCCAGGGGTGGGCACGCTGAGCTGCGCGGCGTCGAGCCGTACTTCGAGCGGCCAGGACCCGGCGGACAGCCCGCCCGCGCCGAGTTACGCATCGGCGGCCACCAAGACGGGCTGGGGCTCGCCGACCGCCGGCGGGCGCCTTCCCGCGCGGCGACCGAGACGGCCGGGCGGTCATGCACTGTCACGACGGCGGCGTCACGGCGATGTTCGAGAAGCTGCTGTCGAGGGAGCTAGTAACCGCTGCCGTGGCCGACCCCTCGGAAACGTGCTCGGCGTGATGTACAACCCGCGCTACCTGGAGACGCTGAAGGCGTCCGGAAAGGCGTGACGCATCGAGACATCGCCTTCAGCGACGCCGCCGGATGGGAAGCGTGGCTGGCGGAGCACCAGGACTAGCCGCCAGGCCAAGCAGGGCATCTAGCCACCGCCAGCAAGCCGTAAAGCACTGGCACCAAACGCATCCAGAACGGGGCAATCTGCGCATAGCCACCTGCGTCGCCGGCGCCGTTGCCAGCCGCTCCTATTCGGCGATCTATCGGCGTACGGGCCCTCAGGGTGGATCACGCTGCGTGACCGGTGGTTAGGCCAGTGACATCTGTCTCGCTACCCATGCCCGGACGGGTCAGCAAGGCCGTATTACGGTGATGCCGGGAGGCTGGCATGGATACGCCGCAGGGCCGGCGCGCACGTGGACTACGCCCGCGCATGCGGTTGCCCGGGCCGGATGCTGCCAGTCCCGCGCTGAACTGGATCGGCGGCGAGCGCATCGCGATCGGCGGCGTGCCGTCGGCCCGGCTGGTGGCACGCCTGGCTGAGCAGGGCGTGACTCACATCGTCAACTGCCGGTCGCGGCCGCAGGTGCGCTGGTCCGGGGACCTGGCGGCCGAGCGGGCGGCCTTCGGCGCCGGCCGGGTCGCGCACGCGCCCATGCAGGATCACGGGCTGCGGCAGCGGCCTGCAGTATGGGCGGCGGCGGCCTGCTTCGCCGCCCAGGTGCTCACCGGGCAGCAGCAGGCGGGAGTGCTCATCCACTGCAGCGCGGGCAGACGGCGCTCGCCCATGCTCGCCTACGCGGTGCTCCGGTTGCGCGGACACGCCCCCGGGCAGGCGGCAGCACTCGTGCTGAGCTATCGAACCGAGGCAGAACTGGTTCCGGCCTATGTCCGCAGCGTTGAGCGGTGGCTCGCCACGACAGTTCGGTGACGTCGGCGACGTCTGACAGAGAGGGGATTCGGCGCACAGTCCCGCCCTGGCGCGTCCGACTCCGCATGGAACGCTGCCGTGAGCGGCGTGCCGAACATGCCGATCTGCTCGCGATCGATTTCCGGCCGGAAGGCGACGTCTCACTATCATGCATGAGCGATAGTCCGCTGTCGCTGTAGGGACGTTGCTGTCTGGGTCCGGAACAGTGAGAACCGGCCCCTGGAGGGAGGCGCATGCCGGAGCACCCCCGGTTGCTTCATACCGTCGTCGATACCACCAATGTCCGGCGGCTCGCGGAGTTCTACCGGGCGCTGCTGGGGCTGCAGTACCGCCTCGGCGACGAACCGCCCGCCGACGGGACATCTGACGATGCGGACTGGCTGGTGCTTGTCGATTCCCAAGGCGTGCGCAAGCTGGCGTTCCAGCAGGTCGATTCCCTGCCGCGCACCACATGGCCCGCGCCCGATATCCCCATGCAGTTGCACCTCGACTTTACTGTGCCGAGCTTCGGTGAGCTGCAAAGACAGCGTGAGCGGGCACAGGCCCTTGGCGCAGAACTCTTGCTTGACCGGACTGACGATCCCGACGAGCCGCTGTACGTCTTCGCTGACCTAGCCGGTCACCCCTTCTGCATCTTCGTTGCATGACGGCGTTACCGCTCCTCCGCACCAGAGCCAAAGCTCGACAATCGGGAGGAGACACTTCCGCGAGAGCGTCCGGTCATGCCGCCGGCCGTGCCACCTCACACGGGAGCCTTCAGCACTCAGCGTTTAGTTTGCTCGCCGTTCGGCTGTCCGGGACAGCGCTGCAGCGTATCGATCTGGCCGCCACTGAGCACGGAGAGCGGGCGCCTGGCGGGTCTCCTCCCTTCAGTCCTTGGCTTGGAAGCTCACCCCGGCCGTGGCGAACGTGTCTCGTAGAGCCGAGAGCGCTGGCTCGGTCCCGCGGCTGCTGCTCGTACGGCCACGGAACGTCAGGGTCGCCGCGGGCGTGGTCCGCGGCGATCACGCGGCTTTCGCCCGTCTGGGGAAGTCGCCTATGGGGTTCCAAAACGGGGCATAGGTTGCTGACCCGTCGAAAGATGCCGAGCTGCTGGCCCTGCGCCATGAAGTGGCGGTGCTGCGTCGGCAGTTCTGCGCACGCAGGCCTCGATGATGCTGGCGTGCGATTTCTTCCACGTCGACTGTGCAGTCACCTTGCGCCGCAGGAACCTGCGTCCACCGGACATCGACGACATCACCACCGCCCCGGTCACTGACCTGGCGACGGCGCGGATACGGCGCCGGAAGATCCTCGGCGGGCTCATCAACGAGTACGGACGGGCAGCATGACGGTAATAGCCGGGCCTTAACGTTGCAGGTCAGAGGCCATAACAAGGTTATGGGCCCTACACGTTCCGGCGCGCGGGCGATGGCCGCCGGCTTTGCCTCGCGGCGCGGGCATCACCCGCCGCGGGTGGCCCAGGCTGGGGCCTGTGAGCCGTATCGTCCTGGTTACCAGCGGCCGCAGACGGGAAACCAGGGAGGATCGCGATGGCAGCCGACACGTTCATTGCCTATGTCGGGGTCTATGACACAGCCGGTGATGCTGACGCCGACTACGAGCTGGTCAAGGACCTGCATACCAAGGCCGGCCTGATCGACTCTTATGACGCCGCGGTGATCGAGCGCCGGGCCGACGGGAAGGTCAAGATCACCAGGAAACACGAGACGCCGACCCGGGTAGGCGGCGTGCTCGGCGCCGGGGTGGGACTGGCCACCGGCCTGGTCGTGGCCTTGTTCCCGTTTGCCGCCATCGGCGGCGGCCTGCTCGCGGCCACGACGGGTGGTGGCGCCGTTCTGGGCGCGGTGGCCGGTCATGCGGCCGCCGGGATGAGCCGCCACGACCTGAAGGAACTCGGCGAGCATCTCGATGCCGGGCAGGCGGGCCTGGTAGTGGTCGGGGTGTCCGACATGGGGGCGAAAATCGAACGGGAGATGAAAAAGGCGCGGAAGGTCGAAGCCAGGCAACTGAAGGCCGATACCGCCGGCATCGAAGCCGACGCCAAGTCCGCACAGGGATGACACCGCGCCGACCGGGACCCACAGCCGGTCGTGTCGCTTGCCTGGCTCAATCGGACGCGTCCCGTGAAACTGCGCTGGCGGGCCGGCGGTGCGCCGGATGACCGGGGTCACGCTGCGCGGACGGCGATGCCGGGGTAGTCGAGCACGAGGCCGGACTCGTCGTAGCGGAGGCGGCAGGTGAAGCCGAAGGCGGGCGCGGCGTAGTCGTAGCGCTGGCAGCGGCCGTCATCGGCGATGCGCGCATAGTCCTGGTCCAGCCGCTCGATCCTGAGGTCCGGGGCCCGCACGTAGGCAGCCGGGGCGGATGCCCGGTCACCGGCACGCAGGCCCATCCGGTGCACGGGCAAGGCGTTGGTCATGGCTGAGGACTCCAGGTCAACATCGAGGCAGCCGTCCAGGTGGGAGGCGGCCTGGCCATCGATCCGCCAGCGGCCGTGGCCATCGGCCTCCAGCCGGGCATGGCGGATACCCGACGCCGACTGCCCGGTGATCCGCGCGCTGCGCGTCGTCCAGGTCTCATCCAGCTCGATCGCGTAACTGATCACCCAGGTCTGGCCGTCCTCGGCCCCGGTGGTACATCCGCTGAGGTGATAGCCGCGGCCGGCCGCCTGGAACCAGGCAACCTCGAATCCCAGCCTGGCATCGCGGTGCTGCCAGGCGGCCGTCACGGGCAGCGCGCTGAAGGGCATACGGCACGATAGCGTCCGTAATCACCCGCTCGTTGCTTCTTGGTGGCGTTTCAGCGGCGGCCAGAGCATGCCGGGGTGGTAGCGCGAAAGGACGGCGCCCTTTTAGTCAATGGGACCGACGTAGGTCCAGTGTCTGTCGTGCCGGACGAACCTGCTCGTCTCCGCGAGGACGCCACGCTTGCCCTGCTGGACGTACATGGCACGGAACTGCACCGTGCCGGTGGCGTCGAAGAGCCCGCCGTCACGCGTTTGCAGGACGGCGAGGCGGGTCCACCGCAGTGCCGGGTCGAGGCTGAGGGTCTGAGGGCGGGCTGACGGGTGCCAGGTACGCAGGAGGTAACTGGCGTCCCCGACGGCGAATGCGCTGTAGCGGGAGCGCATCAGCGACTCAGCGGTCGGCGCCGGCGCGCCTGCGTGGAGTCGCCCGCAGCACGACTCATAGTCGTCTCCGAGGCCGCAGGGGCACGCGGGTCCGTCCATGCGGACATTCTCGCCTGCGTCGGTCATCACGGCCTCCGATCAGTCACAGCCCGGACAGGCGTTAAGAGTCCCGGCCCTTGACAGACTGAATATAGGGCCCGCCCTGTACGGCAATGAAGACCAGACCTCTGCCCTCCGGGTCGGCCGTCCCAGGTGTCACCATGCTGACGTCCCGCCCCGCCCCTGCGAGCCCGGCGGGGGCGATGAACGATCGCTGAGGCACGCGCCCGTCACGTTCGGCTGACGAATCATCCCGAACGGGCGGGGGCGCGTGCCGTCCTACGGCGAGATGCCAGCGCGGGCGCGATCCACGCCGATGCGCCCAGCGCGCTTTCCCTGCTCGCGGTCTGGTCACCTGGCCTAGTGACAAAGGCCTCAAGATGCGGGACCTCGGACCGCCCCTGGAAGCCTTTTGGTCCCTTGGTCGACCGGCCGCTCGGGCTGAGGTTGTCGTTGACAGCCTCAATTCGTCCCAGGGAGGATCGGATGTCTACCACATTCAATGGGCGGGCACAGCGGGAACTCAAGCCTGCCAGCCCGGAGCCGCCACCCGCACCCGCCGCACCGCCCGAAGCGGCCGCATCGCCGGCCCTGACCGGCTGGGGGAACTCGGGGCCACTCGCACTGGCCGCGTTCGCGGTGCCTACGTTCATGCTCAGCGCGATCAACGTCGGCTGGGTGAACGAAGGCGTGACGCCGATCGTCTTCGCCGTGGCGCTCATGTCCGGCGGAATAGTCCAGCTGATCGCCGGGATCATCCAGCTGCGCACCGGCAACACCATCGCCGGCGTGCTGTTCACCATGTACGGCGCGCTGTGGCTATCCCTGTTCGCCTACGCGCAGTTCTTCGCGAGCGAAGTGCCGCCCGCAGAACGTGGTCACGCCCTCGGGCTGCTACTGTTCGCGTTCGGCATCTTCACCGTGTGGATCTTCGTCGCATCCTTCCGCACCAACCTCGTGGTGGTCACGGCGCTGGTCTTCCTGGCGGCCACCCTGTTCGTGCTGGGAGCAGGCAAGTACGGCGCGAACATCGATCTGATCCGCGCAGGTGGATGGCTGGGTCTCGTGGCGGGCGCGGAGGCTGCGTACCTCTCCTGCGCCGAACTGTGCCAGATCGCGTACAAGCGCGAGGTGCTGCCCATATGGTCGCTGGCCAAATAGCAAACCGAGGCCCGTGCCGTGCATGCAGTAACATCCATCACGTTTCCGCGGAAACGCCTTGTGCGTAATTTCACAAGGCGCTTCCGCGTTATAGGCGGTGCGATGACGAGGTCGCCGATGTGCAGCGGTACCCGTTCAGGCCAGCCCGTTCAGGCCAGCCCGTTCAGGCCAGCAGAGAGCAGCCGCATCTTTCTCGCGCGTCGCACGGCCGAAGAACGATCCTGAGCCTGGAGCTTCGCGTAGATGTTGCGGATGTGGGTGTTGACGGTGTTCACCGAGACCGATAGCTCGCTGGCGATCTCCGGCCGGGACAGGTTCGTCGGGAGATACCGCAGTACCCGCAGCTCGCTCGGGCTGAGTTGCTCAATCTCTGCCGGCGAAGGCTCATGGTCCGACGCCATGGATGATCCCCGGATGATCTCGGCGATGTCGGTAACCAGCGTCGCATGAGCTGTCTCATGCGACGGCATGGCTTCGAGCAGCTCGAGCGAGCCTGTCATCGCGAACGGCAGGACAAGCCGGTCCGCCTCCGACAGGGCCAGTGCGCTCTCGGTGGCCGCGATGGCAGCGCGCTGATCGCCGAGTTCGCGATGCGCGAGCGCTGCCAGCAGGTTTGCCTCAACGACGGTCACATAACCGATGGCTGGCGCCGTGCCGTCCAGGACATCGTGCGCCGCAGCGAGAGCGGCGTCCGGGTTGCCCTCGGCGAGGCAGATGGCCGCCCGGGCATTGCTGATCTCGCCCGAGCTGGCCAGGCTGTCGTCCAGTGCTGCCAGCGACGTCCGGGCCTCGCCCAACTGCCCGAGCCGGGCTTGGGTGGCCAGCCGGAAGCTAGTCAGCTGGCTCGCCAGCGCATGTGAGCCTTCTAGCTTCGCCTGCAGGTGCTCGGCCGCGCGGTATTCCGCCAGCGCCTCTTGCTGCCTGCGTCGGCCGGACATCAGCATGCCCGTGGCCAGGTGCAGCAACAGCCTGATGAGGAACCCGCTGTCTGTCTCCAGAGCGCGGGCGGTGCGGCGCAGCCAGCGTTCGCCCTCGTCGAATTCACCGGTCCAGATAAGAACGCCGGCGAGGTTCACGAGCGCCGGCGAGATGACCGGCTCCGCGCCCCAGCCATGCTGCTCGGCCAGCGCTATCGCCTCTCGGCACCGCCGCCGCGTCGTGGCGAAGGGCTCGATCTTCGCGGCGAAGGCCAGCTCAGCCAGGCAGGCCACTTCGAGGTACGGACGTCCGATCCTCCGCGCCAGATCGGCCCCCTGGAGCAGGTGCCGCTGGCTGTCCTGGTTTCCCAGCGACCACGCTTCGACGATTCCGAGGTTCATGAGCGCTACCGCGCGCAGGTCGCTGTCGAGCGCGATGTCCTCGTCGGACTGCCCGGTTACCGGCGAGGCCAGGAACCTGACCTGCTCGACTACACCGGCGAGGTGGCCGCGCTTCCGCGCCAGCGACAGTCTCAGCGCCGCGGTCGCCACCTCGAGGCGGTGCCGGCGGTCTGCCGGAACCGCGGCGATCGAGGTTTCGGCTACGGTCAGGTGAGCGGCCGCCTCGTCCAGGCGTCCCCGGGCAAGCTCGCTGGTGGCCCGCGCGAGCGGGATATCCGGGCCCTCGGTGACGGCACCGGGCGGGAAGGCCCGTAGCAGCGTCTGGATGGTCTGGGCTTGTCCGTCAAGCGTCAGGCCGAACGAGTGGTCGGCGAGTAGCCGCGCCGCGTCGGACCAGTTACCCGCGGCCTGAGTATGCCGGATGGCGTCGACGATCTCGCCGCGCTCGGTCAGCCACCCGGCGGCCAGCCGGTGCAGGGCCGGCAGTTGCTCGGGGAGCCTGCGGCGCAGCTCAAGCCGGAGCAGGTCAGCGAAGAGGTGGTGATACCGGAACCAGGTCCGAGCCGGATCGAGCGATACGACGAACGCGTTGGCGTCCTCGAGGTCGAGCAGGATCCGCTCGGAGCCGGGGTGACCAGTCAGCAGGTCCGCCAGCTCGCCGTTGACGCGATCGAGCAGGGAGGTACGCAGAAGCAGCTGCTGGACCTCGGCTGGCTGGTACTCCAGCATCTCGGCGAGCAGGTACTCGGCAACGGTCCGGTTGCTGCCGGAGAACTCCGCGACAAATCGCTCGGGGTCAGGGCGGCCGGCCAGTGAGATCGCCGCGAGCCGCAGGCCCGCGGCCCAGCCTTCCGTGCGCTGGTGCAGCTGCGCGGCCCCAGCCTCCGACAGGGCGATGCCCGAAGCCTCCAGGAACTCGCGGGTCTCGCGCTGCGTAAAACGCAGATCCGCGGTACGGATCTCGGCCAGGTCGCCGGCCAGGCGCAGCTTGTGCAGCCGTAGCGGCAGGCTGCGCCGTGTCGCGAGGATCGCGTGTACGTGCGGGGGGAGCTTCTCCAGCAGCCGCGTCAGCTGCGCGAGCGCTTCCGGCGAGGTCAGCTCGTGCAGATCATCGATGACCAGAAAGGTGCGGTCGCGGTGCTCAGCGAGCTCCGCGAGAACCCTGTCGGCGATCGCCCCTGGGCTGAAACCGGGTGTCGCGGCCAGCTGCTCGCCGTCGCCGGGCGTGCCGTTCGCCTTCCGGATGGCGCCGAGGACGGCGAGCCAGAACTGCTGTGAGTCCTGCTGGTCGCGCTGCACCTGGACGACTGCCAGCCGATACGGCTGACCCGGTCCATCCGCCCAGGCCCGCAACAGCGAGGTCTTGCCGCTGCCTGCGGGGGCCGAGATAAGCGTTACCTTGGCTTGCGCCGCACGATCGAGGGATGCGAGAAGTTCCCCCCGCTGAATCAGCCGCGGAGCCGCCGGCCCCGGCTTTCGGTGATCTGCCCTGAACACCACATCTGAATTCTGAACTCGTATCCCAGCGCGCGCTAGCCCGTCGCCTCCCAGCCTAGTCACCAGATCCCGGCGATGCCGACTCACCTGGTCACGCTGGACGATCGGTGCATGGGCCCTGCATCCGCCGCGTACGTGATCCGGATCAACGGCCATCTCGGCGCCACGCTGCTGTCCGCGTTTCCTGCGATGGCATGGGAGCAGCAGGGTCCACAGACCGTCCTGACCGGCATGCTGGATCAGCCCGGGCTCTACGGCGTCCTGGCTGAGATCGAAGCGCTCGGCCTCGACCTGCTCGAGGTCCGCCAGCTCATCCCCGAGGCTGGATCGCCAGAATGCGGCGATCCCTGCTAGCGGCCAGCGGAGGCGCATCGAGGCCGCCTGGTCAGGGGTGAACCGGTCCGCTGTGGCCGCGGTCCAGGCGGTACGACTGCATGATCTGGAACGTCGTGGTGGTGGTGAAGGCCTCGATGTCCGCGGCGGCCAGCACGCCGGTGTACTTGGCGATGACGGGCGCCGCCGCGCGCTCGGTGACGGCGTCGAGGTGGCCTTTGACCCCGGCCCAGAAGTTCTGCCCGCCCGCCACGTAGTAGGGCACCGGGTCGACCGACTCCAGCGCCTCGCGCGCGCTGGCATCGATGTCGGCGATGTACTGCTGGTGCACCGCGACGTCATCGCGGGTGGCGAGCCGGCCCAGGTGCCCGCTGATGAGGCGGGTCCACGGGTAGGACAGCGCGATGGCCGGGGCGCCCATATACCCGATGACGTCCTCGGACAGGTTGAGGTTGTAGATCGGCACCCAGCCCGCGTTGACCACGTCGATGAACATCAGCGTGTCGTGGTCAGGGAAGTGGATGTAGATGTTGTCCGGCGTGTGGTTGGGGCCGTGCCAGGCCAGCTCGACACGCTCGCCCCCGACCTCGAGGGTGTAACGGTCGGCGAAGGTGACATCCGGCAGCGGGCGGGCCTGGTCTTCGTCGCGGAGTAGCAGCCGCTTGGTCTCCTCGTGCCCGATCCGGGTCACATCCCCGTCGAACAGGAAGGCCGCGGAGCCGTGGTCGGCGTGGTGGTGCGAGTAGACCAGGTGCGTCACCTGGTTGGTCACGCCGTTGGCAGCGGCGATCTCGTCCACGGCCCGCCGCAGGTTACGGCCGATGGACGGGGGTGCGTCGAACAGCACGACGCCGTCCGGGGTGGTCAGGAACGCGGCCTGGTAGACGCCGTCGGTGACGTAGTACAGGTTCCGCTCCACCCGCCCGACGTAATAGCCCTGCTCGTTCAGGGCCGGGCCCAGCGCGGACTGGGGGATCGGCGCGTAGTCCGGCAAGTCGACTGGTGATGTCACGGTATCTCCCTAGAATCAGGGCACGCCCCTGGCGGCCGTACCTTCGCGACACGCCAACGGTCCCCGCCAGGTAGGTGAGCAGCCATCACCGGATCATGGTGATTCATCAGGATCAGGTGACAACCCTTCACCTGACGGCCGGTCATTATGAATGGGTGACCGACGATTCTGACCGCGCCGCGTGGCTGTCCGGAGCGCGCTCGTACCTGCGGGACGCCGACCCGGTGCTGGCACGGCTCATCGACGACCGGCCGGATTTTGATCCCAGGGCGTGGATATCCCAGCTGCCTCCGATGGACCTGTTCGGCGCCCTGCTGTTCCAGGTCACCGGCCAGCAGCTGTCCGTCGCGGCGACCCGGCGGACCCTGGCGCGCATCCAGGCCATGTTCGGCGGGCATCTCCCCGCACCCGATGAACTGCTGAGCGCAGAGCCTGACCAGCTCCGCGCGGCCGGGCTCTCGTGGCGGAAGGTCAGCACGCTCCGAGACCTCGCCGGGCGGATGTCGGACGGCAGGCTGAACACCGATGTCCTGAGCGGCCTGCCGGACGAGGAGCTGATGACCGAACTCACCGCCATCCCGGGCATCGGCCCGTGGACCGTGCAGGGCGCCCTCATCGTCGCGCTGCAGCGTGAAGACGTCGTCCTGCCCGGTGATCTCGCGCTTCGCAAGGCCGTCCAGGCCGCCTACCGGCTCGATCACCTCCCCGCACAGCAGGAGGTCCTGGCCATCGCGGAGAAATGGCGGCCTTATCGCAGCCTGGCGACCAGCTACCTGTTCTCTGCCGTCTTCGACTCGGCCAGGTAGGGCCCGGTCACGCTGGCCGGGTCAAGCGCGACATCCTCGGGACGGCAGACAGGAGCCGCAACGCGCGGGCACGGTAGACCGCCGCGGAGCGATCCTCGGCGCCGAGTTTGGCGTAGCACCAGCCGGTCAGCCTCGGCGAGAGCCAGCGCCCGTTCGGTCGATTGATCCGCCGCGCGCCGGTCACCCAGCGCACGGGAGGCCAGCCCGGCCAGCAGCTGAGCCTCCACCACCGTGACGTACCCGATCACCGGCGCCGTACCGTTCAGCACCTCCCGCACCGCGCCCAGCGCCCCCGCCGGATCGCCGTCAGCCAGGCAGATCACCGCGCGGCGTTACGGATCTCGCCCGCGCCGGCCGTCTCGTCAGCCAGCGCCGCGAGCCCGGCCCGGGCGTCGCCGGTCAGCCCCAGGCGGGCCTGCGTGGCCAGCGTTCAGCCGGTCACCTGGCTGCTCAAGGTGAGCGAGCTCGCCAGCTGAGATTGCAGGCGCCCGGCCGCGCGGAACTGCTCGAGCGCCTCCCGGAGGCGCCCTCGGCCGGCGTGCAGCATCCCGGTCACCAGATGTAGCCGCAGCCTGATGCCGGGAGCGTCGTCTGCTTCCAAGGCCTGGGCGGCGCGCCGCAGCCACCGCTCGCCTTCGCCGAACTCCCCTATCCAGATTGTCGTCTCGGCCAGCGTGAGCAGCGCGGGCGCGATCACGGGTTCTGCGCCCCAGCCGTGCCGCTCAGCGAGCGTTATGGCCTCACGGCAGCGCTCCTGGGCCGTGGCCAGGGGACCGGTTGCCGACGCGAAGCCGAGCTGGGCCAGGCAGGCGACCTCGAGGTAGGGGCGGCCGATCTCCCGGGCCAGGGTGGCGCCCTCGCGCAGGTGGCGTTCGGCGTCGGTGAGCGCCAGGGACCATGCCTCGACGGTTCCGAGGTTCATCAGCGCCACGGCACGCAGGTCGTTGGCGATCGCGATCTCCTCGCCGCACCGTCCGGTCACCGGCGAGGCCAGGAACCCGGCCTGCTCGACGACGCCGGCCAGGTCAGCGCGGCGCTGGGCCAGCCACAGCCGCAGCGATGCGATCGCCTTCTCCAGGCAGCGCCGGCGATCAGGCGGCGTCGTCTCGGCGTGCGCCGCGGCCACGGCCAGATGGGCGGCCGCCTCGTCCAGGTGCCCCTGGACCAGGTCGCTGCCCGCGCGTACCAGGGCGAGCTCGGGGTCGGCGGCGGCGCCGGGCGGGAAGGCCCGCACCAGCACCTCGACGATTCGCGCCTGTCCGTCGAGGGTCAGGCTGAACGCATGGTCGGCCAGCATCCGGGCCGCGTCAGGCCAGTCGCCCGCCGCCTGGGTATGCCGGATGGCGTCGACCATGTGGCCATGCCGGGCGAACCACGCGGCGGCGCGCCGGTGCAGTACCGGCACCTGCTCGGGCAGCGTCCGGCGCAGCTCCAGCCGGAGCAGGTCGCCGAACAGCCGGTGGAAACGGAACCAGGTCCGTCCGGGGTCAAGCGATACCACGAACGCGTTCGAGTCCTCGAGCTCCAGCAGGATCCGTTCCGAGCCGGGCCGCCCGGTCAGCAGGCCGGCCAGCTCGCTGTTGACCCGGTCGAGCAGCGAGGTGCGCAGGAGCATATCCTGCACCTCGGCTGGCTGACGTTCCAGCATCTCGGCGAGCAGGTAGTCGGCGACCGTCCGGTCGGTGCCGGAGAACTCCGCGACGAACCGCTCCGGATCAGGGTGGCCGACCAGGGACAGCACCACCAGGCGGAGGCCCGCGGCCCAGCCCTCGGTCCGCTGGTGCAGCAGCGCCGCTCCCGCCCCGGACAGCGTGACGCCCGAGGCTTCGAGCAGCTCACGGGTCTCCCGCTCGGTGAAACGCAGGTCAGCCGCGCGGATCTCGGCGAGCTCGCCCGCCAGGCGCAGCTGGTGCAGGCCCAGCCAGAGATCGCGGCGGGTCGACACGATGGCGTGCGCCTGCGGCGGGAGGCTGGTCAGCAGGCGCGCGAGCTGGGCGAGCGCCTCCGTCGAGGCCAGCTCGTGGGCATCGTCGATGACGAGGATGACGCGACCACGGTGCTCGGTGAGCTCGGCTAGCATCCGGTCGACGTCGAGCGGGTCAAGCCAGAAAGGCTGGGCGTCGTGCTGGTCGCGGCGCACCTGCACGACGGCGAGCCGGCGGTCCCGGTCCGGACGTTCGGCCCAGGCGCGCAGCAGCGACGTCTTGCCGCTGCCGGCCGGCGCGGAGATCATCGTCACCTTCCGCGCGGTCATGCGGTCAAGGCAGGCGACGAGATCGTCCCTGGCGATCAGCGGCTGGTATTGACCCACGGTGGACATAGGTTCTAGGGAATCGGCCGAACGGGCGGTGGACAATCGTCATCTGACGATAAATCGCGTTGCGGCGGTGACGCGACGGCCAAAGGCAGGTGTGACACCTAGGGCGAGACACCCTGGCGCAGCGCCTCGCGGACGATGTCCACCCGGCCCTTGACGCCGAGCTTGGCGAGGATGTGCGAGATATAGGTCTGGACGGTCCGCCGGGACAAGGACATGACCCGGGCGATGTCCGAGGTCGACTCGCCCCTGGCCACCATGACGGCGATCTTGACCTCGGTCGGGGTGAGCGCCGCCCAGCCGAAAACCGCCCGCTGGGCCCGCTGGCCGCGCCCGCCACGCCTGACGCCAAGGGGACGGAGCCGGCCCTCGGCTCGCCGGATGTCCCAGCGGGCCTGCAGGCCTTCGTATCGGCTGACCGCCTCGGTGAGGGCGGTCCTGGCGTCCTCTTCCCGGCCGCGTTCGGCCAGCACGACGGCCAGGTCCTCCAGCGCGGCGGGCAGTTCCGCGGCCGGCCCGAGCGCCCGGTAGTGCGCGACAGCTTCGGTGAGCGGATCGGGATCGGACTCAAGGAGTCCGCGACATCGCAGGCTGGCCGCTGTCGCCCGGGCCGGATGGGTTTCCGCCGTGGCCTCCGCCTGACAGGCCTGCGCCGCGGCCTGCGATGTCGGCCGGTCGCCTACGGCCAGCGTGAGCCGGACCAGATCCGGCAGCCACTGGTGGATCAGCGTCATCTCCCCGTCGCGCCGCGGCAGCATCGCGGCCAGCCTCGCCATGGCCTGGTGCGTCTCCCCGCTCTGCTCCAGCGCGAGCGCGTGCGCGGCGACCAGGAAGTCCTGGTTCTCCCGATCGGCCAAGGTCTGGATGGGCAGCGCCAGGCCCTGGCGAAGCTGCTGGTCGGCGGCTGCGCGCTCGTCCCGGCGGCCGGCGATGAGCGCGGACACGCCGTGCAGCAGCAGCGCGGACCAGCGCTCGCGCAGAAAGGAATGCGTCAACCCGGGAGCGTCGGCGTCATCCGGGCCCAGTTCGGCCAGTGCGTCATCCCACTCGCCGAGCCAGTACCGCAGCACCGCCGCGGTGACCCATGTCGCGCGATCGGGGTTCCCGCTGCGCTGTGAGGTCTCGCGGACGCGCCGCAGGGTCACCTCGGCCTGCGGCCAGCGGTCCAGGTTCTGCAGCGTGAAGATGCGGCCGTCCTGCGCGAACGAGCGCAGGTCCGCGTGGCCAGGGTCGTCGCCCAGCACGCGCAGCGCCCGGTCGATGTGGTCAAGCGCGGCCACGTGATCGCGCCGGACGGAACGGGTCAGCCACAGATCGGTCAGGGCGTGCGCGGTCGCGAACGCGTCGCCAGCCTCCTCGCCGGCGGTCAGCGCCTGGATCGCGGTCGCGTCGGCCGCGTCCAGGTCGCCGGTCGCGGCCCGCTGCAGCATCGCCAGCAAGGCCAGCATCCGGGCCCGCCACTCGGCGGGCAGTTCGGCCGATGCCAGGGCCTGTCGCATGGTCGCGATCGCGTCATCGCTGCGGCCGGCGCTGACCTGTGCGCGGGTCAGCACCCAGTGGGTCTCGGCCCGCCGCACCGGGTCGGTCATCACCGTCAGCGCCCGGCTGGCCTGGCTGGCCGCCTCCTGGTAGGACCCGGCGGCGAGCAGGGCCCACGCCAGGCTGGCCATGAGCCCGTCCCTCGCCTCGTCGCCACTGGGCGTCGCGTCCAGCTCGCGGCGGAGTATCTCGGCTCCGACCTGCGGGGCCCGGATGGCCAGCGCGGGCCCGGACTCGACGAGCCACGTCCGGGCCCAGGCCTCGCCCGGCTTGTTCGCGGCGGACAGCTGCTGCGCGACGCTCAGCACGCCCGCGCCCGCGGCCGCGAGTTCCCTGGCCGCCTCGGCGTGCAGCGCCGTGCGCAGCGCGGCCGGCATGCTCTCGTAGAGCGCCTGCTGGATCAGCAGGTGACGGAACGCCAGGTCCGGATCGTTCGGGTGCTCGGTCAAGATGCCCGCTGCCACCGCCTCCTGGACGTCAGCCGCCAGTGCCGACGCTGGCCGGCGCAGCACCACGGCCAGGTCGGTGACCGCGAACTTGCCGCCGAGCAGCGTAGCCGTCCGCAGCAGCTGCGCCGTGCCGGCCGGCACGGAGCTGAGCCGGTCGGTCAGCACGGCGGCCAGCGAGGCGGGCAGTCGTTCCCCGGCGGCCGAAACCTCGGCGGCGGCGGGGCCGATCTCCAGGGCCTGCTCGCGCACCATGGCGTCGACGAGCTCGCGCACGTACAGCGGGTTGCCGGCCGCCTGCGCCGTCAGCTGCCGCAGCGTGTCCCCGGGTGGTGATCCGAGCATCGCCGTCACCAGGGCCGTCACGTCGGTGTCTGTCAGCGGGCCCAGCGTGACGATCCTGCCCCCGTGGCGGATGACGGCCGCGTGCAGCTCTTGCACCTCGGGCCGGCGAGGCGCCGGCCGGCACGTCCCGATCAGCAGCAGCCGCAGCTGGCCGATGGAGGCGGCGAGCTGATGCCAGACGATCAGCGACGCGTCGTCAGCCCACTGCAGGTCATCAAGGACGATGACGGTGGGGGCGGCTGCGCTGAGCTCGTCTACCAGCCCCACCAGCAGCTCGATGCCGGTGACTGACGCATCACCGTCCGCGAACAGGCCCTGCCTGAGACTGCGGAGCAGGTCCGCGGCGTGCGCGCGCCGCGGGTCCGGCGAACCCGGCCGTACCTGCAGGCAATCCAGCATCACGCGCAGCGGCAGCCGCTCGGTGAGCTTGCCGGCGATCCCCCACCCGACATCCCACCCCGGGGCGCTGCCCGCCGCCAGGGCCTCGGCGACCAGAGACGACTTGCCGATGCCGGGCTCGCCCTCGACCCAGACCACCGCGCCCTCTCCGCGTCCGAGAGCGTCGACACCAGCACGGAGGGCCGCGAGCTCCTGCCCGCGGCCCACCCACTGCGGCGGCCGGTCAACGGTCCACATGCAAGTAACGTATGCGCCGAACGGGCGGGGTGCCTCACATCCCGACAGCCCGGAGATCACCGGAATCCGGCCGCCGTTCAGCAATACCAGGCGGCGCAGGTCAGCTACGCGGCCACGCCGGTCATCAAGTAGTACACCGGCGTCCTGGCCGCCGCCGACGTCTACACGGCCAGCACCGCGTTCGTCATCCTCGAGTCGATCCGCCTCGACCTCGGCATCGACTCCCAGGTCCACGCGTGAAGGAGTAACCAGCTACTCCAGCGCCCGGGCGATCGCCGTCAGCGCTTCGCCGAAGCACGGCAGGCCATCCCGGTCAACGTGATTGAGAACGCGGTCCCGCACGCTGGCCAGGTGCACGGGGTACGCGGCCTGCAGCCGGGCCAGTCCGGTCGCGGTCAGCGATACGTCGATTCCCCTGGCGTCGGCTGGGCTGCGCGCCTTGCGGATGAGCCCGCTGGCGGCCAGTTCATCGACGAGGCGCGTGGTCCGGCTTCCGGACAGGTACACGCGGTTGGCGAGCTGCGTGATCCGAAGCCGGTGATCGGGCGCTTCCGACAGGCTCATCAAGGTCGTGTACTCGCTCAGCGAGATGTCCGCGCCGCGCTGGAGATCCTCGTCGAGCAGGCGGGGCGCGATGAGGAAGAACTTGGCGAGGTCGCGCCACACGGCCTCCTCCATGGGGTCGAGCGGCCGCAACGGCTGGTCCGGCATGCCCGGAATTCTAGTTGCTTGCGCAAGCGACCTACTGCCTTGACCAGGATAACGCCCCAGCCACCCAGGACTGCCGGGCTCTGACGAGCCAGGAAAAGAGAGCTTGGCCTATTAGTTGACAATTCAAATACTTGGAAATATTATTGCTTGCGCAGGCACATATTGGAATGGTGAGAGTCGCCAGTGATGGCACGCGACACGCCGACCAAGGAGGCACAGCCATGACCGGACCGTCAGGGCCCCAGCGTGATGCCACGAGCCGCCGCCGCTTCCTCGCGGCTGCGGGAACAGCCGCCGCGGTACCCGCCGCCGCTGCCCTGATTGGCGGCGGTCCGCTGGGTGGCACCGCCCGGGCAGCGGCACCAGGCGGGCTTACCAGTTACGCGCCGATACCACCGGGCGCCCTCGGGCCTGCGCTCAACGCGGACGGCTACTTCGTCGGCAATATCAGCGGCAACCTGTACTGGGTGACCGACTCGGTCTACCAGGCCATGTTCGTGACCACCCGCAGCGGTGTTGTCCTCGTCGACGCGCCGCCGACCATCGGGCACAACCTGCTACGCGCCATCAGTGCCGTCACCCAGGCGAACGGCAGGCCCGCGAACGTCACCCACCTGGTGTACTCGCACTCCCACGCCGACCACATCGGGGCTTCGTCCCTGCTGGGCGCCGACGTGGTGCGCATCGGCCACAGCGAGTGCCGCCGCCTGCTGCAGCGCGATGATGACCCGACCCGGCCGGCGCCGACCGTCACGTTCGACGACCATTACGTCCTGGAACTGGGCGGAGAACGGCTGCTCCTTGATTACCACGGGCCTAACCACACTCCGGACAACATCTTCATCTACGCACCGGACCACCGGAC
>WNFY01011534.1_pt1 | contig 22996 bp, 14 predicted proteins | sample 5400091 | NCBI WGS metagenome assembly WNFY01 (sample SAMN13153364, study PRJNA577476) | soil metagenome | isolation source: 60 cm soil or saprolite under grassland replicate 1 | place: USA:California | collected 2016-06-15 | reverse complement strand
AGTGTTCACAGTATTCGCGTCAATTGTCGCTTCGATCGAAGCCTTGGTGGGATCGGATGGGTCAAAGCTCACGGTGCCGCTGGCCTTGTCAAACTGGCCGCGCACGGTCGAGATTCCCAAGTGCTTTACCGAAAATTGCGCGGCTGTGTGGTTAGGATCAATTTGCCAGGTCTGCGGCTCTGCCAAGCAGAACGATGACAAGGCTGCAATTACAACCGCCAGGATGACTGTGCTCGAACTAGTTCTGATTCTGATCATGAAATCCGTTCTCTCCCCTCAGGATTCGTGAATTGTTTTGTAACTCATCTCAGTAAAGCTTCTGAAAGCCCGCCATCCACCGGGATGATGTGGCCCGTGGTCTTTGCGCTCTGTTCGCTGAGCAACCAAACAATCGCCTGCGCGCAATCTTGCGGCATGATGGGCCGCTTTGTCAGCGTGCGCTGCGCATAAAAATCAGCCAGCTTGGAGCGCAAGCTCTCGGCGTCTTCGTCTATGGAGTATGCAATCTTGTACTTCTCTAGCGACTGCATCACGCGATCTCGAGGAAACATAGTTGAACCGGCAACGACAGTCGCCGGGGCGATTCCGTTCACCCGCACCAGTGGGCTCAGCTTAATGGACAATTCGCGCACCAAATGATTTAGCGCCGCTTTGCTGGTGTCATAGGCTTCACTGCCTTTCTTCGGAACGACCGCGTTGGCAGAGCCCGTCAGCACCATAGCGCCCGAGAGGTTTTGATCTTTAAATAGCCACTCTGTCTCGCGTGCGAGCAAATAATTACCGGTGACATTGAGCAGGAATGTATTGGCCCATTGCGCTTCGCTCAGTTCACCGCTGCTCCCGGGCACCGGATAAACGGCTGCGGTGTTGACCACGCAGTCCACTCCGCCAAACAGGGCGATCGTGAAATTGACAGCGCTCGCCAGACTTTCAGCATTGCTGAGGTCAGCTTTGACGTGAGCCACCTCTTCTTTAGATGAAAACGCAGCAGCCTCTTTGGCGGACGCTTCGGCGCCCGCGGCGTCGTAATCGGCGACAACGACGTGCGCGCCTTTTTTCGCCAGCAGCGAAGCGACCTCTTTCCCAATGCCGCTCGCGCCACCCACAACCAGGGCGACCTTTCGGCTGAACTCAGCTTCGGGAGGCATGCGCTGAAGTTTTGCTTCCTCGAGCGTCCAGTATTCAATGCGGAACGCCTCCGAGCGCGGAAGCGCAACGTAATTGTGGAACTGCGTGAACTCTTTCGACTGTTCCGCTGTCCGTGCTTGTGGCACGTGGTCGCCGGCGCTGCCATCTTCGAGTGCATTCGCGCCAGCCATCACGTGAATAGCATTAATAAAGAATTCGGTGGTGATGCGCGCTTCCTTCTTGTTCTTGCCGAACCCAAAAAGGCCAAGTCCCGGAATAAGCACGACCGACGGATTGGTGTCTCGCAAGTTCGGAGAATCGCCCGTGGCAAAGCTGTCGTAGTACTTTCTGTACTCGACGCGGTACTTACCAATCTGCTCGTGAATGCGCGACTTCAGCGTATTCGCATCTTCAGCTTCTGAATTCCAGGGGACAAACATCGGGCAGACGCGCGTGCGCAGGAAGTGGTCCGGACAACTTGTACCCAGAGCACTGAGGTCGCGTACCCATTTTGAATTGACAAAAGTAAGTGCGTCCTCGTGATCGGCGTAGTGAGCGATAACACGCCGATTCGATGACACCGCGCCACGCAGTGTAGGCAGAATCTTCGCTACAATTTGTTGCCGGTCAACTGCTGGTCCGCACACTGCGCCACCAAACGACGCGCCATTCTTCTTTTGATGCTCCGCGATGAACTCGCCCATCTGATCGATAGTGCGAATGCTGTTCAGATAGCATTCCCTCTGGGTGTTTCCCCAGGTGAATAATCCGTGCCCGCCGAGAATAATGCCTTCTGCGCCACGATTCTCCGCGACCGCACGCCCGAGCTGGATGGCCAGCTCGAATCCTGGCCGTTGCCATGGCAGCCAAACGATCTTTCGCCCGAACTGCCGATTGAATTCGTCGAGCTTCTTTCTGCCATTTGCGCTGGCGGCGAGAGCGATGGCCCAATCGGGATGAAGATGATCGACATGTTCGAATGGAAGGAATGCATGCAGAGGCGTATCTATGGAAGCAGCGACTTTGTTTTCGCCGAAAGCAGAAAGCGGATAATAGCGGACCATCTCATCTTCGTAGATTTCGCTGCGGTACAGACGCTTGAGTTGATTGAGCCGATCAAGATAAAGGACCGCAAACCCCGACTCAGTAATCGATCCGATGTCTCCGCCACTTCCTTTTACTGCAAGTACGCGCACTGGCTCACCGCTGAAAGGATCTGGCAACTCGAACTTGGAGCTCGTATTTCCTCCACCGAAGTTGGTGATCCGCAGGTCCGCGCCAAGCAAATTGGACCGATACCTGAGCAGTGCCAACTGATCGCCGCCCAGATTGTGCTCGCGCCCCTCGTCCCACAAGTCCTTCAATTGGACGAGTTCCTGAATCTCAGGCATAAACCATCTCCGTGTAGTGTTTGAAGCGCCCGAGATGACGCTCCCATTTATCAGTGTCTCGAGGTTCGAACGTCTCGGTTGGGAATGAGCGGTCAATCATCGCGCGAACGTCAGCAAGCGAGTTCGCTGCGCCGATCGCAAGAATCTGCATTCCTACATTGCCGAGCGCAGTCGCCTCCGCTGGTCCAGCCAACACACGCCGTCCGGTTGCATCTGCCGTGAACTGGTTCAAGATGCGGTTCTTAGAGCCTCCGCCGATGATGCGAATCTGACGAATAGGTCCGTGAGTCAGACGTTCCAGGTCATCGATGACCTGCCGATACTTCAAAGCCAGACTTTCGAGAATGGTTCGCACATACGCGCCTGGTGTGAGCGGTCGCGGTTGCTGTGTTCTGGAGCAAAATACATCGATTGCCCGCGACATGTCAGTCGGGTGTAGGAACGAGTCGTCGTCGGGATCCACTAAGCTGCCTAACTCAGGTTCACGCGCAGCAAACTCCATTAATTCGCGATATTCGTAAACATCACCTTCAGACGCCCACGATTGTCGGCAGCATTGCAGCATCCAAAGCCCCATTACATTTTTCAGTAACCGAGTGGTTCCACAGACTCCTCCTTCATTTGTGAAGTTCAAACGTAGACTCTCACTGTTGATAAGGGGGCTGTCCAACTCGGTGCCGATCAAAGACCATGTCCCAGAGCTCAGAAAAGCTGTGCCATCGCGCGCAACCACGGCTGCGACTGCCGAACCGGTATCGTGCGAGGCTGGTGCAATCACCGGCGTACCGCAAAGTGCACCTCTCGGCGCCAGAGAATCCGAAAGACGCCCGATAACAGATCCGGGCTCGACAATCTCGGCCGGGAGTTCCGACGGCAATTCCAGCTTCTCCATCAACCCTCGTGCCCACTTTCGCGTGCGCGGATTAACCATTTGCGTTGTGGTTGCGTTGGTAAATTCACAAACGGCATTGCCGGTTAGCCAGTAATGGAACAGATCAGGAATTGTCAGCAGCTTTCGTGCCGAATTCAGCACCCCTGGCGCATCTCGCTCGGCCGCGACCAACTGAAACAACGTGTTGATCGGCATAAATTGAATTCCGGTCTCGTCATAGATCTCACTCTTGCAAACCTTCGCGAGGACCTGTTCCATGGTGCCGTCAGTTCGTTTGTCGCGGTAGTGGTAAGGATTCTCTAAGAGCTCGCCGTGCTCGCCAAGAAGTGCATAATCAACTCCCCACGCATCTACGCCGATCCCTGCCAAAGCTACTGCTTCCAGGCGGGAAAGGGCCTTGCGGATCTCGAACCATAATTGTGGTGTGTCCCAGTGCAGCGATCCGCCGCACTTAACAGGCTCGTTTGCGAAACGATGTACTTCCTCAGTAGTGATCACGTCGGCATGTAGGTGTGCCAACACGGCACGCCCACTTTCTGCGCCAAGGTCGAAAGCTAAGAACGGTTTTTGATCGTGTGTGGCCATCACAAATAAAAACTCCAAGCCAGCAAATCTACTGACGCCCTTTTCACAAACCCGCTGTCCGAGCATTGGCAGTATCTCGATCTGCAGGCCGGAGCAAACGAGCAGCGGCGAACAGCGGTCCAAATTGTGCAGCGAAGAGAGAGCCGGGAGCTGGAGATTCCGACCCGAGCCCAGTGGCTGGAAACTCTTCACGCACAGGGCGCTGAAAAGTCCCGAACACAAGATCGAAGATCGGCAGCACGTCTGCGAAATTCCGGTTGTGATCTTCAGCTCTGACTGAATGATGAATGCGATGGACCTGTGGCGTCACGAGGATATAGTCAAGCCACGGCAAGTGAATACGGATAGCTGAGTGATAAAACATCGAGAGCGCCACCAGAAACATGGTTGAGTAAAGTGCAGTCTTGCCCGCCTCCGTCGGATGTAAATTTATGACGAGGCCCAATGTAAACACCGAAAAAAACGCACGCCATCCCTCCTGCAGGAAGTGATCGCGCGCCCAGGTGGTTGTGTTCATGACTTCGTCGCTGTGATGGATCTTATGAAACTCCCACAGCGCTGGCACCTTGTGCTCAATGCGGTGCGACCAATAGAACCAGCAGTCGTGAATGAAAAGTGGAATGAAGATCATGGCCACGATTTCGAGTCCGGGACCGAGGACGGGAAGGGTACCAAGGTCGCGAAAAGAAAATGACAGCGGCTTCCAGGGAAGGAGATGACGCAATTGTTCGCTCAATAAACCGGCTGCAATTCCCAATGGAAGAGACATGTAAGCAGTGGACAAGCTAATCAAAATATTGAGCCAATAATCCCGGAAACGCGGGGCCCTACCAACTGGCCGCAACTGCTCGGCAACTATGAACGGGATCAGAGGGAGAAGTAACCAGTACACGATGCCCGGAAACGACCCCTTCACCGAAGCGATTAGCGTTTGTAGAAAGATCATATGAATCTGCGACCAAGGTTCTCATCAAGCATAGGAAGACACATTGTTCATGTTTCGTGCGCTTCGTTCTTTGACAATTCGATCCATGTACCCGCTGTCGCGAAACGCCTTTAGTGGATCGGCGGGTAACCCCTTCGAAAGACGCCATTCCTGAATTGCGGGACGAACATCGGTATTGAAAGCATCCTGCAGCAAAGACTCTGCACATATGAGATCGCAGTTTGTTTGCGCCTTTGAAAGGGCAGCGTGATCCACCAGAGCGGCTTTAGCAAACAGCTGTTGAGCCATGCCAATGGTTTGGATTGTCTCCTCAATTTTGCCTTTCAGATTGTGGCTCTGATCGATCATGTACGCGATGTCGGCCTTCTGCCCGGTTTCCCACTCGTAATAAAGAATCTCATGGAAAATTCGAAACACTTGGTAGGGATCGATGGAACCGATCGTAAGGTCATCGTCGGCATAACGGCGGTCGTTGAAATGAAATCCTCCGAGCATTTGTTCCGAGAGCAACCAAGCCACAATCTGCTCAATATTCTGCGAATGGTAGTGGTGGCCGGTATCTACCAGGACCTTTGCCTGCGGGCCAGCACAGCGCGCCATATGAAGAGCCATACCCCAGTCGGCAATATCGGTGTGATAGAAGGCCGGCTCAAAAGGTTTGTATTCCACCAGCAGGCGCTGCTCAGGGCTGAGATGCGAATACACTTCCTTCAGCGCGCCTTCGAACCATGCTTTGCGTTGCCGAATATTTGCTGTTCCAGGATAGCTGGAACCGTCTGCGAACCACATCGAGATATCGCGGCTCTTTAGTTGATGCGCGATCTCAATGCTGTCCTTTGTATGCTGTATTGCCTGTGCACGCACAAGAGCGTCAGGATTGCCGAAAGATCCATGTTTGTAGATCTGGTCCTGAAAAAGGTTGGGGTTGATGGATCCCGGTTGAACTCCATAACGACTGCTCAACGCCGTGATCTCTTTTGTACTGCGTATTCCCTCGGGTAAATCCCACAACACGTGGAGTGCAATGGTGGGACAGATACCGGTGACGCGGTGAACCTCGGCGGCATCGCTAAATTTTTCTTCCGTGCTTGTGGCTGCGCCGGGCTGCAGGAATTTGCCGAAACGAGTCCCCGTATTCGCAAATCCCCAGGAGGGGATCTCGATGCGGAACGTCTCCAGCGGGTGAAAGACCTGGCTGGCTGCGAAAGAATTCATAAAGGGCACCTTACATGTCTGGGCAGATTAGCAATCCGCCTTTGCTAGGGTCACGAGATTTATCGCTCGAAGCTAATTTTCGCATTGCGAAACGCAAACTGTGTCTCAAAATGTATTCTGATGCGGGGAGCACGGTCTAGCGTCCGCTCCTTTGTGCCTGATTAACTGACCACTTTTCGATTCTGCCAGAATACATTCATCCGTTGTTACAGGAGTGAGGCGGCTTTCCAGAACTAGCGACATAACATCGGCAAGACATTTGTCACAGCGAAACCTCGATCCCTGGCTCCGAAGTGAGTTTCGGTTTAGCAAACCAGGTCTCCAGCACCGTGCGGCTCTGTCGTTTCCCCTATACTCGTCGTAGTTCATACCGCCTTGGTATAGACTCCTTTCGCGAGTTGATGCACCCTAGTCCGGTTCGCACATGGAACTTAGACATTTCCATTCATTCGTCGCAGTCGCGGAAGAGTTGAATTTCACGAAGGCAGCTAAGCGCCTCCAGATTGCCCAGCCTCCCGTTAGCCGACACATCCGTGACCTCGAAGCCGAGCTCGGAGTCCAGTTATTTGATAGAAACAGCAGCCGAGTCTTCCTCACGGACGCGGGACGCAGTTTCTTGAATGAAGCTCGTGTGGTCCTCCAGCACGTCGCACAGGCCATGGAAGCGGCCCGGCAAGTAGGCAGTGGGTGGGCGGGAACCGTGCGACTAGGGATTGCAAGAGGCTTAGGCGACGCAGTTAGCCGAATTATGAACGAATATCTGCGCCTCGCTCCGAGAGTCGAGATTGACGTCAGAGACATACTTTCAGGGTTTCAGTCAGATGCGCTGATCGAGCGGAAGATCGATGTAGGGTTTGTGCGCCCGCCAATAAATTCCGCACAGTTGGTTTCCGCGGCATTGTTTCAAGAGCAGTTCTCGGTCGTCCTGCGTAAAGACAGCCCGTTCGCAAAACGTAAATCATTGCAGGTACGCGACCTTGCGGATCAAACCATATTGCTGATCGATCGGAGGATCTCGCCAGGGGTTTATGACCGAACCCTTGCGCTTTTCCGTGAACGAGGCCTCCAGCCAAAGACTGTTTCGACCGCGACTCTATCTGGAGATGAGGCCGGCTCGATTTTGGTTCACTCCGGCAAAGTCACGGACCGCTTGGTTATACTGCCGCTAACAGATCCGGACGCAGTAACCGACGTGCATGTAGTGTGGAGAAGAGATGAACAATCCAAGGCAACGCTAGATTTCGTGCAATTTACTTGCGATGCCTTTCAAAAGAAGAAGCGGTTAATCTGGACGCATAATAATGTGGGACCGGATAGAGACACTCCGGGTCGCATGTCTTCCCCCGCAGCCCGCCATAGAAGGAGCCCAAGTAGGCGGAAACGATAGCCCCTTTTCTGATTGCGAATAGAAGAACGATTATGCCAATATAAGATGTGCAACTTAGGCGATACCAATTCGGTATTGCGGCATTTGGGCATCTTCGCTGAGAAAGTAAGAGGGCAGTAACAATGGATGGCGATGGATCCGCAGCTCGTCTTGTTCCTGGTTTGCTGACTCAGCCGCCCAGTCGATCAGGTCAACGCAGAGATCCTTATCTCGTTAAGTCGGTCATCCACTCGTCAAAGATCCTTTCTACTTTTCGCTCCGCTGGAGAGGCCCTCTCTCTAAAGGAAATCGTACAACGCTGCGGATTGCCGAAAACGATGTGTTTTCGTCTGCTTTACACTTTAGAAAAGTGTGGCATGGTCGAGAAGGTAAGCACGAATCTCTACCAATCCATCGTTCGCCCGACTAAGCAGCGTCTCTGCCGATTGGGTTATGCCGCGCAGGGTACGAATTATCAGTTTTCAAGAGAAGTCTCATCGAGCCTCGAACGAGCAGCAAGACAGGAAGGCATTGAACTCATTGCGCTCGACAATCGTTACAGCGCTAAAATTGCGCAGCGCAATGCAGACCTTCTAGTTCGAGAAAAGGTTGACCTGGCGATTGAATTCCAAACTGACGAAACCATTGCCCCAATCGTTGCGGCGAAGTATCGTGACGCCGGAATTCCGATGATCGCGATCGACATACCCCATCCAGGGGCAACGTATTACGGTGCCAATAATTACGAGGCTGGGCTAATCGGCGGCCGCTATCTTGGACGTTGGGCAAAAGAGCATTGGAATTCGGAAGTAGATGAGATCATCATGCTCGAATTGCCGCGTGCCGGAAATTTGCCGCAGATGCGGCTGACGGGAATGCTTGTGGGGATCAATTTAGCGCTTCCAAACGCTAAAAATTGCCGAATAACGCACTTGAATGGCGATGGAGAAATGGCTCCGAGCTTCGAGGTAGTTCGCAGGCATCTTCGGGCTTCGCGCTCACGACGAACACTCGTCGGGACAATCAATGACGTGAGCGCGATCGGTGCGTTGCGAGCGTTTGAAGAGGCCGGTCGTGGCGATGCCTGCGCGGTTATGGGTCAGAACGCATCTCCCGAGGGCCGGGCTGAAATGCGCAGAACCAATACCAGGCTCATCGGTTCAGTTGCTTTTTTCCCCGAGCGTTACGGACCAGACTTGGTTAGAGTGAGTCTCGATATTCTTAACAAGAAACCTGTTCCCCCTGCCGTATTCGTGGACCATAAACTGGTTACGCCCACTACCATAGATCATTTCTATCCAAACGATCAGCTCCTGGAGACCGCCTCCACGCTTACGAGTCTTAGCGCCGCCTCAGCCTAAGTAAACCCTCTTACCGAATTGCCCGTGTGCTCCTCGTGTGCGAAACCTTGCCCAGTAATCCGGGAAAAGAGCTGCGGCTCATGAAAAACCGGTTCACATTGCAAAATGGAATGGCTACTTCGCGGGTAGACCCGTCAAGTAATACAAAACACATTAATCCTGCCTGATATCACGGTCTTCCCTTCGGGAAACATAACCGAACATGGTTTCTCATTGCAGAACAAATGTCTTTTTCCCAGGAAGCTTGACAGTGTTCTTCCGCTGATGTGAGCATCGCGCCCACGCAGAACCTTCGTGGGGATTTGCGTCAGCCTTTTCTTTCCGAATTTGCCAAGAATGGCTGGACCAAGTCGAATTCGTCCTCTGTGACGAGGAGGCAACAACGATGCTTGCAAACATGCGAAACCTTTTTTTGCTGGGGCTGATTCTTTCCTTCGTCAATTTGCTCCATGCTCAGGGCGGAGCCAATGGAACCATCCTTGGCACAGTGACGGACCCCGCGGGTGCGGTCCTTTCCAACGCTCGCGTTGATGTGACGAACATCGCAACCAACGTCACCAACCAGACGCAGACAACATCGTCCGGCGATTTCACTCTGCCCTTCCTGCCTCCTGGAACCTACCGGATCACGGTTGAAGCTCCGGGATTCCAGAAGTCCGTGACGAACTCCGTCACCTTGGTTGTAGGCCAGGAAGCGCGAGTCAATGTGGCCATGAAGCCCGGCGCAGTTTCCGAGACGGTCGAGGTCCAAGCTAGCGCGGTCAGCCTCGATACGGACAGCTCGGCAATCTCGCAGATTGTGACTCAAAGGCAAGTTGATCAATTGCCGCTGAATGGACTACGAGAGCCAGAGTTCGTACAATTCCGCTACTACCGAATACCGCCAAGTTCTAGCGATTCAACCACAACGTCCGGGCATCCACTATCGGCTCGGGAGAACGCTGCTGGCTCGTTCCAGAGAAACAGGTTTTGTCGAAGACCGAGGCGCGGCCATTGAGGAATTTGAGCAGGAACTCAAAATTGATCCTCTGAATGCCAGCGCAGCGTACGAGATCGGCGAGATTCATCGAAGGGCTGGAGAATTTGAGGACGCACAAAACTATTTCGAGCTCGCTCTTAAGACTTATCCCGATTTCGAAGAAGCTCACCTGGGCCTGGCGGCAACGTTGACATATTTGAGAAAGCCTCAACTGGCGTTACTGCACTTGCAAAAAGCAGCTTCTCTAAATTCGGAAAACGAGGTCACCTGGTATCGCCTTTCGCAGGTAGAACGCACACTCGGCAATTCGGAAGAAGCACAACGAGCATTGGCGAAGTTCCATGAACTCCATGAGCACAAAACAGTCCCGGAACAAGCCAGCGAGCCACTCTTCTCACCACAGGAGATTACAAAACAAACACTGGAGGAAAATGCGCAACAGTAGTTCTTAGCTTTCAGCTTCGGCTAAGGCACAGGTCAGCACATTCGCTACTATTTCGTAGAGCAGAACAGTTGCCGAGAGCATCGTGTTCTCGCGACCAGCGATCCTCTAGGGATATCCGCATCAATCACAGCACTGCTGCAATTCGATTTGCCCGTATTTCTCGGTGGGAGTCTCAGCATTCGAGTTTGTCATAGCGAAACGCCAGTTAGGTATTGACGCCCAGACGTCATTACTGCCATTTTTCATCGGATGAATCAGATTCCCCGGTCGATTTCGCGACCCCTCCTAACTCTCCTTCTCTGCGGCGCTTCTGTAGGCACATTGGCACAATCCACCACTAAGTCCGAAGCTCGTGTGGATTCAATTCTTTCCCAAATGTCCATTGAAGAAAAAATCGACTACATCGGCGGAACTGGCTTCGCGATCCGAGCAATGCCCAACTTACATTTACCGGCATTTGAAATGTCCGATGGTCCGTTAGGGGTCCGTAGCAATTCGCGATTTCCTTCAACCGTCTATGCTGCTGGCATCGGGCTGGCAGCAACTTCGCGCGCGCGGCATCCATTTCATGCTTGGGCCAGGCGTCAACATTTATCGTTCTCCACGAAACGGAAGAAACTTCGAATATTTCGGAGAAGACCCGTTCCTTGCCTCAGCAATCGGCGTCGGCTACATCATCGGCATGCAAAAGGAAGGCGTCAGCGCAACGATCAAACATTTTCTTGCGAACAATTCTGAATTCCTCAGGCACGACTCCGATTCGATCGTTGAGGAGCGCACGTTGCACGAGATTTATCTGCCGACATTCGAGGCCGCCGTCAAACAGGCGCACGTCGGCGCCATCATGGATTCTTATAATCTCATCAACGGCGCGCATGCAACGCAGAACTCTTACTTCAATAGCGACATTCTCCGTAAACAGTGGGGCTTCGATGGCATCGTCATGTCTGATTGGAGATCCACTTACGACGGCGTCGCGGCCGCGAACAGCGGCCTGGAACTTGAAATGCCAACAGCGGAGTTCATGACTCGTCAGAACCTACTTGCTGCAGTACAAGATGGACGCGTGAAGAAACAGGTCATTGATGACAAGGTCAGGCACATTCTTCAAACTGCCCTAAGATTTGGATGGCTCGATCGAGAGCAAACAGACCCGAACCTTTCAAAATACGACGAAAGCAACCATCAAACCGCACTAGACGGCGCTCGGGAAAGCATCGTGCTCTTGAAAAATGATCATCAACTGCTGCCGCTAAACAAGCACAACGTGAAATCAATTCTCGTGGTCGGTCCGGATGCGTATCCGGCCCAGCCCGTTGGTGGTGGGAGCGGTGCCGCCATACCGTATTCCTCGGTGAGCATTGTCGAAGGGATCGCACACATTCTCGGCGATTCAGCCGTCGTGTATTACGAGCCTGGGTTGGCTTCGCTCCAGGAGTTGGTCTCGGCAACGAATTTCCTAACTAAGCGCGAAGGCGGGGAGCCCGGATTGAAGTTGGAGCGTTTCAGCAATGGTGATCTTTCCGGCTCGCCGGAAAATGTTCAAGTTGTCAGGCATATCAACAGTGCGGGCTTCAACTGGGACACGCTCTCAGATTGGGAGGATGTCGCGCCACTTCTCGCCGCAGCGCCTAAAATCTCATCCCGGCGATGGACAGGGTACTACGTCGTGAACGACCCGGGCACATACGAGATCGCAGCGCAAGGGCCCGGGGAGCACAACGGCTTTCGACTGTATCTTGACGACAAACTTTTGTTCGACAATTGGGATTTAGCAAGGGCGTATCAGGAGCACGCGGCCATCACTCTGGAACACGGCCCGCACAAGCTCGTCGTCGAAGATGTCCAACGATCTCCGTTCGGCGGCCGCATGCGAGTTGCGATTGCCGAGCAACAGAAGCTTGTCACTGAAGCTGCCAAGAAGCAGGCGAAAAAAGCCGATGCCGTCGTGATCGCGGTTGGCTTCAATCGCGATAGCGAAGGCGAGGGTGCAGATAGGACCTTCTCTCTGCCGATCGGCCAGAATGAGCTGATTCGCGAGGTTTCATCTCAGAACAAAAACTCGATTGTCGCCATCACTTCTGGCGGCGCGGTGGACGCTGCGTCTTGGATTGATCAAGTGGCCGCCTGCCTCGAGCTTTGGTATCCAGGCGAACAGGGCGGAACCGCCCTCGCTGAAATTCTGTTTGGCGATGTGAATCCGTCTGGACGACTGCCGATCACCTTTGAGAGGAAAGAAGGAGACAATCCCTCGTTTTCCAACTACTACCCTGAATCTGGCAGCAATCGAGTTCTGTACAAAGAAGGCATTTTCGTCGGCTACCGGGGTTACGAGCATACCGCCGCGAAGCCGCTGTTTCCATTTGGCTTTGGACTCTCGTACACGATGTTCACTCTTGCGAACCTGCAGGTGACGGATCAAAGTACGAGCACCGCTGACAAGTACGTCATCTCGTTCGATGTCACGAATTCAGGCAACCGTTCCGGCACCGAAGTAGCGCAGGTATATGTCTCCGATACAGGCAACAGCGTGCCGCGTCCGGCGAAAGAACTCAAAGGATTTATGAAAGTCAGCCTTCAGGCCGGCGAAACACGTCACGTCAGTATTCCGCTGGATACGCGCGCGTTCGCTTACTACGATGTCACGACCAGAAATTGGCAAGCGCCGGCCGGAAACTATCGAGTTTTGGTTGGCAAGTCGTCGGAAGAGATCGCGCTGTCAGATGACATCAACTTGGCAACAACAGTTATCGAAAAGCCTTAGCGTCTATTCTCGGATTCATTATGGATCTACATGAGCTATAGCAAAATCCATTTACTGGCCCTGCTCGCTGTTGGCTTATCTATTCCGCCGCTGCGCGCGTCAGCCCAGCTCCCTGCCGAGGCTTTGAAAGGCGTCTGGCACGCGCAGTGGATCACGTCCGCAGACGCGCCACAACGAGACGCCGTGGTTCTGCATTTCAGGAAAGTGTTCGATCTTTCCGAAGTTCCACAACACTTCCCGGTGCGCGTCAGCGCTGACAACCGTTTCATTCTGTTTGTAAACCAGCACGAGGTCGGCCGTGGGCCGGCGGTGAGCGATCTCGCACACTGGAAATACGAGAGCTACGATCTCGCTCCACTTCTCCATCAAGGCCAAAATGAACTGGCAGCAACTGTGTGGAATTTCGGCGCGCTCTCAGAACTGGCGCAGATTAGCGATCGCACCGGCTTTGTGCTTGCCGCGGAGAACGACGCTCAAAGGGCTGTGGACACAGACGCGACTTGGGAAGTCGAGGAAGATAAGGGTGTGCAGGCATTGCCCGCCCCTCGAGTTGGGTATTTCTACTATGCCGCCGAACCAGTAGAGCGCATAGATGCTTCGCGTTTCGACTGGTCGTGGAACAATGCAGCTGATCGGCCCGGCAAGTGGGAGAAAGCCGCTTTGATCGGTTTTGGCATCGATCGCGGAGCGGTACTGCAGAACAATAATTGGGAACTCATGCCGGACCAGCTGCCTCCGATGCAAATGGAATTAACTCCAGTCGGGCATCTCGTGCGTTCGTCCGGGGTTCAGGTTTTCGGAAATTTCCCCGAGAGCGCTTTGGAAATTCCCGCGCACACGGCCGCCACTCTGCTGATTGACCAATCGCATTTGACCACGGCGTACCCCGAACTCACCGTGAGCGCAGGCGCGGGGAGCAATGTTCGTCTCACTTACGCTGAGGCCCTGGTTGATGACAAGGGCGAGAAAGGCAGCCGTAATGAGATCGCGGGCAAGCACATCATTGGGAACTTCGATGAATTCCTGCCCGACGGCGCCGAAGCCCGCACGTTCATGCCCTTTGCCTGGCGTACCTGGCGTTATCTGCAACTCGATATCAAGACCGCCGATCAACCACTTCGAATCGAGAAACTTCGGTCCTGGTTTACGGCATATCCATTCGAAGATCGTGGCCGCTTCACATCCGATGACCCGTCACTGGCTCAAATCTGGCAGATCGGTTGGCGCACCGCGCGGCTCGACGCGCACGAAACCTATATGGACACACCTTACTGGGAGCGACTGCAGTACATCGGCGACACGCGCATCCAAGCGTTGATCTCGTACGTGGTCGGTGGTGATGACCGGCTTGCTCGGCAGGCAATTCAAGCTTTCAACGACTCGCGCATTCCAGAGGGCATTACATTCAGCCGCTATCCATCATCTGTCGTGCAGATCATTCCCACATTTTCTTTGCTGTGGATTGGAATGGTTCATGATTTCTGGCTCTACCGCGGAGACGCTGATTTTGTGAAGGCGCAACTCGCCGGCACCAGAACCGTACTCGACTGGTTCATGAGCAAGCAGAGGCAAGATGGGTTAATCGGGCAAATACCTTGGTGGCCTTTCGTTGATTGGGGAAAAGATTTTGCGTTCGGCATGCCGCCGCGGGATGAGAACGGCGGCTCCTCCATTATTACCCTGCAGTATGTTGAGGCGCTTCGCTACGCCATAGAGCTGGAGTCCCAGTTCGGAGACCAGATTCGTACCCAGCGCTATCGTGAAGCTGAAGGGCGAGCCACCTCTGCAATCCGGAAACTTTGCTGGAACGACACCTATGGCCTGATCTCCGATACTCCTGCGCAAAACCATTTCAGTCAGCATGCAAATATTCTCGGGGTGTGGCTGGACGTGATTCCACGAGAGAAGCAACAACAGGTTCTCAACAATATTCTCTCGACGAGCGACCCTGGATTCGCTTCGTCCGGCCCGGTTCCGGCGATGACTGCTGCAACTTACTACTTTCGTTTCTATTTGGCTCGCGCACTGGATCACGCCGATTTGGGAGGTAGATATTTGGACCTACTGAAGCCTTGGCATGACATGGTCAACCTGGGGCTGACTACATGGGCTGAGCAGCCGGAACCGACTAGATCAGATTCACACGCCTGGGGCGCTCATCCGAATTTCGATTTCTTGACGATCGTCGCCGGTATACACGCGAAAGCCCCAGGATTCTCCAAAGTTTCCATCGAGCCGCACCTTGGAGAGTTGCATCATGTTTCCGCAGCGATGCCAACTCCAGCCGGAACGATCGAGGTAAATTATGAATCGACCGCTTCGGGCGTGAGTGCTGATATCAATCTTCCACCCAACGTAAGCGGCGAATTGGTTTGGAAGCGAAAGACTTTCAATTTGCACCCGGGTCGTCAGCAGTTGCAACTGCTATAACGATCCTGAAGGGCACTTTCAAGTCACGGAAGCGTTCGCATCTTAATTGCGCATTGCGAAACGACACCCACTTCCGCCACTACGATCGAGATCTCCTCGCCTTCCCACAGTTAGATGAATCGTCGAATGTCGCACGTTCAATTAAGCTCGGTTGGCCGAAACCCACCTGGACGGCAAATCTCGGCCTGGAATCCATAACTTGTTTTTCAAAGCAAAACGTGATGTGCAGGGTTGACGCAGAGTTTTGTGCATGAGAGTATTCCGCCGAAATTAAATCATCAATGCCGCTGGAATGTCGGCGGGCCGAACTTTGTCTCGAAGGAGCGTCATGGATATGCCGCGGAGTGTGAGTCGATTTTTGGTCGTTGCTGCATTGTGTGCATTCTCTCCCAATGCTTGGAGTCAGGACTCCTCTGACGCTCTGAGGCAAGGCTTTCAAAATCCACCGGCGTCGGCACGTCCGCGCGTGTGGTGGCACTGGATGAATGGGAACATCAGCCAGGAAGGCATCAAGCTCGATCTCGAGTGGATGCATCGCGTCGGAATCGCTGGATTCCAGAACTTCGACGCGGCGCTGCAAACACCGCAAGTTGTGGACAAGCGCCTGGCGTACATGACGCCTGCGTGGAAAGATGCCTTCAAATACGCGATTCACCTCGGCGACCAGTTCGGCATGGAGATGGCAATCGCAGGCTCGCCCGGTTGGAGCGAAACCGGCGGCCCGTGGGTTCCGCCATCGCAGGGGATGAAAAAATATGTGTGGCGCGAAACTGTCGTTGAAGGCGGCAAGCCGTTTACGGGCAAGCTTGCTCACCCGCCGAGCAACACCGGCGCATTTCAGAACATGGGTGTTCGCGAGGAGTTCGGGCGTCCTCCGGCAACGCCACCTCCAACGTTTTATGCCGATGCTGCCGTCGTGGCGTTCCGAGTTCCTTCCGGTGAATCAGACGATGCAGTTCAGGTCAAGATCACTTCCAGTGGTGATGGACTAAATGCCGGCGTTTTGAGCGACGGCGACCTTGAGAAGACAACCGCAATCCCGATTCCGTCTGAGGGTGGCGCAGAGTCCTGGATCCAGTTTGAATATCCTTCATCGCACACGATTCGAGCGGTCACTTATGTGACCAAGGACCCTAATTTCATTGAGCAACTCATTTCGCACATGGGTGTTCCAGAGAAAACTCTGGAAGCCAGCGATGACGGACAAAACTTTCGCAAGGTCGTCAGCTTGAGCGGCGGCCGCGCGCCGGAACACACCATTTCATTCGCGCCGGTAACGGCAAAGTATTTTCGTGTGAGCTTCAAACGCAATCCGCCTCCGCCGATTCCGGCGTGGGCCGAGGGAATCGATCCCACCTCCTTCGGACCGATGCCACCGGCACCCACTTCCTACGAAGTTGCTGAACTCGTGCTTTACTTCGGGCCGCGCGTCAATCATTTCGAGGAAAAGGCCGCATTCGTGCCTGAGCCCGACCTTTATCAATATGCTACCCCGGCCCTTGATGGCACCGTCGCGATTAGAAAATCCGATGTCGTGGACCTGACCTCGAAGATGCAGTCAGACGGGACCCTTGACTGGACTCCGGCAGAGGGCAACTGGATCGTTCTTCGCATCGGCTACTCGCTGATGGGAATCACCAATCACCCAGCGACGCCTGAGGCAACGGGACTTGAAGTGGACAAGCTTGATCGCCGTTTCGTAAAAGTCCGACACCATGGTTGCCTGTACTGGCGGGCCGAGTCGTCGAAAGCGCCGAGGCCAGCGATCGTTTTCTCTGGGACTTCCGTAAAACCATCGCGGACCTGATCGCGACCGAACACTACGCTCAGTTGGAAGACACTCTTCACGAGCGCGGTATGCGCCATTACGGAGAGTCGCACGAGGACGGGAGAGCGTTGATTGCCGACGGCATGCAAGTAAAAAAAATGAACGAAGTGCCCATGAGCGCGATGTGGACGCAGCGGCCGGGCATCAATAATGTGCAGTATGGCTATAACGCCGACGATCGTGAATCCGCCTCGGTCGCTCACATTTATGGCCAGAACATCGCGGCGGCCGAGTCGATGACCGCGGCTGCGGCGCCGTGGGCATGGTCTCCTGCGACATTGAAGCCTACTGCGGACCAGGAACTCTTGAACGGAATCAACCGTTTTGTGATTCACGAATCAGCGCACCAAACGCTGGTTGATAAAGCTCCGGGGTTAACGCTCGGCCCCTTCGGACAATGGTTCAACCGCAATGAGACCTGGGCGGAACAGGCGGGTCCGTGGGTCAACTATTTGGCTCGATCGAGCTACATGCTTCAGCAAGGACACTTCGCGGCTGACATTCTGTATTTTTATGGGGAAGATTCCAATATCACTGCGATTTTTAATAAAAAAGCGCCCGACGTTCCCGCGGGCTACGCATTCGATTACATCAATGCCGATGCGCTCATTCACGAACTCAGTGCTACGAACGGTCAGATCGCGGCCAGGAGGGGAATGCAATACAAACTGCTCGTGCTCGATCCATACAGCCGGCACATGTCTTTGCCCGTCCTTCGGGCTATTCGTGCACTGGTGGAGAATGGCGCGGTAATAGCCGGAACTAAACCTAGCGATGATCCTAGCGTTGCAGATGACCAGGCAGAATTTGAGAAGCTCACGTCAGAGCTATTCGGCGACGGCACCGGCGTCCACACAATGGGTAAAGGAGCCGTGTATGCAGGACAAACGTTGGATGAGGTTTTCGCGGCATTGAAGCTTAATCCGGACTTCGATTACGTGCGACATAATGAGGACTCCGACATCCAATTTGCGCACCGCAAGCTCAGGGGTGGAGACATTTATTTCCTGGACAATCGGAGCAATCACGAAGAGTCAATCAACGCGACCTTCAGAGTTACAGGAATGCAACCAGAGCTGTGGCGTGCCGAAACTGCCAGCACGGAACCCGTCTCATTTAAAATTGCCGGCGGACGCACCACCTTGCCGATACACCTTGAGCCTTGGGGAGCGCTCTTCGTCGTTTTCCGCAAAGCGACCTCGGAAACATCGCACCATGTCGCGGATCCCATCGAAATGAAGCTTGCGATATTGAATGGCCCGTGGACGCTAGCATTCCAGCCCGGTCGCGGTGCACCGCCATCCATCAGCATGAAGCAGCTTTCCGATTGGAGCACTAGCGATGATCCCGGCGTGAAGTACTTTTCAGGTGTGGGCACCTACACGAAAACATTCCAGGCCGCACCCGGCTGGTTCAGCAGAGGATCGCGCGTATGGCTCGATCTCGGCGACGTGAAGAACCTTGCCGAAGTTACCGTCAACGGCAAAGACCTCGGCCAGACATGGCATGCACCGTATCGCGTGGATGTGACCTCTGCCCTTAAGCCTGGATCAAACGAAATTCAGATAAAAATTGTGAACGCCTGGGTGAACCGCATGATCGGCGACGAGCAACCCGGAGCCACAAAGATCACCTTCGCAGACGTCAAACCCTATAAGGCGAACTCGCCTCTGTTGCCGTCCGGTCTGCTCGGGCCCGTGACTCTAATTCGTGAAGATGCCGATTAAATGTGCATCCTAAGAAAAAAGGGTTGATTGCTTCATGGCGATTTGAATCACGTATTTGAGCCGGTATGCAAGACATGTATGTGTTCAGAACAATGTCTTTATCCATTTGCACCCACAAAATTGCTGCTGATCGATCCGCATTTGCCGGGCTGGTTGCCGGAAATTAACGTTGCGTAATCTTCACGTAGGGAGAAGCGTCGCGATGATCGGCTAACCAGTAGCCATGTTCCAGCAGGAAACTATCGCCGCCCCGATCGAGCCGCCGCTAGGCAGTTGCCGTCCTGGCGCGTACCGGTCGCGCAATGCTTGGCGTGCGTTAACATTGCGGCGAGCTTGTTTGCTCCTATACTTTGCTTGTTACCTGCCGTACCATCTGGCCGTGCTCGACCGCGCAGTGGCCTACAATTCTTCATCCCTCCGCAGAATTGCCAATGGTGTTGCACTCCAACGGCGAAGGTGTCGGAGAAGCCGCGAGAAGTTATGGTGAGGGATGGAAGTCTTGAGAAGCTGTGGGAAATCAGTTTCGGGCAATAATGGCAATAGTAAGGAGAATCGGTGAATCCGCTCCGTGCAAGTGAAAGTTTCACTAAATCGGTGGAAGTTATTGCATTAAATTGGCGTGCCTGGAGGGATTCGAACCTCGGTTTGCGCCGTGAAAAGGGCGATGGCTTCCTCTCGGGATTCGGAATGAAATGGCGGGAGCGACGGGACTCGAACCCGCGGACTCCTGCGTGACAGGCAGGCGTTCTAACCAACTGAACTACGCCCCGCTTTGAAAAATCAATTCCCTGCTGTTACTGCGTGTGCCCTCCTGTGCCCTCGCGTTACCAACACTTCTCAAAAATGCCGTGACAGCCTATGGTCCAGAGGTAATTACTTGAAAAATGACGGCGCGGATCGCCCGATTTAGCGCCCAATGTAAGTCCCATGAATTCTTATTGCACCCTACGTGCACCCAAATTCGAAATGGGAGCAAAGGCCTTAAAACGACTTGTTGTCGTGCTGGATGTTCTCACATAAACTCTTGCAACCGACAAATTGTTTAAGGCCCGGTTCCAGGGCTGTTTTCCGACATCGTTTCGGCTCGCACCCCGAGTCAGGCATTCAGATTGATGGTGACCAGTAGCCCGCAGGCTCAACTTCCTCCAAGCCGACTTCTGGACAACTTCACGCTGTGTGGCCGAAATGACGCATGCGATCTAGTGTCCGCCTTCGGATAACTTCAGGTTGGCGGGTCGCTTAGGAACAACTGCGAAAGGCCCCGTGTTGCAGCCCTCATGGCCCCGACGAAATGGTTCACCTTCCGCGGATCGTCGTCTCAGGCGGTGCCGAGCAATTGCTGTCGCAGGAAGGCGCCGATGTCATCAAGCGCCGGTTGAGCAGCCCGCAGGAAGGCAAGGTTGGAGGGAAAAACGTGGATCATTTCCACCCCACATATGGACCTGACCTTACGCCTCCCTTAGAAGTTCGGTGCGGTACTTGGGGGCGAGCGCCTTTACTTTCTCGATGAATGCCGCTTGTTCCTTTTCAGAGAGTTTCGGCGGAGGTGTGGTGCGAGTGGCGACCGGAACTCCAACCTCCAAAAAGAATTTCTCCTGCCCGGCAGGAGAACAAATGCAGAGCATGCGGCAAGCCTCGAGGCTGGGCGGAATCGGTCAAGCGAGATTTCGGACGGGACCCACTGCTGGACTCGAAGGGCAAGCGAATGAAATGGGTGCGCCGAATCGCTCCGAAGGCATCCTGCTAGTCAGAATTGAGGCCGCATATATCTTGCGGCGAACGCCATCTTGGAGAGACCAACCGTGCCCCATTCGGCAATACCGTCCATAACGACCGAGCAGCAAAGGGTTCTTCGCGAGCTCTCCCTGCTCGTCGCCTGAGGAAACAAACTCTCGTGTAAATTATCAACTTGGTTGCATGTAACAGGAGATTTTGATTTTCCTATACTTATATATATGAATATGCTGAGGTCTGTGTCGGTTCTTGGCGTCCTGCTCCCGATCATTCTAGTGGCGCCTCGCGCCTTCGTAATATCCGCAGAATCGGCGTCGAGCAAGAGCAACGAACTCAGTACTGCAACTGAAATTCGGGTAATAGATCCCGGTTGGTGGCCGACCAAGGGAACTTCCGCGCGCGACCAGTATGTGGGCTCGGAGACTTGTGGACGCTGTCATCAGAATATATTTGAGACGCAGAAGAATACGCCTATGGCCCACGCAGTGAAACCGGCAACGGCAGATGCGTTCACAAATATTCCACACGCAATGCACTTTCGCACCGGGTCCTACGATTATTCACTCTCCCAGACGGCGACCGGGGCAGAGTATTCGACCACCAACGGCCAGCAGTCTGCCTCAGCGGCGGTGAGTTGGGTATTCGGGGACCGACAGTTCGGGGATACTTTTCTGTATCAGCAGAACGGAATCTATTTTGAGAGCCGGGTGAGCTACTACAGGGCTCTAAACGGACTGGACCTCACAACCGGAAGGACTCAGTTTCGGCCTAACCGCATCGAGACTGCGCTCGGCCGGCGCATGTCCCCAGATGAGCCTCCGTTGTGTTTTGGGTGCCATTCCACCGCCTCAAGTACGGATGGTGTATTTCATCCCGAACGATTGATTCCGGGCGTGAACTGTGAAGCATGCCATGGCCCGGGAGCGCAGCATGTCGCGCAGATGAGCCTGGAACATGATGCTAGGACTTCGACGCTCATTTTCAATCCTGCGCGTCTCAGCCCAGTTGACTCGGTGGATTTCTGTGGTGCCTGTCACCGTACTTCGGCCGACGTCAGTCTCAACTCTATAACTGGGATTTTTAACCTGCGGTTTCCTGCCTACCGCTTAGAGCAAAGCCGCTGCTGGGGAAATGGCGATGCGCGACTCACCTGCATAGCCTGCCACGACGTCCACAAACCGCGAGTGCAAAATGCCGCCTTCTACGACAAAGTGTGCGTTAGCTGCCATTCGCCAGCGAGCGACGACGTGAAAGACCGAGCTCATGCGATCGGCGTCTGTAAGGTTTCAAACCACGACTGTGTGAGTTGCCATATGCCGAAATATACGATCCCTTCCATGCATACCGACTTCACAGACCACAAAATAGGAATCCACGGAGACCAGTTCACCGAATGAGTGAGCGAAGAAGGAGTCTCCGAGTGGCGCGTATTGCCTGAACACGCCCGCCTCAGGCCCGTTCCGCTCCTTATTTGGACTTCAGCTTCGCCAATGCATCCTTCACCCGGGGCGCCAAGGGAGAGTCAGGCGCTTCCTTCAAATACTCTTCATATTCCTTGGCGACTTCATCGTCGTGGGCTTTTCCAGTGAGCGCCTGCGCCACGATCAAGTGTGAAATCGCAAACTGCCTGGGGTTGGGAAGCGAAGGCACTTTTCGGGCATTAGCGAGAGCGAGGTCGGTTTCACCGTTTTGCAGCTGAACATTGGCGAGGGCTGTGAGGAGCTGCGCGCTCTTCGGTTGATCGGCAGTAGCACGCATCAGATACGGCTCCGCGTCCTTGTATTGTGTGTTCTCGTAGTAGAACTGGCCCAAATAGAGATTGGCTTGTTGCAGCGTCGGATCAATCTGTGTGGCGGAGCGGAAGGCGTCCACGGCGCCCTTGCCATCCTTCAGTTGGATCTCCACCTGTCCAAGATTGTTGAATGCTTCTGCGTACTTCGGAAATGCAGCAGTCGCCTTCTGAAAATGATCTTTGGCTTCCTCCCAATGCTTCTTCTCCATTTCCTTCGAGCCCAAGTTGAACTCCTTCTGGGCAGGCTCTGGAACCATTACCGCGGGAGCCAGGCCGGGCGCATTAGCGTCAGCCGTCTTCGTCAACCGCACCTCTATACGTTCGGTGATGTACGGTCCCCCATTGGTGCCACCCGTTTCAAAGATGTCGCTTTTCGTTGACTCGATGTCGGGCCCGTCTACCTGCACCTGATA
>WNFY01001364.1_pt1 | contig 22999 bp, 22 predicted proteins | sample 5400091 | NCBI WGS metagenome assembly WNFY01 (sample SAMN13153364, study PRJNA577476) | soil metagenome | isolation source: 60 cm soil or saprolite under grassland replicate 1 | place: USA:California | collected 2016-06-15 | reverse complement strand
CCCGCTCACCCCGGCCAGTCTGTTCAATGACCATGGGAACCAGCATCATGCGTGGGTCTTTCTCGCTCACTTTCACACTCCTGCCCGGAAATTCCGGATTTTGGGGGATTAGAAGCACTCCGCTCTACGCGGACTGACGATATAGAAAATCGAGGGCCTTTTCGTTGCGGATCCTGTTCCGGATTCTATCCAGCGCTCCATCACGTGTCAATCGAGCGCGGATCGCATCGGCCGTCTGGTTGGTCTGTGTCGCCAGTGCTTCAATCTCGCGATTGATTTCGTCGTCGCCGACTGCGATTTTCTCTTCATCGGCGATTTTTTCCAGCAGCAGAGAAGCCTTCACCTCTTGAACAGCTTGGTCATGCTGACCTGCGCGTAGTCGGGGCAGGTCCATTTTCTTCATGTGCTCGGAGCTCATCCCTTGAGCGGCGAGGGCACGAAGTCCGCGTTCGAGACGTATATCAATTTGATGATCCACGAGAGCTTCTGGAACTTCGAATTCGTTGCGCCGGATGAGGTCGGTCAGCAACTTGTCCTTTGCTTCGCGTTCGGCGGCTTGCCGGCGGTCGTGGTCCATCCCTTCGCGAATGCGGTTTCGCACTTCGTCGAGAGTAGAAAATTCCCCGAGTTCCTTGGCGAAGTCATCGTTCAGATCGGGCAAGGATTTTTGTTTGACCCCATTTATCTTGACTTTGTAACTGAAGGTCTTGCCTCGCAACCGCTCGTCCGAGAAATCTTCCGGATAGTTCACATCGAAAGTACGTTCTTCTCCGGAAGTGGCGCCAGTCAGATTTTGAGTGAACTCGGGCATTGTGTTCTTGCCGCCGATCTCAACTAGCACGTCATCCATGTGGACAGGCTTTGTTCCCGCTTCGTCTTGTTTGGGAGTACCGTCGAGTGAGACTTGAGCGTAATCGCCTTCGGCTATCGTCCTGCCCTCGACAGGAGAGAATGCTGCCTTCTGTTCCTGCAGAGCTTTGAGCGATTCCTCCACTTCCTGATCGGTGACTGAAATTTCGGGATGCTCAGCGCGCAGCTCTTTGTAGCCTTCGAGCTTGATCTCCGGCATTACTTCGAAGCTGGCTTTGAAGTGGAGGCCCTCGCCTTCATGCGCGTGCAGATCCGTCACGCGTGGCTGGGAGATGGGATACAGCCCCAAGCGTTCGGTCTCTTTGCGGAAGTACTTAGGAACAAGTGCGTCAATGACGTCGTTCTGAATGTCCTGCGAGAAGCGTTGGCGAATGATCGAGGCCGGCACATGGCCTTTCCGAAATCCGGGAATGCGCGCCAGCTTCTGATACTTCTGGATCAAAACATCAGTTTCGCGCGACACTTCCTCGACGGGGACTTCGACTTCGATTTCGCGCTTGGTTGCTGTGGCTGTGTCGGTTGGACTCACTAGTTACCTTTCATCAAGAAATCGTCGTTGGTCGTACGCCAAAACCTCTCGATTGCATAAGACCTTTGGCCAATCGCTAACATTAGGATTTGGCCAACGACCAGCGACCAACGACGGCTTTCTCACTCTGCCGGCGCGTAATATCCGTGCCTGCTGCGAACCTTCAATCCTTTGTGGTCCGCCACTATTTCGATCGTCCGGTATCTTCCATCGTGCATGAAATCCGCCGGACGGTAAGACAGCGCATATTGGCTGCGCAAGTCGTCCTGAATCTGGGCAAAGGCATTCGCCACATCCTGAGGTTGAAATGGCCGAAACGTGCGTCCGCCAGTTGCGTCGGCAATGCGCTCGAGGATTTTGTCGTTCTTGTCGGTGTTGCCCATACCGGCATAATTCGTGCTGATCGTGTAGATAATGACATCGGCGCGCAGCGCCATTTCGATGGCTTCCTCGCGGGTCACGTGACTGGCATTGTCATCGCCGTCGCTGACCAGAACGATTGCCCTGCGGACGGAGTCGCTCTGTGCCGACTGGAGCAACTTTTCCCGGCAGGCGTAGTAAACCGCGTCGTAGAGACGGGTGGCATTGCCTGGTCGCAACGACCGAATCCCCTTTGATAACCTTTCCGTACTGTCAGTGAAGTCCTGAGTCATCTCAAGACTGCTATCGAAACCAAGCACGAAAGCCTTGTCAAATCTCGGGCGAAGCGTCTCGTTCAGAAATTCAATTGCCGATTCCTGCTCAAACTTGAAACGCTCGCGAATGGAGCCGCTAGCGTCAATCAAAAGACCAACTTGCAACGGGAGATCGGATTCGCGCCGGAAGCTGTTCATCCTCTCAATCGGCTTCTCGTCATCGATGACCTTGAAATCTGCCTTTGTAAGGTCTTTGACGTAGCGGTTGTGTCTGTCAGTTACGGTGAACACTACGTTGACTTCGTTGACTTGCGTTCGAATGGTCGGTCGGCCACCGTTCGGGATATCCGGTTTGTCGGAGGGTTCGGGTGAGACGCTCGCTTTGTCATCGGTCGCAGGCGGCACGTCGGCTTTTGCTGCGGGCTTAGAAATTTCCTCTGGAGTCTGCTCTGCCGGCTTCGCCTTCGGGGCGGGAGCGGGTGGTGGCGGACTGTTGTTTTCATGAATCACCGCCGACGGAGCAGAGGGAAGATCGTTTCCACTCTGGGCCACCGACGTTCCAGCAAGCACTAAGAGCCAAGCTAGCACGACCGCAATGAAATTATTCCGGGACCGATGCATTGACTCCAATTATAGCCGCTTGTTGGTCGGCGATGGCATGTCGAGGCTTCGCAAGAACTGCCGCAGTTGGTCCGAAATGGGACTGACGAATTTCAGCGTTTCTCCGGTGTGTGGATGTGCGAACTGAATCTCGGAGGAGTGCAAAAAATTGCGCGGCAATGAAATTGTTGTGCAGGGGCGGCCCTCCAGGTCCGCCCGTTGCTCGGTGCGGCCGCGAATTTCGCGAGGCGCTCCATATAGAGTGTCGCCGACCACCGGATGTCCCAGCGAAGAGATGTGCACCCGAATTTGATGGGTCCGTCCGGTGGCGATTTCTACTTTGAGCAGCGTGAACTTCCCGAAGTCCGATTGAATCCGCTGCTGCACTTCGTAACGGCTGATGGCCTCGCGCCCGCCGCTGCGCCGTGTGGTCATGCGTGTCCGGCGAATTGCATCGCGCTGAATGGAACTGCTGATTGTGCCGCGGTCGTTTTTCAACCATCCATGGACGAGTGCAACGTAGGTCTTTTTTACGCGCCGACCAGCAAACTCCGCCGACAGTGCGCGATGGGCCACATCATTCTTCGCTACGACAATCAGGCCGCTAGTATTTTTGTCCAGGCGATGCACGATGCCAGGCCTCAACTCGCCCGCGACCGCAGACAATGCGCCGAAGTGGTGCAGCAAAGCGTTGACAAGGGTTCCGCGATTTCGTGCATCTTCGGTCGCACCTGCGCCGGCGTGCACCATCATTCCGGCAGGCTTGTTGATTACTGCTAGGTCGTTGTCTTCATAAACGATCTCAAGAGGGATTTCTTCCGCAATGGCACGAAGCGGAGCACGGGTGACCTCATCGACGATTTCAATCTGCTCATTCCCGCGCAGCTTAAAGGAGGCCTTCTCTTGATGGCCGCCCACTAGAACCTTGCCTTGCGAGATAAGTTGTTGCACGCGAGCCCGGCTGGTGCTCTCTAGGCGCGATGTCAGAAATACATCGAGGCGCTGCCCCGCACTTTCTGGCTCGACAGCGAAAACTTTAGGGCTGGTGGTCATTGCAAAGAACGGGAGCACAAATCCGGGCGAAACAACGGGAAGGGACGGCTTCAAGCCGAGCCCTTCCCCGCTGTTCGTCACGAAAACAATCTCGCAGTATCGCGCAAGGACGACTAGCGTGTAGCCGTCGCGAGCGTGACCTTGGGCGTCGGGCGCAGATACCAGATCAACCCGCCACTGAGCACGAGACAGATTGCAATCAACTGCGTGCCACTCAGTGCGCCGCCAAATACAGAGCCACGGCCCGGATCATCCCGCAGAAATTCGATAAAGAAGCGCGCAGTACCGTAGAGAAAGAGATATGCCCCAAAAACCTGACCATCGAATTTCTTACGCTTGAACATCCAGGTGAGGAACAGAAAAATGCTCAACTCGACCGCCGACTCGAATAGTTGTGTCGGCTCCAGCGCTTCGTGCAACGGCGTTCCGACCAGTTGGTTCGCCAGCGGATTGGTAAAAGTCACGCCCCAAAAATGCGTCGTCGGCCTTCCGTAGCAGCAACCAGCGGCAAAACATCCGAGGCGGCCAATCGCGTGTCCCATGGCAAGCCCTGGAGCGAAGGCATCACAGGTAGCCAGTGCAGGCATTTGATACTTGCGGAGGAACCACGCTGCAACTACAAACGCCGCGACCAGTCCTCCGGAAAATACGCCTCCGGCCTGCAGGGTGTCGAGAGTAAAGATCTCGCGAAGATTCTGTCCGTAGGCATGACCGGTCCGCCAATCGAGAATTATGTAGAGAAGTTTCGCGCCCACAATTCCAGCCAGAACTACAGCGATGCCGAAGTCCCAGGCATTTTCGGCTTTTATTCCTTGGCGGACTGAGTTACGAACGCTGATCCACAGGCCCACAAGGACGCCCAATGCGACCAGCACGCCATAAGTAGGTATTCCAAAACTGCCAATTTGAAAGAGTCGGGGAAACACAGATCTAGTTTATTCGATGCGGGCAGCGCAGGAGAAATCATCCATTCGTTGGCGTGGCCGCGTTTTTCCTCAGGGAATAGAAATCACCCGCGCCAGTTTCATTCGTAGAACACAAAATCAGGAGGTTCCCATGAACCAGATTGACCATGACGAGATCATTCACGACCACAACCACGACGGTGTTGATCGCCGGGGCTTCTTGAAATGCATGGCTTGGGCCGGAACCGGGGCTCTGTATGTCATGCAAGGCGGAGTTCTCAGTTCCGTTGCGCTCGGGGATGCGAAGAAAATGAACGGCGAGCTGAGCTTTGTGCAGCTGAGCGACAGCCATATGGGCTTCAACAAGCCCGCGAATCCTGACGTTACGGCAACTTTTCAGGTGGCGCTGGATCGAATCAAAGCCTTGCAGACCCAGCCCGAGTTCCTGATCCACACCGGCGACATAACCCACCTTGCGAAACCCGAGCAATTCGACACCGTCTCGCAGATGCTCACGGGAGGTCCGGGAAAGGATGTGTTCTACGTCCCAGGCGAACACGACATGATTGACGACAACGGCAAGGGTTACCTTGATCGGTTTGGAAAAAATGCGCAAGGAGCGGGCTGGTACAGCTTCGATAAGAAAGGCGTGCATTTCATCGGACTGGTGAATGTCGTCAATCTGAAGGCCGGTGGGCTGGGAACGCTGGGGCCGGAGCAACTGGAGTGGATGGAGAAAGATGTCAAGCATCTTTCGCACAGCACGCCAATCGTCGTTTTCGCTCACATTCCTCTGTGGACGGTTTATCAAGACTGGGGATGGGGAACCCAGGACGGCGCTCAGGCTCTCTCCTATCTGAAGAAGTTTGGTTCGGTCACGGTGCTCAACGGCCACATTCACCAAACCCTGCAAAAAGTCGAAGGTAACGTAACTTTTCACACCGCATGTTCTACTGCGTTTCCTCAACCTCAGCCGGGAGCGGCGCCGGGGCCAGGGCCGATGAAAGTTCCTGCGGAGCAATTGCGCACCCTGCTGGGGATAACCGACGTCAACTACGTTCGCGGCAAGCATGGGTTAGCTGTGATTGATTCCAACCTCGCGTAAGCACGCGACAGGGATTCGAGCCCCTGAGGGGCGGAATACGTTAGCCCAGGATGTAAGTCCTGGGTTAACTGGGAAGCCGACAGAGTCCCGTAAGGACGACACAAATTCCATGCTGTTGATCAGCATGAGAACTATCAATAGACATCAGGAGATCAGAAGATGAGATTCAATCGAACGTTTGCTTCAATTCTAGGGGCCGGAGTCTTGATTGCGACTGTGGTTATGCCCATCAAGCGAGCGGCAGGCGCCAGACCGACGGAGCAGGCCGGAGCCACGCCGGAAGTGAAGATAGACAACTTTACTTTCACTGCGCCTACCATCACTGTGCCTATGGGGACAGAAGTGACTTGGATAAATCGCGATGACATCCCGCACACCGTTGTTAGTCAGGATGGTGCCTTCAGGTCCAAGGCCCTCGACACCGATGACAAGTTCAGCTTCAAGTTTTCGCAGCCGGGAAGGTATCGCTATTTCTGCTCGATTCATCCGAAGATGACGGCGGAAGTTGTAGTGAAGTGAAAAGAGATAGCTCCGATCGGTTGGGCAGAAGAGTGCGGTGTTTGAGTCCTGAGAATGGCAGTCCTGACAAGTGCCTTTCTGCAATGATCTTGAAAGGGCACGGCTTCCAGCCGTGCCGCTGAGAGGCCAGAAAATCTCAAGCGCGGACCGGAGAGAGCGGTTGTCTAGAAATTCTTTCGAGCTGAAGCTCGTTTGATAAGCTAGCCCACGCATCGGCACGGCTGTAAGCCGTGCCCTTTCAAAGCAACCTCATGAACATCCGCGGATGAGAGTCGCGAAGGTCGGATTCACAGAGAGGTTCCTGCTAAGAGGGTTCGGCGTTATGGTCATTTGCATTAACCAGTCATTTGGGCGGGTTTCTGAGCGGCGTCAACCTGCCGGGTCGATAACCTCGATTTGGGAGTCCTACGTCTCAGGTTTGGTTCCATCTCAACCCACAGGTAAACTAAGAAGACCGCGGAGGGATGCGTGAGCGGTTGAAACGGGTGGTCTTGAAAACCACTGAACCCTAGATTTCCTGCTTGTAATCGATTAGAAACAAAGGGGCCGAACCCGCATCAAGACCCGTGATTGTGGGACTGTAGTAAAACTGTAGTAGCTGGAGAGGTGGCCGAGCGGTTGATGGCACCGGTCTTGAAAACCGGCATACCTTAACGGGTATCGGGGGTTCGAATCCCTCCCTCTCCGCCAGTTACACGATCTACAGCCTAGTGAGTGTTGCTATGGATTCCGAAATCAAGTTGGCGATAGCACCGATCGAGTCGATCGCTCTTGCGGTGCAGAACGCTCGCCTAAATGTGCAGCAGTTCCTGGCTCCGTTCCAGGAAGGCCTCAACCATGCCGCCGCTTTCGCAAAGTTGTTCACCGATTTCCACGCCGATTTGCAGCGGGGCGTCGAGCAGTGGATGGCCCAACAACAACTAAACTGGGCGCGCATGGCCGAAATGATGGCTATCGCAGCGGCAAACTTCGAACGCTATCGCAACGAAGAGGAACCCGAAGCCTGCAAACTGCTCTGCGATGCAGGCTGGTTGGGAATGGATCACCATTTCTGTCTCCAGCATCTGCGAGAAGTGGTGGTGCTTCACAAGACGCAGGGCGAAGCCGCAATGAATCAGGCCATTCTGTGTTACTTCAACGTGGATGACTGCGCGCTGCTGGTGGCGATGAGTGAAAGGTGGTTGAGCATTCCCTACCTTCGCGACCGGGAGAAGATCATTCTGGATGCGGTGTACGCCCACAAGCAGGGGCTGTTCACCTTGAGCATCCCGGCAATGCTACCTCTTGCTGACGGACTCTCAGCCGAGGTTCTTGGCATGCAAAGCATGAGGGCCGTCGCCCTCCTGGCAGAAGACCGGAGGGTGAACGACCCGGAAGTTTGGGCACAGGGCTTTTGTGATTTCGTGGCGCAGGTGTATTACAAGGGTTATGAATTCGGAAGGGATACGGCTCCTTTCTTGAACCGGCACGGGATTGTACATGGCCGTGTTTTCGAGTATCGCTCCGCGCTGAATTCAACGAGGGTGTTTCTTTTGATCGACGCGGTTGCCGACATCTGGCACGAAAAGCAGAAGGCTCTCGCGCCGACAAGGATTCAATAAACCGAGCTAGTTCCTCTGTTCGAGCCTGCGCCTTGACTCCAAGCAGCTTCCTCAGAGCCAGCCACCCGGCCGGTCTCTTGGCGTCGCCCTCCGCCATACCCCCTCCCTACACTTGGAGCACCGGGAGCACAACGAGCACCAGCGAGCACAAGGAGCACAAAGGGAGCACCAATTCGCAGCTAAGCTCCACAATTTCAACGGCTGGTAGGCGCATCTGTGCCGAACCGTTTCCCGGCTGGCGCGGACTCGCATTTTAATGCGATCTTTTTCTTGAAATCGTGAGTCTATCGAAATTAACCGCGCACCTAAATGCTTGCATTTTCTTATAGATGCGTAGCATCATACAAATGTTCAGATTAGATCGCCTTTTGTGACGGCGACAGTCAGAACGCACCAACTCCCCGCGTGGGCGCGCACACGTGGGCCAACCTTAAAAAGAGGTTGTCACATGGTCAAGATTTCTATGCCAGCGGCGAACAGTACCCGAACCGTGGCTTCCATTCGACGGGAAAAATTACGAGAGCAGTTTTGGCCTGGTTCTGCTTCAGAGATTTGGGATCGCAAGAAAGAAAATGGCTTTTCCACGATTCCACGAACCCTTGGTCTAATCATGACTTTGATTGAGGAGCTACCCGTTATTCTGATATCTTCGCTGGAGATTTCGTGCAAACTCGTCCGCGTTCGCGAACCATTCCAATGATCCTGACTCTGCCGCTGGCTGATTAGCGATCCCCGGTGCTCTTGTATCGATCGTGGTTTGGGCGTTCTTGTTGACATTCTGGGTGGAATTGTTAGTCCCAACGGTGTCAGTGCTGGTACCTTGCTTGGACAGTGCAACAAGAAATATGACGACACCAAATAATGCAACAATCACCAGAATCACCGTAAGCTGACCGGCGTGGGAACGCCTGGCAGTTTGCTGCCGTGCAATTGGCTGAACAGTGAGCATCACGGGGCTGCCACACTGATCGCAGAACCGAGAGGAGCCGGGAATATTCTTTCCGCACTGGGTGCAATGTGAAGACCTGTTTACCTCGTGCATGGAAAGTACTCCTCTTCGAACGTCAACTTGCTGCTATTGCGCCCTAGCCTTGGGGCTAAGGCAGCCTTCATTTTCTGATATTCCTCTTGTGAAATATGCCCTTGCACAAGTTCGAGTTCCAGCTGGAACATCTCCTCTTTCAGTCCTTCCATTTTCTCTTTCCCGCGCGTAAGAACATCTGGCCCGGCTACCACCCTCAGTCTTGTAAGTATTCGAGATTTTGCGATGAAAGTCGTGATGAGCAAACACGCCGCTAGGTTACCGAACTGCTCAGCCACTGCTGCGAAAGGGTTGTCCTTTAGGTCCTCGCTACTGGTTTTCAGTGAGGCTTGAATCCATGAATGCATGTCTGAATTGGCAATACTTATGTGCAGAATGGTTCCGACCGCAAGCACAGTTCCTAGCAGCGCCGCCGTACCTGAAGCGCGTACACTTACCCGAGTTCCGATTCCGGCGATTGCGGCAAGTAAGAATGCCGCAGTGACGTTGATCGGTATCAACCATGCGATCTTTAAGGAAAACGGCATCGGAGTTTCCGGGGAGGGCTCTTGCTTGTTGCGGGAGGGCGGCGTTTCGGGCTGGCTCTGTGGCTCCGCAGGAGACTGATGTACCTGTCCCCTGAATTGGTTCACCTTCGAAAAGATGTCGTATCCACTGACATCTTGTTCGCCAACGATAGGGGCTTGAATCACGAGCAATGGAAAGAAGAACATAAGCAACGCAATTACCGCGAACATCGCTGTGAACGCTTTTTCAAGAGGACTCCATTCATTCATGTCGCGCCTCCCCATTTACCGACGCCGAAGTCAGCGGCATTTTGAGTGTCGCTTTATGTAAGCGACAGCGTTGCGTGCGCGACGTCGGCCGGCTGAGCAATGAACCAAAACTGGTTTCGGGAGCCTATTGTAGGCCCGCCAGACCCTTTTGAGTTGGCCTGGCGAGAATAGCCGCCGTTGAAGGCGAACTGGCACATGCTCAACTTTTAATCCACTCGCTCGGTAATAAGAAAGGAGATCGACTGGGAGTTGCTCGTAAAGCCGCAGGTGGTTCTGGTCGAGCAGACAAATGATAGAGCAGATCCCCGAATCTCTCTTAGCTTTTATGATCCATTTATCTACCGAGGAACGCGGCACCTGTCTGGCGGCCCATTTCTTGCCGTATCTCGGCCTGGGTCCCCGCAAAAGTTCGTTCTCGATCACCCAACGACTGGCCGCCTTCTGAATTTTGAATGCATTCAGGATTGTAGGTGTTCGTAATTGTAAGAAAAGGCAGCATTTAGGTGAAAACTGGGGGTTTAAGGGGTCGCTAGAGCTGCATTTCCTTGCGTTTGGCTGCGTTTTAGCTCGTCCGTGGGGGTCCGATGGGGGTTAGGAAGGGGGTAGTTTTGACAGGTTTTGTTGTTAAGCTGTTTATAATGAATAGTTTACATTATAACTTAGATATTTTGCAGGATTTTGGCAGCAAATTTTGGCCTCTTTGGAATTATTCCCTTATCGCGCAATGAGTGTAATCGCGATGTTACGCCAATCAATGGCCAAAACCCGGTCGTGCGTAGCCCATCGGCGCGGAATAGGAGGAGATATTCAGGACTTTCTTTGAGCGGCTCTGGTGGCATGATCAGGTCGTCGTCAGCACTGGGCAGGCAGCTTAAGAGGATCACCCAAGTCCGTCAACGATGTGCATGAGGCTACGGATGCTTCGAGTGCTCTGTCAGATTTGACAGTGTACCGGATAAGGTCCATCTCCTAGTCTCGTGAGTGGCGTTTCTGGATCTCCGATCAGTAATCGAAAAGTTGCGTCTCTCCAGCTTCCTGGATGGTACCTCTGACCAAAACTCAGATGATGTTTGGGGTGTGGGCGGTTCTTGCGCTTATGGCCCGCATTCTCGCTCATGCCCAAGACACTCAATTTCTCCCGGAAATAGATACACACCTCAATCTCAACTCCAAGGTTCGACTCTACCTCGAGGCCAAGGGTGATCGAGAAGGCGGTGATCCGCAGCAATTCACGTTTGGACCAAGCATTCAGTTTTACTTCAAACCATTGTTAAAGCTAAAAAATGTGACGCTTTTTGATTTGGATGACGTAAAAAAACGACCGTTGGTCCTTGAGGGCGGATACCGCATAATCACGGCGCCAAATACGCCCGCTGAAAATCGCGCGCTGTCGGCTGTGACCTTTCATCTCCCGCTTATGGCTGGAAGTCTGCTTTCTGACCGGAACCGTGCGGATCTCGATTGGAAGGCTGGCACTTTTACTTGGCGCTACCGGAATAAATTGACGCTGGAACGGACTGTCTCGCTTTCCTCCTACCATCTCATCCCATATGTTGCGGCGGAGCCCTTTTACGAGAGTCAATACAGCAAGTGGAGCACGACAGATCTCTATGTGGGCTGTCTATTTCCGGTAGGCAAGACCGTCCAATTCGACCTCTACTATGAACACGAGAACAATACCGGCAAGAGTCCCAATCGGCAGGATAATTTTATCGGACTGGCTTTACATCTCTATTTTTCGTCGGCCCGATCTGGTCACTAATCGCAAAATTGCAGACAGGTCTTGCAGGTCAGTGCAGCAGAGTAATCTACAGGAAAACTACATAGCCAGTGAGTAAGGCTATTTGGGATTGCGGGAGGATGCGGAACCAGCCCTGTGGCCTTTTTGTGGCTTTCTTTCGCTCGAATTGAGGACTTGATGCAGTTGACAGAAAAAGATTACTCAGAGTTCGGTCCATGAGTGTAATCGGGATGTTACGCCAGCGAGTTGGCGGTTTGCGGTAAGATGTGACGGTCCATGAAGAAAGTGACGTTGGCGACTGTTTTGCTGGTTGGAAGCCTCCCGCTTTTATTTAGTGGTAGTACAAACCCTGCTGCGCAGCAATTACTCGTCACTGCGAAACAGCAGGCCAGCCTGTTTCACGATCAGCCCAGCCCTATTCAACTTGATGTCGACTTTCTGGCGCAAGTAAACGCGCCTACCCAAGGACACCTGACGCTCAAGTGGGATCAAAAACATTCTAAGAAAGGAAAGACCAAGCCCAAAACGCCGAGTTCCGGTGACTGCGTTAATCGCCTGGCCCAACTTCTCTGCAAAGAGAAAGACAGGTCGACAATCAGGTGGCAGCACCGGCTGAAACGAGAACGCCCAACTTGCACCGAGCGAAAAAATCGCTCATCCAAGAGTGCGGATGGAAGGGTGGCGACAGTGATGGCGACTCGGCAGGAGAGAAAAACCTTGTCCAACGAAAAAACAAAAGAACCCACTTGACTCCGACCGGCCTTCTCATGGAAGGCGATTACACTCATTGACCCGGGATGCCTTGCCGTGAGCGGTTCAGCGACTGTAGTAAAACTGTAGTAGTTCTATGCTCAGAATCGAGCATTTCGGGTCATAACAGATCAACACGTGCGCCTTGTAAGCGGTTGAAAAAGCGAATAGAGTAGAGAATTTTCCAAACGGTTCAGAACCTGCCCGTGAACTTGAAAACCACTGTACGGGAAACCGTACCGGGGGTTCGAATCCCTCTCCCTCCGCCATGTCACTTCAGCCTTTCCAGCATCGTCCTCGTTACCAGCTTCTTCTCGATATGGCGCTCCAGAGTTTGCAGCACAAATTTGCTCAGATCGGGAGCTGATTTCTGGGGAACCTCCAGCCTTGATAGCGGCAGCCGTAGCATTTGATCTGCGAGCCTACGCGATTCCGCCGAGATTTCCGATGAAGCCAGGCGCTTGTGCTCCGGGCACATCAGGCCATCGGCGAGAGCGTGGAAATAGGCGCGGCTGCCGTTCAGTGTGCGTCCACAGTTCAGGCAGGCAGAAAGATCAGGCAGATAGCCCATCAGGCGCGCCATCCACAACTCGAAATATGTAAGCGGGATCCGAAACTCATCGCCGCGCAAGCACGCAAGCACCGAAAGTGCCAAGCGGAAAACGGCGTCGTTGGCCTCGCGATCGGGAAGCAATTCGTCGAGCAGCTCGGCGACGTGTCCCAGAGCAACAGCTCTCGGATAACTCACTTCGGTTGTCAGCGGCGATTCCAGCACTTCGCAAGAGTCCAGGCGCGCCAATTCCTGGCGCTCGCGGTCTTCGTATGCCACCTTTATGTAAGTCAGCGGTTCGAGAGCCCCACCAAACCGTCGTCGCGATTTTTTCGCGGCGCGGGCCACGCCGCGTACCTTGCCCTCCGTGCGCGTGAAAAGCGTGACCAGCAGGTCGGATTCGCGAAAGGGATACGTGCGCAGAACAATCGCTTCCGATTCATTGAGCGGCATGGATGTTGAAAGATTAGCAAAGCCGGCAGCCATCAGCTATTCGACGAACACCGCGGAACACGAGCACCGGCAAAAGTTGCAACCCGTTGTATGATGATGCACCCGAGGAGCAATGGATTGAGAAGACTCGCCTGTCTCGTTTCTATTTTCTTACTGTCCCTGGCAGTGTCCGCAGAGGAAGCTGTATTTCGCGACGTTCAATTCCCGAGTTCGAAGGGACAGCTGACCAATGCCACTTTGAAGTTCAGCGACGAGAGCAAGCTAGTTGAGGCGCGACTATCCGACGGGCGCGTCGTCACGGTCATGTACTCCCAGATCGACACGATTTCTTATGAGTACACGAAGAAGCACCGCCTGAAACAGGGACTTGCTCTAGGAATGCTTTCGCCTGGGACAGGCATCATTGTGGCGTTTACCAAGTCCAAGAACCACTGGCTGGAGATTGATTTTCACGATCAGAACGCGCCGAGCGCCTTGGTATTGAAGCTCGACAAGCGCGATTATAAGAAGGTCTGCGACGCGGCCAAGGCCCACACCGGCAAAGACGTCGTAGTGGTCGGAAAGACGAACACCAAGGCTCTGAAGGCGAAAATCAAAGACTAGGGTTTGGTAAACGGCCGAGGCTGAACTTCAGGGGCTAAACCCCGGGAAAAAACTTTAAGATACTCTCAGCAAGCCGTGCCCCTCCCAAATGTATTGAGCTTTAATCGCTGACGACTATCTTCCAAAATACTTTGCGTTGCGCTCGGCGTAACTCTTCCACTTCTCCGGAAGATCATCGAGGGCGAAGATGGCCGAAACCGGGCATACGGGGACGCACGCGCCGCAGTCGATGCATTCCACCGGGTCAATATAAAGCATCTCTTCCGTGGCGAATTTCTCATTATCTTTCTTGGGATGGATGCAATCGACTGGGCAGGCGTCCACGCAGGCGTGGTCTTTGGTGCCGATGCACGGTTCTGCAATTACATAAGCCATGAGTACGTTTTCTCCTCAAATCCTGTGAACTTTGCGGAAGGTTAATTCTAACAAGAATCGAGGAGAGTGGTATAGGGCGCAGCAGTCGCCAAAAGCCAAACACAAGGTCCCTCGACTGCGCAGGATTTTTTGCTTCGCTTCAATCCTGCTTCGCTCGGGATGACGGAGTTTGGATGGCTCATGCCGGCATGAGTTCGCGTGCTTCGCTGGGATTGTATTCCGTGATATAGCCAGCGACGGCACTGGCTGCCACCGTGAGCGGGCTCGCCAGATACATCTGTCCGGGACCGCTGCGACCGGGGAAGTTGCGGTTTTGAGCGCTGATCACAACCTGATCTGGACGCGTTGAAACTCCGGGTCCGGCGTTGATGCAGGCGCCACAGCTCGGCTCGATTACGTGAGCTCCTGCTTTTTGGAAAGTGTCGAGATAGCCTTTGCGAATGCAGTATTCGCGCGTTTCCTGGGAACCGAACTGAATGTAGAACTGAACCGAATTGGCTACGTGCTTTCCGTGTCGGAGTGCGTCGGCCAGCACTTGCGCGTACATATCCATGTCTTCGTTCTTGCCTGCGGTGCAGGTCCCGCCGTATGCGAGCTCAACCGGAACCGGAGTATTCAGATCGCGCACGTATTTGCCGTTACCGGGATCGCCAGGGGTTGCGACCATCGGATGAATTTCAGCTGCATCGAGTTCGATCACTTGGGCATATTCCGCATCTGGATCGCTGTTCAGGCCTTCGATCATCCGCTCAGCTTCGCGGCGGTCCATGTCGCGGCGCTCGACCAGAAACTCGACAGCCTTCTGATCAGGAGCGACAATGCCAGTAAACCCTCCAATTTCAGCCGCCATGTTCGTCATGGTGGCGCGCTCGTCCACACTGAGTTCTTCAATCGCCTCGCCGGCATATTCAATCAACTTGGCGAGCGCTTTTCCGCTGCGCACGTAATCGAGGCTCAGAATCTTCAGGATGAAATCTTTTGCTGTGACGTTCGCGTTCTTCTTGCCGCGAACCACGATTTTCACCGACTCAGGTACGCGGACGCGCACGTCTTTCGTGATCCATGAATTGAAAACATCAGTCGTGCCAATCCCAAACGCAACGCAGCCAATGGCACCGGAGTGCGGCGTGTGAGAATCGGAGCCGACGATCAACTGGCCCGGCAGTGCGTAACTCTCGAGCACGACAGAATGACAAATGCCTTCTGCGCCCTTACGATCGGTCAATTCGCCGTGCAGGCGAACCCCCTTCCGCGCTGCAAATCCGCCTTGCTTCAACTTGAGCTGCGTCGCGAGATCGAGCAGGCCCATCTTGCGCTTCTGGTCGGAGAGGACTTCGTCGAGGAAGGTCAGATGATCCCGGAAGAAGAGGACGGAACCGGGATCGTTGATGGGGGCGTCGTGTCCGACCAGCTTGTCGAAGAAAATCGCGGCCATAGGAGTGACATACTCGTGGCTGAAGCGGAGGTCGGTGCGGGCAAAACCGGAGTCACCTGGTTTGACTGCATCTGGCGAGCGCTGCTCGCCCGGACGGGTGGGGGCACCCGTCCCCACGTGGGCATTGCTGCTTCCCCCAGGCTCGCTGTGAATCATGTGACGAGCAAAAATCTTTTCCGCTAATGTCATCGAACGTGTGGCGCGGGCGCCCTCGCCCGCGAACCTGATCGGCGGCAGAAAAACTTTTCCTTGCAAGCGCGCGACGTTGAACTGGAACAGACCGCCATACTCGATGATTTGACGCGTGATCTCATCTTCGCCAGCCGTAAAAACTGACAGCGGAATCTCATCGCCCGAGCGGATCTTGTCAATCAGGAAGAAATCAGTGGAGGTCAGAATTCCGAGATTCTGGCAATTCTGCTTGTAGATGCGCTCGATATTCTCGGCGATCACCAGCGTGATGCCAGCACAAAGTTCGGCATAAGGCGACTGCTCGCGGCTCGATCCTTTACCGCGGCGCTTTCCGCTGACGGCCGCCACGAAGCCGCCACGCTTCACGTCTCCGCGCTGAATCGGAAGTTCGGTGCCGCATTTGAGTCCTGTGTAAGGAAATTCGCCGAGAGTTTCATCGAAGAAAAAGCAGATGTGAGCGGGAGTGATCTCGTCGGTGGAAATGTCGTCGCGCAGCTTGGGGTTATTCTGCGGATTCTTCGTGTCCCAGGGCAGGTCTTCGCCTGCAAGTTGCCTTTTGATTAGCGCAGGGTCTTCGGTCAGAAAAAGAACGCGGCCCTGGAGGACCACCGTCTGTGAGCGCTTCTCAATCTTTCTTTGCAGGAGAGCATCCATCACTGAATTCGCCCGCTAATCAACCCTATTCTACGCCGATGAGTCCCGGTGAGTGCTTGGAAGTAAGAGCTTTTTAACCGCAAAGGACGCAAAGCGCGCAAAGAACTTCTCTTTAGTGATGACCGTGTTTGCGGTCATATTTCTCGCCTACTGGAAGCGCCAGGGGCAGGTGGTTTTCCTTCGGTGCAAGAGGACACGTCGCGTACGGCGTAACTGAACACGGCGGACTGTACGCACGATTGAAATCGAGCACGACTTTTCCGTCCGCCACGGGATCGGTGTCGAGAAATCTTCCACCCGGGTAAGTTTCGGTCTTGCTAGTGAGGTCGCTGATCACAAAGCTCAAACCTTCTTTCTGATCGCCTTCAAACGATGTAAGCGTCAAGTCTTGCCCGTTCAATTTGAAATGAACTTCGCCGACAATCGGACTGGACGTGACGTCGCCGAGCACGTTGGGAACGTCCACCGTTCTTTTGCCATCCGAAGGCACAAAGGTTGCCGTCACTTTGTAATTCATATCGAGAGGGAAAAACACTGGTCCCGGGTAATTACGGACCGCGGCGCTATTCAAGTCTCTCACTCGAATGCCGACTCGGTCTCCACGCTCGATGACGAACATGCGCAGTGCGCCTAGTTCGATAATGGTCGGATGATTCGTGACATCAGCGTCCAGCTTCGATTCGGTGGCGATCTTTTCGCCAATTTTGGCTTCAACGCCGGACCGCAGCTTTACAGTTACGGCCTTGTCCTGGCGCTCGAACACGCCCGCGTGCGCAGGGCCTGAAGGCAGCACGATGCCGTTGTCAGGTGCGCTGCCGAAGTTGTTCTCTCCCGGCTTCAGCCAAAACAAACCTGCAAGCGGGAGCCAATGTTGCTTCCGGCCGTCAACCAGTTCGGCTTTCCACTTCTCGAAAGATTTCAGGTAATCGGCATCGAGAGGCTCGACTGCAGCGACTAGCGAGGCAGTGATCAGAAGCGCTGCAATCGCAATTTTGCGGAGCATCATGACAAATCCCTCAGACCTTGATCTTGGCTGCGTATTCCCGCGGATCGGGCAACGGCTCCAGTCCGCGTCCGGCAAAAACCTCCTGGAACTCGTGCTGAAGCGTCCTGTGAATCAGCCCGTTCGTGGCCAGAGTCTCATGGCTGTTCAACTGAAACGGTCCACCCTGGAAGTTCGTCACTTGACCACCTGCCTCTTGCACAATGAGAACACCCGCGGCCGTGTCCCAGGGATTGAGATTGAATTCCCAGAAGCCGTCCAAGCGTCCACAGGCAACGTAGCAAAGATCCAGGGCGGCTGATCCAGCTCGCCGCACGCCATGCGTTCGCAACGTGATCTGATGATAAAAGTGAATATTGGGATTCTTGTGCCGCTTGTGGCTGGGGAAGCCGGTCGCCACGAGTGATTCTGCCAGGTCCGCAGTTTGCGAGACATGGATCGGACGCTCGTTCAGGTAAGCGCCCTTGCCCAGTTCAGCAGCAAACATTTCATTTCGGGTGGGATCGTAGCACACGCCCGCGATGGTTTCGTTATTGTGCTGCAGGGCCATAGAAACGCAGAACACAGGGAAGCCATGCGCGAAATTCGTGGTGCCGTCGAGCGGATCCACATACCAGCGGTATGCGCTGCCGGTATCACTTAGACCCTCTTCTTCTCCCAAAACGTCGTGACCGGGCCATTGCGCGCGGATACGCTCGCGAATTAGTGCTTCCGATTTGCGGTCGGCAGCGGTAACTAAATCCGCTTCGCCTTTGTATTCGATCTTGATGTTCTGATCGAAGTACTCCATCAGCAAGGAGCCTGCCTCACGTGCGATGGCGGTCATGGCCGGCAAGAACGCGGAGTGGGAGCTGGTGAAGCTCAAGATTCAGTTTCGCAGATAGTGACAGTCAAAGGCAAAAAGCATTTGGGTGATGAAGCCGAACCCAAAGACTCTAACCGCAAAGAACGCAAAGTTCGCAAAGACAAAGACTCAACACGGAGGACACAGAGCTCCATGGAGGAGATTCCCCAGAGGCTCTGACACAGGGATTCAGTTTGTGGCAGCGTCACGAGGAAAAGACTTGAATTCGACTGTTCGCGCCTGCGAAGTGGTTTTCTTGTCCGCATCGGTGCTGAAACGCGTCAATGTTCCGCGCAATAGATAGTAGGCTTCTTCGTCAGACTTTTTGCCCGGGCCACGGGCGGCGGCTCCCGAGAATTCAAACCAGACTCCGTGGACGCCTTCCGTTGTAAAGCTGATTTTGTCGCCTTCCAGTTTGCCCGACTTGAAGAACTGGTTCATGAAAACGCCCTTGTCGCTTTCGGAATCGCCGAACCGCGAGATGAAGCCGGTCACGCGACCTTTCTCCTCAACCGTGATTTGGACAAACTCTCCGTCGCGCAGAAATGAATACATGCCGGAGTAGTCGCCGGACGCGTCAGCGGGGACTGACTGGGCTCGAAGCGCTGCCAGGGGGAGGAGCGGGAAGAGCAACAGAACCAGCAACGAAAATCTCATGAAGCTGAGGGTACACCATTTCTTCCTTGACCCCGTGCTTCCGCCGATACCGTGAAAAGGCCGTCTTTATGGGTCCCTCCACGCTTCTTTATCTTGACAAAATCGTCGGAGCTGCATAAAGTTCGATCAATTGCTTCTCGATTCGTGTTCTCCTACAGGTGCCAGGTATGAAGAATGTCTATGAGGTTCTAAGGCAGAAGGAACTGGAGCTTTCGCGTTTGGAAAAAGAGGTTGAGGCCTTACGTGTCGCCGCACCTCTGCTTTCTGACGACAAGGAAGCCAACGTTTCTGAAGCCACAACCGCGAAGCCGACCCTCGCCACTGCCACATCAGCGCCGCAGCAACCCATTCGTATCCCGCAGCCACAGGTTGCAGCCGTGCAGCCTACCGCCCGCGCCGCGGGATGGGAAGACAGCGCTAAGCGCTGGCCGTAGCGAAACCCAAATCACTCACGGTAAACGTTTCGCCCTGGCTCAACCCAGGGCGAATTGTTTTTTGGCATAATGGGTGCGCTTTCCGCAAAGCGTCCGGAGGGTGCTTATGCCAAGCTTCCGTTCTTCCAGCTTCGCTTCTGTTTTTTCACTGTTGCTCGCCGGTGTCGCATTTTCACAAAATAATCCGCAGCCGACACAATACTCCTTCACGATTTCCGATTCGCAGATCTGGACCGACACTGGATTGGATCTATCCGCCGGAGAGACGCTTACATTGACGGCCGAAACCAAGCCGGGATCGAATCCGAACTGCAGCCCGGAAGGCGTGCAAGTGATCGGCGGCGATTTTGGTAAGGTCCCTGTGGCTGCTCTCCGGCCCGGAGCTCTGATCGCTAAGACCGCGGAGAACGCGGAGCCAACGCTGGTTGGGGAAAGCGCCGCTCTTAAAGTAACCGGCGCAGGTCACCTCTTTCTGGGCGTGAATCTAGAGCACTCAGCGAGTTGTGGTTTTGGAGTTAAACTCAGCGTCGCACAAAGTGCGACGCTGTCCGCCGACCGTCCGGCTCTCAAACAGCAGCTTTCTTCCGCTGCGCAAGTCTGGCTCAAAGGACAACTCGGCTCGGCGTCCGCTGCGAACACAATTCCTTCCAGCGCAGTTGCCGGAAATGAAAATGGGACGACGACGTCCACATCTTCCGGCGGACTGAAGCTTCCAGCGGTCATTCTCGACGCCGACCTTCGCAAGCACTTAGACGAAATTCCTCGCCGCGTGCACGATCATCTTGGCAATCCCGGAGACATGGTGAATTTTGTGATAGTCGGTAGCCAGGACCGGGCTCAGGCAACGCTTGACGCCGCGAACTGGCACTTAGCCGATGTGGACAGTAAAGAAGCCGGGCTCAAGGCCATCATGAACACGTACCAAAAGAAGGATTATCTCGATATGCCCATGAGCCATCTCTATCTTTTCGACCGCATGCAGGACTTCGGTTACGAGCAGGCGCAGGCGTATGCCGTAGTCGCGAGCCGGCATCACTTTCGCATGTGGAAGGCGCCGTTCACTTGGAATGGAGAAATAGTTTTCGTTGGGGCTGGGACGCACGATGTTGGGTTCGAAAAAGACGTGCGTAGCGGCCACCTCACTCACAAGATTGACCCTGATGTGGATGTCGAGCGCGAAAACATCGCGCAGAGCCTAGACAAATCAGGCAAGGTCAAGAGCATGACTTACTACCTTCCACCGGAGCCGGTGCAGGACGCCAAGAATGCCAGCGGCGGTGGCTATCATTCTGATGGCAAGCTGCTGGTAGTTTTTCTGAAGTAGCCCGCAGCGCCGAGCGAAAACCTTGGCCACCGTTTCGCCGTTCGCTCAAGGCGGTCACGTAAACCATAGCTACCGAGAAGCCTCGTCGTGCCCCTACCCTGTCTCGCGCTTTTGGAGATAGGGTGGGGACTTCTTCCATATCCTCAGCGAAGGCTTTCCGTACCGTACAATCTTGTGCACGCACATGGTGCTTGAGGCGCTACATCGGATCGTTACGCATCGCGAGTCTCTCTCGCGCAAAGAAGCCCGTGGGGTAATGGAAGAGGTCCTTTCCGGCAAATGCACCGATTCGCAAATCGCCGCATTGCTGGTTGGTCTTCACATGAAGGGCGAAACGGTGGAAGAGATCGTCGGATTCGCCGAAGCTATCCGGGCAGCTGCCACTCCGATTCCGATCCACAATAGTGAACTGCTCGACGCCAGTGGCACCGGGCGAGAAGCCCTAGTGGACACCTGCGGCACTGGCGGCGATGCTGCGGGGACATTCAATATTTCGACTGTTACTGCTTTCGTCGTCGCGGGAGCCGGAGTGCGAGTCGCCAAGCATGGCAACCGCAGCTCGACACTGAAAGCTGGCGCTCAGGGATTAACAGCCAAATGCGGAGCAGCCGACGTAATGGAAGCCCTCGGTGTGAACATTCAGCTCCCTCCGGAGCGAATAGCCGAGTGTCTGAAACAAGTTGGCATTGCATTTCTCTTTGCACCAGCAATCCATTCTGCGGCAAAGCATGTGGCGGCGGTGCGTCGGGAGACCCGCCTCCGCACGGTTTTCAACTTGCTGGGGCCACTTACAAATCCCGCCGGGGCCTCCGCGCAGGTAGTCGGAGTTTACTCAGTCGATCTGGTGGAAAAGCTGGCCGAGGCCTTGAGCATGTTAGGAACGCATCGAGCATTCGTAGTCCACGGCCTGGATGGGCTTGACGAGATCACCATCACCGGGCCCACGCGGGTGGCGGAGGTACGAGAGGGCTTAGTCCACACCTACGAAGTCACGCCGGAAGAATTCGGACTCACTCGAGCGCCTATCGAAGAACTCTCTGGTGGCGATGCAAAGACAAATGCTCAGATCGTGCGCGCAATTCTTAATGGCGATAAGTCCCCGAAGCGGGACATCGTCTTGATGAACGCCGCTGCGGCTATGGTAGCGGCTGGGAAGGCGTCGCAGTTGCGAGATGCTGTCGGACAGGCGGCGCAATCTATTGACTCAGGTGCAGCCGCGCGCAAACTTCAAGGCCTGGTGGAATTCACACAAGCGGAGCACTGAGACGAACAAGTGTATTGCGTTTCTCCGTGCCTCCGTGGTGAAAATCTTCAGCGCACCTCTACGCGCTGCATCCATCGCGCAATCTGCACGTTCCATCCCAGCGCCTTCGTCATCTCGTCGCGCAATTGCGAAGACGCGTTCGGCTCTCCGTGTACGAGATAGGTCACACCAGGTTTGCCGGTAAAAGAGTGCAGCCACTCCAGGAGTTCAGGCGTGTCTGCGTGATCGCTGAATTGTTCGAGCGCCGCCACTTGGGCGCGAATCGGCACCATCTGCCCGAAGATTTTCACCTCTGGAGCGCCAGACTTGATGGTGAAGCCGCGCGTGCCCGGAGCTTGAAATCCAATGAAGATCACGGTGTTTTTGGGATCTGGCAATCGCTGCGCCAGGTGATGCTGGATGCGTCCGCCGGTCACCATGCCGCTCGATGAAATGATGATGCAGGGAACATTTGAATCGTTGATCTTCTTGGATTCCTCTGAAGTTTGCGCGAAGCTGAAACCTTGCCACTTGAGCGGAGAGCCATAGCGCGAGATCAGTTGCTTGGTTGTGTCGCTGTATTCCTCGGTATGCTTCAGGAATATTTCCACCGCCTTGATCGCCATTGGACTGTCGCAATAGACCGGCACGCGCGGCGCTTGTCCGGATTCCATCAACTCTTTGAGCATGAAAACGAACTTTTGTGTGCGCTCAACCGCGAAGGCGGGAACGACCACGCTGCCGCCGCGTTCGACGGTCTTGCGAATCAGTTCCGCGAGCTCGGGACGCGGATCATCGGTGGGATGACGACGGTTTCCATAGGTGGATTCCATAACTAAGATGTCGGCAGTTTCACCTGCTTGCGGACCCGAATACACAACCTTTCCTGGCGCGATGTGTTGGTCATGCACCCGGCCGATGTCACCAGTGAAGAGCATCCGGGTGGAGCTGCCGCCGTCGCCCGTCAAAGTGATCTCCGCCATCGAAGAACCCAAAATGTGCGCTGCGTGCACGAAGCGAAACGACAACTCCGGCGAAATCTGTTTCGTTTCGCCAAATCCCACCGGCTGAAAATATTGCAGGCAAGACTGCGCTTCTTCGAGCGT
>WNFY01005062.1_pt1 | contig 23008 bp, 26 predicted proteins | sample 5400091 | NCBI WGS metagenome assembly WNFY01 (sample SAMN13153364, study PRJNA577476) | soil metagenome | isolation source: 60 cm soil or saprolite under grassland replicate 1 | place: USA:California | collected 2016-06-15 | reverse complement strand
TCGGCCTGGGCCTGATCGTACGGATGTGGCATGCGAGTGGGACATATCTCAATCCCGACGAGGCGTTACATTTCTTCGTCGCGAACAAGACGACGTGGTGGCAGACGTATCAAGCCAGCCTGAACGTTTCGCATCCGCCGCTGCTGATTTTCCTGCTACGCGTGTGGCGTGGCCTCGGAACTTCGGAATTGATGCTGCGTCTGCCATCGATTCTCGCTGGAACCGTGTTCTGCTGGTTCGCATTTCGCTGGCTACGAATGTTGTTCGAGGAGAGCGCCGCGTGGATCGCGTTCACGTTCATCGTGTTTCTGTCATCTTCGATTGATCTCTCTACCGAAGTTCGGCAGTACGCGCTGTTTCTGGCTTTTGCGATGGGATCGGCGTACTTCCTGGAGCGCGCGCTGCGAAACAATTCCGTCAGGGCGATGCTTGCTTCCGGGGTGTTTCTATGGTTCGCGCTTTTCTCGCATTTTTCGGCGTTCCTGTTTGCGGCAGCGCTCGGAGTGTACGCAATCTTACGCATGGTGAAGGAGAAGTCGCCGCTGAAGATCGTTGCGTCGTGGGAGCTGGGGCAAGTCGTCGGGCTTGGAATTTGTTACTGGCTCTACGTGACGCAGATTTCACGGCTGGGCCAAGCATATGGCGGCACCAACGCAACCAAGGGCTGGATGGGTAACGATTATCTCGGCAACTCGTATTACGTTCCCGGAAGAATTAACCCCCTACTGTTCGTTTTCGCGAGGACGGGAGGAGTATTTCAGTACGTCTTCCGCCAATCTGCCGTTGGCGATTTGGCGTTCGTGTTGTTTTTGGTTGGGATGGTGATGATTCTCCGGGGACGCGTTCGGGAAAATCCCCAGGTTTCGAACATCGCGAAACCTGGAGCATCCAGGCCGCCCTACACTGGCATATTGTTGTTGCTGCCGTTTGTTTTCAATTGCGCGGCAGCGCTGATGCGGGTGTATCCGTATGGCGGAACGCGGCATTCGTCGTTCCTGATTCCTTTTGCGCTGGCGGGGTCGCCCTGATCTGCAATCTGTTTCCGTCGAAGCGGCTGCCCTACATGTCGGCGGAGAGCCAGCGCAAGGCGAACATGACCGCAGCGATAAACCTTTTGCGTCAGTTGCCAGCAGGAGAGCCAATCTTCACGGACTACCAGACCAGTTTGTCGCTCGGGCACTATCTGTGCGACCAACGTTCGGTTGAACAGGACCGGAAGATGGCAGGATTCATCAGCTTCGAATGTGGCGGACACAAAGTTATTGTGCCGGCATCGACGTTTCTTTTTAGTCCCAGGAATTTCTACGAGAAGTGGCAGTCAATGGTCACCGAATACCCACTGAAGCCGGGATCAAAGGTCTGCGTGACCCAGATGGGCTGGTCCACTTATCTCGCGTTCGAGCTGGCGAATTTCCCTGAGTTCCACATTTGGCCGCGCTATTTCGGCAACAATATCCAGGTGTTTGAATTGGCCGCGGGACAAAGCATGCCCGACCCGGAGCTGCTGCCGACGTCATGAAACTGGTACAGACGATCGCGGAGATGCGGGCGCTGTGCCGCGCGGCGAAATCGGGCAGCAAGCGGCTCGGTCTGGTCCCGACTATGGGAGCGCTGCACGCCGGACATCTGTCGCTGGTGCAAGCTGCACGGTCAAAATCCGATGTGGTTGCCGCCTCCATTTTTGTGAACCCTACGCAGTTCGGGCCGAATGAGGATTTTGCGCGGTATCCGCGCAACCTGGAAAACGACTCCGCAATTCTTGAGCGGGAAGGTGTTCAGCTGGTATTCGCGCCTTCGGTGGAGGAGATGTATCCCGCGGGATCGGTCACATGGGTAGCGGTCGAAGGATTGAGCGATCGCCTGTGCGGCAAGTCGCGGCCAGGACATTTTCGCGGAGTTACGACCGTGGTCGCCAAGTTGTTTCACATCATTGAGCCGGATTTCGCATTTTTTGGCCAGAAAGATGCGGCACAGCACGCCATCATCCGGCGCATGGCGCGCGATCTCAACATGCCGGTCTCTATTGAAGTCTGTCCCATTGTGCGCGAGGCGAACGGGTTGGCGTTGAGTTCACGTAATGCATATCTCAACCCTGAGGAGAGAAAGTCGGCGCTGGTGCTACATCATTCGCTAACACGGGTGCAACAACTTTACGAAGCCGGAGAGCGCGATTCTGGCAGACTGACCTCTGCCGCAAAGAATGAATTCGCAACCGAGCCGGCAGTCCGGCTGGACTATTTTGAGGCAGTCGACCCCGATACGCTCGAATCACAATCCCAAGTCGGAAAAAAGACGCTGGTGGCTGTTGCTGCATTTGTGGGCAAGACGCGACTGATCGACAACGTCGTGCTGGGAGCCTGATCCCTCTATGACTCTGGTGCTCGCCTCAGCTTCTACGCGGCGTCAAGAATTGTTGAAGAATGCTGGAATCGAGTTCGTAACTTGTGCCGCCAATGTTGATGAAATCCGCCGTGCAGGCGAAGGTGCGAAAGAGTTCGCGGAAAGAATGGCTCGAGAGAAGGCCGAAACGATCCGAAAATCCAATGTAGAGACGTTGCTTGCAACGTCTGGAACACCTAGCGAGCTATGTCTGGGCGAGAGTTCCGCGATTGTGTTAGGCGCCGATACGGTGGTCGTGGTGGACGATGAAGTTCTCGGGAAACCTGGCGACGGCGAAGACGCCGCGCGCATGTTGCGATTACTCTCAGGCCGGAAGCATCATGTCATCACCGGCGTCTGTTTACTGGGTGATGGCTTCCAGGAGGTCCGTTCGGAAACGACTACCGTCCATTTTTCTGCGTTGACCGAGCCGGAGATCATGAGCTACGTAGAAAGCGGTGAGTCGATGGACAAAGCCGGCGCCTACGCGATCCAAGGAATGGCGTCGCAATGGATTTCTAAGATTGAAGGCGATTACAACAACGTGGTGGGACTGCCAGTGGACTTGGTTTTACAGATGCTCCGCGAGCACGGAGCCGATGGTTAGGGTTTCTTCTGCTCTTCCCCGCCGTCTTTTTTCATTTCTGACTTGAAATTGCGAATGCCTTCTCCCAGCCCCTTGCCCAATGCGGCGAACTTGCTCGGCCCAAAAAGCAGGAGAGCAATGCCGAAGATCAGCAGTAAGTGTGTCGGCGAAAATAGTTCCATAGCGCCTCCCGCGCAGATGAGCCTGCGTGCGTCTGTGAAAATTCTAGGCTAGTGGCGTGAGAGAGTCAAAGGCGGCCGGGGATTAACCTCAAAGGCAGCCGCGGATTTCGCGCTAGCCAGACAGCCGAGGCGGCTGTCCCCACATTCATCAGCCCATCTCGATGAGGCCGGCCAGCAATGCGCTGCGGCGCGGAAGTTCTGAAATCACCACGGATTCGTGCTCGGCATGGGCGCCTTCGCCAACCGCGCCCAGCCCGTCCAAAGTTGGAATTCCCAAAGCAGCTGTGAAATTGCCGTCGGAGCCGCCGCCGACCGCAGCCTCGGACAAGTCGAAGCCAAGTTCTCGCGCGATTTCGCGGGCCCGGTTGTAGAGACTCGCGATGGCTCCAGTTCGTTCCAAGGGAGGGCGGTTGATCTGCCCAGTGATTGATATCGAGCAATGGGGGTTGAAGGGTTTCAGCGCGCGCAGTTTGCGGTCAACCTCAGCGACGTCTTTCGCAGATGCAACGCGGATGTCAATAGAAGCGGTGGCGGTCGCGGGGACCACGTTGACTCGCGTTCCACCGCTGATCTTGCCGACATTGAGAGTGACGCCGCGTTCGGGATCCACGAGCTTCGAGATTTCAAGAATCTGGTGAGCCAGCTCGATTACGGCGCTTTGGCCTTTTTCGAAATCCAATCCAGAGTGCGCGGCGATTCCAGTGACCTGAAGCTTGTATTCGCCAACACCCTTGCGGACTGTCTTGACCGCGCCATGCAATCCATAGGCCGGCTCAAGCACTAGAACGGCAGCCGCTTCTCGCGCAAGTTTTTCCGTGATCGAACGGGAAGACGCGCTGCCAACTTCTTCATCGGAAACAAGGAGCACGGTCACTGGCCGGGGCAGCTTTCCGTCGTGCCAGGCCAGCATGGCTTCGATCACATGCTGCGCCAGTGCAACACCGGCTTTCATGTCGAGAACGCCCGGACCCCAAACGCGTCCCTTAGCGATGCGGCAGGGCATCTTGGAAATAGTTCCGATGGGATGCACCGTGTCCATGTGGCCGAGCAAGAGCATAGGCTTGGTCTTGTTGCGCGACCGGAAGTCAATCTGCAAGTGCTTACCGAATTTTTCGTCTGGGTGAAATCGAATCCGGCCACCCAATTCGCCAAAACTCGACGCCAGCACCGTGCACACGCGGTCCACGGACTGTTTGACGTCGCTCGGAGATTCGATCTCCACCAACTGACGGATGGTTTCTACGATCTCGGTCTGGCGTTTGCGGAAGTAGCGGAGTTGCTCGGCGGGTTCAGGAGTGCTCATGGTTGCGGGTGCGATAAAGTATAATCTTCGCGCCTACAAAACAAGAATGACCGACACCGCACCAAACGTTACTGAGCCGCCCACCGAAGAGCACATCAAGCTCGACATTCAGGATATTTTGCGGATATTGCCGCATCGCTACCCGTTCCTGCTCATTGACCGGGTAGTTGATCTCGAGCGCAAGAAGCGGATTGTGGCGGTCAAGAACGTTACGATCAACGAGCCATTTTTTCAGGGACATTTTCCTGGCCTGCCGATCATGCCGGGAGTCTTGATTGTTGAGGCAATTGCGCAGGCCGGGGGAGCACTGCTGCTGACCGAGATTCCCGACCGTGAGCACAAACTAATGGTGTTCACCGGAATCGAGAAAGCGCGCTTTCGGCGGCCCGTAGTTCCTGGAGACCAATTGCGGATCGAAGTTGAAGTTAAAGCCTGGCGTGAAAATTCCGGCAGGGCCGCTGTCCGGATGGAGGGGATTGCGTATGTCGGCGAAAAGCGTGTGGCGGAAGCGATCGTGACATGTCAATTGGTGGACCGGGCACGTGGCCGTGGGACGGCCGAACAGTCTGAACCAGCATGATCCACGTGGGGACAGCCGCCCTCGGCTGTCCGGTCGAGCACCAGCTCGACAAGCTCTTGCAGTACAAGGAAAATGGGCCTGCGGCCCAAGGACAGCCGAGGGCGGCTGTCCCCACGTTTGGCAGACTGCATTTTCCATGACCGTCCACCCCACAGCCATCCTCGATTCCGGCGCAAAGATACATCCATCCTGCAAAATCGGTCCGTATTGCACCGCAGGCGTTGATGTCGAACTCGGCGAAGGCTGCGAATTGATTTCGCACGTCGCTATCGAAGGCCCCACGAAAATCGGCGCACGTAACCGCTTCTTCCCGTTCTCTTCCATCGGACTCGCCCCGCAAGACTTAAGTTACAAAGGCGAGCCTACGCGCCTTGAGATCGGCGACGACAATACCATCCGCGAATTTGTCACCATCAATCGCGGCACCGCAAAGGGTGGAGGCCTGACCCGCATCGGCAGTCATACGTTGATCATGGCCTACACCCACGTTGCTCATGATTGCGTCATCGGCGATCACGTGATTCTGGCGAATGCCGCAACTTTGGGAGGCCATGTCATCGTGGAAGAATGGGCCACGGTGGGCGCGCTCTGTCCGGTGCACCATTTTGTGCGCATCGGTGCCCACTCCTTTATCGGCGGCGGCACCACCATCACCCGCGATGTGCTTCCCTTTTCCAAAACCGTTGCCGCCCGCGACACCCACGCCTACGGACTGAACGCCACCGGCCTCGAGCGCCGCGGTTTCACCCAAGACCGCATCCGCAAGATTCACCATGCCTACAAGGTCCTGCTGGCGTCGAAGCTGAACACCTCGCAGGCGCTGGAAAAGTTAAAGTCGGAGCCAGACCGCGGCGAGGATGTGGAAATGCTGATCCGGTTTATTGAGGCGAGCGAACGGGGAGTGATTAAGTAGGTGAAATCGCCTGACTCCAATAGTTATCGGAGATTGCTGCTTAATTATGTCGACTTCGGAGTAATATCGGCGCATATGACTGAGCCAGAAAAGGTGGGAAGTGCAGTCCAGAATGCAGATCGGCTGACTGCAAAAGGTTCGTTGCCTTCAGCGTGGCGAATATTTTTCCTGCTCTCTTCCGTCTTGCTTCTTGGCACTGTATCTGCTTCCCAATGTCCAGACACGGGACAAACCAAAGTCATAAAACCTAATCAAGGCACCGGGTAGGACTTTTACAGGTTCATGGGCGAGAGCAGTTTTCGCTATTTCCTGGATGGCAAAACTTTCTCGTTCAACGACAAAGACGATCCAGGAAAAACCTTCACATTCATCGATGACATTGCCTACGAGTCAATTCTGGTGGAAAGAGTCGATTTGGCAGAATACGTCAAAAGCTCAAAGACCATTGACGTTCTTCGCGCTCAGGCACAACATCAACAAGACTACTTCAAGAGGGCCGATCCTTCGATGGTGATCACGGATTATGGACCTGCTTCCAGGAAGAATCCTGATGGCAGCGACGACCGCTTATTCTATCTCTGGAAAAAGGAAAATCCTCCTGGTAAGAAAGCCGCAACACAATACTTGTGTTCGACACTGATCAAAGATGGAGTGGTCGTTTTATCTCTCATGCCGTTGAAGGCATCAGTTTCTGAGGACGACGTACTTGCTCAGATCCAAAAATACACGTCGCGTTTCGATTCGTTGTCGAGCGACCAATGTGCGCAAGTGCTCTCCATGCCATCCGCGCCCTAATCTCTCGTTCTCGGATTCCAACATACTTAATGGCAAGCCTCAACCAAAAACTCGGCATCATCGCGGGCAACGGACGCTTCCCGTTCCTGGTGCTGGATGCTGCCCGCGCGCAAGGCTACGTAGTTGTGGTCGCCGCGATCAAAGAGGAAACTTCCCCGGAGATCGAATCCCGCGGCGCAACCGTGCACTGGCTTTCGCTTGGAGAACTTTCGAAGCTCATCGAAACTTTCCGCCGCGAAGGCGTGACTCGCGCCGTCATGGCGGGACAGGTCAAGCACAAGCAGATTTTTTCCAGCATCCGGCCGGATTGGCGACTGGCTAAGCTGCTGCTATCCCTCGATCTGCGCAACACCGACGCGCTGCTGGGCGCGGTCGCGAAAGTTCTGGCCGACGAAGGCATAGTTCTCGAAAACTCGACTGCGTTGCTCGAGCCGCTTCTCGCAAAATCAGGTGTACTGACAAAACGCGCCCCCTCACCGCAGGAAAGAAAAAACATCGACTACGGACGCGAAGTTGCTCATGCCCTCGGCCTCTACGACATCGGCCAGACGGTGGTGATCGCGGAGAACGCCTGCGTAGCCGTCGAAGCCATGGAAGGGACGGACGAAACGATTGAGCGGGCGGGCAGGATCATGGCATCGCTTGAACCGGACAAGTCCGTTCTGGACCGCAGTCTCACCGTGGTAAAGATCGCCAAGCCTAAGCAGGACATGCGCTTCGATGTCCCAGTAATTGGTGTGAAGACGATTGAAACCATGCAGTCTGCCGGAGCAACTTGCCTGGCAGTTGATGCGGGCAAGTGTCTGCTGTTGGATGGGGACGCGGTGATTCACGCTGCCGCTGATACGGGAGTGGCGATTGTGGCGGAGTGAGCTGCAAGCAAAGCTTTTACCCGCAGAGAACGCAGAGGCCTCGCCGAGATCGCAGAGAAAAGGAAATTCATCTACCTTCAGAGTTCTTCCTTCAGACTTCGGTGAGACTGGGATCATCTGTCCACGCAACAAATATGATTGTCATCCCGAAGTCGCGCCTGGCGACAGAGGGACCTTACGATGCGATTGGATCTGCAGCAGCGTAGACAGGACTAATCGTACTCTACACGCGGACGTGCTGAATCCTGTTTACGACGACCACTCTGGAAGCTGACGTAAGGTCCCTCTCTCGCCCGCTTTCAGCGGGCGAGTTCGGGATGACAATTGTTTTGAGTTTAGTTAAGTGCTGAATGAATGCTAAATTGTGAACATGTCCGAGATCGAGTTTGTCGTTGACCAACTCAAGTGTGCATTTGATGGCGAGGCGTGGCATGGGCCGGCGCTGATGGAAGTACTCGAGGGTGTTGATTCCAAGACTGCTGCGGCGAGGCCGGTTCGTGGAGTACATAGCATTTGGGAGCTGGCGCTGCACGTTGCCGCTTGGGAGCAGGCGATTCGGACCAGGATCGTCGAAAGAAGGGCGGTGCAGTTGAGCGACGAACAGAACTTTCCGCGAGTTACCGACGTGAGTGAAAGCGCATGGCGGCAGGCTCTCGAAAACGTACGGCGCGGGCATGAGCAGTTGATCGCGACGGTCTCGGGGCTCAGTGAGTCTCAGTTGGGCGAGCCGGTCCCCGGGAAATCTTACGACATTCGGTTCATGCTGATGGGCGCGGCGCAACATGCGGCTTATCATGGGGGGCAGATCGCGTTGCTGAAAAAGCGGTGAGCGACGCGGCTCTGCGGGCCTGTCGAGCTAGAGCTCGCTTGTCTTCGTGGAAGACCTGAACACGGCCATAAATGGCCGCTCTTCCACGGTGCTCGTGCGGTCAGGGGAGACGCAGCTGCAGATTCCTCGGACCTGAAGGTCCTCGGAATGACGGTTGTGTCTTAGGCGTGAGTGGTGATTCTGAGACGTAGCGAGCTACGTCTCTACAAAAAATTCATCCGGCCCGCTCGCGGCTCGCTGCTCATGCTGACTTCCGTTTTTTGCGTTATGCTTAGGGCCTCTTCCCGTAAGCTCAGGAGAACTTTCTGCCGCAGGAAACTCCAGTCTCTGTTGCAGTTGTTGGTGTGGGTGCATTTGGGCGCAATCACGCGCGCGTCTATCACCAGCTTGCAAAAGACGGCGAGCCGGTCAGACTGGTTGGCGTAGTCGATGCAGACCTAGCCCGTGCCGACACGGTTGCGAAGGAATTCAACTGCCGGGCGTTTGGCGGCCTCGAGCAGCTTCTGCGGACGCATAGCGAAGTCCAGGCAGCGTCGGTTGCGGTGCCAACCGTGCATCATTTGCAAACGTCGCGAGCATTGATGGATGCGGGAATTGATGTTCTGGTGGAAAAACCGATCGCGCCCACGCTCGCCGAAGCAGACGAAATGGTCGCGCTAGCTAAAAAGCTCGGGAGAATTGCGCAGGCAGGACATGTCGAACGCTTCAATCCGGCGGTGCGGGCGACGGTGCCGCTTATCACCAAACCGATGTTTTTTGAAGTGCACCGGTTGAGTGTGTTTACGCCACGGTCGCTCGATGTGGACGTCGTGCTGGACTTGATGATCCACGATCTTGATGCTGTGCTTTCGTTTGTAAATTCGCCGGTGAAGGAAATTCACGCCGCCGGCATCCCGATTCTTTCTGACAAGGTGGACATCGCCAACGCTCGCGTCGAGTTTGAATCCGGATGCGTGGCCAACTTTACGGCGAGCCGGGTCTCGACAGAGCGGGTCCGCAAGCTGCGGTTCTTTCAGCCGCGGCAATACATCTCGATTGATTACGGCAGGCAGGATGTGATGGTGTTTACAGTCGGAGCCGACAAGGGCCTGCCGTCGCCAAATCCGGAGATCAAGTTCTTTAAGCCTCCAGTCGAGCAGGAAGAGCCGCTGCGGGCGGAAATTCGGTCGTTTCTGCAGTCGGTCCGGACGCGAAATACTCCCATTGTGCCTTTAGAAGATGGACGCCGCGCGCTGGCGGTCGCGTCGGAAATCCTAGCCCAAATTCAACAGCATGCCCTAAAGGTTGGGGCTCCCGCCCTCTGACAAGTTTTTACAGTTTTTGACAGCCTACGCGGTGTGCAGAGGATAGCCTTGTACAGTGGCGAAACATTCGAGATGCAGCCGTAAAGATTTCGCGAAACAGAAACCGGAATTTGTCCCGCTAAAGCGGGCTCGGGATTGCTGCGCATCCTACCCAGGGCTTACGCCCGGGCTATTTATCTACCGCCGTTGAAGCGGCTGTCTCGGTGGTAGTTCCAGTCGGAGGTGCTTGCCGATAGCAATAGGTCAAAGGACGGGAAATGAAAGCGACCCATCAGGGGCCTTGCCCACGGGCTGAACCGTCTGGAGCGCTCTTCCGGCTGTACGGGTGGAGATGGCGAACGCGCACGCGATTTCCAGCAAAAGCTGATCCCTTGCTTTTGCTCGGATGACGGTCGGAGGGGGAAAACGGAGGGCATTCCTTTCGTAAGTAGTTGTGTCGTCAGAATTTTTGCGGCGGGCCAGAAAGATGAGAGAATAGGCAAAAGAAGCCGCCGGGCAGGCGCATCTCAGTAACCAGTCAATGGCTTTGACCCAAATCCCGTCCCTGCAGGAATCGCCACCTCCGGTCCGGCCTCCCAAAGAACCTGACCTCTACGACGGGGAACATTGGGAATCGGCGTACAGCCAGATGCACGATTTCCCTACGCTGCTGATCCAGGCGCAGGACGAACTGGCACGGTCACGCAAGCGGGAAGCGTTCTGGATGTCGCTGTTCGTGCACACCATCCTGCTGGTGCTGATCTTGAGTTTTCCAAAATTTGAAAAGTATTTGCCGCAGCGCGTGGTGATGCGGGTGCGTCCTTCTGCCAACCAGCAGAAGGAATTGACGTTCCTAACTGCGCCTCCGGACACGCAAAAGGTCCAGAAGCCGCAGACCGACAAGATGTCGGACAAGAACCGGGTCGCGATGGCGAAGCAGCCGAAGCTCGATCGTCAGGAGTTGAAGAAGCTATTGGATGCATCGCGCGCGGGACGGCCTAATCAGCCAGCACCACAGCCAGCGCCGGCAGCTCCGCCGCAGCAGGCCGCGCAGACTCCGGTGCCGCAGCCGCAAGCGCCGCCGCAACAGCAACAGTCACCGCCGCAACAACAAGTCGCAAAACTGCAGACTCCGCCGGTGACTCAGAAGCCGTCGTTTAGCACGCAGGGCATGTCGGCAGGCAAAGCGATTGAGGAAGCTGCGCGCGCCGCAGCCGCGTCAAGAAGCAAATATCCGGGCGAGAACGGGGACCTCGGCCTGGGTCAACGGCAAAATACCGCCCGCATGGGCCCACTGGAAATAACTACCGACACGCAAGGCGTAGATAAGTGACCATAGACTTTGCCATCACCAAGAATGGCCAGGTGGCTGGCATGCGTTACGTGTTTGGATCGGGAGATGTGGCACTCGACCGCGCCGCTTACGGTGGAATTACCGCTTCAAATCCATTTCCGCCGCTGCCTTCGGAGTTCAATGGCCAGTATCTCGGCTTGCGCTTCACGTTTTTCTATAACCCCGATAAAGATGAAGCCGATCTGAAATAGGTTCGGTTGATCATCTTTCGCCGCTGCAAGGCTGATTCATTACCCAGCTTACCCAGGTGTTGCGGCCCCGGCTGCATTCTGTCGCCGCTTCGGGGCTCGAAATCGCCCGATTGAATCCGCACACGATTGGTTATCCTGCGTTCGAATACGCCATGCGCACGAGTGTTCGTTCAGCGAAGGGGACATAAACCAGAGCCGCAGTTGCGCCGAACGCGGGACCGAAGCCGATTCTTTCAACGATCAAAAATGGCGCGATCGCCCAGAGAAGGTCCAAGACCAGAATGCCCAAGAAAATCTTGTGGAATTTCATGCCAAGCTGGACGTGATCAAAGCCGACCGCGGACAATAAGTAAAACCGCAATGGGATGCCCACGCCTGCAGTGACAATCACGACGACGGCGACCAGCGGCGCTCCAATATTGAAAACTTCGATGCGATCCAGCGCGTGCCAGTGCAGCAGCGCCTCAACATAAAAGACTAGGTACATGATTTGAAGCAATTCGAACAGCAGGCGCGTGATTCCCCGGTTAGTTCGCGGCAGACCCGCATAAGTGTGCGGAGCAAGTTTGGGCTGTTCTTGCGTGAGGGCTTCCGCGTCGGCTGAATTCTGCACTCCGCCAATGAAACGGTACCCTCGGCGGGCGACGGTCTCGATAAATCTGGGGCCGCTAGCGGAATCGCCCAGCACTTCACGAATCTTATTGACCGCGGTATTCAGGCTGTGGTCGAAGTCAACGAAGGTGTCGGCTGGCCAGAGCTTGTCGCGCAATTCTTCGCGGGTGACGATGGCGCCGGGGCGTTCGAGGAGGAATGCCAGAACAGCAAACGGTTGGTCTTGCAGACGCACGCGCCTTCCTTGCTTGCGAAGTTCGCGAGCTTCGAGATCGGCTTCGAAAATTCCGAAGCGCACGAGACCTGGTTTTCTGCTGGAGTTCGGGGCAGAGGCGGACACGGGCGGTAGTGTAGCATCGGCCCCCATATGGTTCCAGGACAAGCAATGATCTGCTCGCTCTTACGAAAAGCAGGTTCCTCATCCCTAAAGGGATTCGGAATGACAGACTCTTCGGTTGTGTTGAATTCTTGAGCTTTCAGTTCGATTCGTACACCGTTTTTCCGCCGACGACGGTGCGCAGGATGCGAGTGCCAAGAATCTTCTGCGGAGGAATGGCGGTCAGGTCGCGGTCGAGCACAATGAAGTCCGCGAACATACCGGGAGCGAGCGTCCCCTCTTCTTTTTCCGCGAACTCCGCATAGGCTGCGCCGGTGGTGTAGGCTGCGATTGCCTGGTCGATATTAAGCTTTTGAGCCGGATAGTACGCTTGCATCCCGTCTTCGCCCTTGCGTGTAACGGCAGCATAAAGGCCGCGAAACGGACTTACGGATTCCACCGGATAATCAGTGCCGAAAGCCAGTCGGACTCCATGGTTCAGAAATTCAGCCCAGGCGTAGGAGTGCGCAGCACGCTGCGGCCCGAGGCGCGATTCGGCCCAGTGCATGTCAGTGAGAAGATGGCAAGGCTGCATGGAGGCAATGACGTTGAGCTCCTTGAAGCGGGATATCTGCGCAGGAGTCGTTACCTGGGCATGCTCAACGCGTAAGCGATAATACTGCGTGCCATCGCGCGACTTGATTCCCTTCTCCAGAACGTCCTTCTGAGCTTCTGCGAAAGCGTCCAGCGCCATCTGCACGCCTTTGTCGCCGATGGCATGAAAGCCCAGTTGAAACCCGGCTTCGACCCGCTCCTTCGTCATCGTGTTCAGCTTGATTTGGTCATACTGCGGAATGCCAAGATTCTTGGGATCGTCAGCGTAAGGCTGAAGCATGGCCGCCGTATGAGAACCGAGCGAGCCGTCCATAAAGGCCTTGAGCATTCCGGTATGCAGCATGGGGTCGGATTGGGGATGAGCGGCGCGGCGGTCTTTTAGGACTTCAACCGGTTCACCAAAAGGCAGCCATTCGGAAATTCGGACAGTTAACTTGTCTTCTCGTTCAAGCTGTTCGAAGGTCTTAAAGTTCTGCCAACCGCTTTCGGCACTGGCGTCGGAGTAATCCTGAACGGAAGTGACGCCAGAACTGGCGATGTCGCGCAATGCCGCTTCGATGGCCTGCCTGCGCTTTTCCGGAGTAGGCGGCGGGACCACGGACGAAACCAATTCTTGAGCTGTCTCACGCAGAATGCCGTTGGGTGCGCCGGTTGCATCGCGGGCAAGCTGGCCGCCTTCAGGATCTTTGGTGTCGGCGGTCAGATGGGACAGCTTAAGCGCCAGGGTGTTGGCGACAGCTACATGCCCATCAGTGCGCTTAAGAAAAACCGGGTGCTCAGTCGTGACTTCGTCAATGTCCCAACGGGTAGGCAGATCCGACGGCCGCCACAGAGTCTCATCCCAGCCGAAGCCCGTGATCCATTCAGTAGGAGCTGCGGATTCTGCCTGCTGGCGAATGCGTTCGCGAAACTCCTCGATGGAGTGCACGCCGGTGAGGTTGACGGTGAGCTGCTTGAACCCCGCCTCAACCAAGTGCATGTGAGCATCATTGAATCCGGGCATTACGAAGTGACTGCGAAGGTCAATAACGTCGGTTGAGGACCCTTTCAGTTTCAAAACGTCAGAGTCGGTCCCGACGGCAACGATACGATCCGCGCGAACTGCCATGGCCTCGGCGCGTTGCGCCTCATGAAACGAAGACGCGCCAGCCGTACCGGTATAGATGTTGCCATGAATGTAGATGGTATCGGCTTTGGGAAGGGCCGGCTGAGTTTGTGAGATCAAAAGGGAGGTGACGAAGATCATCGCAATCAGCGGGCCAAATCGCGCACCTAGTCTGAGCAACTGACGCGGCCCTAAACGGCCGATCTTCCACGGAAGTACTCGAATTCCCCAAGTTTTAAGAAATGCGGGGAAACCCCTTTTAAGAAGCACGGGGAAGCGCTGCGGGTGCAGAGCATGGCGAAAAACTGGATCGTGTAGAGACCTGCCAGACTTCATGGTTGAACTCCAGGCCGAACGGCCTCCGCCAGGCAGAGAACGATCAGTAGAATTCGCTCGAGAGCAAGCTCCCTTCCGGTTGTGTCGAACCACTCCTGAAGTGTATGCGCTCCCCCGCCGCTGCCGCCCGCACCAATGGCGATGGCTTCGCGGCCCATAGAGATAGGGATGTTGGCGTCGGTTGAAGCGCGCTGCACGTGGGCGTTATTGCCTAAATGCGTGTCCACGGCACGCGCGATTTGCAAGATTCGAGCGTTGGTGTCCAGTTCCCCGCCGGGGCGGTCGCCGATCACGACCATTTCCGAGTTCAACTGCGGACGGTGGTGCGAATTCCGGCTGTTCGTGGTCCGCGCTTCCTCTTCCTGCAGTGCCTGTTCCACGGCACGGCGTAATTCGAGTGCCAGGCGCTCGATCTCCGATGCTGAACTCGACCGGAGATCCACGCGCATGCTAGCCGATTCGGGGATCGAGTTGACCGAGGTTCCCCCACGAATCACGCCCACGTTAAACGTGGTCTTTGGAGACGAAGAAACGCGCGTCTGGGAAAAAAGGTGAATGGCGCGGCCGAGCACCACGATGGGATTGGGAGCGCCAAAGTCGCTCCAGGAATGTCCGCCTGGCCCGCGGACCGTCACTTCAAACCGCCTGCTGCCGAGAGCTTCGGCAACAATCGTATCGGTGCCTGCGCCGTCGAGCACTACACTGACCTGGATCGAGTCCGTCCACTTTGGATCAGAGAAAATGTGGCGCATGCCGCGCAGATCGCCCTCGCCCTCCTCGCCCACGTTGCCGATAAATAGCAGCGACGCGCTATGAGGAAGATTGAAGTTCTCAAATGCCGCAGCAATGGCAAGCAGGGCCGTCACGCCCGAGGCATTATCTGAAATGCCCGGGCCCGAGAGTTTGCGGCCTTGCTGCCGGATATTGAGAGGGGTGTTTGCGGGAAAGACGGTATCCAGATGGGCGCTGATGGAAATGATCGGGGTGGACACCCCGGGCTTGCTCCCGAAAACGTTGCCGATGCTATCCTTGTGGACTTTGAGCAATCCGAGCCCCCGAAAGCGTTCGGCCAGCCAGTCTGAGCGAGCAATTTCACCAAAAGGGGGAGCCGGAATGCGGGCCAACTCGAGCTGCCAGCGCGCAAACTCCGTCTCCTGGTCGCGGAACCACTCGAACGCGGCCTTGACTTCTGTAGATGCAGCCAGCCGGGCCACTTCCTGCGCGATGACGGAAGCTGGCTCGGCGGAAGTGCGCGGAACCGGGGTCATGGGATAAGCGTCATATTACAACTTACCGTCAAACACCGCTGTTGGTCTTTGGTCATTGGCCCAAGGGCTGTATCCGCGACTGAAGTGCCGCTCTTCCAAAATTGGCACGAACATTGACTTTGTCCCCGTTGGTCCAATGACCGGAAAATCGCCGATAGTGCGTGGGCTGCGGACGCCTCACGAAACGCGTCGCAGAAATGCGCTTCCGCGATCGCGAGTTTTGAAGTATCTTGTACGGCATCTCTATTCACGACCATGAAAAATCTACTAATTGCCACGTCTCTCATCCTGGCCGGCATGGTTCTCACTTCGCTGGCTGCTGCGGAAGAAGGGCTCCTCGCTACTGAGCCCCCGAAAGAAATCACCGCTCAGGAAACTATCAAGAAATTTGCTGCCAAAGAAAAAGAATTCAAGAGCGTTCGCAAGCGCTGCACGTATCGGCAGGTTATCAAGATCCAGCAGCTCGATGGGGATAAGCCTGTCGGCGAATACCAGCAAGTTGCCGACGTGACACTTGATCAGAACGGAAAGAAAGTTAAGAACGTAGTGTTCGCGCCGCAGCCTTCGATTTCGATCAGCCCAGAAGACCAGTACGACATCGAGAGCCGATTGCATTTCACGCTAAGCACGGATGAACTGCATGAATACAACGTGCTCTATCAGGGAAAACAGCAGGAAGATGACCTGCACACCTACGTGTTTGATATCGCACCCAAACAATTTGAAAAAGGCAAGCGGTATTTCCAAGGACGAATCTGGGTGGACGATCACGATTTCCAGATCGTAAAAATGGCCGGCAAATCGGTGCCTGACATACATCCGAAAAAGCGAGGCAAGGGCGACGAGAACCTCTTTCCCAAATTCACCACCTATCGCGAGCAGGTGGACGGGAAATATTGGTTCCCGACGTATTCGATGACCGACGACACGCTGCACTTTTTCGGCGGCGATGCGCGCATTAAAGGTACGATCAAAGCCACGGACTACAAGTGCGTTGGATCAGAAGTGGCCAGCGACTCGGCGGCTCCCGCACAGAAAAAGCAGAACTAACGAAGGCCGGGGGTTCGCTGGTAGGGCTTCTCTTCAAAGGGCGACTTCGGACGCCTTCGCCGCATCTAATAATTAGACAATCGAATACTCCACATAGCCCCCCAGGACAAGATGAAACTCATTCGCAGTATCGTTCCCCTGATTGCAGCCACGTTGGTCCTTGTGTGTGGCGCGTATTCGCAAGAAGGCCCTTTAAGTACCGACCAGCCCAAAGGCGTTACCTCTCAGCAGATCATTGAGAAATTCGCTGCCAAGGAGAGAGAATTCAGAGAAGCGCGCGACCATTACACCTTTCGCCAGGACGTGAAGGTGCAGACGCTGGACGGGGATACCGTCACCGGAGAATACCGGGAGGTATTCGACGTCACTTATGACAACCAGGGAAAGCATTTGGAGAATGTGGTGTACGCGCCGTCGAATTCGCTCACAGAAATAATGATGATGCCCGAAGACATTCAGAGCCTGCGCCATCTCATGCCATTTGTTCTGACTTCGGATGAAACTCCCGATTACGACGTCCTTTATGTGGGCCAACAGCAAGAGGATGAATTGCATTGCTACGTTTTCGACATCGCGCCGAAAAAAATACAGCCCAAACGTTTGTATTTTCAGGGCAGAATCTGGGTGGATGATCATGATTTCCAGATCGTAAAAACCTCGGGCAAGACGGTCCCCGAGACGCACAAAAAGGACAATGAGAATCTCTTTCCTAAATTCACCACGTGGCGCGAGCAAGTGGACGGTCTGTACTGGTTCCCCGCTTATACCAAGGCAGATGACACGCTGCATTTCCGCAAAGGCGCGTACCAGGACGTTCACATCCGCGAGATCGTCAAATATACCGACTACAAGCGCTTCGGTTCGAAGGTAACGGTCACGTATGAAGGCAAGGAAATTCCAAAAGGCGAGCAGAAGCCAGACGAACAAAAGCCGCAGCAAATAGTGAGTGATGAGAAGTGAGCCTTCGGCTAAGTTCAAAACCTGGCCACGGATTTTCACGGATCAACACGGATTAAACAGAGTCTTGTGATTCCGAAGACCTCTGCAATTTTCTGCGCTGGCCAGGGAAAGCAGGTTCCTCACCGCTAAAGCGGTTCGGAATGACAGCCCTTTTAAACGGTCGTTAGGCGAGGTTCTGTCCGCGCGGACCCCGGGTCGTTTTGAAGTTCCTGAGCTCTGAATGCTGATTACTGAATGCTCAATAGAACAAGTACTTGCGCCACTTGTCGTCAGAGCGGCCCATCAGCCGCATGATGTGACGGCTGGTGTGCAGATTGAAGGCGTGCGGCTCGCGCAGAAGCTTCATGCTGGCTTCAGCAGGCAGCTGATTTCCCTTGCGGCGATTGCAAAGATGGCAGCAGGCGACCAGATTCTCCCAACTCGATGCGCCGCCGCGGGAGCGCGGCATCACGTGATCGAGCGTCAGGTCACTCGAAGAAAGAACTTCCCCGCAGTACTGGCAGGTGTTGCGATCGCGCAGGAGAATGTTCTTGCGCGATAGAGCCCGTGTCTGATGCGGAATTCGGCGATACTCCAGCAAGCGAATCACTGAGGGCACGCGCAAGGCAAACCGTGCCGCGTGGAGGAAGTGTCCGTTTTCCTCTTCGGCCATGGCAACACCCTTTAGCACCAGCACGATGGCTCGGCGCGCGGCGCAGACGTTGATCGGCTCGTAAGAGGCGTTTAGCACCAGTACCGGCGCGTGCAAGGCCTGTGCGTCGCTCTCCTGGTGGAAGCCAAAGACAGTGGCGGTCACAATGTTCCCGGTCATCGCAAAATCGGCGAGATGTGGAGCACCCCTGTCGGTCCCCGAATTGTGCCTGTGTCCGGACATTTTCATGATGCCTGCGCAGTTTCAAACTGCGGCCCAATTTCAAGAGCGTCCTGATGCTTCAGAGTGCGCACCACCGTCGCCACCCAAACATTCTGCGCGCTGGCTTTGCGAAGAATGCGCGCACACTCGGATGCAGTCGTTCCCGTAGTCAAAACATCGTCCACGAGCAGAACGTCTCGACCGGCTATCTTATTTGGATGCGAGACACGAAATGTCCCACGCATGTTTTCGCGCCGCTGCGGGCGGGTCAAGCCGATTTGCGACGCGGTCGGGCGAATGCGCTCAACCACATCTGTCATGAGCTGCGCATAAGACAGGGCAAGTTCCTTGAGCGCCTTGTGTGCGATCAACTCTGCCTGGTTGAATCCGCGCTCACGCCGCTTGCCCGCATAGAGCGGCACAGGAACAACCACCAAAGACTTTGAGGAGACTTGCAGCTTCCCGATGGCCTCGGCCAGCATCGTTCCCAAAACACCAGCGGCTGGCTCGACTCGCTCGTACTTCAGCAGATGAATCAGTTCCCGCAAACCGCCGTCGTAAGCGCCATAGGCGGCTGCTTTGGTGAAGGACGGCTTCTCCTTTTGACAGGCGGCGCACTCGATCCCCCCAGCCGCGGCACCACAATTGTGGGTGTTCCCTAATACGCTGTCACCGCAGATTTCGCACGTTTCCCCGGTAATAGAAGTCATTTCCAGCAAACAGCTTCGGCATACTGGCAAGCGAGAAATTTCTCGCAGAGGAGCGCCGCAAAGACGGCAATCGGAGGGGAACAGCGCAGCAAAAAGGCCCGGGGCGACAACGACCGCTCCCGAAACCACAGAATTCAGCCGAGTCTGCCCGGCGGGAACGGCCTGGCGAGTTGTGTCTCCGGTACTGCTGAAGACCTAGCCTCCCTCGTACGGCGCCTGGTTAGGCTCCAGCCGTAGGAATTGCATCCAGTATAGCTAGGAGTGCGCTCACAGGCAATTGCTCAGGCGGCTGCCTGGGGATGCACTGGCCGGTGCTCCCGCTCGCGGACAGGAATCAGCGCAGACGCGTTGATCCGCAAGAAACAATTTGCACAGCGAACGGGTTTCAGCAGAAAGAATGGCAGAACATATTTCTCGAGGAAAGTGCGGCGTCGGGTGCGATACGCGTCCGAACCGCCGCAGTCCGGACAGTGGAAACGGCTTCTAAACATGACTGACACACCTCACAACCTTGCAAGAAGGCGAATCAGACAGGTGGCGTGGTTCATTATAGGGGCAACCGGGACCGAATCCGTCACGGGAATCAGTACAGGGACCGAACTTGTAAATCGGCCATGTCCCGTGCTAAGTTGCGGCGCGGCCCTGTTCAAGTTGTATGAACACACAGACCACGCAAAAGACGCGGTGGAAACCGGAGATCAGGTTGGAGTTGAGTATCCGAGCAACGAGGCTGAAGGCTAATTGCGAAATGCCAAGCTAAGCCCGAGAGGAACTTCATGAGCACACCCGGAAATCCCGTACCAGGCGGCAATAAGCATCAACCCTTCGTTCCTGAGACGATGGAAATGAAGGAGTTCACGCCGCGGGCGGTCTTGCTCGGGCTGGGCATGACGGTGGTGCTGGGCGCGGCGAATGCATATCTCGGCTTGCGAGCGGGAATTACGATTGCGGCGACTTATCCCGCAGCAGTGATCGGAATGGCGGTGCTGCGTATTTGGAACGGTTCAGTGCTCGAAGAAAACATTGCGCGAACATCGGGCACAATCGGTGAGGGCATAGCGGCAGGAGCGATCTTCACGATACCAGCGTTTCTGATGGCTAAGGCATGGCCTTCGTTCAGCTTCGGCGATGCTTATTTGAAGACGACGGCGTTAATCATGGTGGGCAGCGTCTTGGGAGTGCTCTTCATTTCTCTGGTGCGCAGGGGCATGGTGGAGGATCCGGAGTTGCCGTTCCCAGAGTCCGTGGCGGCCGGCGAAATACACAAGGCGGGAAGGCGGGGCGCTCAAGCCGCAAAGTATCTCTTCTGGAACATCGGAGTGGGTGGCCTGGTGTACATTCTGGGCCGGTTCGGACTGTTCGCAACTGGCCACGATATTCACCTGAACGTTGGAACCCTGGGGCGCAGCCAAGTGCGGTTGGGCACAGCGGCAGATTCCAACATCGTGGCGGCGGGAGGTGCCAGCACCTTTGCCGCGCCGAGCGTAAGCCCGGCATACCTCGGCGTTGGTTACATCATTGGAGTGCGGCTCGCTTCCATCCAGTTCGCTGGTAGTCTTCTGGCTTGGGGACTGATCGTTCCACTGCTCATTTTTCTGATGGGGCCTCGACTTCAGCAATATCTTCCTGCTGGAACTCCGGATGATTGGGCCGACATGGCAGGGGCGATCTGGAGATTCATCGTACGGCCGATAGCGGTGGGCGGCATGCTGGTAGGCGCAGCTTATACGCTCATTAATATGCGGAAAAGCCTGACTATTGGCTTGGGTAGGGCATTTGCTGACCTGCGCAAAACGGCGGCAGACCAGGCCCAGTTGTCGCGCACCGAACGCTACATGAGTTCGAAAGTAGTCTTTGGTTTGATCGCAGTGATGTTCGTGCTGATGTGTTTTCTGTACATTCACATCACTGGGCTTACCTTACCTGCGATTCTGGCTGCGGTGGTGATGCTGATTGTTGGCTTCTTCTTCGCAACTATTTCCGGAAGCCTGTGTGGGTTCATCGGCTCTTCCAACAACCCGGTATCTGGGCTGACTCTTTCTACATTACTGATTGCCGCCCTGCTCATGGTCTTTCTTGGAGTCTCCGGGCCATCGGGCGTGGCAACTGTGTTGGGGGTTGCTGCTGTCGTGTGTGTTTCATCGTCGGTTGCGGGAGAGTTGTTACAGGACTTCAAAGTTGGATACATTCTGGGCGGCACGCCCGCGAAGATTCAAAAGGCAGAGCTCATCGCCGTGGTTGTTGCGAGTCTGGTAATGTATTTCCCCTTGGCTCTTCTGATTACTGCTTTCGGTCTCGGGACCCGCGACCTCCCCGCTCCCCAAGCTGGGCTGATGGCTGCACTGGCGCAGGGAATCGTTGGCGGAGAGATGCCGTGGCCGCTGGTGGGAGTGGGCATTTTTTTTGGCATCGCGATGATCATGATGCAGGTGCGTAGTCCCATGCTGGTTGCAGTGGGGATGTACCTGCCGTTTGAAACCACATTCGCCATTTTTGTGGGCGGAGTGTTTCGTTCACTGGGCGATTGGCTGGCCAAGAAACGCGGCTTGAACGCAGCACAGCATGCCCGCGTCGAGAACGCTGGAGTGTTAACCGCGTCCGGACTGATCGCCGGGGAATCGCTGCTGGGACTGCTCTGGGCAGGCTTAGTAGCTTTAGCCCTGGCGCAGCAACCTTGGTTGCAGAGAGCAGGGATCTTGGCAAAGCGAGTTATATCCTGGCAATTTTTTACACATCCCTTATATCTGGTTGGAATTGTGGTAATGGCGTTGCTGGCACTTCTTATGATCGCCCTTCCGCTAACCGCAGCGGGCGATCCAAAGGAGCCGGCGCCGCCAACGGCGATGATGTAAAAGCCCGGTCCTTAGTCCTTAGTCGTTGGTCGTTGGTCGTTGGCCGTTCGCCTGAGTCCTCCTTTCCCCCGTACGCCTGAGTCCTCTGTGGTTTACTGTTTTTGAGTGTCCATGGCTGCCAGCATCGCGCGCGTGCACGAGGCGATTGCATCGGCCGCACGCCGAGCCAACCGAAATCCAACGGAAATCAGGCTGATGGCGGTCACCAAGACTGTCCCACCTGAGCGAATCCGCGAAGCCTATGACGCCGGTATCCGCATGTTCGGCGAGAACCGCGTACAAGAGTTTGCCGCGAAAGCTGACGGGCTCCGGGATTTGGCGGGAGCGGAGTGGCACATGATCGGCCACTTGCAAAGCAACAAGGCTGGGAAAGCGGTGGAGTTGTTCGCTCACCTAGATTCTGGGGACTCAGTGAGGCTGGCACAAAAGCTCAACGCAGCAGCGTCGGAATTGGGCAAGAGAATTTTCGTGCTGATCGAAATTAACATCGGTGGGGAACAAGTCAAGAACGGCGTCGCTCCTGGTTCGGCGGAGCTGGAAAACCTGTTGAACGCCGCGCCTGAATTCTCGTCGCTCGAGTTTTGCGGACTCATGACGGTGCCTCCATACAACGACGATCCCGAGCACTCTCGACGATACTTCCGCAAGATACGTGAACTGTTCGATCAGATTGCGAAACAAAATCTTCCCGGCGTCCGAATGGACGTTCTCTCGATGGGCATGTCGCATGACTTCGAAGTTGCTATCGAAGAAGGTTCGACTTGCGTGCGGATTGGTACAGCTATTTTCGGCGCGAGGCCGAGGAAGGAACAATCCTAGTTAGGAGTCGCGGAAACAATTCGAAACCATTACCTCAGCGGCTGAAGCCGGATGAAAGCAAAGTCCAATCGCAGCGCTAAAGCACTGGGCCACCCCAACCCGGGCTCCCCTGCAACCTCTGAAGCCATGCCCTCCGGCGATTCTACCAACACAAGGTCTCTCGACTACGCGGAACGCACAAAAACCGCCGTGCCGCTTCGCTCGAGATGACAGGGTGGGGTGCATTCAGCAGATGATGAACATAT
>WNFY01001449.1_pt1 | contig 23013 bp, 17 predicted proteins | sample 5400091 | NCBI WGS metagenome assembly WNFY01 (sample SAMN13153364, study PRJNA577476) | soil metagenome | isolation source: 60 cm soil or saprolite under grassland replicate 1 | place: USA:California | collected 2016-06-15 | reverse complement strand
TATAAAATCCAGATTATTATAGTGCTGTTTGCCATCATTCTTACAACCGTTTTAGGGCTGGTCAACCCTTTTATGATCCAGTTCATCTTTGATGATGCAATCGGAAAAGGCAATGAAAAGTTATTGATCATTTTAGTCTCTATTATGATCATTATGCCTATTATTACCGGGTTGATTGGCGTCGGACAAACGTACCTGAATAATGTTATTGGTCAACAAGTCATGCGTGACTTCCGCAATAATCTCCACGAACATTTACAAAGTATGTCGTTGCGCTTCTTCACCTCAACACGAACTGGTGAAATTCAATCGCGACTCTCCAATGATGTAGGTGGTGTCCAGGCTGTCGTGACGAATACTGCTACAAGCATCGTCTCTAACTTCTCAACTGTTATAAGCACGATTATCGCCATGTTGTTCATTAGCCCTTTGCTGACACTCCTATCGCTTGGGCTGTTACCAGTCTTTTTGTGGATCACCTACAAGATAGGCAATGTACGACGCACAACAAGTAAGGAAACACAAGAGAGCATGGCGTCGCTCACTGCTATGATGCAAGAAACGCTCTCCGTCAGTGGGATTCTTCTGACAAAAACTTTTGGACGCCAGAAATATGCCCAGGATCGGTTTGAGAAAGAGAATCAGACCTTGACTAACCTGGAAGTACGCCAGCAAATGATACACAACCCGGTGAATTCGCCTATTAGTCTGGGCGGTATTGTTGCATTTACAACCCTTCAGAGCAGGCTCTTCTTCCCCATCGGGCAGTTGCTCAATATTCAGATAGATGTTCAAGGAGCATTAGCTTTGTTTGACCGTATCTTTGAGTACCTGGATTTGCCGATTGAAATCAAGGATAAGCCCAAAGCCTTGCAGCTTAAAGCCAATGATGTACGTGGTGAGATCAACTTTAAAGATGTTTCATTTACCTATAAAAGTGACGATTACGGTTTGCTAAAAGCATCATCTCGCCCTGGACAGAACGGTAATGGGAGTGAGAAAGATGGTATCCCAACTGAACCTGTAGAGGACACAGACAAATCTGAAAAACGTTCTACGCTCAGCCATGTCACGTTTGACATTCAACCAGGACAGCTAGCAGCCCTTGTTGGACCAAGCGGCGCTGGCAAGACAACAATCACCTATCTTGCCCCTCGGCTCTACGATGTTGATAGTGGTGCAGTAGAGATTGATGGACATAATGTAAAAGATATTGCGCTTGCTTCGCTGGGTGAGCTAATCGGTATGGTTACACAGGAGACGTATCTCTTCCACGCGTCCGTCAGGGAAAACCTTATGTATGCTCGTTCCGATGCAACAGAAGAGGAGATGATTGCAGCAGCTAAAGCAGCGGCGATTCATGATCGCATCATGGAACTTGATGACGGTTATGACACAGTTGTTGGCGAGCGAGGCTATAAGCTCTCAGGTGGAGAGAAACAGCGCATAGCCATTGCCCGCGTCATTTTGAAGAATCCACGCATTTTGATCCTTGACGAAGCTACCAGTGCTCTTGATACACATTCAGAGCGCTTGATACAGGCAGCGTTAGAGCCGTTGATGAAGAATCGCACGACATTGGCTATAGCCCACCGCCTTTCTACCATTCTGGCTGCAGATGTCATTCTAGTAGTCAACAAAGGAGAGATTGTGGAGCGAGGTACCCACGAGGAACTCATACAACTGAACGGAATGTACGCCAGGTTGTACAACGAGCAGTTCTCGAAAGGTGTGTGGGAAGAGATGACAGTATAACATAAAAAGAATGGGTGGCTAACAAACGAGGGTGTGCCCTCGTTTGTTAGCCACCCATTCTTTTTGTCTACTATAAAAGCTCAGCCCTGCGATCTTTGATCTTACTGATGCGTTCCTCTTGCGCAGCAAGCTTCTCACGCTCTTTCTCGACAACCTCCGGTTTTGCTTTCGCTACAAAGGCCTCATTCGCCAATTTACCCTGGAGACGCACAATCTCTTGTTGCGCCTGGTCAATCTCTTTATCGAGCCTTCCTAATTCCTTTCCGATATCAAGAAGCCCCGCCAGAGGTAGATATATCTCAACCTGCCCTGCTAAGAGACTCATCGACTGCTCTGGCTTTTGAGCCAGTACAGTATGCAATTGAGGTTTCTCGGTACGCGCAAGAAACTCTATTATTGAAGCCTGCGCCTCTAATATCGCGACCTGGCTACCAGCAGCCATAATCACCGGCACACGACGAACTGGTTCAACATTCATCTGGTTACGCGCATCGCGGATGCGTATAATCACCTCTTGCAGCAAACCAAATGTCTGTTCAGCTTCTTCGTCAATCGCCTGTATATTGGCTTGTGACCATGGCGCAACGATTAAGGCTGAGGCAGGCCAACGATTTTCAGACGGTTCGCTAGTGCGATAGAGATGTTGCCAGGCCTCTTCGGTCACAAAGGGCATATAAGGGTGCAGTAAACGCATGCTTTGATCCAGTACGGCTCGCAGGATACCAGTTGTAGCGTGCCTGGATATTTCATCGCCTTGCATTTGCACCTTGGCAATCTCTAGATACCAGTCGGCAAAATCCGACCAGAAGAAATCGTTGATCTGCCGACCTGCTTCACCAAGCTGGAACTCGTCAATCAATCGCGTGACTTCTTTGGTCACCTTCGCCAGGCGACTAAGAATCCAACGATCTGCCAGCGTAGCAGGCTGCACCTCATCGATAGCGGGAATACCCCCTACAATTTCGCCCGTAGTCAGGAGAACGAAACGTGATACATTCCAGATCTTATTTGCAAAATTTCGGTTACCAATAATGCGTTCAGGCACTAGTTTCATGTCATTGCCTGGGCTGCTACTGGTAGCAAGCGTAAAGCGCAGCGCATCTGTGCCGTACTGATCCATCACGTCCAGTGGATCAACGACATTATTCTTGGATTTGCTCATCTTCTCACCTTTCGCATCTCGCACAAGGCCATGCAGATAGATGGTATGGAACGGGACCGTGCCAAGAAAATGCATGCCAGCCATTGCCATACGCGCTACCCAGAAGAAGATGATGTCATACCCTGTTTCCATCACCGAGGTTGGATAATAGCGTAACAAATCGGGAGTCACTTCGGGCCAGCCAAGCGTACTGAACGGCCAGAGCCAGGAACTGAACCAGGTATCGAGTACATCCTCATCCTGGTGTATATCAGTGCTATCACAATGCGAGCAAACTGCTATATCCTCTCGGCTCACTGTCATTTGACCGCAGGTATCACAATACCAGACAGGGATACGATGTCCCCACCAGAGCTGGCGCGAGATACACCAATCATGGATATTTTCCAACCAATCCATATAGACTTTGTTGAAGCGTTCCGGTACGATCTTCATGAGACCGTACTTGACCGCACCCATGGCTGGAGTAGCGAGTGGCCTCATCTTGACGAACCACTGCTTCGAAATGAGCGGCTCAATCACAGTATCGCAGCGCTGGCAGTGACCCAGCGGCACCATATAGTCCTCGGTTTTTACAATCAGCCCAAGCCGATCAAGTTCCTCGACCAGATTTTTGCGAGCTTCATAACGATCTTGACCTGCATAGGGTCCGGCATCTGCAGTCATTTTTGCGTCAAAACCAATGACTTGCACGAAAGGCAGGTTATGGCGTTCGCCAATCTCAAAGTCTGTTGGATCATGGGCAGGCGTCACCTTCACAGCTCCTGTGCCAAAGGCGGGGTCTACAGCCTCGTCTGCAACAATTGGTATTTCACGACCAATGACTGGTAAGATAGCCATTCGTCCAATCAGGTCTTTGTAACGCGGGTCTTTGGGATTCACGACCACAGCAGTATCACCCAGGATTGTCTCTGGACGTGTAGTTGCAACGCTGATGTATTCAGTGCTCTCATTGGTGGGCGCAATAAATTGCGCCCCTACAGGTTTCAAAGGATAACGCACAAACGTCAAGGTACCCGCTGTGTCGATATGATTGACCTCCAGATCAGAAAGTGCGCTCATACATCGTGGACACCAGTTGATGATACGTTCTCCACGGTAAATGAGTCCCTCCTCATAGAGACGCACAAAAACTTCACGCACTGCTTTCGATAGACCCTCGTCCAGGGTGAAGCGTTCGCGAGACCAGTCGCAGGAGGCTCCCAGGCGACGATGCTGATCTTGAATACGGCTTTTATACTGATTCACCCATTGCCAGACACGCTCGATAAACGCTTCACGACCAATCGCATGACGATCTATACCCTCCTGGGCGAGCAGTCGCTCAACAACCGTCTGTGTTGCAATACCAGCGTGATCCTCACCTGGGACCCAAAGTGTGTCATCACCTTTCATGCGATGATATCGAATAAGAATATCTTCAATAGTGGCAGTTATGGCATGTCCAAGGTGTAACGCACCTGTCACATTAGGAGGTGGCATGCTAATAACAAACGTTGGACGAGCCGTATCGCCACTCGGTTTGAAGTAGCCACCTTCTTCCCAGAAACGATACCACTTCACCTCAACCGCTTGCGGTTCGTACGTTTTAGGTAAGGATGATAGTTTGTGCTTCTCCTGCTCGATCATATCCCCTCCGGCTATCAATTATAAGGCAAATGCAATTACACATAGAAAAAGCCCTTCCCGTCAAGGACGAGAGGGCATTACTATACTCGTGGTACCACCTTGTTTCGATCAATTTTCCTGAAAATTGACCCTCATAAAGCGCGGTAACGGGCGCTCCCGTGGAAATTGTGGCATCCAGACTCCCAGGCGACCTTCAACGCATCTGCTCCGAGGAAAACTTGCAGCCCCTATATGGTTTTCCCTCTCTCACGGAGTACGCGCTTACTCCTCCTGCTCACCGTCCCTTATACATTTTTACTTCTTGGTTACAGTCTAGCGGGTAAGCAGCAACATGTCAAGTGTACTTTAAGACTTCTTGAGTGATGACAAAGAAAACAACCTATCAGCATCTATATCGCCCTGAAAGTTAAACGGCTTCAAACCCGGAATTGCACTGGTATCAATAGTAATCTGAACAGTAGGAATATAACCACCTTGCTTCTGTACCAGAATCGCATAGAATGGCTGACCAGAAACATGTTTAATAGCATTTGGGACATACCATTGAAGCGTGATTGTCGATATACAATTCTTCGGCGTCAACGTCAATCCACCCCACATTGCACGACCAGGCAGATCAGTAGTAAGCTCTGTAGGAGGACCTAGCCTATCATTAGGCCAGTAACTCCTGGGGCCGCGAAGACCCAACGAGTAGTTGCCGTTGGGACAATAACGGGCACTGCTAGGAAAAGACGTCACAAATTGGGCACACGGATCAGGCTGACTGCCAGTTACTCCAGGAGGGGATTTCCCATGCCTGCCTGTAGGTTTAGGGACAGGATTGGAACTGCAACATGAGTTCCCAGTACCCCCAATCCCAGTTGTACCACCACTTCCAGTACCTGTTTGAACGGTTGCTGAATTCATGCAATGTCCACTATCGAACCCATTCCCTCCCTGCAATTGAGCATTCGCAGGCGCATAGACACGAATATAATCAGCATACGTATCATATCCATAAACAGGTCCAGTTTGCTTATAATCTAGAGTTATTGTCAGGTTATGATATGCTCCGCCCTGCGCATCGAACGAGATATTATCCTGTTCTGTCGTATGCACATATTGACTTGCTTTACTGATGCTGATATTCGATTGAACCACCATAAAGCCATCCTGCTTAGAAAAGGTATCCATTCCACCACTATAGCCATGTTGGATCATCCAACCCTCAGCTAATGGATTCGTGAAGTAGATCTCCAGGTCACGTGACTGTATGTCCTTGACAGCATTTTGCATAATCTTCACAAGCACTTTGACCGGCTCGTGACGAACTTTATCAAGCAGCAGGTGACCAAGAAGCGAAGTGAAAGCTTTACGAGTGGCTGCATTGTTTGTACCAGTTATCTGCCTCTGTAACCTGATTGCTCCAAAATCCTGCTGATAGTAGTGGAGCTTATCTTCCAGGTTCTGGGCAGTTATCGTTTCGTTATATTGCGGTACTTTTATCGGGCCTATCACATTCAGAATATGAGCAATGACCGTAGGTGTTAAGGCAATATTGCCATCAACAGGCCCACCTCCCTCTTCCTGGAAAACCTGCATGGCCAACTTTGCAGTTGTGGGAAAATCTCCTGATAGATTAGCATCACGCAGTCCCCAGTATCCAAATTTCATCCAACTACTATATTGAGGTGGAGCCTGGCGACCTAATTCCACACCATTGCCAGCATAGTCAAGCTCAGTCACGTCTTGTAGCGAAAAAGGAGCCATACGCCCATTTTGAATGGTGAGCAGGCCATACAACCCCGTAAACCCGCCGCCTGGGCGGAGTTCGCCACGATCCATGGTCTGTACCAGGAAGTGACGTGCATGATCAACGCCAAGTAACCATGAAACGATGCCTATCAAACCTTGACCTTGCGTTATCAGATCTTGCGCTTTGGGCATCAGTGCCAGTACAGAGCTAAGCTGCTTTTTCTGCGTATCGCTGATCGGTAAATCCTTTAGTGACACCTGACTCATCTGCAATTGTATATCATTAATGAAGTACTGGGCGTGGATCATGACACCTTCGGCATTTGAGATATCTGTTGATGAGATGAGTGGTTTCGTGGTCCCATTGGCTAGAGGCGAACTATGAATGATGCTTGCGCCAAGAAGAGCAACACCCACTACTTCTTTACCCATACGTGACACATCTATTCCGACCTGAACGAGGCGTTTAGCCATGTCGAGCTTGCTACTGTACTGGGGGGCAAATTGCTGAATCGCAGACTGTACATCTGAACGATTCACAAGTTGTTGCAACTGCACGAAGTCACTCTCCGCGCTGCTAAACTCAGATTGGGCCTGTTGCAACTTCTGTGCATCAAGCGCTGCGGTAGGGTCACTTTTAGAAATGGGGAGCAGATTTTTCACAGTCAGCAAATGGTTGACACCATCGAGCGCGACATTCCGTATCGAATTGTAAGTACTATACGCGGCCAGGCCAGTACCAAGGGGTAGAAATATCACAAACATCAGAGAAGCCACGACAGTTGTAGCCACTATACTACGGAAACGCCTCTGCTTGCGGCGGTTCTGCACATCCTGAATCCATCGTTTGCGCATCGAACGTCGTGTCTGTGCTACCTTTTTAATATTTATACGTTTCCTGCCCATGCCATAGAGTGGCAATACCGCCGGGACCAGGTTTTCGCGAACCACAACCTGGGTTCTTGAGGTATCCGGTATTGGAGCATCGGTAAACTCAGTTATAGCAGTATCTTTTTCTGTTGATATCGCTACATCCACTTCCATCTCTTCTTCCACGTCAACAATCGCCAACTCATTATCATTGTCTGTCGACTCTGGAACTTCTACTTCAACAATGCTCTCTTGTTCATTCGAAACTACCGTGTCTTTCCCCTCTACCTCTAGCACCTTTGTCTGATGATTATCATGTCCGTTTAAAGAAACTGTAGCTTTGGGAGCGAGAGGAACATCAACAGAAGAGATTTTAATCGCCGGACGTTCTGCAGTATCTTCATCCTCTTCAACGGACCTATCTTTATCTTCATCTAATGAAGATCGATCAAATGTGCAGGGCATTTCATCTATAGCTTCCTCAGAAGCACCTTTAGTTGGAGCCTCCAATTGCTCTTGTGGAAGAGTGCCTTCTTCAGAAATAGGCAGAGGGGTATGATCAATAACCGTCGCACCTGGCACTAATGCGCGATAGCCCCAGTGCGTTCCATCTTCATGCTGCATCAAACATTGTTCGACCAGTCTCCTCAGAATTTCCGACGAAAGATGGTGTTGTAACGTTATTTCTTCTATAGGAAGATCAGTCATAAAGTAGTCTTTAACAGCATTTTTGCGTTTATTATAACGTCTATTTCCTCTTGCACTTAGCCTCGAGATATCTGGCTCTACCCAGGAGGAAATATCGCGTTTTCTGGTAGATATTGCCGGAGAAATGTCCACTCGAACACTGGACAAGATACACCTCCGTTATAAAATTATCTGAGATTGTGATGACGAGATCTAGCTGCCCTATGATCACCAAATTTGTAGGGAATCATTTACAAGTGCCGGGTAATCGATTTAAGATATCCCCTAGCTTGTTGTAGTCTATATACTGGCCGAAAGTCAAGTGAAGTAGCTCACACTTTAACCCTCCCCCATACATTGACGTACCAACCAAGCTATTTGTTGCAATCTGTTCAAAATTAGCCATATGTATATTATACGGTAGCGATCTCGATTTGATGACACAAAAAACGAAAGTTACCTGTTATGTGTCCTATTAGAGTCTTTTGAATAGTTCTAAATTTCCTTAAATTAAACTCTACCCAATTGTTAGCGTACATGATATGCTACGTACGAATGAAATGAAAGGTCTTTAGTCTTTAAATGAGTAAAAAAACACCAAAAATACATAGATTTTCACAGGCTGTACGCTTCCTACGCGTTTCACGCTTGTTGCTCTGGACAATCTGGGTTATTTATCGCGAACGCCGCCGTGTCATACGCGCGCATGAGAAAGGCAATTACGAAGTCCAGCCAAACATTGAAGTATTGATCAAAGTTCTGGTTGCTTTTCGTCAAACAGCCATCAAGCTTGGGGTGCTGATGATCAAACTTGGACAATTCCTCAGTTCTCGTGCCGATCTTTTACCAGAGCAGGCACTGGCAGTACTCACCTCGCTCCAGGATGAAGTGCCCGCTGAGCCATTCAGTCATGTCGTCTCTGTCATCGAAGAGGAACTTGGGAAACCCATTGATCAGATTTTCAGCTATGTAGAAAGCAAAGCTACCGCGGCCGCTTCTCTTGGGCAGGTACATAAGGCCGTGCTTGTATCCACAGGCGAGGAAGTTGCTGTCAAAGTACAACGGCCAAACATCGATCAACTGGTGCGTATGGATCTCAATTCGCTCAAATTCGTCACTCGCGTGATTACGCGCTTTGTGAACACGGGTAACTTTATTGATTTGAAAGGCGTATATCGTGAATTTGAACGTACTGTCTATGAAGAGATTGACTTCGTAAGGGAAGCTGCAAACTGCAAACGCTTCAAAGAGATGTTCAAGGACGATCAAACTATATACATTCCAGATGTATATGAAGAATACACGACCCGTCGTCTATTGGTATTGGAATGGATCGATGGCATTAAAATCAATGACTATGCTGCGCTTGAGGCAGCAGGAATTGATCGTCTTGAAGTAGCAAATCGCACGGTCGAAACCTACTTTCACCAGTTCTTTGATGAGGGCTTCTTTCACGCAGATCCACATCCAGGCAACATTTTTGTGAAACCAGGCACGCCAGATAACGGGCCGATCATCGAATTTGTCGATTTTGGCATGGTTGGTTCTATCACCAGTGCTATGAAAAAATCCATGAGAGATCTGTTCCTGAGTTTTTTGACTCGCGATTCAGAGACGATGGTAGAGGCATTATCTAACCTGGGATTCATCGGTAAAGGAGCAAATACTTCTGCGCTCGAGCGCGGCCTATCACTCTTACTAGAGCAGTTTTACGGCTTAACGTTAGGTGAAGCTCGCCAAATGGATATTCCCGAAGTAGCCGACGAAATAGGGAAACTATTGTATGGTCAACCATTCCAGATACCTGCGCAGTTCACATTCGTAGGACGGGCCATTAGCACCCTGGTTGGAGTCTCGACGGGACTTGCACCTGATTTTAACTTCATTGATGTCGCAGCACCTTATGCGCGCAAATTCCTGGGACTGAATACAGAGGATATAGGACGGACAATCCAGCAGCTCCTGAGCCAGTTGCTAGAGTCAGTCAATACGCTCTTGAAAATGCCACGCACAATAGAGCGCATCCTGACGAAGCTCGAGGTAGGGCAGTTCGTGATTAATCTTGGGGGAGATATCGGAATCGGTGCAACCGCCTTTCGCAGACGTGAAAATAATGGTGCGAATACTGCATTCCCCATTGCTTTAGCCTTGATGTTCATAGCTTGTCTTGGCGCTGCAGCTTTCTTTCTGTACGAGCACGATCATATCCTGGCATTTGCTGCCCTGGGCCTTGCAGCGTTTTTAGGTCTGAGGTTGTTTTTTAGGTGGTAAAACAGAAGTAAAGCTAAGCAGTGGGTCTCACTAATGTCCACCGATCATGCTCCAACTTTTCTACCAATCCTTCTCGCTCCAATTTAATGAGATGCGCCTCTACAGACCAGGCCGCAATAGGATGAAGCTTTGGATCTACATCTACGTAGATCTGGGGTACCATCTCAGCGATGGTCGCACCTGGAGGCAGGACTTCAAGAGCCTGGATTACCTGTTGTTCTCGCAGCATTCTGTGTTGAATATATTCCGAGATTTTCGCCTGTGCATCAGTGATAATCGGACCATGCGCAGGCACAATCTCGGATATTTCCACCTCCTGCAATCGTTTCAGCGAATTCAAATAATCGAGCATATCACCCTCGGGCGGCGCGATTACATTAGTGGTGATACCTGAGATAAGATCCCCTGCAAAGAGCGTGCGCTGCTTTTCCAACAAAAAGCTAAGATGATCAAAGCGATGACCAGGTGTATGCAAGGTTTGTAAGGTATCATCTCCTGCTGGAAACGACGTCCCATCAACAATCTCTTCATCCGCAAAAGACACTCCCTGCCCGCTGAAAGCGTAGATAGAAGCACCTAGACGTTTTCGTAGCGCTTCGGCGCCCCCGACATGGTCAGGATGCCCATGCGTAATCAGTATTCGTCGAATACCGCCACGTTCTGCGCCAGCTCGTATGATTGTCTCAAGATAAGCGTTATCATCAACCGCCGGATCGATAACCGACGCGCCTTGCTCCCCTTCACCAAGAATAATGGTGTTCGTGCCCGGCCCTGTCATAATCGAGGGATTTGGGGCCAGGATGATTGTGTATGCTTGTTGCATCAAATATTCCCCTATATAAAGTATCAGGGCAGATTATGATCTCGTCATGTGCTCAGGTACATCCCAGGCATTATCAACGTCTTCTTGAAGAAAGACACGAGTTTTCCCACCTTCCTGTGACAGGACAGGTATACGAGTTGCCACGTGCTTTTTCGCCGTAGACTCCAAGGCTTCTTGCACACTTCCAAATGCCGCTAATTCTCGCAACTGGTAAATGGTGGCAAAGACCAGAGGAAATTCCTTGCGTTCAAAGCGAGCCAGAGCTTCTGTTGGTGAAATCCATATGCCCTCGCTTGTTTCCAGACGATCATGCGCTGCCTGCTGCTCATCTGGGGCGGTCGTCAGGAAAAAGTGTGTATCGAAACGTTTGGGCATACCCTCTGGTGTAATCCAGTGCGCAAAGTAATCCAGGAGATCAGTTGCCAGTGTAAGATGTTCTGTGTGCGCCATCTCCACCAGCGAACCTTTTCGTTCATTGAACGCTTTCCGATACCCCTCGAAGCGCTCAACTTCCTGCTCAGGTATAGTTAATAACGTTTCAGCATGATAAGCAAGTAAGATACCAGCTTCTTCAAATAGCTCACGAATTGCAGCTGCTCTCGCCCCACTACCCAACCTGGTACGTCCTTCAGGATCTCCTGCAGATAATGCTATAGGCTCACAAAGCCCATCCACGAGCTCGGCAGCACGATCATCCTTTGAGACAGACCCGCCTGGAAAGACATACACATCCGGCATAAAATCACTCTGGATAACACGCCGCACCATAAACACTTCTATTCCCTGCCCAGAAGTAGTATCACGCAGTAACATTACCGCTGAGGCGAGGCGAGGCTCAATTGCCATAAACTATTTCTCCGTTCCTATCTTTCCTGGCGCCAGGCTTTAGTGTACGGACGCCAAACTATCTTTCTCTATTGTATACTACCATATAGTCGCTCAAGATTCTTAGATCTTCAGTACACATTCTATCGGGACTTTTCGCAATTCGAATAAGGCAGGGTTCTTAGGGACGGCAATCCCTAAGCGGGGTGTGGGGCCTGCGCATCCGGGGGATGCAACAGCAGATTCCCACTATTTCCCTCTTTACCGGGGGAGAGGGGAAGAGAGGAACTTTAGAAAATCCCTGACCATTCTATCAACAAGGAGAACCGCATGAAACTTGCCAGCTTTTCCACCACAGCAATTCCAAATGTCCGCATCGGCATTGTACAGAACAATGAGATTATCGATGTTGACCTTGCTGCACGGGCTCTTAACATCATTCCACACGAACAAATGCTCGATCTACTTGACCATTATGGGCAAGGGATGCGAGAACTCAACGCAATTCTGGACAAAGCGGGAAGTCGCCCTTTCAGTGAAGTCAAAACTTTTACCGAGATTGGAGCTGTACATGAATTATCTGATGTACAACTCGCCGCCCCTATTCCGCGTCCACGCAAAAATATTATGTGCCTCGGCTGGAATTATTTCGATCATGCGCAAGAAACAGCGCTGATACGCGGGCAAGAGGCAAAAGTGCCAGAATATCCAGTCTTTTTTACAAAGGCGCCAACCACCGTCAATAGCCCTTATGGCAATATCATTATCGATCCCCGAGTTTCTGAAGAAATTGACTGGGAAGTTGAACTGGCAGTCATTATCGGTAACGGTGGCAAGAATATATCTGAAGAGGATGCATTGTCGCACGTCTTTGGCTATACCGTACTCAACGATGTCTCCGCTCGTGACCTCCAATCGCGCCATAAGCAATTCTTTAAGGGAAAGAGCATTGATGGGTATTGCCCAATGGGACCGTGGATTGTCACTGCTGATGAGGTGAAGGATCCACAACAACTTGTTGTAAGATTGCGTGTCAATGGTATCAGCAAGCAAGAGGGAAACACCAGCATGATGATTTTTCCGATTCGCACGATTATCGCTATCCTTTCCAAAGGCATGACGTTAGAGCCAGGTGATATTATCGCGACGGGAACACCCAGTGGTGTTGGGTTTGCGCGCAATCCCCCTGAATTTCTTAAAGCAGGCGACGTGATGGAAACAGAAGTTGAGGGTATAGGAGTACTGAGAAATGTCGTCGTGAATGCAGAGTATGGAGCATCAGGGCAATGGAGGCGTACGAACTCGTTCATTTAATTGATCAGCAAAACCAATCGGGACAGGATTATCTTGAGTTTCTGCGTGTGCCATCGCTAAGCGCAGGTCTATATATGTTAGCAGCAAGCGCAGTTGATATGCAAGAACCCCATACTGAAGATGAAATCTACTATGTCATAAGCGGTCGTGGTTTTATTCAAGTAAATCAGGAAAGTCGCCCGGTTGAAGCCGGGTCACTGGTATTTGTAAAAGCACATGTTGAACATCGCTTTCACACAATCACAGAGGATTTGAGAGTGCTGGTCATCTTTGCACCAGCCGAATATTCTGCCACACAATCATAAACCAAACAATTGCAAAGGAGATCCTACACTCGCACTTCTTCACGTATCCAGGAGGGCATGACACCCCAGAGATTGAGCGCAATGGGACGCGAGTGCCAAAGGCGCGGAGGAGTCGTCACATCATGATCATAGTATTGTTGTAGCTCCGCCGAAAGCTCGATATGCACACCTTCAACGTCGGCAAAACGCAAGAACAGGTCATTCCCTGCCCCATGACGACCAGGACCCCACAAGATCGCTGTCTGCTGGCGACTCAGGTAATCGGCCCATGCTAGCAATTCCGGACCGGCAGGTATGCTATAGCCGATATGATCAATATCTGGTTTCCCTCTCATGAGAATGAGAGTGTGATGATCGCTATTGCAGCGGAGCCAGACACATTCGCGCAACAACCAGTCGGAGATGTCGAAACCCAGTGCTTCTATATAGAATTCAACCATAGCCTCCAAATGTGTTGTGCAGATGGCCAGGTGTTGCAAAGAATGTGGATGCAGCCGTGTGCGACGTCCCTCACTACTCGCAGGAGGTAGCGTTAGCGAATCATCTGGAGTGACTGATATTTCAATACGATTCCCGTCAGGATCATTAAACCAGAGCGTATCGCCTACTTCAGGATTGCCGTCACGAGGTTCCAATGCCAATTCAATCCCAGACTGATTGAGGCGAGCAGCCAAAGCAGCAAGTTCGGCATCTGTGTCAACTTCAAAGGCGATATGATGGAGGCGCGTGTGCTGCACAGGGCCACGTCCATTACTCGTGGCAGGTCGTGTATCATTAAATAATCCCAGGCAATGATGTTCATCACCCAGGGAGAGATAGGTGTTAGCATCCTCAAATTCAACATCCTGGCCTGCTGAATTGATTTCTGTGGCCCGCAGATTAAAGCCCAACACCTGGCGGTAAAATCGTGTCTGGGCAGCCACATCTGTTGCCCAGAAACCCACATGCGCTAACCGTTTCACTCGAACTTTTTGAATCTGCTGCTCACTCATAATTGCCTCCTGGTATTGCCTTTCATTCATCCGAATATCCACATGTATTAACGTGTATCTTACACAGGCATATCTAAAGGGTCAATGAATTACCCGAAGGTCATATTGCGAGATTGTTTACGCGCTTTGGAGGCTGATCAGGCTGTCGGGTGCGCTTTCGGGTGAAGCCCTTTTGAAAGCAGCTGGATACGGAGATAGTACTATTTTCTATTATTTTGAGGAAACTCCTCAGTTTGTTTGTTCATTACTTTATAATGTGTCAAATTGTGTCAATAGGAAGTCTCTCTTTCTGTTGTTCTAGTAAGGTAAACCTGTGCTGTCTACAGTCATTCCTGTCCTATCATTCAGTGTAATGCTTCTCATTAGCGTTAGCTTCATTACTGGCGCAATACGCGAACGTAAGCGTCATGAACAGATAGGAAGAACACAGTGGCCTACTCCATCCACCCAATGTCATGGTCATCAATTCCAGGCTCTACAGCCACAAAATGGCATGGTGATACCTGTTGAGAAGCCAGTACATCAAACAACGTTTAGTTTGTCTTCTTCCTGGTATATACGTCGTCGCACACTCGTCTCTCTCGGTTTGTTACTCATGGTGATGCTTACGCTCTTTGTACAGAGCGGACTGGCTGATGGGGTGTTACAGAAATTGAGCATTAGCATTAATTTGCTTAGTAATACCTTCCAGGCATCTGATTTGAGTACTGCTGCACATGTGGGACAGTTGAATGCATCTCAGCAGCTTGTGCGTATCTCGCAGCTCGACCCTGCTCAATATAATTCTCCTGAGGAGTACAATACCTGGGCATACTCTGCCTGCTCTGCCGCTTCGATGACAGAGGTCTTTAATGCGTACGGCCATCATTATCGAATCACCGATATTTTAAACGTGGAAGCGCAGATAGGAGAAATTACGCCTGCGTTGGGTTTGTTGCGGCCAGAAGGTGTTGAGCACACAGCAGCACAGTTTGGCTTTAAGACGACCTGGGGCAATGCTTGGTCTCTCGATCAAGTCATCGAGACGGCAAATCGTGGCAATCCAGTGATTGTCAGTTTTCCTCCAGACAGGTACGATGGAGGCCACATCCTGGTTGTGACTGGTGGAAATGATACCACTGTGTATCTCGCCGACACCTCTGGTTGGAATCGCCACTCGCTCACTCGTGCGCAATTTCTGCAATGGTGGGAAGGCTTTGCCGCAGTGGTGACGCCACTCTAACGTGAGGAACAGTGCAGAAGAGTAAAGGTGTCCCCGCAAAATTTGTCCAGGAGATCCTGAGGCATGATCATATCAATATCACATTGGGTATCTATGCTCATGTGCTTCCAGGTATGCACAAAGAAGCGATGAATAAGATGGATGATTGGTTCGGGAACGATGATGAGAAAACCAACCCTACAGAAAAAGGCGAATAACGCTATCGAGTATCAACGGATACGGATGTGCTATCCATAGTTTTCAAAATGTATCATAAAACGATTGAAAAACAAGTATTTAAGACTTTGATTTCTGGAACAAGTTTTTGAGACGAGACACATTCTTCCGATTCTCTACTCTTTGTTAAAACCGCCCGCTTGTATCAACAAATGGAGGTTTTTCGAGACAAACTACTCCAGATAATGGGCCGTTACCTGCGACGTCTGATCTATCGAGGGGCGAGAGGGTGAGAGGTCCAACCTTCCACTCCCTGTTTCGTTTCCTTGCTTGAGCGGTTGTGTGCTATACTCAGGAGGATTGGGTGTCTTCCCCAAGCACCCAATGGCATAGGAAGGATGTTATGCCCAAATCATCATTGCATGTGTGCATTTGGTCGGAGAAGCACCAGCGTTATGAACTTCAGAGCCACGGACACTCCGAGCAGTGGTTCCATCCAGGAGATGAACTGGCATTCACTCGTTGGTTGGAAGAGCACACCTCGTTTGCCTTTGTGGGACAAGACGGGCGGCTCTCAGTCATCAAAGAAAGAAGATCAGGCGGCAGAGGCTATTGGTATGCCTATCACAAGCAGGCGAGACACACCCGCAAAGGCTATCTCGGGCTGTCAGCCCAGGTGACGTTCGCGCGCTTAGAGGAGCAGGCGAGATCGCTTGGAAGCTGGTCGCCCTCTCCCACTCTCGCTCGCGATCCAGTTCGCCCAGTGTCTACGCTCTCGATTCCGCTGCTCTCTACCAAGCTCGTTCCTCCTCGCGTGCCGAGCTTTCTGGTGGAGCGCCCACGTCTGCTCAACGATCTGGATGCCATCTGGAGGCACCCGCTGACCCTGGTCTCTGCCTCTGCCGGAAGTGGGAAGACGACCCTCCTCTCAGCATGGGTTAGCAGGCAGGAGCATTGCGTAGTCTGGCTTTCCCTCGACGCTATGGACAATGATCCGATCCGCTTCTGGACAGCTTGCATCGTTGCTCTGCGCAGATGCCTGCCTACACTGGGAGAGGAGGCCTTCGCCCTGCTGCATTCAAGAGAGGCTCCCCCGCTCTCGACCATCCTTGCGACCCTGCTCAATGAGATCATGCAGGCTGATCGAGAAGTCATCTTCATCCTGGATGACTACCACGTGATCGAAGAGCAGGCCATCCACCAGGGACTGCTCTTCTTGCTCGATCATGTGCCTGCCACCCTGCACCTGGTGCTCGCCACGCGCACCGACCCCGAGCTTCCCCTCTCCCGGCTGCGCGTTCAGGGACAGATGGTCGAAATCCGCTCCAGTGACCTGCGTTTTACCGAGGATGAGACTGCCAGCTTTCTGGTGCACAGCATGCGTCTGCCTCTCACCGAAGAAGACGTGTCGATCCTCTCCAAGCGGACAGAAGGCTGGATTGCTGGTCTGCACCTGGCGGCGCTCTCGCTGCGCAAGCGGCAGGATCTCTCCTCCTTTGTGAAGGACTTTGAGGGCTCCCATCGCCATATCTTAGACTACGTCCAGCAAGACATTCTCGCGCGGTTGCCGGTTCCGCTTCAGGCCTTTCTGCTCCAGACGAGCGTGGTCACGAGCATGAATGCAGCCACCTGTCAGGCCGTCACCGCGAGTCCGACGCGAGAGGCAAGTCAGCAGATGCTCGAAGAGGTGGAGCGAGCCAATCTCTTTGTCGTCCCTCTAGATGAGAAGCGGCAGTGGTATCGGTACCATGATCTCTTTCGAGAGACCCTGCTGGCTCGTCTGCAGGCGAGCCAGCCGGAATTGGTCCCGCTGTTGCACCTACGGGCGGCCCGCTTTTATGAGAGGGCCAGCTTGTGGTGGGAGGCCATTGCCCACGCGCTGGCCGCCCCTGACCAATCGTATGCCGCCTCCTTGATGGAGCAGGCGGCTCCTCAGTTCTGGTTGAGAGGAGAGGCCAGGACCATCCACAGCTGGGTGCTGGCCCTGCCAGATGTCGTTCAGCGGTCCCATCTGCGCCTGGCTCTGGAGGCCGCTCTTCGCTTCCTCAACTCCGTCAATTTGAGCGCTGAAACGCTGTATACGAGCATGCAGGTCCAGGTGGAGCGGACCATCATGCGGATGGAAGGACTCCTGCGCTGCCGGCAGGAACCGGCACTCTCTGGCGTCGAGATAGCGTTGATCAAGCGGCGTTTGCGCTTGCTGCGTGCGTTGATCGAGGCGAGAGGCCTCCTCAAGCATGGCGATCAGGAGCGCCTGCGGCATCTCGCGCTTGAGATAGAAGCGCTGCCCCTCGATGAAGAGGTGAGCTGGAACATGATCCCGCTCTCCTTCACCTTCTGGCTGACCTCGCTGCTCCAGCAAGAAGGTGCTCTGCTGGTGCCCAGGCTGCTTTCAGCGAAGCAGATGATGGGGGCGGGAGATCCGCTGGTGAGGGTCCGCGTCAGAACCTGGCTGGCTGATGCCTATATACAAGCTGGCCAGTTGCACCTGGCGCGCCAGGAATGTCTGGAGGCCCTCGCTCTGATTGAGCAGACCGGGGGGCGCACCACCTGGTCAGGCTATCTGCAGTATTCCCTCTTCACCATCAGCTACGCTCGCAATCGGCTGGAGGAGGCCGCGGACTGGCTGCAGCGTTCGCTACGGAGCGCGCAGGACTGGCACCAGGTGGAGCTGCTGGTTCTTGGGAGGAGAGCACAGGCCAGGCTCGGGTTGGCACGCGGGGATCTGCAGACCGCGCAGGAGGCCCTGCGCCAGCTCGAAGCTCTGGTTGAGCAGGAGGGATCTACTCACCTTGAGCGCTGGGTGATAGATACCCGCCTGTCTGTATGGCTGGCTCAAGGCAACCTGGCCGAGGCGTCGGTGTGGGCGGCACAGACGATACTTCCTCCGAATGTATCGAGCCCCGTGCGCACAGAGGAGGTGCTGATGCGGGTGCGGGTCTTGCTGGCCCAGCAGCAGTATGTCCCGGCGGTTGAGCAACTTCAGCGCTGGAGCCAGCATCTTGATCGGCCGGGAGATATCCCAACAGCGCTCGAATGGATGGTACTGTCTGTGGTGGTCCTACACTATGCGGACAAGAGGGAACAAGCAATGCGCGTCGCGACTCGCTTGCTTGCGCTGACCGAGCCAGAGGGCTCTATCCGTGTGTATCTGGATGCTGGTGAACCCATGAAACAGGTGCTCCAGACGCTCCTGGAAGCATCACAAGGTGATGACCCTGATATGCTGCCGAGTTCTTATTCCAGGCCCTACATTGCGCGCTTGCTGGCCGTCTTTGAGCAGGAGGAACGCAAGCTTACAAAGGGAAGAGAGGCCTCTCCTGCCCCAGCATACCAGACGCTGCCTCAGCCAGCGCACAGGGCCGTCCCATGCACGCTCAGCGAACCACTCTCACAGCAAGAGCAACGGGTGTTGCGCCTGCTGGTTGCAGGGCAGACCTATGCGGAGATGGCAAAGACGCTGGTGGTTTCCCCCAATACGATTAAAACCCAGGTCAGCAGTATCTACCGCAAGCTAGGTGTCAGCCGGCGCGCCGAAGCCATCGCCGTGACGGCGCGGTTGCACCTCCTCTAGTCGCCTGTCTGACAGGTGCGTTCATAGCAGTTGAGTACCCAACATTGCTCGGATGTATCTTAAGGCCCCTTGCAAAATCACCCGTCCAATCACGAACACGGGTGATGTCTGTCTCCTGCTTGCCTGTTATACTCTTCTCAACGACCTTTGGCAGAGCACATCTGAGCCTCGGAAAGGCAGGTGTACCCATGCATGTTTCGATCCGCATTAAAGGGCATCTGGACCCCTCGTGGCAGGAGTGGCTGGAGAACTTGCAGATTGTGCATGAGGAAGATGGCACGTCGCACCTTGCCGGGACGCTTTCCGATCAGGCAGCCCTCTATGGCGTGCTTCATAAACTGGATCGTCTGAACTTGAGGCTCCTCTCGCTCGAGCGCAGCGAAACGCCGCCGGAGGAGAGCTGATGAGATCTGGGAGAGATGCTCCCAGCTTTCGCCTCGTACCGGTATTTTCTCTAGAGAAGGAGTATAGACGTGAGAAAAGTCCGTCTCGCCATCAATGTCTCGCTGGATGGATACGTGGCCAGGCCAAACGGAACACTCGATTGGGTCTTCCGCACCATCACTCCTGACCAGCAGGCGTGGACTACCGCCTTCCTGCGCGAGGTCGACACCATCCTGATCGGCCATACCACCTATCTGGAGCAGGCCGCTTTCTGGCCAACGCAGACCGGTGAGATGGCCACCTTGATGAACAGCCACGCCAAGATCGTATTCTCCAGTCGGCTAGGAGCCCTGGAATGGAACCATTCCCGACTGGCGGCCTCCGATGTGGCCGAAGAGATCGCGCACCTGAAACGCGAGCCTGGCCGCGACATCTACGTGACCGGGGGCGCACGGCTTTCCCAGTCCCTTTCGCAACGAGGGCTCATCGACGAGTACAACTTGACGATTCATCCGATTCTCCTGGGGAGCGGCATGCCGCTCTTTAGGGAGATGTCTGAGGAGTTCGCACTGACCCTGGTGGGCACATTACCCTTCGAGAGCGGCGCGATCCATCTCATCTACCAAAAAGCTTCAACGCAGGAAGAGCTGCGACAAGCTCACCAAAACAGACAGGAATAGAAAAGGAGAATGCTATGCAACATGTGACTTCAAAAGATGGCACCATCATCGCATACGAGCAGTCCGGCCAGGGACCAGCGCTTGTCGTTGTGGGCGGCGTGCTTGGCGACCACCATCAGCAGGCGGGACTGGCCGCCCTTCTGGCAGAGCACTTCACGGTCTACAACATAGACCGGCGAGGGCATGGCGAGAGTGGGTTTACGGCCCCCTATGCGGTCGAGCGCGAGGTCGAAGATCTCGATGCCCTCATCACCGAGGCTGGTGGATCAGCGTTTGTCTATGGGACGTCTGGCCCGGGTGTCCTGTCCATGGAGGCAGCAGCTCGCGGGCTCTCTCCCAAAATGAAGAAGCTCGCGGTGTGGGAGCCCCCATACATCCTGGAAGGCAGTCGGCCTCCCATACCGCAGGACTACAAAGATCAGCTGGCTCAGCTATTGGGTGAGGGGCGCAAAGGCGACATGATCGAACTCTTCTTGACAAAGGCTGTGGGGATGCCTGCCGAATTCGTCGCTCCCATGCGCCAATCGCCGTTCTGGGTAGCTCAAGAGGCGTTTGCACCCACCCTCATCAACGATGCCATCCTCATGGGTGACTTCTCGTTGCCTAAAGAGCGGCTGGCTAAAGTCCTAGTCTCCACGCTGGTGATTGATGGTGGGACCGTCCCGTGGATGAGTCAGGCAGCACAAGCTGTTGCCGACACCCTACCCCATGCGCATCGTCGCACTATTGCAGGTCAGCCGCATAACGTTGCTGATGAGGCTATGGCTCCCGTATTGAGAGAGTACTTTCAATCCTGAGCCGAAAGGAAGCACAGCCCTTGCAGAGCTCTGCGAGGGCTGTGCCATCAACGAAAAAGGAGAGATATGCAACACAGCATTTCACAAGATGACATATCCAGCCCTGCGAAGCTGACCGGAGTGCTCCTTATCTGTGGCGTGGTCGCTGGCCCCATCTACATCATCGTGGGCGGGATCGAAATGCTCACCCGCCCCGGATTCGACCCTACACGTCACGATTTGAGCTTGATGAGCAACGGAGACTGGGGGTGGATTCATATCAGCCTGCTTGTGCTGACCGGCCTACTGACGATCGCGGGGCAGTTGGGATGCGGCGGGTCCTGACTGGCAGCCAAGGGGGGACCAATACTCGTTGGCATTTACGGGCTGGGTCTGATTGGCGCTGGCTTCTTCGTCGCCGATCCGGCCCTGGGCTTCCCACCCGGAACGCCAGCGAACGCCCATGCGGTCAGTTGGCACGGTCTCCTGCACTTCGTCAGTGGTGGGATCGGCTTCCTTGGGCTGATCGCGGCGTGTTTCGTGTTTGCTCGCCGCCCAAAGACTTTGGGGATGGGCGGTCTACTCGGTGGCAACCGGCGTGTTCTTCTTCGCCGCCTTTGTAGGAATCGCTGCTGGGTCCAATAGTGTCGGGGCCATCACGACATTCGTCATACTGGCCTTCACTGTCGCGGTGGTGATCGGCTGGGCATGGGTCTCGGCAATGGCGGCGAAGCTGTTGATCGAACGACCCCGCGCCTTCGCCTAAAACGCTCTCGAGACCGAGGGTCTGTGTGAGATTGAGATCAGAGGAATGCAGCCTCGTCTGTGCTCCGACACGCAAAACATGAGGTTCTCTCCCAAGTGCGTTTCGTCCGGCATCCTTCCCTGATTCCGTATAAGAACCAGGGAAGGATGCCGCTCTCGTCGCTCTGGCATACCTCAAGCGACCCGAAACCCATCCATGCGTCACAAGAAACCAAGGTTTTTGTCACACCTCATCCACAGGAGCAGCGTGTAGCTTGTGTCATCGGAATTTCCAAGGGGACAGAAGCATCTCCGAATTAGAGGTAGGACTAGCATTCCCTTTTTGACCACTACCCGAAGTAATGAACAACCACTGTTTCTGCAGTTGACATGTTTGTTTTGATAATTTTACCGCTTGGTTGCTAAGTATCACCAAACCACCGTTTTTAGACAGCACAAAACGAGGCAGAGGTGATCTTGCCCCGGTTTGATGGTTCTTCCGCATTTCCCGTGCTCAGCAAGTAAGAGAAAGTTGCGAGAGTTAGCCTGCTAAGGCAGCGCACACCCACGGAATGTGTGAGGGATGATTTTTTGGGGAAATATTCTCTCATACCCATCTGCATTGGTTTGGTGCCCGATCAACACAATTGCTGAGCACGGAAGATGCGGATGAGCCATCAAAACGGCTCATCCGCATCTTCCGTGCTCAAGATACAACCCTGATTCGTAAAATAAGGTGAAGAACGTTCTTTATCTTGTTTTGTTTGAAGGTGGTTATCTTGTCTCATATTCCCTTCTCGCTTCCTGGTTTTGAGATCCAACAAGTCACTCTTGTTGAGAGAACGCTGATCATTACAGCTGTTGCAACCAGTGAAGCTGCCAGTTGCCCTTCTTGCGGTCAGAGCAGCAGGCGTATTCATAGCTATTACATTCGTTCAACTCATGATTTACCAAGCAGTGGTCAAGCCGTCTGTTTTGTGTAAAATAAAAGGGAGCCAGTATCGCCCATTGTGCTAACCAGATTCGGGGGCCAGCCTCCAAATGGGTGCGAATCATATTTGGGGGCCAGTGGTACAGATGCGAACGAAAAAGGGAGCCGTGTCCCGTTGC
>WNFY01004873.1_pt1 | contig 23044 bp, 15 predicted proteins | sample 5400091 | NCBI WGS metagenome assembly WNFY01 (sample SAMN13153364, study PRJNA577476) | soil metagenome | isolation source: 60 cm soil or saprolite under grassland replicate 1 | place: USA:California | collected 2016-06-15 | reverse complement strand
ATCTTCTGTGTGCTCGGTGGTGTGGACTCGCGCCCATCCCACATCAAAGTGCTCAGGAAATTTAGATTTGTAGCCGGGAGCGGGCGACGGTACATCGAAAGCGTCGAAGTGTCGTTGCATCCGTAAGGATTGATAACGCCTTGAACTGTGAACTCGGCATCTGCAGGTGCGGGCAAAGCAACGCGAATCAAGCCTCTGCTCAGCAAGAGACTATAAGCCTGGCGTCGACCTTGCACAGTTGAAGTATCGATACTTTGATCACAGTTGGAACCATCATTAGTGCGGAAGATTGGGTCCAAGCCTTGGCTGAGGAGAAAACGCAGTTGTACTCCCGAGGCGGAAACGGTCCAGCCCTCGCTCGGAACGTGGCAGGAAGCGCACGAGCGTCCATTGGTGCCGAGGGATTGGAAAAACGCCCCACTCAAGTTAATTGGAGCATTGTTCACATTGTATGTTTCCAGCCATCCGCTCGGATTTCGGAGTGGGAGCAAATTCGGCAGCGATTGGCTGCTTGCTGTGGTTGTCATCAACCCAATCGCGATCAGTGCAGCAATTCTTGCGAGTTTCATATGTTTTAATCCTTAAAGAGACTGCCTTTTCGTTAACGCATTCGAACTTGCCCAGCAGCTTGTTCTCATGCACCGCAAACGGCAGGAATACTACATCCATTTGCTAACTCGCGATGTTGTGAAAAAAACTTCTTGTTCTTCATTCAACGACGGCCCTAGTGTGCTTTGCAGCGAGCGTCGCCTATCGGACAGAAGTAATTCTTAAACACCCAATTTGCAACACGAAGACCCTGCGCCCGTGAGACGCGGTCCGTGTTGCGATAGTGGATACCGACATACACACGCGCGTCGACGACCTCGTCTTCAGCCTGCGAGAAGCGGGTGAAAAAACGTGTCTTCTGCGCCGCGTTCGGGTTAGTTGTCACCATTTGAAAATTCAGCGCATCGCTGCCGAAGAAAAGTCGCAGGATGTGGGTAACAGCGCCACTGGTGGACGCGTGACCAGAGGGGTATTCGGGGAAATTGGGGGTGTTGATGAGTGGCTGCCAATCAGGATCGAGTTTGGTGCCTCGATTGCCGTCCTGGTCGCCGAACTGGATCGCCGTGATCGGTCGCCAAAAGTTGTACAAGTACTTGCTCTCCCAGCAGGCGATTTGAGCATCGGCGAGCGCCGCCTCAGCTAGCGCATACATGCGAGCCGAGTCGCCAATGTCATTCAAGTAATTGCGTGAGATGTAGCGCAGGGCGTTTTGCCACAGCACCGGACCGCTATCCGCCCAGAAATAGCCGATTTCCGTCTGCTCCACGGTTCTTACAGTGCTGGTCAGCGAACCAACTGTCCTTACTTCGTTGTAGTCTTCAGCCCATTGTTTGCTGGTGAGATCAGGTGGTGGATCAACACGAAACTGTGAGTTGCTCTTCATCGTGAATGGGCTCACGCTGGCAACCCAGGGAGTAAGTCCCGGCGCGAATGAAGGTGGTGGCGGAGGCAATAGAGACGGGGTAGGCCTCCATTGACCGATTGCGTTGCTGCCGAGGAAGGGCGGCGGGTTGGGCGGGAAGCGTCCGTCGTTGAGTCGCAGTGTCAGGATATCAGCCGCTGCCTGGGTGCCTACCGCTAGCCCAGGATCGAGCGGATCAACACCGTTCGCTGTCAGGAAGCTTGCATAGTCCTGATCTATCGTTCCGCTTTGCAGGGGAAACAGCCCGACCAGCACGTCGTGACCAGCCTTGGCTGCCGCTGCGCTCAACGAGCCAGTCGCCCCAGGTACAAGCGAGTGATAAGGATGATAGCGGCGGTCAATAGACTCAACAGCGTCGTAAATCGCCAAGTGCACGATAGCAAAATCCAGAGCGGCAACGGGCGGTAGGTGACCGGCGGTTTTCACCGCCTTCTCGGCGATCGCGTTCCAATCCGCGATTGGGTCTTCAGCTTTTGCATCTCTAACGAAAAAACTTGCGACCACGGCCAGGGCGAGCCCACATTGGAGAAACTTCGTCATTAGCGATCCTCTTTTCTCTCACGGCGGATACTCACCGAGAGGATTGCACTTTGGCGCATCGGCCCCTCAAATTCCATCCTCCGCAAATACTCTGTTTGTGAGTTCTTCATAATCGGCTAACCTACTTATCCTTGAACAGCATAGCCCCGCGGATAACCGGCTACCGCTTGGACGAGCGTTTTTCCTGGGGTAACCTAAAATTGCCTGACGAATCCGCTATGCCATCGCCGACACCCATCGCCGACCCGATTCGATTCGGCGTATTTCAGCTCGACCTGAAGACTCGCGAACTGCATAAGGCTGGCGTGAAGGTCAAGTTGCAGGACCAGCCTTTTCGAGTGCTCGCCATGCTGGTTGAGCATGCCGGTCAAGTGGTCACGAGGGAGGAGTTGCAGCAAAAGATCTGGCCGACCGATGTGTATGTCACCTTCGATCAGGGCCTGAACAACGCAATCAAGAAGGTGCGGGACGCACTAGGAGATTCAGCGGATAATCCGAGATTTGTCGAAACTGTCGCAAGACACGGTTATCGCTTTGTCGCTCCGGTAAGCACACTGTCCGGAAGTTTTTCTGAAAGACGCCCCAGATTCGATTTGCTCGCCCTCCGACGGACTGCATTGATCGGCCTGATTGCCGCTTGTCTTCTCGTAGCTTTGGGCTATTGGGCGTGGCACCGACCAGCGATTGGGGACAGGCGATCTTCCGAAAGAGCAGTTTTGGCGGTCCTGCCCTTCGACAACCTCAGCCAAGATCCGGACCAGGAGTTTTTTAGCGATGGGTTGACAGAAGAGATGATCGCCCAGCTTGGGAAGCTCAATCCAAAGCTGCTCAACGTCATTGCTCGGGGCTCAGTTGTCAGGTACAAAGGCAGCAGTCTGACTGCAAACCAAATTGGCAGAGAGTTGGACGCCAACTACCTGTTGCAGGGTAGCGTCCGGCGGGAGTCCGGTCGTGTACGCATTACCGTCCAGTTGATTCAGGTCCGAGACCAAACCGATCTCTGGACCGAGAGCTACGATCGCGAACTGAAGGACATACTGGCCTTGCAGGATTCAGTGGCGCGAACGATCGCTGACCAAATCCGCATAACCCTCACGGCGGAGCAGCAGACGCGCCTGGCAACTCCGCGCGTCATCGACCCTGAGGCGTACGAGGCCTATCTTAAAGGCCGCTACTACTGGAACAAGCGGAGCGTCGACGCCATGCAGAAGGCGTCAATTTACTTCCAAAAGGCTATCAATCGGGACCCAGGCTATGGCGCAGCCTATTCAGGACTGGCGGATTGTAACAGCGGACTCACGTGGCACGGTTTTACATCTCCTGCGCGCTCTCTTCCTAGGGCGGAGGCCGCCGCCCGCAAGGCCATTGAAATCGACCCACAGTCTGCCGAAGCGCATGCCTCTTTGGCTCTCGTCCTTCACCACAGATGGGATTGGGAGCGAGCAGAGGCTGAATTCAAGCGCGCGTTGCAGTTGGACCCTCAATACGCAAATGCTCACCATTGGTACGGAGACTATCTATCGGTAAGGGGGCGGCACGACGAGGCGCTAGTAGAAGCGAGACAGGCATTGAAGCTCGATCCCCTCAATCTCATGATCAACACTTGGGCGGCACTCCGATACTACCTCGCGCGGGATTATGCTGCCGCCACTGAACAAGCCCGGAATGCAGTGGAGTTGGACCCAAATTTTGCCGCGGCACACTTGCTACTTGGCGAGGCTTATGTGCAAACAGGTCGCCGTAATGAGGGTCTAGCGGAACTACAGGCTGCGGCCGCGCTCTCCGGGAACAGCCCGCTCTACCTCGCCCAGGTAGCAGTCGCTAACGCTGCGGATGGAAGGAGGTCGGAGGCTCTTCGAATTGTTGCTCAGTTGCAAAACATTTCTAGAGAGCGCTATGTATCGCCTTATGGTCTGGCGCAGGTCTATGCTGTTCTAAGCGACAAAGAGCAGACCTTCAAGTGGCTCCAGACCGCCTACGATGATCGTGCGGTGTGGATATCGTATCTCGCGGTAGATCCGGTATTTGACCGTTTTCGCTCGGATCAGCGCTTCCAGGATTTGTTACGGCACGTCGGACTGCTTCCATCACACGTTGAGAATTGAACGGCGATTGCACAATTTGACTGGATGTTGAGGCGCTTTGACTGGTCCAAGAAGTCAACGTACCAATTGTGACTTGGACCTGCCCGCGCTAAAGCTTCGGTCACGAAAGTTGCCGCGAATTCGCCCTTCGGAGCGGATGACGAGCAAATACGAATCACAAGTCGATTCAGCCCAAGATCTCAGCCCGAGAACAGAGCATCATTCGCGAATTGTGAAGGACTTACGCAGCCACCCAAGACCTGTTAAGTTCTTGCAAATACTGCTTAACGCCAAACTGAAAAGGCTGGCGTCGGGGGTCCAGCTCCCTCCCTGGCCACCACATTCTAAAGGACTTTCCGCGATTCACCTCATGACCTTCCAGTCCGCTCTCAGTCCGTCTCCGGAAGGTGGTGAAAGAGACCGCCGCGCACGTCCATGTCATTGAAGAACTTATCTCACCAGTCTTCCAATTCAGTCCGCTCTCAGTCCGCTTTGATTTGTCGCATGGCTGAGAATTGCGGCTAGCATCTTTCCTGCTGCAGCCATACGATCGCGGCTGACAGCATGGGTATAGAACTGCAACGTCAGTCTGACGTCGCTGTGACGAAGCAAGGTCTGCACGGTTTTTGGGTCAGTTCTGTTGCGGATGAGAAACGACGCGAGGCTGTGACGCAGGTTATGAAAACCGAATCGTCGCGGGTCGTCATCGACGAGCTGTCCTCGGACGTCCCGGTGGGATAACAGCACTCCCGCCTTCACAGCGGCTGGCCGCAGATGATCTTCGACAAGCATGTTGGCGACACGCGGTTGTTTGCCATTGAGTCGGGTTGAGGGAAACACCCAGTCACCGATCTGGGAATACGTCGTCTTCTGTTTCCACAGGAGCATGAATTCGGCAAGCAACGGATGGAGTGGCACCGGGCCCTTCGACGCTTTGCTCTTCGGCAAACCCACTTGTCCGCACGTCCACGTTCGACGCACATGGATCATTGCGTCAACGAAACTCACGTCCTGCCATTGCAAGCCCAAGCATTCCGATATACGGAGACCTGTGCCGGCGGCCAAAAGCGTCAGGGTACGTTCCGGTTCTCGGAGGTTACACACGATTGCATACGCCTGTTCTGGCGTGAGAATCATGGCTTCGTATCCGCTGGTGGTTTTGCAACGAACAAAGCGCATCGGATTTGATTCCTGGGTTCGCGGAATCAGTCCGTATCGCTGACCATGCCTATAAACCAGCGACATAACACGACGAGTCTTGTCGAGCGTCGGATTGGCGAGATGTTCTAGCTTTTTCAAGGACCTCAGCCACTGCTCCACTTCCAATGGTTCAATGCCAAGTGCGATTCTGTTCCCCCATCGTGGGAGCAGGCGGTTTCGGAGAACTCGCTCGTAGCCTTTTATGGTTGTGTGCGCCTTAGGGCGGATTGATTCGGAACACTCCACCAACTCGTGTTCTGCGTAGTGCTGAGCCAAGTCTCCAAAGGTCAATCCGCGTCGCACATCTACCCGGTTGATAGAAACATGGAGTCGTTCGATCTCGGCCCATGCACTTCTTTCGTCGGGAAAGCCTTGGACCAAACCAATAGGGATCTTGTTCTCCACCCGCTTGCCATCAGATTTTCGAGTAGTGCGGAAGAACAATACCCAGGTTTCGCCTTGGGCGCGCTTTTCCTTTTTTAGCCAGCCGCGTTGATGTCTTTGCGCCATTGTTGTCTCTCCTTCGGTAAGCAGAATGCTGTTCGCATTGTCGAGCATTCTGAAACGTGAGACACGAGTGGGACGACAAGAATCCAAGACTGCAGATCAAGGAAGGGGAGCGTTAACTTTGTCCGATGAAATGGCGCAGACGGGGTGAGATTAGTCTTTAGGAATTTTCAGCTGCACGCCAGTGACAGTTTGTAGCTTGCCGACCACCCTGGAGCTATCTGTCACGAAAATGACATGTGCGCGAGACCATCGCTGGCCGAGTCGTTTCAGGTGCCTCGGGCGCAGGGTTCAACTATCTAAAAGACAAACTCCCCCATCTTTTAAAAGAGGAATTTTAGCGCCAGTTGAACCTCCCTTGCAGGTTGCGCCGCCTGGATCTGATTAAAGGTCGGCGAACTGATGTCGCTGTCGGGCAGTCTGAAATTCGTGTGATTCAGCACGTTGAAGAGTTCTGCTCGGAACTGCAGCTCCTTGGACTCCACAATCCGAATATTCTTAAACACCGAAAAATCCCAGTTCGCATATTCGGGCCCTGTCGCTATGTTGCGGCCAGCTGTGCCGAATTGCTGCAAGGGAGAATTCGGGTCCTGCGTGATTGCTTGAAACGCGCTTGCGTTGAGCCATGCGTTCGCCGAATGAGGTCCAGCGTTGGGATTTCGGCCAGGAACCAGGTTCGGGCGATTTGCGGAGAACCCCGTAACTTCCGGCGCTCCACCTTGAACGGAAACGTCATGGGAATCGAACACGGTGAACGGCGTTCCGCTCATTGCGGTTACGATTCCGTTTAACTGCCAGCCACCGAGAGCTTGTTGATACCATCCCTGAGGCTGCTTCCAGACAGGCAGCTCCCACTGGTAGCTCAGCACAAAGCGGTGCCGGGCGTCGAACAGTGACAAGCCGCGCTCAGCCGCAAGATTAAACGGGTTTTGCGCCAGGTCATTCTCACCTGCCACCGGCTTCGCAGCCGAACCCGTCATATTGAACGACGATGCGTCGTCAATTGTTTTTGAAAGCGTGTATGAGGCAAGAAACGAAACACCGTGACTGAAGCGCTTCCGCAAGCTAGTTTCAAGCGCGTTGTAAGAAGAATTCGCGATGCCGGAGATCAATCCAGCCGAGGAGTAAATGCAACTGCTCTGCGGGTCGGCCAATGTGCAACCGGAGTACAACCGCCGCTGATCCGCATTGCCCGAAGTCGAGTTCGGCTGACCCGTCACGGCATCGAAACCTGGTACATATATTGCTGGATTACCCTCGATGAAGCGCGGAAGCTTGGTCCCTTTGGTTCTTACGTACCCGATCTCAAACAGCAAATCCGAACCGAACGATCTCTGAATATTAAGATCCCAATCTTGCGTGTAAGGAAGTGGCAAGTTGGGCGTGACGGTCAGGTTGGTGAGCGGGGTAGAAAACTGCCCGGCAATTGGTGGGTTGCCGTTGAACGGATCGGAAAAGTTGAAGAACGGAGAGGGTCCAACCTGCGGCGTCTGCAAATATGGCGGCGCGCTGATCGGCGATTGCAGCGGTCCACCCTGGCCGGTGTAATAAGGCTCATAGAAGATTCCGTAGGCGGAAGTTATCAACCACTTCGCATCGCCAATCGGATCCCAAGCTACGCCGATGCGAGGCGCAAAAGCTTTTTTCAATGTAGGGATCAGGCCAGCCGACACGCCTTTATCGCCAGGGTAAAGCAGTCCGGCGGGCGCACTGGGCGCCACTGTTGACTGCCTTCCCGGAATCCAGAGTGTTTGCCGATTATGAATTTCCGTGTATGGAAAGGGCAATTCATAACGCAAGCCATAATTCAAAGTCACACGGCGATTGAGCTTGTAAGTGTCTTGCGCATACCCGTTCAGCGCATTTCCTCGAATGCCGCGATCGAAATCACCGCGACCCTGCAGAAATACCACCGGTACACCCCAAAGAAAGCTGGCGAAGGCATCCGTAACCGGAAATCCGGCGAACACAAAGAATCCGTTTGTAGCGATCCCCTGCAACGCATTGACTTGCAGATGCTGATATCCACCACCAAACTTGAGTTCGTGTGCGCCGCGAACCCAACTCAACGTACCAGAATAATCGAAGGCATTTTCGTAAGTATTGCGAGGTCCGGTTATTGGATCGCCAACTGATGTGTAGCCGCTCACCTGAATGAACGGCGGCCCAGCAGCCATGGCCAGGCTCGGAGAATATCCGAATCCAAGGCTCGCAAGCGATGTGTGATTGATGTGTTCATCTACCAGAAACTTGTTTCTCAGGTATGAGAAGCGGAAAACGCCAATCATCGCGGGAGAGAAGGTGTGCGTCTCCTGCCCAACGAAATTCTGCGCCCGATGGTCTTCCCCAACCGGATAACCCGGAATACTTGCACCTGCCGGCGAGAGTGGATCGAAGCGGTTGACATTGTTGAACATGTAGCGGAAGTTCAGGGTGTCCGCCGTTGTGAGGTAATGGTCAATGCGAAGGCCAAACTGGTTCCGATCGTCCCGGAGAGTTCCGGTGGAGAGAAATCCATTTGCGCCAACATCCGGCTTAGGAAACAAACTCAACAGGCTTACGGAGAAAGCGCTCTGCGCAAGCGGGTTGGCCGGATTGGGCGCCGGTATTTGATTGAAAGGATAAGGCTGCTGGAAAAAAATATTAAAGAGCTGGTCATTAGGGTTGTTGCAAAAGCCGGTAACAGGGTCAATGTGTTCGCCGGTTGCCGGATTGTTGCACAATTGTGAGAAATCGCCTTGCCGCTCAGCGAGAGATGGGACCGTACTGATGAAGCTTTCTCCCTGGCGGTTGCGGAAGCCCTCGTAAAATCCGAAGAAGAAAGTCTTGTCCCGGCGCACCGGTCCGCCAATGCTTCCGCCGAATTGGTTTTGCTTCAGGGGCTCAACTACCGTATTGGGAAACCGAGTTGCGTCAAGAGCATCGTTGCGAAGGAATTCCCAGAGCGCACCGTGGTACGAATTCGCGCCTGAACGCGTGATGATGTTGGTGGTCGAACCGAGATTGTGTCCGAATTCGGCGCTGGAGTTGTGCGTCAGAATTCTGAACTCCTGGATTGCATCAATCGGCGGCTCCAGGACGAATCCACCGTCGACACCATTGAAGTTATTCGCGCCATCTATGAGGAAATTATTCGACTCGGGTCGTTGGCCATTAACTGCGTACCCCTGCTGTTCGCGAAGTGAGCCTCCCGCGTCCCGAAGGCCAGGCGTGAGCGGAACTACTCCGGGCTGGAGCGTTCCAAGCTGGGAAAAGTCGCGCCCGTTCAGCGGTAGATCGAGAATTTCACGTTCGTGGACGACTTGCCCTAGGCTGGTTACTGTGGGTTGGATTAGTTCGGCGTCGGCTCGCACTTGTACAAGTTCCTTCTCGGAACCGACCACGAGATGAACAGGAACAGCGGCAGTTTCGTTCACGTCGAGCGAGATACCGTCCTGGAGATATTTCTGGAAACCGGTGGCGGTGACTTCCAACCGATAATGCCCGACCGGCAACTCCAGCAACAGGTAATTTCCGGTGCGATCCGTCGTCGCCGTGCGCGCGAGGCCCGTCTCTATCTGGTGCGCGACGACACTTGCGTTCTGTACCACTGCGCCGCTAGGATCCGACACGCTTCCGCGGATATTACCTGTGATTTGCTGAGCGGAAGCCGAGATGCATGCGAGTAACACCGCGAAAACGACACTCAAGATCCTGACCATAGCGGCACCTCCCCGAGATTGGGATTCGTTTATTTTTGGAAACAAGCAAGACGAGTCGGCCTCAGCAAGGCAAACTTATCCGCACGAAAGTGCCGCGATTATTAGAGAGAAGTACGGCGCACGCAATAACATGAAAGTAGTAGAAGAGCCACTCTGGGCCAATTTTTCTCTACTATTGCCCAGTTGCGGCACTCTCGGTTACCTTGCTCAATTCTTTTGTTTCGGTGACTAATCGTGGGGATGAGTACTCATAAGTTAGAGAATATCTCGCAATTGCGGGCGGCAAACGGTAGTTTGCCGCGGCACCTGGGCTTGGCGTCGGCGACGGCGGCAGTGGCGGGGGAATCCATCGCGGTGGGAATATTTCTTACACCTGCCGGCATGGCGAAATCACTTGGCTCGCCATTTTGGCTTTTACTTGTGTGGGTGGTGGTCGGAGTCCTCGCGGTGTGTGGCGCGCTTTGCTACGGAGAACTTGCGGCACGTTTTCCGCGCGATGGTGGAATTTACGTTTATCTGCTGGAGACGTGCGGCCGCCGAATTGCATTTCTCTACGGCTGGATGTGCCTCCTGGTGCTCGACCCCGGCCTCACCGCGGCACTGGCAGTAGGACTGGCCAGCTACGCCGGCTACATTTTTCCGTCTTCAGCGTTCGTCGCTAAGCTCGTCGCGTTGTGTGTGATTTGGTCGCTCTGTCTACTGAATGTGTTAAGCATTCGCATAGGGGCCGGAGTTTTGCGCTGGACCACATGGTTGAAACTCGGCGTACTCGCTGCAATGGTCGTCTGGGCGTTCGCGTTTCGCCTGGGATCGTGGTCCAATTTTGTTCCTTTTGTGGCTCAGCATCCCGGCTCTCTGCCTTTGGGTCCGGCACTCGGCGCAGCGATGGTAGGAGGATTCTTCTCGTTCGGCGGCTGGTGGGATGTGAGTAAGATCGCCGGCGAAGTTCGCGACGCGGGCCGAACCCTGCCTCGGGCAATGCTGCTGGGCGTGCTGGTCGTCACTGTCGTTTACATTTTGGTGAGCGCAGCATTTTTGTATCTGTTGCCACTTTCGCACGTCACTTCTGACGAAACATTCGTGGCTCAGGCAGGTGCGGTGTTGTTCGGGCGGGCCGGTGGAACGATATTTGCAGCCATCGTAGTCGTTTGCGTTCTGAGCAGTCTGTCCGCGTTCATTATGTCCGCGCCAAGAGTTTATTACGCGATGGCCAAAGACGGACTTTTTGTGAAGGCAATGGCACGCACACACACGCGCTTCGGTACGCCTGCGAACGCCATCCTCCTTCAGGGATCCATCGCGACAATTTTGGTGGTGATCGGAACCTTTCAGCAGATCATCGCCTACTTTATATTTGTCGCGGTTGTGTTCCTGGCACTAGCTGGGGCTGGATTGTTTGCAGCTCGTACTCGCAATCAGGGAGTCGCGCCTGGGTTCTTGACTCCTGCCTATCCACTTCCTGCTGCTGTGTTCCTAGCGTTAATGTCGGCATTGCTCGTGCTGCTGGTCCTGCACAGTCCGCGAGAGGCGCTGTTGGGAACTGCTGTGGTGGCTGCAGGCCTGCCGGTGTACACGCTTTTTCAGCGCAAGTCGGCACCAGCCAATATCGTCCACGCCAATTTCTAGGGTGATATGTATGGCAACGAAAAGGAAGAGCAAACTACGGTCATCCAAAGGGGCAGAGAGTTCAACGGCAAAGCCCTGTCCGACGAAGATCGCCATTATCGAAGATGCGGAAGCGACGGGAGATGTCGCTGTCGCATACGATTTTTGGCGCGCCGGATCAGGCCGGAAGCAGGTGCCCGGGATCATCAAGTGTTTTGGCGCGCGGCCTGATTTTCTGAGACAGGTGATTGAATTTTCCAACACTGTTCATTTTTCTGAAGGGCACCTGTCTCGCCGGCACAAGGAGATGATAGCCAGCCATGTCTCGTACTTGAACCGTTGTCCATATTGACTGGACAGTCACGCTTACTTCCTGCGTGTTCAGGGAGCCACAGATCAATGCGTGCAGGCAATCGTCGAAGGCAAACTTGACGAAGCCGCTCTCACTGCGAGCGAGCGGGCCCTATTGGAATACGTGGAACTGGTCACGAAATCTGCATACAAAACAACCCCCGAGGATGTGCAGAAGCTCCGCGACGCCGGCTGGAAGGAAGAACAAATTGCAGAGGCAGTATATGTCACTGCCATGTTCGCTTTCTTTAACCGTGTTGCAGATGCTTTTGGTGTTCCTTCCCAACACTACCTCTCGACCGGAAAATTGACGCCGTGATTTAGATCTGCCAGTCCTAGCCCGAAGGCGGATGTTCCCTGAATTCTCCAGTCTTTCGTATCGAGGTGACCCAGCTTGTTCGGCCTCGACCCCGTATTACCAGAGTGAGCCGTCAGGCACGACTGCCCGCTCATGCGGCCACGAACGCGGCGCTGGCACTTCGTATTCCTGGATACTACGTTCAGTGTTCCAGCACCGCGATCCCTACAAGCGTGACTGCCACGACGAATAAGCACACTTTGGCCCCCCCGGTGAAAACCGCGGATTCGGTGCCTTAGTTGCTCAAGTTTGCCGCGCCTTGTGCCAAGGTCTTATATTAGTATTCCAACCTGATCATGTTGGCTACGCTCCCAAAGCTCGCCTCTCGTCAAGGATTCACCTGAATCCGCTCTTCCCGAGTCCGGTCGGACGTTCGCGACTAGCTACGCGGCGAATCCTAGCTGCAATGATGAGAAACTTTTCCCCTTCGTTTATGCAAAAGGAGTTCTTGTGACAAAAGCATCTTCATTGAGCTCTGCGGACGTCTTGGAAGAAACCAGGCGCATTGCACGCGATGTTATTGCACCGAGCGCCGATGAAACTGACCGCTTGCGCAAATTTCCGCGGCACGCAATTGACATTCTCGGCAAGTGTCAGCTGTTGGGGTTAATGGTCCCGCGTGAATTTGGAGGTTGTGCTGCGGGATTGCAGGAAATGGCGGATGTTCTTGAGATTCTTGCCCAGGGTTGCGCGTCAACAGCCATGGTTGTTCTGATGCACTATTGCTCTACCGCGGCAATCGCAGCCAAAGGCTCGGCTCGGCTTCGAGAAGCGATTTTGCCTCAGATCGTTGAGGGAACGCACCTGTCAACGCTTGCCTTCAGCGAGCCCGGTTCGGGTGGCCACTTTTATTCCCCGACCAGCCGCGCAATACAGCGGAACGGCAGCGTCGAATTGAACGCTTTGAAGAGTTTTGCTACGAGTGCAGGCGAAGCAGACAGCTACCTGATCTCGACCCTCAACGCGGATGCTCAGGGCCCGCAGGAACTAGATATTTACTTCGTGCCGCGCGACATGGCGGGCTTAGAGCCGGCCGGCCTATTTGAAGGACTGGGACTAGCAGGAAACGCAAGTGCTCCTCTGAATCTCAAAGGCGTAGTTGTCAGCGCTGAAAACCGCCTCGGGGGCGAGAAGAGCGGCCTGGAAGTCTTATTACAAGTCGTGCTGCCCCATTTTCAGATCGGGTCCGCCGCTGTATCAGTCGGCATTGCCGGTACGGCGTTCGAGCGCGCAGTAGCACATGTGACCTCCAGGAAATATCAACACGCCAACCAATCAGCATTGGCACAAATTCCGCGCGTGCAATACCTGGTCGCAGAGATGGCCATGGAACTACGAGCCATCCGCGCTTATCTTCGCGAGACAATCCGAAAGGCCGTCGCCGGAGAAGACGACGCAATGCTCGATGTCCTGGCAGTGAAAGCCAAAGCGTCAGAGGCCTGTCTTGCTGTGGTTTCTCGGGCAATGACCCTGGGCGGTGGTTCCGCATTCGGACGACGAGGAGGCCTGGAGCGAATCTTCCGTGATGCCCAGGCAGCTGCAGTAATGGCTCCCGCGAGCGACGTCCTGAAAGATTTCATCGGCAAAGCAGCCCTGGGGCTGCCCCTATTTTGACGAGGTGCATGCAATGAATCACGATCGGACAATGAACCTGATTCGAGTGGGTGCGGTGGCTTACGACCCTAAGGTCGTGACGATATGGGAAGGATTCAAATCTTATTTCGAGGCGCGCGATTGCAGCCTCGACTACGTTCTCTATTCCAACTACGATACGCAAGTCGATGCGCTGCTGAACGACGAAATCGAGGTTGCTTGGAACTCGCCGCTGGCCTGGATTGACGCCTCGCTCAGGAGCCAAGGTGCTTGTCAGGCCCTCGTAATGCGCGATAGCGATCGCGACCTCAGTAGTAAGATCCTCATCCGCAAGCAATCCGGGATTACAGACATCTCCTGTCTTAAAGGGAAAACCATCGCTGTCGGCGCCTTGGACTCGCCCCAAGCGACGCTTATCCCCTTATCTTTCCTTGCGGAGACCGGGATCGCGCCAGAGAGAGACTGTCGAGTTTTGCACCACAATGTGATGGTCGGCAAACACGGCGATCACGTTGGTGGGGAGCGGGACGCGGCAAGAGCGCTAATGAGTGGTAACGCGGACGCGGCGTGCATCCTGGATGCGAACTACACGGTGTTCATTAACGAAGGAACTCTCGATCCGGGTACAACCGAAATTCTGGCCACCACGCCTACTTATGACCACTGCAACTTTACGGCGAAAGGTTCCATGCCGCGGGATCTTGCGAACAGCTTCACCCAAGTGTTATTCGAAATGTCTTTTCAGGATGCGGGCGTCCGGCATTACATGGAAATGGAGGGACTCCGGAAATGGCTACCCGGTCGCACCACGGGATACGCGCAACTTGAACGCGCGGTTACTCGAACCGGATTCTTCCAGGAATCTGCGCAGCGTGCTTCCTAGGCAGCCGAACTCATGACCATGCGCTCATTTGTTGATCTGGAGGACCTGAATCTTCACGAGGGGGCAGACGTCTTGCTGCGCCGTGCTTTAGCAGCGATGCAACCCGGAGAATGGCTGGAAGTGCATGGGACCGCTACTCAACTTGCTCATACCCTTCCTGCGTGGTGCCGAGCATCAGGACATTTCTGGCAGTCTGGGTCGGCTAGCGATCATCATAGAGTTCAACACGGCAATTCTGCACCTGCAGTTGTCCGGTTCACTGAAATCGCAGAATCGTCTGATCCTACTTGGGGACTCGCTCCGCGTGGTGCTGCTGTCGAATCGGGGGGGCCTCGATTTGCGTTCACCTTGACGGAAAAGCGGCAAGTTTGGGCGCAAGAACTTTCCACGATCTACCGGCAGGCGATTGCGAACCAATGGTCTGCTATGAGAGACGTTCCTTGGGCCGACTTGCCCAAGCTTTCTGACGAACTCGAATCGGCCGTTTGTCAGATCATGACATTCCTGACAGAAAACGAGTTTGCCGCTCTTTATGTGCCTGCTCGCTTTATTCCTCGTATTCATCCTCACTACCGCGAAGTCGTCGAGGTGCTTGCAGTTCAGGTTGTGGACGAAGCACGCCATGCCGAGGCTTTCACACGCCGTGCGCAAATCGGAGGATTGGGTCTGGGGACGACCGCTACGAGCAGTCAGATGTCGTTGCAGACACTCCTCGAAGAACCGGACTTCACGACAGCTGCATTTTTGTTGTGCGTGATGGGTGAAGGAACATTTCTTAGCCTACTTAGCTTCTTGGAGAAACATGCACCCGATCCAGCAACAAAGGCTCTTATGCGACTTGCCCATCGCGATGAAGCCAGACATGTCGCATTTGGGACCGCACACCTGCGGTACGTTCTTGAACGCGAACCAGAAAAGCGCATTCAGCTAGCATCTGCTGTGGAACGAAGGAGTCAAATGCTGGCCTCTATTTCTGGAATCAGCCCGTTCGTTCACGACGCCCTGGTCGTATTAGCTGGCGGAGGCGTCGCCCCGGATCAGGTACGGCTCGGAGCGAAGGAAGTTCACCAACTGCAACAGGATATGGATCGTACCCGGCGTGAACGATTGCAGAACCTCGGATTCGGGCCAGAGGCAGCGATCCGGCTCTCGGCCTTTCACACGAAGAACTTCATGTAGGTTCAGGCCTCAGGGTCGTTTCTATATTCCGCCTTTTTCGAAAAGGCCAAGCTCAATTTCTCATCCTCAGGAGTCCTGCCGACGCTTAGGCGAACATCGGCGCTGGTCACAGAATGGTCACAAAAAATAGGCCACCCTGCGAAGTTAAGTTGTTGAAGAATGGTAGGGATAAGCTGGTAGTACGCCACCCTGAAAAGGCTGGCGTCGGCGGTTCAACTCCGTCCCTGGCCACCATATTTTCAATGAGTTACATACTTTTCTTCAGCAATTTCTTGAGGCGCGAGGGCGCCGTATCGTGGGTGGAGCAGCAATCTTGGTCTACTAGAGAGATCGAGGCATCTCAAGTCGCGTCAACGAGATAGCAGTAACCGAGTCGGCGCAGAGCGCAGCTTTCAAGCACTTTTTGCGCTCTCGCGTGCGATTTTCCGCGTTAAGTCGCGTTATATGTGGGACCTGAAGGTGGCCGATTATTAAAATCTTCGCCAAAATTTCGCTAATTGGTTGGAATTCGATAAACAGGTTTTTTGGGGACAGAACGTGAAGCGGCATTTCGGTGTTAATGCCCTGAGGGTGCTTGCGTTGATGAATATCGGACGCCATCCGACAAAGCGCGCGGCAGCAATAACTTTCTGCGCGGTTGTGTTCCGTAGAGTTATACCGAAGGAATTTCTGAATCGAGTGTGCCAATCGTTCCCTCCGACATAAGCGACCGCGCGGCACCTCCGAGGACGATTTGGATACGATCGCTCGCCTCTGCCGTGACAGGGCAACGGATGGATCAGAAAAGAGCGGATGTTGATTGAGGTCAACAGACCGACTAACAGGGATCCCGTCTGTCTCAAAGTGAAAGACCGGCTTTACAAAAAAACGCAGGGATTGAGCCTGATTGCGATCATAATTGTAGGACTCAGTCATCGAACCCGCGGTAATAGGTAACGTTCGAGTGTCCGCACATGGATTTATCGCCCGCTGAAGTCAGTCTTCCCGAACCGGAGACTCCGCCACCGAGTTCACCCCCCGAGCCTCGTCCCGGGACCCGTTCGCTTCGCGTTCCGGCAATTGCGGCGATTGCACTGTTACCCGTGGCTGTCGTCCTGGTTGCAGTCTTTCGTCACGGTGCGACCTCACGCGGGACTCCTGCTCCAGGTTCCGCATCCGCGATCGGCGCAGATCCGGCGCTGCGCCTATACGGCACAACCGAGGCAGTCCACATGCGCGCAATCGTAGCGCCTATGTTGGCCAGCGAGAGCTTTGGCACTCTAACCGTGACCCGTCTGGCTGCGAGCGGAACACGAGTTCGCAAGGGTGACCTGCTGGCAGAATTCGACCGCCAAGCTCAAGTGCGGCAGTTTATGGATAAGCGGGCGGAATTCGTGGATTTTGCGAATAAGACTGCGGAGGCACAAGCCAAGGAAGTCGCTGACCGCGCCAAGGACGAAACCGAAATCGGGCAGGCGGAGAGTGGGTGGAGCAAGGCCGGACTCGAAATGCAGAAAGTCGAGTTGCTCTCCAAGATCGATGCCGAGAAAGCCCAGGAAACGTTAGAGGAAGCCAAGGCCACGCTGCAACAGCTGCGGACGACATTTGATCTGAAGCGGCAGGCGGCGCAAGCCGGCATCCGTCTGCTCGAAATTCAGCGCGACCGCGCCAAGCAAGTGATGGATCACGCGCAGGCCAATGCGACGCTGATGGAGATTCGTTCCCCCATCGAAGGCGTGGTTGTGCTCAACACAATCTGGAAACAGGGCAAGATGGGCGAGGTACAAGAAGGAGACCAGGTTCGCGCCGGGGTCACATTTATGCAGGTGGTCGACCCTTCGCAGATGCAAGTGCGCGCCTCCGTCAATCAGGAGGACTTCCTGGGCCTGCGAATTGGTGTGCCGGCCCGCATCCACCTCGACGCCTACCCGGAAATGCTTTTCTCCGGCAAGCTCGAGGAAATGGCGCCGATTGCCCGCAGCGGAGATTTTTCGCCCAAGCTTCGTACCTTCTCCGTGGTGTTTTCGATCGACGGTAACGATGCCAGATTAATGCCAGACCTTTCCGCTGCGGTGGACGTGAACCCAGCAACCCAAGTTGGCGGCGCTGGCGCGTTCCCATGATGGCCAGAGGTCGTATCCTATGATCCGCAGATTGCACCAACTTTGGACGCGGCGCAAACCGGTGATCACTGCCGCTGTTCTCATTGCCGGCACCGTACTTCTTCTGGGGGCGATCCGCTATAGCCATCGCACTCCTGCGATTCCCACCATCGACGTCAAACGCGGAGAGTTTCTAGACTCATTCGAAGTTCGCGGCGAAATCAAAGCGCTCAAATCTATTGGCGTCACCGCCCCTGCTGAGGCTGGCGACCTCCAGATCCTCAAGCTGGCCACCGACGGCGCCAAGGTGAAGCAAGGCGATTCAATCGTTGAATTCGACAAAACCAAGACCGAGCAGGACCTGGCGCAGTATCGATCGTCTCTGAAATATGCGACCGCCGATATCGAGCAGGCCCGCGCGCAGGCGCGCCTGACCGACGAACAAGACCTGACTGCGGTGAGCAAAGCCCGTTACGATCTTCAATCCGCCCAATTGGACGCCAGCAAGCAGGAGATCGTCTCCCAGATTGAAGGCGCCGAGGCGGAATTGAAAGTCGCCGATGCGAAACAGGCCTTGAGGGAAGCCGAGCAGAAGCTGAAATCGGATCGGGCCGCGAGCAAGGCGACCATCGACGGCAAAATTGAGGCCAGCAAGAAGGCGGCATTCGATACGCAGCGGGCCGAAACTGCTCTTTCCAAGATGACGCTGAAGGCTCCGACTACGGGCATGGTCAGCCTGGTGCCGGTCTGGCATCCAGAGGGTCCAGCTCCGTTCAAGGCTGGAGATCGTGCCTGGCCGGGCGCGCCCATCGCCGAATTGCCGGATACATCTTCGCTGCGTGTCTCGGCGCGGGTCGATGAAACGGAACGCGGTCGCCTTGCTGTGAGTCAACCTTTGACTGTGCACCTGGACGCCATCCCCGACCAGCAGTTCACTGGCAAAATCGAGGAAATCAGCACCATCGCCACCGAAGACTTTAACGCGGGCTGGCCTATTCCGCGGGATTTCGATCTGCGAATCACCCTGAACCAGCTTGATCCGCGTCTTCGACCCGGCATGACGGCTCAGATCACGATTGAGGTTGACCGAATTCCGAATGTGCTGATCATTCCGGTTCATGCCTCCTTTCAAAAGGAACGAGAGACCTTCGCTTACGTTTGGGACGGTTCTAAGTTTCGCGAACAGGCGATTGAAGTGAGCCGAAGGAGCGGTGATCGCATTGTGGTATCGAAGGGCTTGCAGCCAGGCGACCGAGTGGCGCTGCAGGATCCGACTGCGAAAGAGTGAGAGATGAAGCGCACGCGTCTTATAACGTGGGGAATCATTGCTGGCGTACTGTTGGCTACCATCGGATTCGTAGTTTCGCGGCGCGCCGACGTGAGCGCCTCAGGTGAAGATATTCCCTTTGCCGAGGTCAAGCACGGCGAACTCGATCTGAAGGTGTATACAACTGGCGAGTTGCGCGCTAACCATTCCATGATGCTCGCCGCTCCTCCTATTGGTGGAGGATCGCTGCAAATCACCCGCCTGCTTCACACCGGAACCCCGGTCAAAAAGGGCGATGTGGTCATCGAATTCGATCCCAGCGAACAGCATTACAAGCTGGAACAGAGCCGTTCCGAGCTTCTACAGGCCGAGCAGGACATCATCAAAGCCAAAGCCGACGCCGCCGTGCAGGCCGCGCAGGATAAAGTCGCGTTGCTCAAGGCGCGCTTTGACGTACGGCGCGCGGAACTGGAGGTGCAGAAAAACGAATTGGTCAGCACCATTGACGGAAAGAAGAACCAACTCGCCCTGGAACAGGCGAACCGCGCGCTAGCGGAGTTGGATCAGGACCTTCAATCGCACGGCATCACCGGAAAGACAGGCATGGATCTGGCGCGGGAGAAATGGAACAAAGCCAAGCTCTCAATGGATCAGGCGCAGCAGAACATTGAAAAAATGCGGGTTATCTCACCCATCGATGGATTGGTCGCCATCCAGAAGAATCTCGATTCCACTGGCGGCATGTTTTTTGACGGGATGTCGCTTCCCGACTATCACGAAGGCGACCAGGCGCAACCCGGCAGCGCCATCGCGCAAGTAATCGATTCCCGCGATATGGAGTTGACGGCCAAGATCAGCGAACTCGACCGCGCCAACATTACTACCGGACAAGCGGCGGAAATCGAGTTTGACGCCATGCCTGGCAGAATCCTTCATGGCACGCTGAAATCGGCTGGCGGAATGGTACAACGAAGCTTTTTCTGGGAGGATTCGGGAAGCAAATACGACATTTCCATCCAGCTCACTGACTCCGACGCACGGCTTCTCCCCGGGCTCACGGCGCAAGTCGTAATCGTAGGCGAGAAAAAAGCTAACGCCCTCTACATCCCTCGCCAGGCGCTCTTTCAGAAGGAAGGCAAGCAAACAGTTTTCCTGAAGAAAGGCGCGAGCTTCAAACAGCTGCCGATCAAAGTGGATTTCGAAAATGAGAGCCGGGCAGCGATTGAAGGACTAAGAGACGGAGATGACGTAGCGTTGATCGATCCCACGACGGCAAGAAAGGCAGCGTCCCCTGGGGCGTCGCCAGCGCTTGGTGGAGGAACTCCTTAATGCCCATCCTCACCGCTCCCACGCCAGGCCGCGTGCTCGCCGGCTACAAGCAATGGCTGCCCGATCTGCGAATGGGCATGGAAAACCTTTTCGCCCATCGTCTGCGTTCACTCTTAACCATGCTGGGCATGATCTTCGGTGTGGCTGCGGTCGTCTCTATGCTTTCTATCGGGGCGGGCGCAAGGCAAAAAGTCATGGCGCTCATTGAACAAATGGGCGTGCACAACCTCATCGTCGAAGCTAAGGAGACTACGGAATGGCAGGCCCACATGAAGATTCGCAAGATTTCCCCGGGCCTCACCTTGCAGGATTACAGGATCATCCGGGATGACGTCAACGATATTGCCGCATCTACTCCCCGCAAGCGGTTCACGCCTTCTAAGACGATTCCCAAGGCGCAGCAGGATCCGCCGGCGGTTTACGGCGTCGATTCGCATTACATCGATATTATGGGCCTGCATCTGCTGCAGGGCCGTTTCTTCGCGCCCGATGAGGAAAGCCGTGCGAGCGCGATCTGCGTGCTGGGGGCGGGCGCGAAATCGAACTTGTTTGGAACTGCCGACCCTCTCGGCCGCTGGGTAAAGCTGAATCAGCAGTGGTTTCAGGTGATCGGAGTCGCAAGCCCGCAACTCAGTTCGCAGACGGAAGTCGTGGGCGTGCCTGCGCAGGATCTCAATAATCTCATTTATGTCCCGCTTAACGCCGCCATTTTCCGTCTGGAAGACAGCTACAGCGGCGCGCGCGATGAGATCGACGGGATTTATCTTCACTTGCGCGATGAAGCCAACGCACCGCAGGTTGCGCAGGTGGTGCGTGCCATCCTCGATTCGACTCATCACGCGGCCGGCGATTTCAGCGTGATCGTGCCCGCCGAACTGCTGGCCGAACAACGGCGCACCGAGCGCCTGTTCAACGCCGTCATGGTGGCCATCGCCTCTATCTCTCTGCTGGTGGGCGGAATCGGCATCATGAACATCATGCTGGCCAGCATTCTCGAGCGCACGCGCGAGATTGGGGTGCGGCGCGCAGTCGGAGCTCGGCAGTTTGATATCGTCCGCCAGTTCGTGACTGAGGCCACCATCATCTCGTTAGTTGGCGGAAGCTTCGGCATAATCTTCGGCGTCGCTATGTCGCGTCTGATCGCCTGGCTCGCCGGATGGTCGACCATCGTTACCGTCACTTCCATTGTTCTGGCGTTCCTTGTCTCCATAACAGTAGGTCTGGTTTTCGGAATTTATCCTGCGGTCAAGGCTGCGCGGCTGGATCCGGTTGAAGCCATTCGCTACGAGTAAGATCAGCACTACCATTTTCTGGAGGAAGTTCGATGAAAAGTCGCCTTGGGGTCCTTTGCTTTCTATTGCTGCCGCTTCTCGCTTGGGGACAAGCCCGCGAAAGCTATCGCGGACTGCTGACGCCGCAGGTGCGTTCGCCCAAACTTCCCGGCCCACAACATCTGCGCCAGTATGTTCGCGATGGCAAACTCCAGCTAAGCCTCAACGACGCGATCCTTCTCACGCTGCAAAACAACAGCGCCATCCGGGTTCAGGAGGCGCAGGTCGAAACCGCGAAGTTCGCTCTTCTGAGAACCTATCAGCCTTTCGATCCACAACTCCAGTCCGTGTTACGGGCGACCCGCACCTCCTATCCGGGCTTTAGCCAGATTCAAGGGCCCGGAACCTTCAACGACCTGAATCAATCAGTGCAACTCAATTTCACCCAAACGCTCCAGACGGGTACGAATGTGTTGGTCGGCTTCAACAGCACCAAGGATTCAAGCAACAGCGGCTTCAACTTCCTGAATCCCTATGACCAGTCGTTCTTGAACCTGCAGATCACTCAGCCGCTGCTGCGTAACCGCTGGCGCTTCGAGAATCGCGCCCCGCTGATCGTTGCCCGCAAGAGCCTGCAGCAATCGCGCGCCACCTTCGAAGCCCAGGTGAGCGGAGCTCTGCTGCAGGCGGTCATGCGCTATTGGGATGTGGTTCGCACGCGCGGGAATCTGGACGTTTTCCAACAATCCTTGGACGCGGCCCAGGCGAGCTATGCGCACGACAAGCGCGCTCTTGAATTAGGGGCTCTCCCGCCGCTCGATATCTACCGTTCGGAATCGGAAGTCGCATCACGTCGTGTGCAGGTGATCCACGCGGAGTATGCATTGAAGCAAGCGGAAGATGTTTTCCGGTTCACCATCGGCGCCGATCAGGATACCTACGTTCAAGCGCTCGATCTCGATCTGACGGAGAAGCCAGATCCGCAAGGCGAGCTGCGGACGATTGACGCTGGCGCGGCGCTCGAACAAGCGCTGGCCAAGCGTGCGGAACTTCAGGCGGCACAAGGCGCGCTCGAAGGCGACGACACCAGCATCCGCCTGGCGCACAACCATCTGCTGCCCGATCTGCAGCTCGCGGCGTTTTACCAAGGCAGTGGAGTTGGCGGCAGCGCGAATTTCGCAGGGGTATCGACTCGCGGAGGGGTCGGAACCTCTCTCAACCAGCTTTTCACTCTCGGCTTTCCTGGCTACGGCGCCAGCCTCACGTTGAACCTTCCCATCAAGAGTCGCGCCGCCCAGGCCGACTTGGGAACGGCGCTGGTAACACGCCATCGCGACTTGTACACGAGCCAGCAGGTGCGCGAGCAGATCACTCTCGACGTGAGCAATGCCGTGCACCAGCTTGAGGAGGCAAAGCTGACACTCGCCGCCGGGAAAACGGCGCTCGATCTGGCGGAGAAGACGCTTGCAGCCGACCAGCGCAAATACGTACTCGGCTCGGAGACCGTCTTTTTCCTGCTCGACGCGCAAACCCGGGTGGCGACGGCAAGAGCCAGTCTGCTGCAGGGACAAATCGATTATCAAAACGCGGCCGCTGCCCTGGACTACGCGACCGGAAGCCTGCT
>WNFY01002900.1_pt1 | contig 23051 bp, 16 predicted proteins | sample 5400091 | NCBI WGS metagenome assembly WNFY01 (sample SAMN13153364, study PRJNA577476) | soil metagenome | isolation source: 60 cm soil or saprolite under grassland replicate 1 | place: USA:California | collected 2016-06-15 | reverse complement strand
AGCGTAAGGTCGTCTGGTTCTGGGACGACAACCTGACCATCAACCGGCCCTACATCAAGGAGCTGCTGGCGCGGATGGTTCCGCTGCGACGCTGGTGGCTCACCCAGGCCAGCCTCGACGTCGCCAAGGACGACGAGCTGCTGGCCCTGATGGAGGCGTCCGGCTGTATCGGCATCTTCTTCGGCCTGGAGACGTTCACCACCGAGTCGCTGGCCCACGCCAACAAGAGGCAAAACCGGGTGGCGTGGTACGGCGAGGCGATCGCTAGGCTGCACCGCCAGGGCATCGCCGTGATGGCGGGCTTCATTGCCGGCTTCGACGGCGACACGCCCGAGACCGTCGAACGGATGGCGGACACCCTCTACGCCATCGGCGTCGACGTCCCCTTCCTCAGCGTCTTGACGCCTTTCATGGGCACACCCCTGTACGAGCAGATGGTCGGCGACGGGCGGATGCTGCCGGAGCGCGGCTGGGAGTTCTACAACGGCTACAACGTCACGTTCCAGCCGCGGGCTATGACGCCCGATGAGTTGCTGACGGCACATCGGCGGCTGTGGCGACGAGCGTTCTCGCTGCCACACGCACTGGGCCGGGCCTGGCGCGGCGTGCGCCGGCTGCGGGCGGGGGCGCTGCTCATGAGCCTGTGCATGAACGGCTTCTACGCGCTGAAGGCGCTGCGCGGCAACCTGCCGGCCGACATGCGGGGGCGAGAGGAATACCGCGACATCGAGAAGCCGCGGCACGGTGCCGCGTTGCCGTTCGGCCGCGGAGTGGATACCGACGAACTCGAGGGTGCGAGTCATTGTGCCAAGTGATGTGAGCGTGGCGCCATGAACGCCTACCTCGTCCCTTCAGGTCTGATCATTGTCGGGATCGCGCTGCGCTCTATTGGCGCGGTCTTGCCGGAGTATCGTGATCCAGACTGGTCCGAGCCCGTGCTGCAGGCGTCTGAAAGCATCGGGGCAGACTTTGACAGTCTGACGACAATGTGGTACGCCAGAAAAGCCGAGGCTGAAACGCCTCGTCGGCGGTTGATGGACTTGGGAGCGGGAGTCGCTGCGCTCGGAGCGTCAGTGGCGCTGCTCTTTGCCGCGCGGCGTGTTCGGTCGTGGCGAGACGTCTTCGGGCTCGATAGTCCCTCTACCCGCACTGGCTTCGTCGCGTTCGCGGCGTTGGTATGGTTGTCGTTCATTCCAGCAGAGTGGCTGTGGCTCGACTACACAGCGAAACGAGGCGATTACCCCTGGTGGGCGGACAGCATCGCCATTCCAATGAGCCAGACGCAGGTTTTTGGATTGTGGGGCGCTCCGATCATTGTCATTGGGGCAGCGCTCGCGGTTTGGGGCGTGACGCTTCCCGTGAAGCTCTCGGCGCGTCCGATTTTAGGGCGATCGTACCTTTGGGCGCCTCTTCTCACCATCATGTCGGTCCTGTCGCTTGGGGTGCTGGCTTCTGGTGTGTTCGCCAACCCCTTCATCGTGCCGCCAGCGCTTTTCACCCTCTACCTGCTCCTGAGTGGGAGAGCCACCGCAGCTCGCCGCGGCGCCGCCTAACACGCGCCTGAAGCTGCCGGCGCCACGTCTTCTGAGGTAATCTTCTCTTTGTGAACGTTGACGTTCGGCGCCGCAGCTTAAGCGCGATCCGTTAGGCGGCAGCACGGTGCGTTTCTGAGGAGGTCTCATGAACCTCACCCAGCTTGGTCTCATCCTCGGGGTCCTCGGACTGGGAACGTGGGGTGCCGTCCGCCTACTTGGCCCATTCGCGAGCGCGCTCGCCGACCGGCTTCGACATCGCCCGTCAGCTGGCATTGATGAAGGGGCAACAGCAGAGTTGCGTACCGAGCTCGAGGCCATCCACGAACGCCTGGATTTCCTTGAGCGTGCCATCCTGACGGCTCGTGGTGGATCACCGGCGGCTCTACCGCCACGGGCTGAAGAGGGCCCTTCCTCACGTGTAGCAACACCCGTATAGGTAGGCTGCTGCCTAACAAGCGCTTTTGAAGCTGGCGGGCGCTCTCGTTCTAAAGGAGGCCGTTGTGTCGTGCCCTGGGGGGGCACCGAACGTTCGTCCACTACTCTTGCGCCGGCGAGCGGGTCGCCCGCAGCTTAACCGCGATGCGTTAGCTGGCGCCCGCAAACAAGCAGAGAGGTGACCATGCGGTCCATCCTCGCAAGCATCTTCCTCTCACTCATCGCTATGAACCTGCCAGCACCTGCCTGCGCGCAGGCCATCGTCCCCGGCACCTGGTCGGGCTCTATCACTGATCCCTCGGGCAACGCCAAGTCCGTCACCTACAGTGTGGTTCGCGCGCATAACTCTCTATCCATCACGCTTTCCCAGACCTCGGGTGGCCCTCCCGTGTCCTTTGCCGACATTCGCCAGGTTGGCGACAGCCTCCTATTCAATTTGGCCGCGGGGCGCCAGGGCGCGCGGCTCGATTGCAAACTGACGCGACAGCCAGACGGCGGTTACGAGGGGAGCTGCACTGATTCCGGCGGCCAGCATGGACGAATGCGCATGGTCCCGCCCGCAGGAAAGTAGTCACATGTCGGCGCCAGCTAATCAGCGCATGAAGCTGTCGTGGCGCGGCGGCCGCTCGAAAGGGAAGGGATCTGTCTTGATTGCGGCCGCACCACGCAGCTTAAGCGCGATCCGCTAGCTGGCGGCCCATGTTGCGAGCCTCGCTTGGCGCCATCGCAACCGCAATCTGCCTAGTGCAGCAGGCGATACCGCTGCCTGCCGGCTGGAAGGTCGTTCACCCGGCCCGCTACATGTCGCTCGAATGGGAGTGCTTGAACCAGCGGCTTATCCCGTACCGTGTGAGCATGGATTCTTCAGGAAGCCGCCTGACTATCGCGGCGGCAAAAGAGGACGATTTTCTTGCCGACTCACTGCCCTTATCTGATGGCAAGTTGGTGAGTCACGATCTGGGAGAGTTCGGCGGGGATGTCACCTGGCAGCCGACGGTCGGCAGCGCGACGCGTATTCTCACCGGCAACCCAGTTCACCTGGAGCCCCGGAACGATACGGTGCTAGTGTTCGATGGGTTAGCACACTTGTCATTCAACTACGGCTATCTCCTCGCACTCACGCGGCGCCAGGGTCCTTGGCACGTCGATACGCTCGGTTCGCTAGGGTACGCTCCCGCCGCCGTGATGAGATCCTCACCCTCGACCTACCTGGTCGCGGCCGCCGACGCCCTCCTCCTTGTTACGGCGTCGGGCCACGTAAACGTCCTCCGTGCTAACCAAAGTTGGGGAGGGCTCTATCCGACGTCTGTCGTCCGCGATCGTGTTGGGACTGTCTACGTCGGGGCCCGCGGTGCCGTCTTTCGCGTGAGCAACATCGGGCGGTCTACAACCGAAGATTGGCTTGCCCCCGATTCATCCGCGTGCCTGAAATAGGCCGCCAGCTCACACGCGCTTGAACCTGGCGGCCGGTGATTCGCTCGGTGCCATCACCAGTACGCCGTGCGGCCGTCATTCACGGCCCGGTGCAGGTCGAGGGATCCGTTGGTCACGAAGGTGTACGGCCACCTCGGCACGGTGCGCCACCGGAGCGCCGCCGTGCAGTACCGCGTCGAGCAGCACGCCGCTAAGTTGCGCGACAAGCTAGCCGTCCTCCGGGCGGCCGAACGCGACTCTGAAACCGACTCTGTTCCGGCGAGGCCGCGCTAACCGATTGTCACCTCAATCCTTCCCACTGTGGGCGCAGGCGTATTAGGGTTCGATCCCGCGCTGCTCCGCTCCATCGCGGAGCGGGTCGGCACACCCGCGTACGTCTACAGCGCCAACCTGATCCGGGCCCAGTATCACGCGCTGCACGACGCGCTCAAGGACGTGCCCCACCGCATCTGCTACTCGGTGAAGGCGAACGGCAATCTCGGCGTCCTCAAGGTGCTGCGCACGCTCGGCGCCGGCGCCGACATCGTGTCCGTGGGCGAGCTGCGGCGCGCGCTCGCCGCCGGGTTCGAGGCCGGCGCGATCGTGTTCTCGGGCGTCGGCAAGACGGCGCCCGAGCTGGACGAGGCAATCGGGGCGGGCGTCGGCTACCTGAACATCGAGTCCTCGGCGGAGCTGGACGCCGCCATCGCCGTCGCGCGGCGCGGCAAGCGGCGCGCCTCCCTGGGCATCCGGGTGAACCCCGACGTCGCGACCGAGACGCATCCGTACACCAAGACCGGCGAGAAGACCGCCAAATTCGGCGTCCCGTACGACGAGGTCGTGAGCGTGGCGCAGCGCATCGCGGCCGAGCCGCTGTTCACGCTGCGCGGCCTGGCGATGCACCTGGGCTCCCAAATCACCGATGTGGAGCCGTACCATCGCGGCACCGTCAAGCTGCTCGAGCTGGTGACGGCGATTCGCGCGTCGGGCATCGGCACGATCGACGCGCTCGACGTGGGAGGCGGGTTGGGCGTCCGCTACCACAACGAGAAGGCGCCCACCCCCATGGCGTTCGCGGACGCCGTCGCGCCCCCGATCAGGCAGGCGGGGCTCGCCCTGATATGCGAGCCCGGCCGCTACCTCGTGGCGAACGCCGGCGTGCTGCTCACGCGTGTGCTGTACCGCAAGCACGCGGGCGGCAAGGAGTTCGTCGTGGTAGACGCCGGCATGACGGACTTCGTGCGACCGAGCCATTACAACGCCCATCACGACCTGATCCCGCTCGAGGACGGCACCCGGCCCGAGGAGGTGGTCAACGTCGTGGGCCCGATCTGTGAGTCGGGGGATTTCCTGGCGCTCGATCGCAAGCTGCCCGCCGTCGTGCCGGGAGAGCTGCTCGCGGTGCTCGGCACCGGAGCCTACGGCTTCGTGATGAGCTCGACCTATAACCAGCGACCCAGGCCGCCCGAGGTGCTGGTGGAGGGCGACCGCTACTACGTGGCGCGCCAGCGCGAGACCCTGGACGACCTGCTGCGGGGCGAAGTGCTCGAGCCGACCACCTGGTATCACGGTGGGCCCGCTGGCGGGAAGGGCACGGGATGAACCGCGTTCTCATTCTCGACTACGGATCGCAGTTCACCCAGCTGATCGCGCGCCGGGTGCGCGAGGCGCACGTGTACTGCGAGATCCACCCCGCCGCCCGCGGCACCGACCTCGGCTTCATCCGGCAGTTCGATCCCCGGGGGATCATTTTCTCGGGCGGGCCTAATTCAGTCTTCGATCCCGGCGCTCCCAGCGCCGACCCCAAGGTCCTCGAGCTCGGCGTGCCAGTGCTGGGGATCTGCTACGGGATGCAGCTGGTGGCGCACCTGGCGGGCGGCGAGGTGAAGCCGTCGCGCCAGCGGGAGTACGGTCGCGCTGACGTGACGGTGCGCGAGGCGGTGGGTCTGTTCGCGGGCTTCGAGCCGGAGGCGTGCATCACCGTGTGGGCGAGCCACGGCGACCGGATCGAGCAGCCGCCGCCCGCGTTCCGGGTCACGGCCTCGAGCGCCAATGCCCCGGTGGCAGGGTTCCAGCACGAGACAAAGCCGGTCTTCGGCATCCTGTTTCATCCCGAGGTCGCGCACACGCCGCGGGGGCACGAAATCATTCACAACTTCCTGTTCCACGTGTGTGGGTGTACGCCCGATTGGACGCCGGGACACTTCATCGACCAGGAAGTGCAGCGCATCGCGGCGCTGGTCGGGCCCGAGCGCCGGGCGATCTGCGGGCTGTCCGGCGGGGTGGACTCCGCGGTGGCGGCGAGTCTGGTCCACCGCGCCATCGGCGACCGGCTCGCCTGCATCTTCGTGGATCACGGGCTGTTGCGGCAGGGCGAGCGCGACCAGGTGGAGCACACGTTCCGGGCGCACCTGGGCATGGATCTGCGCGTGGTGGACGCGGGCGCACGTTTCCTCGAGGCCCTGGAGGGCGTGGACGATCCTGAAGAGAAGCGGCGCCGGATCGGCCACACGTTCATCGATGCGTTCCAGGACGCGGCCCAGCACGTCCCCGGCGACGTCGGATTCCTGGTGCAGGGCACCTTGTATCCCGATGTGATCGAGTCGGCGTCGCCCTCGGGCAGTCCGTCGGTCACGATCAAGACGCATCACAACGTCGGGGGCCTGCGGCCCAATCTGCCGTGGAAGCTGATCGAGCCGTTACGCGAGCTGTTCAAGGACGAGGTGCGCCAGGTGGGCCGCGAGCTGGGTCTGCCCGAAGAGATTGTGGGGCGGCATCCGTTTCCCGGCCCGGGACTCGCCATCCGCGTGCTCGGCCCCGTGACGCCGGAGCGGCTCGAGCTGCTGCGCCGGGTGGACGCGATCTACATCGAGGAAATCCGCGCGGCGGGCCTGTACGACCAGATCTGGCAGGCCTTCGCGGTGCTGTTGCCCATCAAGTCGGTGGGCGTGATGGGCGACTTCCGGACGTACGATCATGTCGTGGCGCTGCGGGCGGTGACGAGCCGGGACGGGATGACGGCGGACTGGTACGCGTTCCCGACGGAGGTGCTCGGGAAAATCAGCAATCGGATCATTAACGAGGTACGGGGCGTGAATCGGGTGGTCTACGACGTAAGCTCGAAGCCGCCGGTCATCCGGCAACGCGTCATCCGGGAACGCCTCACCCGACAACGCCTCACCCTAGATATTCTTGTCCTCCAGCAGCTTGAGGAACTCCTGCGGGGTGCCGATCTTGGCGAGCTTGTCGGGTACGTCTGATTCTTTCGCGAACTGGGCGATCTTACCGAGCACCGGGAGGTACTGGTTGGACACTTCGAGCGGCGGGGCCACGATCAGAAAGAAGTAGTTCACCGGCTTGCCGTCGATCGCGTTGAAATCGACCCCCTCGAGCTTGCGGCCGAACGCGACCCGCAGCCGGTTCACGGCGAGCGCGCGGCAGTGGGGAATCGCGATGTTGTGACCGATCCCCGTCGAGCCGAGCGTCTCGCGCCGCTTCAGCATCTTCACGAGGGTCTGCTCGGCCTTGTCGTCCAGACTGAGCAGGCCGACCAGCTCCTTCAAGACGTCGTCCTTGGTGCTGCTCTGCAGCAGCAGGTTGATCGCGTCTTGGGAAAAGAACTCGCGCAAGCGCACGTGCGGTCTCCAGTGCGTGAACGGCGGCCAAACGTAATGAGTGGTTGCTCCTCGCGCAACGCGTCATTACGTTGTGAGCCATGGACTTCCCGTATCGCACGGGACACGCGTTCCCGCTGTTCCTCGCGCCCATGTCGGGCGTGTCGGAATCGCCGTTCCGGCTGCTGTGCCGCCGCTTCGGCGCCGACGTCGTGGTCTCCGAGTTCATCTCGGCGGTCGGGGTGGCGCGCGGCCTGGAGCACCTGTTCGACGATATGCGGTTCGAGGAGGCGGAGCGGCCGATCGGCATCCAGCTGTATGGCGCCGACGCCACGATCATGGCCCGTGCCGCCGAGATGGTGACCGCGGCCGTCAAGCCCGACTTCATCGACATCAACTTCGGCTGCCCGGTCAAGAAGGTCGTCAAGAACAACGGCGGATCGGGGTGCTTGAAGGATCTGGGGCTGGTGCAGCAGATCATCCGGGCGGTGCGAACTGCAACGCACCTGCCGGTGACCGTGAAGATCCGCAGCGGCTGGGACGAAACTCAGCGTGACCCGGTCACCATCGCCCTGCGCTGCCGCGAGGCGGGTGCCCAGGCCCTCACCCTGCACGCGCGCACGCGGACGCAGATGTTCTCAGGGCAAGCGAACTGGGACGAGATCGCCCGCGTGGTGGAAGCGCTCGACATTCCGGTGATCGGCAACGGCGACATCACGACCGCGGCCGACGTGATCGCCGTGCGGCGCCACACGAACTGCGCCGGCGTCATGATCGCCCGGGGCGCATTCGGCAACCCGTGGCTGTTCGCTCAGGCGCGGGACCTCGTGGCGGGGCGGGCGCCGCGCCCCGCTCCCACGGCCGCGGAGCGGTTCGCGGTGGCGCTCGAGCACGCGCGCCTGGCGCTGACGCTCCAGGGGGACACGCGCAAGACCGCGCTCGAGTTCCGCAAGCACTTCGGCTGGTACACGAAGGGCGTGGCCGGCGCCGGGAGCCTGCGCGAGCGGCTGTTCCAGATCGAGTCGATGCGCGAAGCGGAGGCGATTTTCGCGGCCTATCTGGCCGGGAGCGCGGTGGGGCAGGCGGCGTGAAGCTCGACGACCTGTCCCGCTTCATCGAGCGTCTCCCCTTCGCCAGCATCGATCACCTCCGACCCCTGACGCAGGGGCACGAGGAAGTCATCTTGTGCCAGGGCAAGACCGCCGAGCAGGTCGTGGCGATCGCCGAGCGGCTCGTCGCCGCTTCCGGCAGCTTCCTCGCGACGCGGGCCGAGCCGCCGCATCGCGCCGCCCTCGCGGTCCGGTTTCCCAAGGCCGAAGTGGGGGAGCTGGGGCGCACGGTGTACCTGCCACCCGAGCCTGAGCCCGAGCCGACGGGGCGGGGTACGATTCTGATCGTCACCGCTGGAACGAGCGACCTGCCGGTCGCCGAGGAAGCGGCCGTTACCGCCCGGGCGCTGCGTAATCGCGTCGCCCGGCTCACGGACGTCGGCGTGGCCGGCATCCACCGCATCCTGACCCAGACCGAGCTGCTGCGCAGCGCCGCCGTGATCATCGTGGTTGCTGGGATGGAAGGCGCGCTCCCGAGCGTGGTGGGGGGACTGGTGCCGGTTCCCGTGATCGCCGTCCCCACGAGCGTGGGGTACGGGGCCTCGTTCGGTGGCATCGCCGCGCTGCTCGGGATGCTCAATTCGTGCGCCTCAGGCGTCACCGTGGTCAATATCGACAACGGGTTCGGCGCCGCCGCCGCCGCCAGCCGCATCAATCACGCATGAAGCTGCCCCCCGCGGGGGTTTGGGTCGGGCGCGGACTGGCGGCGCTCGGCCTGATCGCCGTCGTGCGCGCCGTCCAGGCGGCCGACGTGTGGGCGCTGGTGGCCGCGCTGGGCGGGTTCGTGGCCGCCACCGGGCTGGCGCTCGGGCCGATCGTGCGCTCCTGGCTCGCCGACCAGCCCGTCACCGTGCCCTCGGACTTCGAGCACGCGCTCGACTTGCTGCGCCGGGCGCACGGCGCCAGCGCGGGCTGGGCCGTGGGACTGGCCGCCGGCGATCTCGAGGTCGGCGGAGCGTCCGACCTCGACCGCGCCGTGCGCGAGCGCGGCGCGGCGCTGGTGCAGCTCGCGTCGGCGGACGGCCGGGCGCACGTGGCGCGCGAGCCCGCCGGCACCTTTGTGGCCGTGGGTGACTTCCCCTTCGGCGCGGGCCTGTTGCTGCCGCGGGGCGACGGCGGACCCCAGGTGGCGGCGGCGGTCGCCGACGAGCTGCGCCGCCTGGTCGCGAGCATGCGGCTCGCGCAGCTGCACGAGCCGGGGGAGCAGCCCGGGCAGGTCGTGTCGCGGCAGCTCGCGGCCCTGGCGGGGGGAGCGCTGACACTCGAGGGCATCGCGAAGGCGGGAGTCGAGCTGGCGCACCAGGTGGCGCAACGCGCGGCGGCGATCGTGCTGCCCGCGGCCGGCGCCGGGCCCGGGGGCCGCGTGGTCGCGCTGTCGGCGGGCGCGGACGGGCGGCTCGATAAGCTGGCGGTGCCGTCCGAGGCGCCGGTGATGCGGGCGATTCATTCGGGTGTCCCCGTCGCCGCCCAGGGTCCCGATGACATCTTCGGCGCCGCCATTCCCGACCGCCGCCGCGCGGAGCGCGCCGGCACCGCCTATCCGCTGCGGGACGGACACTTCGTGATCGGCGCGCTCGTCGTCACCGGGCCGCCGATCGCGCCCGCCACGCCGGCGGCCGACGTGCTACAGCGACTCGTTGCGGACCTCGGCTCCCGGCTGGCGGCAGCCCGCGCGGTCCACGAGGCCGAGCAGAGGGCGGTGCGCGATCCCCTCACAGGGCTCGCCAACCGCCGCGAGTTCGACCACCGGTCCGCCGTGGCCGCGGGCAAGCCGCCGGCGTTCGTCACGCTCGTGTTCGTCGACATCGATCACTTCAAGCGCTTGAACGACTCGCTGGGACATCAGGCGGGCGATTCGGCGCTACGCCACGTGGCCGACATCCTGCGTCGCGCGGTGCGCGACAACGACCTGGTGGCGCGGATCGGCGGAGAGGAGTTCGCGATCTGGATGCCGCACACGCCGATCGAAGTCGGCCTGGAGGTGGCCGAGCGCATCCGTGCCACCGTGGAGGCCTCGGCGTGGCGCTGGAGCGGCCAGGCGTATCCGCTGACGTTGTCGTGCGGCGTGGCGAGCTATCCCGATACGGTGCGCGACCTCGCCAACCTGCGAGGCGCGGCCGACGCGGCGCTGTACGCCGCGAAGCAGGCGGGCAGGAATCGCGTGGAACGGGCTCACGGAGCTGTGACGCGATAGACCGGATGGATCTCCCACAGGGCGCGCACCGATGCGTTGCAGCGCCCGTGCGCGCCGTCGATTGTGTCGCTCCGTCGCCCGCCACGCCGGTGCTGTCCATCGAAGAACGCTGCTCCGCTCACGCGCGCTCGAAACGGCCGCGCGATGACGCCGCCGCGGCGAACCTTCGCGTCGCCGATCAGCGAGTCGAGCGCCGCCCGGGCCCGCGCGTAACGGAGGCTGTTTTTCGGGGCCGGGATCTCGACCACGATGCAGGAGTCGGAGGGACTGTCGGACCGCTCCGTGAGCTCGACGTGCCAGTCGCCGTCGTCTTTGAGCTTGTCGACCCGACGTACCCACGCGCTGATGTCGTACACCTCGCGCTCGCGCTCCGAGCGAGCCGCGCACCGGTCTCGCGGCCCGAGGTCGGGCGGCGTCCAGGTCGCGAGCATCGCCGCGACCGAGGCCGGCCGTGGCGCGAGGTCCGCCAGTGCCGTGTCGATCTTCTGCGTCCAACGGTAGTGGGGCTCGCGGCACCGTTGCGCTTCCGCGGGGCCGCCATGCAGACCCACCAGCGCGAGCCCGATCACGCTCGCCGCGACGTCAGGTCGCAGCACCGGTCAGCGCGAGGAGGCGCTCCTGCGAGCCGCGGGGATCCGCGCCCGGCGTCGCCGTGCGGCGGCGATAGCCGCCGTCCGGCTCCAGCTCCCAGGCGGTCGGATCGGCCAGCTCGTCCTCGAGGATGCGGTCGAGCCGGGCGCGGCACGCCGCATCGAGCACGGGCGTGACCACCTCCACCCGCTGCCGGAGATTGCGCGGCCGCCAATCGGCGGAGCCGATGTAGTACTCGGGATCGGTCCCATTGGCGAAATGGTAGACGCGAGCGTGCTCGAGAAACCGCCCCAGAACGCTGACGACGCGGATGCGGTCCGACAGGCCCGCCACGCCGGGCCGCAGCGTACACACACTCCGCACCAACAGCGCGATCTCGACGCCGGCCTGCGACGCGCGGTACAACGCCTCGATGATCTCAGGATCGGCCAACCCGTTGAGCTTGGCACGAATGCGCGCTGCCCGCCCCGCCCGGGCATGCTCCCCTTCCCGGTCGATCAGCGCGATCAGACGCTTCAGCAGGTAGGTCGGTGACACGAGGATACGCCGAAACGGCGTCTGGGGAGGCTGCGAGGATCCCGACAGCTCGTTGAACAGGTCGTTCACGTCCGCGCCGAGGGCCGGGTCCGCCGACAACAGGCCCAGGTCGGTATACATGGCCGCCGTCGCGGCGTTGTAGTTGCCGGTGCCGATATGGACATAGCGCCGAATGCCGCCCGCTTCGCGGCGCACGACGAGGGCCGTCTTGGCGTGGGTCTTGAGCTCGACCAGACCGTAGACCACCCGGATGCCCGCTTCTTCGAGCTTGCGGGCCCACTCGATGTTCCGCTCTTCGTCGAACCGCGCTTTGAGCTCGACGAACACGAACACTTCTTTGCCGTGCGCGGCCGCGCGCACCAGCGCGTCGACGATGTCGGAGCGCCCCCCCGCGCGATACAGCGTTTGCTTGATCGCCAGCACCTGCGGGTCGTCGGCCGCCTCGGCCACCAGGCGCTGCACCGTCGTCTCGAACGCATCGTACGGGTGATGTACGAGGACGTCCCGGTCGGCCAGCACCGCGAAGATCGACCGGCCGGCCTCGATGGGCGCGCCGCCCTGGTGCGGCGCATAGTCGAGCCCCGGGAGCGGCAGGCGAGCCAACTCGCGCACGCTTCCGAGGTCCACGAAGTCGCGCGCCTCGTACACGTCGTCCGAGCCGAGCGGGCTCGTCGACGCCGCGTCCTCGTACTGGAGCTCGCGCAGCAGCAGCTCCCGTACGGAGCGGGGCATATCCGCCGCCACCTCCACTCGCACCGCCGCGCCGAAGGGCCGGCGCTTCGTTTCCTCTTCGATCACCTGCAGCAAGCTCGCGGCGTGGTGCTCGTCGAGCTCGAGGTCCCCGCCGCGGGTGACGCGGAAAGCGTATGCCTCCTCGACCACTCGCCCGGGATACACCATACCGAGATTGGCACGGATGACGTCCTCGACCGGGACGAGCCCGCCGCCGTCCGCCAGGTTCACGAAGCGGGGCAGGGTGTCCGGCACCTTCAGGTAGGCGAAGTGCACCGGTCCGGCGCGCGAGTCCCGCACGAGGGCGGCGAGCGAGAGCCGCAGATTGGGCATGACCGGGAAGGGATGCCCGGGCGCGCGCGTCAAGGCTTGTGGCGTGACGAGCGGAAAGATCTGGTCCGTGAAGTACAGCCGCAGCGCTTCATGCTGCATCGCGGACAGCTCGTCCCACCGGAGAATCCGAACGCCGTGCTCCGCGAGCGCCGGCCGGCAGACCTCGCTGAAACAGCGGGCCTGCCGCTCGAGCAGCGCACGCACACGGATCGCGATGGCGTTGAGCTGCTCCTCTGCCGCCGGTCCGTCCGCGCCTCCCAGCGTCGGTCCCCGGCTGCTCGCGCGCTTCAGCGCGGCCACCCGCACCATGAAGAACTCGTCGAGGTTCGCGCTCAGGATCGACAAGAACCGGATGCGGGCGAGCAGGGGTACGCCGGGATCATCCGCCAGATCCTGCACGCGCGCGTTGAACTCGATGAGGCTGAGATCGCCGTTCAGAAAATGATCCGGACCGGCCCGGTCGAGATCGGAGAGCGGAGAGCGCAACGCGAAGTCGGACAGGCGCACTCGTCGCTGGCTGCCGCCGGGCAGCGTCGCCGTAGTGAGCGTGGGGCGGGGCGCCCGCTCCGAGAACGCGTCCGACCGTGCGGCCACGGTGAGGGCGGCGAGGGTGCGCGGATCGCGCAGGGACGGCGAGCCCGCGCTGGCGAGCAGCTCGCCCAACGGCAGCCATTGCAGGCGGCCGTTGCGGTCGGCATCCCGCGCGCCGGAGACGCGCCGGGCCAGCCAGACCTCGAGGACCGGCCGTGTCGCCCCCGCGGGCGCCGTACCGAGCAGGCGGATCTGGCCGTCCGCACTGCCGAAATGCGCGCGCAAAACCTCGCGACACGTATCCTCGCCGCTACCGCCCCGGACGGGGAGCGTGAGCGCGCCCGCTTCCGAGAGCATTGCCACGCATCCCTCGGCCAGGACCACCACGGCCACCTCGCGGCTGCCACGGGCCACCTGCGCCAGGTCTTCGCCTTCGAGATCGCGGAGCAGCTTCTCGGCTCGGTCCACCTTTCCCACGAGCAGTCGACGCAGGCCGTAACGCTCCTGGAACGCCCGGGCGACACGCTCCAACCCAGGTCGTCCCGCCGCGAGCTCCCGCAGCTTCACCTCTTGAAACGTCCGTGCCAGCCGCCGACTGCGAACCGTCACGGCGTCGTACACGACGTCGTAGCGCGCGCGCGCAAACCATCGGGGATGGGTGTGCCGCAGCCGCCGCTCCGTTTCGAACGCGATCCGGGGAACGAGCAGGGTCGGCTCGATGAGGGCACGCAGGCGGCGCGCCGGGTCGGACATCCCCCGGAGTGCTTCCTCCCCTTCCAGTTCCGTGACGTCTGCTTCGAACGTCTGGGGCAACACGAGCGGCTGGCCGCCCTCCCACCGGCCGACGGTGCGCAGCGTGAGGATGCGCCGATCGTCGACGCGCGTCCGGAACCGGCAGCTCACGCCGCGGCGCCGCAGCGTCCAGTCGGCAGAATCGAAGTAGACATCCCGCTGGAACATCTGCTCCACCGGTCCGGCGTGGAGACTCAACGGGAGCGCTTCCGTCACCATCTGGTTCAGGAGCGCCAGGTTCGGCACGTCGCCCGTCCATGCGGACGTCATCGCTAGAACGGGAATCCCGCCCGCACGTACAGTCGCGTGCCCTCGACGCTGTGCGCCGCCGCCAGGGACACGGTGTTGGCGGTACTCAGGAACGCGAACCACAGGCCGCCGCCGGCCGCCGCGTGCCAGCGGTCCGAGGTCTCCCCGGACAGGTACACGCGTCCGGCGTCGCCGAGGCCGAACACACCGAGCTCTCCGGGAAGCAAGAGAAAGAATCTCGCCACCGACAACCGCAGCTCTACGTTCCCATACACGGCGGCGTCGCCCGCAAAGCGATGCTCGACGAAACCGCGCACCGTCGTCGCCCCGCCCATATAGGCCGCTTCCTGCAGAGGATAGGTCCCCCACACCCGTTGCGCCGCGACTCGCACCGCGAGCGTCGGGTGCAACGGGATTCGCGCCGTGAGGTACGAGCGCGCTTCCGCATGCCCTTCGCCGAACGGCGTCGTGACGTCGAGCGCCTGCGGGTACCAACTCCCGCCGACCCCGAGCCACAGCCCCCGGCGCGCGGCACGCGGGTCGTCGCGCGTGTCGAGGTGGAAGTCCGCTGCGCCGCCGACCTGGCCCAGGTCCCTGACGCCATACGGCCGTGCGGCGTCGATGAACGTGCCCGGCTCGAGGTTGGTGTGGGCAAACTTGGCAACGGGGCCGACCGAGAGGTCGACCGTAGACGACAGCGGAAAACGCAAGGCGGGGGCGAAGAGGTACTGCTGCTGTTTCACCTTATAGAAGTCGCTCGAGCCGGCAGTGGCGGTTTCGTTGCCGAAGCCGTAGAAGCGCAACACGTCAATTCCGGACGCGCGCAGCTGCAGCGTCACGACTGCGGGAGGCACGATGCCGCGGAACTCTCCCGCGAGCTCCGCGCGGAAGGTGCGGGCGGCGGTCGCGTACCCCGCCCTCACTCTCATGCGGGAGTTGTACGGGAGCCGGCGGAACTCGTACCCCGTCCCCAGAGCCCCGGCCCCCACGAACAGGCCCACGTCGGATGTGTACCCCAGCCACGTCAGCGGCATCCAACGCGAGCCCCAGTCGCGCGGAAATCCGAGCGTCGAGGTGTCGCGCGGTGGCTCGTCGTAATGGCGTGGATCCACGGACGTTCGTGGCCCCGTAACGAAACGGTTCTTCCCACGGTCGTCGTAGAACCGCGTCGTTCCCGCGCGCGAGGAGTCGATCAGCTCGTCGTCGCCTCCGCCCCCGATCACCCGGACCAAGGGCCCCGATCCATCAGACCCCCGCACGATGGCGCGGTCGTCCCCACCGTGCAGGAAGAGTCGGACTTCTTGCGTCTCGCGTCGGTCGAATGTCCGGCGGTAGTACGGCTCCCCACCGGCGCGGGCCGAGAGTCGCACGGCCAGTCGCCCGCCCCCGAGCCGGTCGACCTCCGCCAGGTCGGCCTCGTCGGTGGCATGAATCTCCACCACCCCGGCGAGCAGGGAGTAGTACCGGTCCGTGATCCGCGGCAGCTGATCCCGCCGTCGCCGCAACGCCCGGCCGAGCGTCGCGCCGTTCTTCGCGTAGTACTCCGGTGGCAGCCGTCGGACGGCCGCGTCGATCACCGAATCGGAGAGACGCGACTGCAAGGCCTTCGCCACCGAGTCCCACACCGGCTTCGCGAGGTCCACCAGGAGGCGCCGGTCGGGCACTTGGCCAGCGAAGGTGAGACGCCAGATACTGGGATAGTGGTCGGCGAAGCCGACGACTTGCGGCTGGTAGAAGCCCGTCAGCCACACGAGCACGCCGTCGAGGCGCGCGAACGCCTGGTCGCGGTCGCGCGGGATGGGGCGCCACCAATGAACGTCGGCCGAATCGAAGCGCGCCCAGCGCCATTGATCCTGGTGCCGGTCCCAGTCCCCGATGAAAACGTCCATCAAGCGGGCGGCCAGAAACGCGCGCGAGTCCACCCGGTGGCGCGAGCTCCGCTCGAGGTGCTCGAACAGCTTCCTGGTATTGGCGAGATCGACGGCCCCAGGGACCGTGGGCTCGTTGTCGGGTCCTTCGGCCGGGCGCTCTTCGATCATGCCCAGCTCGCCGGCCTGCGCGCAGGCGATACCGGCGAGGCGGCGGTCGTCCGGCAGGACGAACAGCCGCGGCTCCGCATTGAGCACGCCGGCGGCGTCGAGCAGCGGGGCAACGACCAGCGGGGCGCCGGGGTGGGCGGAGCTGATCTGATCCTGGATGATCGCGCGGACGAACGTGGCGCGCAGCTCGGGAGGGAGTGCGAGCGTGGGGTCCTTGTCGACGGAGCGGAACGCGTACTCGCGCCCATCCGCCCCCGAGAAGTGCAGTGTTTGCGTCTGGCGCCGACCGCCGCACCGTTCGGGTGTGAGCCCCCCGGCGTAGCGGGCAAGGTCGAGTACCTCTACCGCGAGGGGCGTCCCCCACAGGTCGCGGTAATGGGCGCCCAACAGGAAGCGATGCAGCCACCCCACCTGGTAGCGCGCTCCGGCAACTACGGTCCGCCGGGCCGGCGAGTCGGCCGGGGCCGCCGTCTGCCCGTGAAGGCCGACGGGTGTGAGCGCCATCGCCAGTTGGAGCCCGATCCGCCACCCCGGCCCACTCAGTTGAGCCACAGCCCGAACTCCTCCGTCGCGTTTCCAGCGCGATCGACGACGATCACACCCAAGCGCGCGCGGCCGTCACGCAGGAACGCGACGCGCATGAACCCGCTGGCGCTGCGCGCGAACTGGGTGCCGTCGAGTAGGGTGACCCGGTCACGATGCCCGAAGATGCCCGCCCCGCTGACGAGCTCGTAGCGGGCGCTCGTTCCGCGGATCACCTGGAGCGCGTGGTCGTGCCCGGCCGCATAGATGAGCGGAGCGGAGCCCGCGAAGGCGCTGTCCAGCGCGGCACGCATCCGCTGGTAGGCCGCGCTCGGAGCATCCTGGCTCGAGATGCCGCTCTCACGGGCGATCGGATACACCGAGCCGATGAGGGGAAGGGGGAGCCACAGCCACGACTTCCACGCCCGCAGGGGAAACACGTGGTCCTGCCACCCGAAGTGCCCACCGTGGGGGCCGCCACTCAGCAGCGGGTGGTGGGCGATGACGACCACCCGGCGCCCGCCTGCCGTGCCCAGCGCCGCTCGCAGCGAATCGATCACTTCGTGCTCGGAGCGCGCGGGGCACGACGAGGCCAGGCCCTGCGGCTTGAGTCCATCTTGTAGCCACCACTCGGTGTCGAGTGCCACGAGGCGCACGGCCGCTCCGACGTCTACGACGACGGGCCCGGGGCAGCCGCCGCCCGGCAGCAACGCGGCGCGGGCGCCGCCCTGCGTCGCGACGAAGCGCTGCTGCCGCCGCACGGCATCCCATCCTCCTGGTCCCTGCCCGTCCCAGTCGTGGTTGCCAGGCACAAACACCCCGCGCGCACCGCTGGCTCGCACGACGCCGAGCTCGGCGCTGAGCCGACGCTCTGCTTCGGGACGACTCGCGGCGCCCGAGTCCGGGAGCCCGCGTGGGTAGATGTTGTCGCCGAGAAACACCACGACGGCGTGGGGCGCGGCGGTCGCCGCGGTCCGGAGCGCCGTGAGGACCGGCTCCGAATCGGGTGGCGCGGCCGGTGCGCCCGCATCGCCGATGAGAAAGAGCGTGACGTCCACCGACCCATCGGGCGCGGCGGGCAGCGCCACTGGAGCGGCGCTCACCTCCCGCGACACGGCGCAGCCTGGCCAACCGATCCACAGCGCCGCCAGCGCGGTGACGCGCAGCCGCGCGGTGCGTGCCACTAGTCCTGGCCCCCCTTCAGCCCCCGGAGCGAGCGGAACTCTGCGGCCACGATGTCCGGCGCACCATGGGCCTTGAGGGCGTCGACCAACGCCGCGGCAAGCCCGTCGTCTTTGAGCCGGATCAGGTACTCGAGCGTCGACGTCCCGCCGTGCGACGGGACGATTTCGGCGAGCTTCCAGCGCTTGACTTGCTCATCGAGCACGCCTTCGGCCACGCGCTGCGCCGGCTCGACACGGGCGGCTCGGATCAGCAGCGCGCCATTGAAGCGTTTCTTCCGCTTGTCGTCGGCCGCGGCCTGGAGGTGCGGCTCCAGCCTGACGGCGCGGTCCGCACCCAGCCGGTCCGCGTAGATGTTCCCGACGTTCAATCGCCAGAGCGCCAGGACGGTCGCGTTGAAGACGAGCGACATGACCGCGGCAACGATCGGGACATAGACTCCTGCCGCGAGCCCCACACCCAGGGCGAGGTAGATGTACACGACATCCTTGGTGTCCTTGAGCGTATTACGAAACCGGATGGCCGCCACGATCCCGCCGAGTGCGAAAGCCAGGGCCAGACTGTTCTGGACGAGGATCAACGTTCCCGCAACCGTCATCGGCAGGACGATGACGGTCTGGACCACCGATTGGTCGTAGCCCCGCTCCTGCTTGGTGATCATGTAGACCCACGCCGTCGGGACCATCAGCGCGAGCGCGCCGATCATGGAGAGGAACGTGATGAGGGCGAGCGCCGTGGAGCCGAGGCTGGCCGGCCCGGGGGTCCCCGTCGCCTGTTCGAGCGCGTCTTTCTTGCCGACCGCGCCGTGGACGGGGGAGAGTTCCTGGAAACGCTCGAACAAGTCGCGCAGCTGCGGAAAAGTCCGCACCAGCGCGATCGTCACGAGGCCGAGGACGATGTAGTACGCCGCCAGCCGCACGAAGGGGGATTTCCAGATCCGGCCCATAGCCCTCGTTTCGATTGCGAAATAGAAGGGCCGGTGCCTGGGTTGGCTAGATGCGTCGCTCGCCCGGCAGACGGGAGATCGCTAAGTTGCGCCCATGTTAGATGTGCTGGAGACCCTGCGCGCCAGCCTAGCGCCCCGCTACGACGTCGAGCGCGAGATCGGCGCCGGTGGCATGGCCCGGGTGTTCCTGGCGGTGGAGCAGCATCCGCGTCGCCGGGTGGCGATCAAAGTGCTCGACCCCGAGATCTCCACGCGGCTCATGCGCGAGCGGTTCATCCGGGAAGTGGACCTCTCGTCGAACCTCAGCCATCCGCACATCGTGCCGATCTTCTCGGCCGGCGAAGTCGACGGGCTGTTCTACTACGTCATGCCCTACGTCGAGGGAGAGTCGCTCCGACATCGGCTGTTGCGGGAGCGACGGCTGCCGCTCGAAGCGGCCCTCCAGATCGCGCAAGACGTCGCCGACGCGCTCGCGTTCGCCCATGCCCAGGGCATCATTCACCGCGACATCAAGCCGGAGAACATCCTGCTCTCGAGCAACCACGCGATCGTCGCCGACTTCGGCATCGCGCGCGCCATCAGCGCCGCGGGCAGCCTGACGCTCACCCAGGCGGGCCAACCGGTCGGCTCGCCCGGCTATATGAGCCCGGAGCAGGCGATGGCCCTCGGGGATCTCGATGCCCGCACCGACATTTACAGCCTCGGCTGCGTGCTGTTCGAAGTGCTGGCGGGGGAACCGCCGGCGCCGAGCATGACGGAACGCCGGGTGCACAACTGGACGGCATTGCAGACGGCGCCGGCAATGCAGCGAGCCGGGCCCGACGTCGCGCGCGCGGTGAAGCACGCCATCTCCCGGGCCCTCGCCCCATTCCCAGATGACCGTTTCCCCACGGCGACCGAGTTCGCCGCGGCGCTCGGAGCACCGGCGCATCGCACGAGCGTGCCGACGCGCGGCATCTTCGCCGGCAGCCGGGGACGGAGAACCACGCTGGTCCTGGGCGGCGCCTTCGTCCTGGTCGGCGCCGGGGCGGCGGTCCTCCTGCTGCGCCAGCGCGCGCCGTACCTCAACGACCGTCGCGTGGTCGTGGCGGTGATCGAGAACCACACCGGGGACCGCTCGCTCGACAACGTCGGCCACATGGCGGCCGATTGGGTCACGCAGGGCCTGGCCCAGACGGGTCTGGTCGAGGTCGTCCCGTCCGTGTCGGTGATGAGCTCGTCGCTGGTATCCGGCGAGCACGGACCCGGCCATCTCGATGCCGCCGGCATCAAGCGCCTGGCGCGCGAGACGGGTGCCGGCACCGTGGTGTCGGGCGCGTACTATCGGCAGGCGGACAGCATCCGGTTCCAGGTCCAGATCTCCGCGGCGAAGGACGGCACGGTGTTGCGCGCATTGGACCCGGTGGCGGGACCGATTGCGCAGCCGCTCGGCGCCGTCGAAGCTCTGCGGCAGCGCGTCATGGCCGCACTCGCGACACTGTTCGACTCCCGGCTCAGCCGCTGGGCGACCATGGCGAGCCAGCCGCCGAACTTTCAGGCCTATCAAGAGTTCATCGCGGGCCTGGACCGGTTCGTCCAGTTCGACATGCGGGGGGCGATCGCCCACTTCGAGCGGGCGGCCGCCGTGGACACCACGTTCCGGCTGCCCCTGATCTTTGCCGCGAACGCCCACATGAATCTGGGTGAGTTCGCCGCGGCGGAATCCACCGGCCACGCGCTGGAGCGGCACGTCGAGCGGTTCGCCCCACTCGACCGGTCGTACTTGGCGTGGGTGCTGGCGACGTGCCGGGGTGATGGGCCGGAGGCGCTGCGGGCCGCGCGCGCGATGGCGAATCTCGCGCCCGGCTCTGAGGCGCTCTACCTGCTCGCCGAGGACGCCATGGCGCTCAACCGTCCGCACGAAGCGGTGGACGCCCTCGAAGCCCTCGGCCCCGACCGCGGGTTCACCCGCGGGTGGTGGGTGTACTGGTACGACCTGACCACCGCGCTCCACCTGCTGGGCGACCATCGCCGCGAGCTGCAGCAGGCGCTCGAAGGCGTGCGCCGGTTTCCCGACAACCCGCAGATCCTGACCACGGAGGTCCGGGCCCTCGCGGCGCTGGGCCGGGTGGCAGAGCTGAGGCGCCGGGTCGCCGCGAGCGTGAACTTTCCTCCCGCGCGAGGCTGGGCGCCGGCGGACGTGCTGCTGCTGGCCGCCGTGGAGCTGCGGGCGCATGGCCACGCCCCGGAGGCGGACACGACGCTGGCCGAGGCTCGCGACTGGCTGGCCGCCCGTCCGCCCGCAGAGGCGGCCTCCCAGGCGCACCAGCTGCGCGTGGCCCTCGTCGCCTACACGGCGGGACGGCTCGCCGACGCGCAGCGCGGCTTCGAGGGCCTCGCCGCGGACAGGAGCCCCGGCCGGAGCGACTCGCTCGCGGCCGTCGCGGTAATGGGCGACGGGTGGGACCAGATGGACTATCTCGGTTACCTGGGCGCGGTCGCCGCGCGCCAGGGGAACCGCGACCAGGCGTTGCGCGTGGACCAGACCCTCGCGCGCGTGAAGCGGCCCTATCTGTTCGGCCGGCCCACCGTGTGGCGGGCGCGGATTCAGGCGTTGCTGGGCGAGCGGGACGCCGCCGTGGCCCTGCTGCAGGAGGCGTTCGCCCGGGGGTACCCGCACGCCCACGGCCTGCACGTCGATCTCGCGTTCGAGTCGCTGCGCGACTACGGGCCGTTCCGGGAGCTGCTCACACCCAAGGAGTAGGGTGACCCGCCCTTGCAGGCCGCTGGCCCCGGTGCATATTGAAACCCCTCAGATGTGTTGATCCGCGAGGCGCCTTCGGTTTCGTCGCCCAGACCTCGAGGGAGCAAATCGTGAAACCGGCTGAGGGCGCAGTCGCTTGGCCGGTTTCTTTTGTTCGTCCACGGAGGTTGCTTATGCCTCGCCTCTTCACGGCCATCGTCCTGCCACTGCTCCTCTCGCCGAGCCTGGGCGTCGCCCAAAGGGCGGATATCCGCGCGCCATCGAGCAAGGCGGCGTTGGTCATTCCCACGACCTCGGTTACTCGCCTCTCGAGTGGAGAGGGTACCCGGGGTCATTTTTGGGCAGGCGCTGGCATCGGTCTGCTTGGCGGTGCCCTCATCGGCGGTGCGATTGGGTCGACTACGGAACTCTGCCTTGACAGCTGCACTGCTGCCCAGGCCCGATCCGGCGCGATTGCGGCTGGGGTCATCCTCGGCGGGTCGGCGGGGTTTCTGGTCGGTGGCGTCATCGGCGCGCTAATTCGGTCCCCCCGGTCGAGCATCAGCGTGGGTCCGCGTCTGCGCGACCCCGGGTTTACTGTGCAAGTCAGGTTCTAGTCGACCTGGCCTTCATGGCCGATTCGTTCCATCGCCTGACGCCGCCGACGCCCCCATCGGCCTGGACCGACATACCGATCCGGAGGGCGCGAGCGCCTGGACGCAGGACCGGGCGCGGGAGTGGTGGGCGAGGCACCAGCTGGCGGTGCCTTAAAGATGGGAACGCCCTCCGGCCTGCGCGAACAGCGTATCGAACGCGGCCGCCACGCGGCGGCGCACGACATCCGCGGCATCGCTGGGTGTCCGGAGCGCTGCGCCCACCGGCTCGAGCGCGCGCCGCACCGTCCCCCGTGTCGCGTCGATGATCTGGACCTGGAACCGCACCGAGTCACCATGCCTGTAGTAGGGTCCGGTCTCGGTCGCCGGCACCACCTCCACGACGCCGCGTCGCGCGAGCTCCTCGGTGACCCAATCGGCCGCGAGGTGACCGAGCGACGCAAGCGCCGGATCGCCCGTGAGGTCCTCGAACCTGGTGACGACGACCCGTCGGGGATCGATGACTCGCCCACGGGTCGCGAAGAACGCGAACCCTGCGACGACCAGCACGACGCCCGCGGCCCCCGCGAGGAGTGCCGTTTTGACACGTATCCGCGGGATCAAAGCTCTCTTCCCGAGCGGCCGGACCACGGCGCTATGCAAACGGGCTACAAAGTCGTCCACGTTCGCGAAGCGATCCGCCGGCTGCGCGGCAAGTGCCCGGGACATGGCTTCCTTGATCAGTCGGGCGGTGCGCGGGCTGGCGCCTTGGGCGCGCAGGCCGGTCTCGAGCGCCGCCCGTCCCGGTGCGGACCCTTCAGCGACATCCAGCAGCGGCGGCTCGCCGACGAGCATCTCGTACAGCACGCACGCGAGGCTGTAGACGTCCGTCCGGCCGTCAATCGCCCGGCTGCCGGCGAGCTGTTCCGGACTCATGTACGCGGGCGAGCCGACCGGCTGACCGACATCGGTCAGGGTCGGG
>WNFY01001358.1_pt1 | contig 23057 bp, 19 predicted proteins | sample 5400091 | NCBI WGS metagenome assembly WNFY01 (sample SAMN13153364, study PRJNA577476) | soil metagenome | isolation source: 60 cm soil or saprolite under grassland replicate 1 | place: USA:California | collected 2016-06-15 | reverse complement strand
TAATGTCCCACCTGGCTGGAGACTACCTTGTCGGGACGATCCCCATACTCTACCCGGTATATCCGGACTGGACCGTTGGATTGAACCTGGGAATTCCGAGCCTGGCCGATACTCTGCTCGAGATGGGCGCCTTCGGACTCGTAATGCTCTACGCGCTTCAAAACCGTGACTATAGATTGCTGCTCAAGCCGTCGCGCGAGAGCCTCCTCCTCGGAATACCCCTGGTGGCGATCGATACGCTGACGATACTGTTTGCTGGCGACAGGAACATCCCCCTGGTGGCATTCGCCCTCTTAAGAAAGACGCTTACGATCATAAGCATCGGCCACATCCTGCTCAGCGCCTTACTCGCGCTCGGCGTCTTGCAGGGGCTACGCTGGTACTACGAGTCCATGCGGGGAAGAGGGCTGAGCGTCGGAGGCGGTTCTGGTTCTAATCAGGGAAGAGGATGAGTGAGCTACCCCAGATACGTCATCTTCGTTCAAGGATACGAATCCTCTTGTGATCCGCTAAGGACGATCAATGGGTGTTAGAGCACCTCTCGGACTGAACCTCTCCACTTGGATAGTTCCCGGATACTCGCTATCTACCTCTATGGGCACAATTTGCCCTTATCGAACTCATACCTAGATTTTGCGGGATAGGAGCAAGGATCTTAGCTTACTCACGGTGAGATGCGACGACGAGCGAAGTTGGGTCTTCGACTAGACATGTTCCCGGCTATGCGAAGCTGTTGATCATCGTCCAGACCATCGTCATCCTCTACTTCATCTTCTGGAGCCTTGAGGAGTACTCTAACAACTACTACTTCCAAGCCTACGTCAACTCGAGTCTCCAGGGCAGCGGTTTCGCGCTTCTGGCGGCGAGCAGTGTCGGCATATTCTCGGCTGTCGCGGCGGGATTGTTCCTGAAGTTGCGACAGACCCGGAAGGAGCTAGCCCACATAGCGGTGGCGGAGGGTCCGCGCTCGGAGAGTCACGAGCCTGATAGCGTTCTTGCTCCCCACGTCGAGCAGCATCTTATCAACATGATAAGAAAAACGACCCCGTCTGACACGACGTCAGGATCGATGCCTGTCTTGAAGAGAGAAGACCCCAGCGGACAAGCAAGATAACAATATCAATTCTTCCCAGCAAGATTGCTGATGTAGGACTCCATTAGCCATCGCATCTTCCAATCCCAAGACCATCTCGGAATAACGTGACGAACGAACTCGTCGCCCGGGAGACCCTTCCGCGTGCCTGAACGGATATTCCTATCCAGCTCTTCCAGGTATCTGATAAAACGCTCGACCTCTCTTGGTCCGCAGACTGGCCCGTGGCCAGGGACGATTCGACGAGGCTTCAGCCTCAAAATCATCTTCAAGGCTCGAATCTGACCCTGAAGGTCTGAATCCTCCAGGTTCGGATGATAACCCACCCAGAGAATATCTCCAGCAAACACAACCCTGTCTCTAGGCACGAACACCATCGAGTCGCCATCAGTGTGAGCCCTCGCCGCGGGATGGATGATTTCTGCAAGAAGACTTCTTCCCATCTGGACGCTGATCCGGTCCCGATAGGTAATGTTCGGATAAGCGACCTTTACACCCTGGAGAAGCTTGGAGAGTCGAGGATCCTTCCTCTGGTATCCATGGAGGAACTCCTCTGATTTGGCTAGCATACTACGACTGCACCTTTGATCCGAGATGATCGATACTCCCTTATCTGCGAAGATACTGTTTCCGAATACGTGATCAGAGTGGTAGTGAGTGTTGAGAACTGTTGTCGTCTTGACCTCTGAAAGAACTCGTTGAAAGATCCGAGCCGCTACCCTGTTGTGGAATCCCGTATCGACGGCCAGACTTGCCCTCTCTCCAATTACTACTCCCTGGTTTGCTCCATAAGAGTGCAGAACATCGTCTCCACGTCCGATTATGGCCCAAGAATGAATTCCAACTCTCGTGAAGTTCAATGTTAACGACCATTCCCCTGATGCATAGCCTTAAGCGACCCTAGCTTGAGAAATTCTGTGTTGTTCTCAATAGTCCGTTATTGCTTCCCAAGCCAATAGCCAAGAATCGTATAGCTCGAAAATCCGCGGGACGATACAGTCTCCGAGCGTCAACTAGATTAGGAACTCTCATCAGTCGAGAATAGTCTCTCGCAGTAAGCCTCCGGAACTCATCCCATTCGGTAAGGACAACGCAGCAGTCCGAGCCCTTGAGAGCTGTTCGAGGATCTGATGCAAACTCAACTGTGTCATCCAATGCCTTCCTAGCATTGGGCATTGCAATCGGATCATAAGCTACAACTCTTGCTCCTCTCTTTCGAAGGTGCTTAGCGACTCGAATTGATACCGCCTCACGCACATCGTCTGTGTCCTTCTTGAACGATAGACCTAGAAGGGTGATACGCTTGGCTTCTAATGAGCCCAAGAGTATTTGGACAAGCTTGAGGACCTCTTCGGCTTGGTGCTCGTTGACCTCTTCCGTGGTTCGGATTAGGATTGGATCGTAACCCAGCCGGCGGCTGAACTCGATAAGACCTTGAAGGTCCTTGTGAAAGCAGCTACCTCCATATCCAGGCCCCGCTTTCAAAAAAAGCGGGCCTATTCTACGGTCGAGGCCTATGGCCTGGGCGATGACTTCCACGTCAACTCCTGGAATATTTTGTGCTATATTCGCGACGGTATTGATGAAACTGATCTTCGTCGCGAGGAATCCGTTGCTCGCGTATTTGATCATCTCAGCAGTCTCTGGCGTAGTCGCGATGATAGGTGGGGTCCTCGACCCGTAGAATCTCTTGTAAAAATGCGTCATCCATTTTAAGGCGTTCTTGTCATCAGCACCTATAACGAGCTTGTCCGGATGGAAGGAATCGTAAATGGCTGTGCCCTCCCTCAAGAACTCCGGATTGGCGCATAGCCCAAGTTCTCTCCCTACTTTTCTTCCAGAAGCCTGTTCAATCAATGGCTTCACCCTTGAACTCGTGGTTCCCGGGATCACGGTGCTCTTGACGACAATCACACAGTAGCCTCGTCTAGTTCGGAGATTCTCTCCTATTTGACCGGCAGCGTTCTCGACGTATGTTAGGTCGATTGAACCGTCTGATTTGCTTGGTGTGCCAACTGTGATGTACACCGTGTCTGCCTTGGAAAGCTGAGAAAATTCGTCGGTGACTTCGAGGCTCCCTGAGTGGAGGCCTCTCCTTAGCAATTGATCCATTTTAGGCTCATGGATGGGAACATTCCCAGCCTTGATACTTGCGACCTTCTGCCTCTCGACATCGATTCCTACCGTTTTGAAGCCTCGGCTGGCGAAGGTAACCGCGGTGCAGAGACCTACGTAGCCAAGTCCAACTACTCCTATTCTATGGCGGCGGGGATGCATGACGACCCGATGCACAAAATAGTAATTATAGTCTCTTTGGCCTGCGCAACGATGGGCTGAGTACCGATGATCAACAAGGCAGTTATTCCCGCTGCAGGGCTAGGGACGCGGCTGTTGTCTGCTACAAAAGAGCAACCCAAGGAGATGCTTCCGGTGTTTACACGTGGAAAAGATGGAGAGCTGTGTTTGAAACCCATTGTCCAGCTGGTCTTCGAACAATTGTTCGAAGCGGGCTTCCGAGAGTTCTGCTTCATCGTTGGGCGTGGGAAGAGGGCCATCGAGGACCATTTTACTCCTGATCTCTCTTTTGTTTCGATGCTTAACAGTAAGGGTTTGGATGGGCCCGCAGGAGATTTGGAGTCGTTCTACGAGATGGTTGACCATTCGACCCTTGTCTGGGTCAATCAGCCTGAGCCTAGAGGCTTTGGAGACGCGGTGTTAAAGGCTAGGAGTTTTGTGGGAGGAGAGAATTTCATGGTTCATGCGGGGGACAGCCACTTCATTTCACGAAATGCTGACCATCTGCGACGGATTGTCAGGATGACTGAAGAGTCAAGAGCCGATGCGCTGTTCTTGTCGAGGGATGTTGATGACCCTAGGAGGTTTGGGATCGTTGAAGGAGACGCGGATTCCCAAGGACTTGTGAGGGTTAAACGGGTTGTCGAGAAACCTCGAACTTCATCTTCCAAGCTGGCCATCATGCCTGTTTACGTGTTTAGTTCGAACATTTTCAAGGCATTGGAAGCTACCAGGGTCGGTCTTGCAGGGGAGCTTCAGCTAACAGATGGGATACAGAAGATGGTAGATTGGAATCTGAATGTCTATACGACACGCGTCGCCTCCAGCGAGATCTGGCTGGACATTGGCTCGCCGGACTTATACTGGGAAGCTCAGTCACTGTCTTACAAAGAGGCTTCCTACAAGACGAATGGCGCGACTGAAAGGTAAACTCGTACTCTCAACTAAACTCCTAGGCGAAATAGGAGTACAATGTATCCAACTCCGCTCTTAACGAAACTTAGCTTGCTCCTTCCTCTGGGTCTTCGGGTAAACCTGATCGGGATTTCGGCTATCGAAAATCCCTTTCTCTTAGCACGGATAAGGAGTTCAGCAGTCACCTCAAAGTTCTTCGACACGAGGTCGTCTCTGATGCTTTCTATCGCCTTGGTCGAATAGATCCTGAAACCTGATGTGATATCGCTCGCGTTCATCTTGAATGCGTTCCTCAAGACCCAGTTTGTCGAGGCGCTAACCATCCTCTTGAACCATGGAAGTTCCTTGACAAGCCCGCGCGTTCTCGACCGACTGCCAACAACGACATCTGCTCCCTTGGCTACGGCAAGCAATAGTTGGATCTCGTCAGGATCGTGATTCAAATCCGAGTCCATTGTCAGCACGTAATTCGATTCCGGATCGACCAGGCATAGCCCCTTCTTAGTGGCTTTCCCGAGACCGAGCCTGTTGACGTTGTACTCCAGCCTAATCCGGGGGTTAAGTTTCGCAAGCTGCGAGACTTTTTGAAAAGTGGTATCCGACCCCTCTACGACGAAGATAATCTCGTAATCCACGCGCAACGCGTTAAGGGATCTTATCAGGCGTTCTGAGAACTCATCAATCACTTCCTCCTCGTTGTATAGAGGGATTACCGCACTGATCTTCGTGATTCCATCAAATCTCCTTGTCTACTACTAGGAAACCGTGCATGTCGGATTCTGCATTCGCTACTCAGCCGGATTTAATACTAGTCGACGCGCTAGGCCTTGTTCGAAGTTTTTGTTTGGAACAGGATGATTCGAGGGCGACTTTCCAGCCGCATGTCTAGGTTTTTACTAGTTCGACTCGTAGGGGTAGCGTCAGAGGTTGAGCACGCCTATACCCGCTCCTCCCTGGTTCCAGTCTTTCACTATTGCGCGGGATTTGTATCTGTCTCGCACTTCAGTCCAGAACCGAGGAACGTCGCCTACGTGGGAAGGCAGACCGGGCACTATGTCATGCAGAGCAATCATCCCCCCGTCGGCGACTAGTGAAGAATAGGTGGCAAAGTCCGATTTGACTCCACGGTATGAGTGGTCCCCGTCGATGAATAGGAAATCTATTTGTCGGTCGCTCAGCACTTTTCGAGTTAGGGAGAAAGTTTCTCTATCGTGTGAGTCTCTACGGACCAGTATCACTTCCTGTCCGTCTCTTGCAAAGGAGCGGAACACGGGCATCATGGACCCAGAGTATCCCCCGCCGAAGCTGCCGTTGGGCTTGTCAATGCTGATCAGTGTAGCTTTGGGAGCAGCTACCCGGGTTAGGAGGAATAGTGTACCTCCACCAGCCGTGCCTATCTCGACGACCGTCCGTGGCGTGGCCTTGGCTATGGTCAGTAGAAGCTGTGATAGTTCTTCTTTAACCTGTATAGGTCTGATCGTAAGGAATGCGCTCCAAGAAGAGTACATCTCTTGCAAGAGCTTCTCAACTGAATGGGTTCTCGAATATTCCTGGCTGAGCTTGGCGAGGGTGGCCCTATAGAGGGCCGCATTGGAAAAGCATGCTAGTTTCTTTATTACCGGTCTTGCGATTGCCGAGAGCAGTTCGGACCGGGCTGCAACTCGTTCGTAGATCATCTTGCTCCGCCCTGTCTGATCGAAGAGGGATTGATGACCCGGAGAAGGATTCTACGTATGGCTGTTTCGAACGTGTAGAGGAACCATGTGACGGTCGATAGAAGGACTGGGGCGAGATAGTACCAGAAAGTGTAGGTTGATGAATAGGAAGAGATGGTTCTGGCTCCTGAGAGCAACAGAGCGGTCTGGTTGAAATTGAAGATTACCTGGATCGGGGCTGAAGGGTTCAAGACTGGAGGGTATATGACGAAGCCAAGTGAGATAGATCTCACCTCCCAGCCAACATCCACTCCTGCACCTTGGTCCGAGAGATCCTGAACGATGTCTTGGCGCGCAGAGAAAGTTGTGCCGTTAGAGGGAATGCCGATCCGATAGTAACTATAGGATCCCGTGTTCGAGGGAATAGCGATATCGCCTATGAGGTAGTAGATTGTAACGACGCGGGGGGGATGTGTCAGGACTAGATAGATACGGATAGCTGAGCTGGTGAGGTTGAGGCCCGTAAAGCTTCCTGAAAACACAAGTTGGGTCCCGAGCAGAGGGGGAAAATCGATTACGTCCGTGACAGTCAGGAATGCCCAGATCTGAGGGTCGGCAACCCCGTCAGCCCTGAGGCTGAGCCAAGAGCTACCGGGGGACCACTGGCCGGAGTCAAGATTCAGATCCTCCGAAGTCTTAAGGCTTGATGAGTCGCTGGACAGGTCAAAGAGCGCAGCATTCTGAGCTGTATTGTAATCGTCATGGTATCCGAGGGGGAAAGCGAGAACAGTTGAGACAAGGCATGCCATTACGCAGACTTGTAGGAAGGTCCTCAATTCCTCCTCCATACTTCGTACAAGTATGAGTCGCCGGGGAAGTTAAGAAGGGCAACCCTCGAATAGTGGCTCATCACCCACCCCGAGACGCCTGACGTGCCGGACCATCCATTCCAGAGTAGGTTGTCCGGGTATGGGACAGGTCCGGTTCCGCGTATGAAGATTAGGACCTCCACATTGGAACCCCAGGATTGTTCGAACTGGACCGGTGACACGAGACCAGAGCCCTCATGCTGGAACATGGCAGTGTCGGTGAAGCTGGTGTTGAACACGTCATCAAAAAATCCTTGCACCTTCCATATTGACGAGTTAGGTGGAACAATCAATCTGTTGGCATAAAAGGCGATACCCGCCTCGCTCGTCCATATCAACTGGTCCTGTGTGGTGATGTTTCCGACATAGTGTCCAACATATGCCTCGCTGCCAGTGTAAACGTTGGTTGCAAAGGCATCCTGCGGGTAGCTGTTAAGGCCATTGTAAGCGAATACTGAGGCAATGACGAGAATCGGGAGGAAAACTAGCATGCGGGAATAACTCGGATGACGCTTGAAGGTCGATGTGAACTCGAGTATACTGACCGCACTGAAATATCCGAGAATGGGGGTGAGGAACCAGAAGTAGTGTGGAAACAGAACCTTCGGGATAAGCACAAGCAATGCAAACACTATCATGAACCAGACGACTAGGAACAGCTCTCCGCTCCGTCTCATTCGAAGCGATCTCAGACTGGCAAGCACCATGCCTGCTGCCCCAAGTATGAGGAGTGGTGAGAATACGTCCCAGTATGAGGTAAGGATGAAGATCTTCTCCCCCTGTGAAAATCCGGCTCTCAGACCTGTTTGAAGGGCCAACGACTGAGACACGAATTGGGGATAGACCCTCCAGAGAAGGACTATGACTGCCGCCATACTCACGATGACGGAAAGCGTTCCCAGTACAATCCTCGCGACACCTGCGATCGCATTTCGTGGAGATCTTACTTCTTCATACCTATTAGCGGTTACGCATCCGATTAGGGCGAGCAATGCGAAGAGCCCGGGGTACCATGTGATGGCCGCCAGGCCAATAGAGGCGCCAGCAAAGAAGAGTGACCGTTGAGTGTTTGACAGAGCAAGATCAAGTCCGGCAAAGACCAGGGTAACGAAGTACGTGAATTCCAGAGGAGCCGAGAATGGATACAGAAGGATCGGAGGAAAAAGAGTGTAGATCAGACTACCGAGAACGGCTGCGTGGGGCAGGGTCGAGAGTCTTGATAGCACGCGAAAGACAAAAACTAGGCCTACCAGGTAAACTACGAAATTCATGGCGTGGATCCATAAAAGACTCGACTGAGTCGCGGCAACTTCACCAGCGATGAACAGGTATCCGAGAGGAGGCTGCGGAAGAGTTATGCCAGCATACGGGGTTTCGCCTTTAAGGATGGCAAACCCGGCATACACGTAGATCGCCTCGTCGCTGAAGAAAGCCCCGCTCATCAGGAACGGAAGATGAGAGATGACCGCCGCCAGCAGGAGAAGAATGAACTTGCTATTTTTCTGCAGGAGCAAGCTTGATACTCATAGTCCTCTATGAGACCACGGGCTCGAAACGACCTCCGGGCGTCAGAGCGTCCTGCATAGCTTTGCAAACGTGTCTGAAGTGGCCCAAACTTGCATAATGTGCCGATCTTGACATGGATGATGCTGCACTGGGGGAGCCGATGAGCCCTCAATCACCTTCTCGGAAAGAGACCAAGCTACAAACTGGCCATGTTTATCCAGGCTGGTTCTGAATGTTAACAACCTATTTGACAAATTTGCCAGTCGGAGGCGAGGATGATACAGTCCACAGATCGGGTGCGTCACATTTGTTTCTCAACCCAGACACGGGGAGCCTTCTTCGTGATCTCCAGCGGTACCTTGTACGTGGGCTCCTGGGGCCCGTACGATTTTGCCCACTTGACCATCCGTGCTAGGCCCTCTTTCAGCATGTGCCTTGTATCGTAATCCAAGAGCTCGATCGATTTTTGTACGGTAGAGTAGGCATGCTTCACCTCACCAGGACGCGCCTGCACGTGCACAGGCTGCATCACCGATTCCATCGTTCCTAAGAGAAGTTTGCACGCTTCCTTTACCGACGTTACTTCGTCGCTTCCAATGTTGATGGCCTGTCCTTTGGCTTTCTCAAAGAAACCTGCGTTTGCAATGGCAGGCGTTACATCTTCAATGTAGGAGAAGGCTCGGGTCTGCTCGCCATCTCCGTATATGATAGGCGGCTTTCCTCGGAGGACTCGGTTGATCCATATTCCTAGCACGTTTCTGAACGGGTCGGCTATGTTCTGTCTCGGCCCGTAAACATTGTGGGGTCGAAGTATTACATAGTCGAAGCCATATGTCCGACCGAATATCTCTAGCATGCTCTCACAATATGCCTTCCCCGCGCCGTAAGGATCCTCGGGCCTCAGGGGAAGATCCTCGCCGAAGGGAGGGGTCTGACTGCCGTAGGCTGCCATGGAGGACGTAAAGATGAATCTCTCCACATTATTGTTCACCGCCTCCACCAGGAGATTATTCATCGGAGCGATGTTGATCTCGTTGATCGCGATTGGTGAGAAGAAGGACTGCCCCTCCGCGGCATAAGCTGCCAAGTGAAAGATAATTTCTACTCCTTTTACTAAGGGCTTCACGACGCCTTGTATGCGCAGGTCGGCCTTCACAAACTTCGAGTCAGGATTGACGTTCGCCATGCTCCCGCCTAGGAGATTGTCTGCGCTGACAACTTCGTGGCCCCGATTAATGAGCTCGTCGACAAGCCAAGATCCCATGAAACCAGCTCCGCCGGTGACGAGAATCGTCCGAGTTTCCAATAGTAGCTATTCCCGGAACCGCTGAACCCGACAGGGCCGTTAATAAATTTCCGGATACTCGCGGACTATTACTGTTCTCATTCATGCGTCGCAGCATCAAGCGATCAGTCGCGTCCGGACAACGTCTTCATTAGCTGGTTTGGCAGAGATCCTTACTCTTGACTAGTTTGAGCAGGGCTCTCGAAAAGCTCAAGAAACAGGTTCCAGCATGGGTTCTGATAATCTCAATACTAGTGGTAGCGTCTGCCACCGCAGGCACCTTTGTCTTCTACAACCTTCTTATACAAAGACCAGATTTCATCATGCAATCGACCAATTCGTCACAGACAAACTTGGTCAGCAACCAAATCATCTTCACCCTAACAGTGAGCAGCACTAACAACTTCACAGGAGTGGTATCCTTGACGGCTAAAGTTCCCGCAAACGTAGACATCACAATTTCCACATCAACACCAGGTGCACCGGTCGTGCTCCTCGGGACCAGAGGCAATGCAACAATCACGGTGTCCGCCACCGTTGCCGGAAACTATACCATAACAGTGACCGGTGCCAGCGGAAAAATATCCCACTCTATTGACCTGTCCATTGTAGTTCAGGGCGTTGGCATTGCGGTGAATCCACCTGTTATCGATGTGACTGGAAATATGACAACATCGACACTTACTCTTACCAGCCAAAACGGGTTTTCAGGCCATGTGGACTTGGGTGCAAGAGCTACGATCTGCGACTCTTGCATCGCTACAGTGTCACCCTCAAGAGTCTATTTGCCTGTAAAAGGTTCGACTACTGCTACTGTAAACGTAACCGCAGCCTATTGGTGGGGGGGCAGCGACGTCGTCATCAACGTCAATCGAGTTGATGAACCGTATCCAGTGTCCATCTACTTCTACACGGGCTTGACTGCGATTTTCAACGAAACTCTGATCCTCCAGAGCTACTCATTTGATTCAAACACGAACGTGACTTTGAGTTTGAAAAACGATGGTCGGTTGCCCCTCAGTATCTCTGGATACCAGGTACATGATGGAGCTGGCGACACTTACAACTGCTCTGGGTTGCAGAATTGCCTCCTCTCGTCTACCTGTTGTCCCGGCTTCTCTATTGGCAAGTTATCGACCCCGATCGGTACCAGCTGTTCGAAGTGTGTTCTGACAGGAACTGCGTTCACATTCACTACCAGCCAATCGTACACGATAACGATCTTTACGTCTACCGGCGTGTTTTACTACCCCTACGGCCCCGACGTTTATTTGACGATCCAAAGGTAGCCGAAGCCGCAGCAGAGATACTGCGACCTTGTGTGCCTCATCTCAATATTCCGATCAAAATCGATCAGACATTTGCAGACTCCTTAGGAGATAATACGTCTCCAGCATGGCCTTAGCCGAGTATCAATCGCCGACATACGCTTCAATAGTTGGAGTGCAAGAAGGGTGACGCATCGGTGGGGTCGATGCTCGGGGACGATACTCAGCAATTTGAGCGCAGTCTTTGAGGAGGATGGACGGATGAGTCCGGGATTTCGAACATCTGTCAGAGTCGGACTTCTCGTCGCTGTCGCCTTGGTTTGGGGAGTGTTCTCGTCAGTCTCTAATCTCACGATTGCAGAGAGAATCGCTACGGCCTCGTCCCTTGACCCACACTCGCCAATATTGATCATAGGAAACACTGGGTTCGCAATGGCTAACGGGGTACGGAGTGGCGTTGGAATTGCATCAGACCCGTATGTTATCTCGAACTGGCAGATAGAAGCTACGCCGAACGGAATCACGATCGTGAACACGACCAGTTATTTCACCATACGAGGAGTCAATGTCTACTCTGGTCTCCGTGGAATCTATCTTTACAACATAACGAACGGAAACGTTCAGGCCTCCACGATCTCGAACAGCATCGTCGGCATCTCGGTCGATCAAAGCGAAAGCCTCACAATCTCAAACAACGTAGTCTCAAGCCCCCCGGGAGCGGCCGCCCAACCGTTCGCTGGGGGAATCATGGTCGCTCACAGCACGGAGGTGACTATTCTCGGCAACAAAGTTTCTTCCATCCCATCTGCCAGAGAAAATGACGGGATAGTTGTAGACGCTTCTCCAAGCACTATCGTATCGAACAACAACGTATGGTACAGTGGTTCAGGGATTTTCCTAAACGACTCAGCTCATGCATTGGTTACAAGTAACAATGTTACTCTCAACAGCGCGATTGGAATAAGACTCAACTATTCTCCATACGTTAACATCGCCGCCAACAACCTCTCCCACAACCTCGGAGCAGGAATCTCCGAATTCCCTTCTCCGGGCACGTCTCCATATGCCACGATCGTAAGTAACACTTTGTACGCTAACGGCGACGGAGTTAGTGTGTCCTCAAGCCAAGATACGATCTCCAGTAATGTAGTCTCCTATAATACCGGTTATGGAATCAGCGTCTTCTCCTATAACTCGACGGTCTCTCAAAACACGATTGCATTTAACGGCGAAGCAGGGATTTATTGCTGCAATACACGAAACACTACTTTGAGAGACAACGTCTTCACCGGCGACGACCTCGTGCTATCCGCCCAGAACCAACCACCATACGCGCCCTATGTCTCCTTGACAATTGCACCGGACAACATGGTCAACGGCAAACCCCTCCTCTACTACAAAGGCTGTTCGAACCTCGACATCAATGGAACTATCGCGGGCGAACTAATAGCGATTAACTGCAAAAACCTCGCCATATCCAAACTCGAACTATCAAACACCAACGTCGGAATGCAACTGATAAACGTCAACGATACTTTCATCTCAGGAAACAGCGTCAACTCGAACAACGTCGGAATCAGCATGATCGGCTACTCCAACATCACCATTGTTGGGAACAGCCTCTCTAATAACGGAAATGGGAACCTCTATCCCCATAGCGCAGGACTCTATGCCACGGGATACTACGGCTCCAAGGCTCTTCTCATCTACCACAACAACTTCTTCTATGATGCAGCTTATGTGTATCCAAACGCAGTGTATTTTGATGATGGATACCCCGTCGGCGGAAATTTCTGGTCAAGTTATAATGGAGCAGACAACTGCAGTGGATCCTCCCAGAGCATATGTCCCAGCCCTGACAGCATAGGAGACACGCCCTTTCGCCTCCTATCCTCAGACGATACGGCCGCTGTTGTGGACAATTACCCACTAACACTTCTCTTCCTACCAAGCCCTGATACAACCCCACCCGCTTGGCTTCCAAGCGCACAGTTGGTTGTTACCAACGTTAGCGAGAATGGTCTAACGCTTAGCTGGATGAAGGCGGCTGATGATGTAGCCGTAGTGAGCTATCTAGTCTATCAAGGAAATACATTGCTTACGACGGTTCAGGCGAACTCCTTGCACTGGGCATTCCCCTCGCTACCCGGTTACGGCTACGAGTACGCAGTCGGAAACCTCTCTTCAGGTGCAACCTACACGATCAAAGTGATAGCTTTGGATGAAGCGGGAAACCCAAGCAAATCAGGGCTATCAGCGACAGTCACGACACTGTCCACAATCCCAGACTCCTTGTGGCTCCAATACTGGTATCTAGTCATTCTAGCAGCCGGAGCCGGCGGAGCAGCAGTCTTGCTATTCGCAAGAATGAGATTGAAGAGAACGAAAAAATAATCCAAAGCTATACCTCTTCTCGCGAATCGTGCAATCACATCTTACAGAGATCCTACGGACGCGAGTCACGTTGTTGGATTAGCTAAAGACATTCGCGCGATAGACCCCATCGCTGCGTCTCTTGCGTTCTACGGCAATCTTCCTGCTGACCTGTTCCCGATATCTCGATAGCCGAGAGACATTTCATATATGACGGGTCCCCGCGTGTCTGCGAGAAGGCAATACAGATGGCTGGTCCCGACAGCTCGTTCTGGAAGTCGAAAAAAGTGGTCGTTACTGGCGGGGCTAGTTTCATAGGCAGCCACCTTGTTGACTCGCTTGTTGGCTTGGGGTCGGAGGTTGTCGTTCTCGACAACTTGAGTAGTGGGACCCTTGAGAACCTAGAAAAGAGCCTTCCCGAAATCAAGTTCGTAGACCAAGACCTCGAATACTCTAGCCTGGACAACTTGGTAAGACTCTTCCGGGGACATGAAATAGTGTTCCATCTGGCCGCCACTCATGGCGGGAGAGGCTACATTGATTCGCATCCTGCAGATATCACGTCTAACTTTGCGATCGACCATCACGTTTTCGAAGCTTGCGCGACTTCTGGTGTTGGGAAGGTTGTCTTTGCAAGCAGCGCTTGCGTCTACCCTCCCAAGCTTCAGAGCAAAGTAGGCTCTAGCTATCTGTTAAGGGAAGAGGATGCACCTGTCGAGCACCTTGACCAGCCCCTCAGTTCCGACCTTGAGTATGGCTGGGCGAAACTGATGGGCGAAATGCAACTCAATTCCTTCATTCGCCAGTATGATATCCAAGGCTGCAGCGTCAGATTTGTGACCGCTTATGGCCCCAGGGAGAATGAGACTCACGCAATTGTTGCCCTTATCTACAAAGCGTTCGAGAGGATGGACCCATTCGTCATATGGGGTGACGGGAACCAGGAACGAGACTTTACTTACGTATCAGATATTGTGTCGGGTACATTACTAGCCGCGGAAAAGGTATCCGACGGTACACCGATCAATCTAGGGACACAGAGGAGAATTAGCCTAGTCGAAATGGCGCGAATGATATTCGACCTTATGGAATTCCACCCCAAGATCAGGTTTGACCCGGCTGGTCCTGTCGGGGTCCGAAGCCGTGCCCTCGACATTTCCAGAGCCCGTGCGCTATTGGGCTGGGAACCTGGGGTAAGCCTCAAGGAGGGAATGAGATCCACGATAGACTGGTATGTGAGGAGCCACAAGCCCAACGGCGGAGTGGTGGAAAAAATGCTGTACGAGCGGACACAACAACTTGCAGGCGCTTGAGACTAATGAAGCTCAACTGACCGTTGTAATGCCTGTTTTCAATGAAGGGGACACTATACGATCCACTATACTAGAAGCCTCGCGAAAGATCACCAAAGTTTGGGATAATGTAGCCTTTGTCGTGTCTGAAGACGGAAGCACCGACGATACAAAGAACGCGCTGATCTCAACCGCCTCTGAATTACCGAACCTGCAGATACGTTTGGGATCAACCCGGAAGGGTTACCCCCTAGCAGCAAAAGATGCAATCCTTGGAGTAAACGGGAAAACAGACTACATCTTGTTCATGGACTCTGATGGACAATACGACCCTTCAGACTTCCGGATCCTGTGGCACGAACTGAGAAAAAACGAAGCAGACATCGTCGTAGGGACGAGGATTACCAGAACCGAAACCCCCTTACGGGTTTTTCTATCGACAGGTCTAAGAATACTCGAAAGGATTCTGTTTCGCTCAAAGCAAAGAGATGTCACTAGCGCCTTCAGGCTGATGCGGCTTGGCCCCGCGCAACGCATTGCCCGCAGAGTAAAGTATTCAAAATACAACTTCTGGCTCGAGTTTACTGCTATCGCATCCCTTCACGGATGTCGCGTGATTGAAGTTCCGGTAGCATATAGGCCGAGGATAGGGGCGAGCAGAGTCTACAGCGGTTCCAAGATTGTCAAAGCAGCAGTCCAAGAACTGACGACGATTCTGCGAATTTGGCGTGACTTCCACCTGAGCAGGAATCGACGAGAATCAGGTCAGTAACCATCCCCAGTCCTGCGGTCTCCGTAATTGTGATCCATGTGAGAGGGTTCGACCCTCTCTACAACGCTTTGAAATCCGTGATCGAGTCTGAATATGACAATCTGGAGGTTGTTTTGGTAGACAACGGGTCTACAGACGGGTCGACAGAGAAGGCGGAGAACGCTTTCAAAGGCAAACTGAGGACCCTTAGGACATTCCGGAACATGGGCTTCGTTCGCGCTTGCAACTTCGCCCTGAAGAGAGTGACAGGAACCTATGCAGTGCTTCTGAACGATGATATCGTTGTCGACCCAAAGTGGTTGGCTAGACTCGTCGAGGAGGCCGAATGCGATCCTTCGATCGCAGCTTGCCAGCCGAAGCTGAGAATGCTCAGCAACCCTAGCTTCTTCGAGTACAACGGCGCCTGTGGCGGAATGCTAGATCTCTGCGGAGTGCCCTTCACACGGGGCCGACTCTTCGACCAGACTGAAGAAGACTTTGGGCAATACGATAAGACAGTGGATATATTCTGGGCGAGTGGAGCGGCAATGTTTCTAAGACTGAGATCCGTAGCAGAGGTAGGCTACTTGGATGACCTCTTTCAGTTCCAGATGGAGGAGATCGACCTCAGCTGGAGACTCCGAATGCGGGGCTATAGAGTCGTGTCCGTTCCAGCCTCAATCGTCTACCACCTAGGGGGAGCCACCCCGGTTCCCAGAACGTCCTTCCTCAAACATAGAAACAATCTATTAACTCTGGTCAAGAACTATTCTTTGCCATCGCTGGGCCGCTTCTTTCCAATCCGTATCTTCCTAGACCTCACTTCACTCTTCTACTTTGCCGCGAAAGGAAAACGCAGATTCGGCATGGACACGGTGAGATCCTACCTGTGGATGATAACGAACCTCAGGCAGGTCGTAGAGGCGAGAAGAGCCTCACAACTCCATCGAATTGTTTCAGATAACGTGATACGATCTTCTATGGCCAAACCCTTGGTCCCGATCCAATTCTACATCATGAAAAGACGAGCCTTCAGTCAGCTGAGTGGCCTTCCGCTCCCGCGCTCCTCTTACGTGAATGAGAAAGCGTTTGCCGAGGGAAAGATGGGACGAAGTCTTGAAGTCGGAAGCGTGTTTTGACCCTGGGTTAGAGGCCGCGGTCACGAACAGTTCGAGGCGAAGAAATCTGTCATGCAGCAACTTTTCGAGTGCGAACGAAACCCTCCGAACGAAGAGACCGGCGAGAGAGCCCATAGCTGTCGCAGTAATCCTGATTGCCGGGTTCCTCATCCGTTTTCCCGGTATGTTGAGTAACGGTTTCCTGAGTGATGAATCCATCTATGCTTACGCGGCCTATGCCATCGGAAGAGGGGTCACGCCCTATTCACAGATAATGCTCGCGCATCCTCCCATTGGCTACTTAGTACTCATTCCTTCGGCCCTACTCGCTCAGGGAAACCTGCTGGTCCTGCGAACCTTCAACCTATCGACATACCTACTAGACGCGGGCATTTGCTACTGGCTCTTCAGAATCTTACGATCGCCCAGTCCGGCGTCAATCCATCCTTTGCTAGGATTGGCGCTTTTTGCCTTGTATCCCCTACCCTTTGCGACTACTACTCCTCTGGAGTTTACTATTTTCGATGTTCCGATCCTCCTGGGAACAGCCTTCTTCGTTAGAGGTCTTGAGAAAGGGTCGAACTCTCGCCTCGCTGTTTCCGGCGTCCTACTTGGTATCGCAATGATGATTTGGTTTACCGCCCTTTTCTTTGCAGTGTCACTCTTGGGGTTTCTGGCAATCTATCAACTGAAGGCCAGAAGGAATCGATTCCTTGAACTTTTTCCGAAGCAGGCGGCCTGCCTAGTCGTTGGTGGCGCTGTTGCGATATTGTTGGTGTTGGGACTCATGATCACGTGGAGGGCGGCGCTACCCAACTTCATCGTTCAGAGCCTGGGGCTGCAGACAAGCTTGAGGCCAGCTTTCACCTTGGTCGAACGAGTCTATCACATCGAACAGGCCATATGGCAGCTCCTGCCGATTTTCATACTGGCTACGGTCGGGAGCTTGGAAATCGTGCGCCGCGTCAAGTCCGGGGCGGACCCCATGATATTGCTGCCCGCATGGGTGCTAATAGCCAATCTTGTAATGGTATTTGCGATCCCGAGGATAGTATTGAATCACTATGTGGCTTACCTGACGCCTTTCCTAGTCTGCATGACGACTGGCCCAGTCGAGAAATTTGCCAAGCAGATTCTCCTGACTCTGCGAAAGAGAACCCGCCTGGTTCCATGGGACTACTTCCATGGGGCGATGGTGATTGGCCTAGTAGTAAGCGCGGTCGTGATATTTCCCTATCAGTCCGGCTTTCTATCCAACAGCCCCTACACTCTGGCGAACCAAGCCATAGGCCATTACGTTGCGAGCATCACTCTGGAAGGAAATGCCATATGGACCAGCGAGGGCAGTATCGCCTTCTTCGCGTCGAGGCTGATTCAGCCTCCCAATTCTACTCAATGGCCTTTCCAAGCAGCCTACAACGACATTTTCAACACAACTTATGTTGACGCTGATGGCGTCACACATGAAGGTCTGGGAGCCGTTTCGCCTTCCGAATTTGTGGAAGCTTGGCAGTCGCACAACACCACGGTGCTGGTTTTCATCCTCGGTACCGGACCAGTACCTTACCCAGACGATTTTCTCTGGTACGGATTTCCGGGAACCGAAGGCGTGTCCAGATGGGTAAACTCGAACTATCAACTCGTAAGCGCCCCGACATTCCCGAATGTTGGATATCAGTACTTTATCTGGCTCAGGAAATAGGTCATGAGCCTCTGACCATCCTATCCATGTCAGATCCCGTTAGGATACTACAATGACTTAGGTGAGAGAATGCGAGAGAGATTCATTGATTTGAGTGTCAAAGCGCCGAAACCAGCAAGGGTCAGGCCTAAGGCCCAAACCCCGTCGAAGAGTACAACCACGCTCATCGCGAGCGCCGTTGCGGCGAAGATCCCTTCTGCGACTGCAATCCTGTCGAGACGAATATCACGATGATACTGCTCGTTCCCATCTTTACCAAGGCCGTGCTTTGGAGTTCTGAAGAAAAAGCCCGTCTTGCCTCTCATGCCGTTCAGGAAGCCGATCGTCATCGCGGTGGTCATGCAGGAGGTCGTGTAGGAGAGTAGGGGAAGAAGGGCGAGGTTGCGCAGACTCATTATCTTTTGGATGTAGAGAGCATAGATCCCTGAACCGAAAAAGGAAACTACAGGCAATGTAACGACCAGGATGTAGATCGGACTAGAAAAGATCGAGTTTGAGGGGGCACTCAGCCCGAATATTAGTCCGAGTGCCGACACGAACGTTACAACGATCCAGCTTAGTCCTTGGAAGGGCCCGACCAAGGTGGAAAACAGGACGATTCTTCTCCAGATAGAGAGCTTTTTGCAACTCAGGATCTTTCGTCCGTTGGTAATAGCACAATTCGCCCATCCCTGCGCTACACGAGCAGCCTGTTTCTTCCAGACCTCCAGGCTCGACGGGTCCTCGCTGAATATTCGAACATCGCTCAAGTATACTCCCCTATATCCCGCACAGTATATTTTACAGGACAAATAGGCATCCTCGACGATCGACTCGTTCGCCCAGAAACCAACCTGTCTCAGCACGGCCATCGAGACTAGGACAAACCCGCCTTGGAAGGAGTATGGAGCGTCAATCGAATAAGCGCCCATTTTTGTGACGGTATCTCCTTGGTCAAGCTGGAGCGCAAATAGTCGGGTCGTCAAGTTCTGTTCTCGGTTGTAGTGGCCGACTCGAAATGAGACGAACCCAATCCGAGCGTCTCGACTGAAGGCGTTCAGCCCTTTCGTCAGTATATCCGGCCTGACTGTGGAATCCGCGTCCAGGAGCAGGACGTAGTCTCCCTTGAGTAGCGGGGCTGCCTGGTTTAGCGCACCACTCTTGAAACCCTTCCGGGCCTTCCGTCTTGAAACTGCAGCCCGTATGCCTAGGCTGTTGAGCTCGAGTACTTTCTGGTCGATCACGTCAATAGTTTCGTCGGAAGAGTCGTCTGCGACCACGACTTGTAGCTTGTCTCTTGGGTAGTCGAGGTTCTTGATTTCGTCCAGTGTGTTGGCTATGACGAACTTCTCGTTGAATGTCGCTATGAGAATTGAGACGAAGGGAGTCTCTCGAAGGGACGAGCTTTCCGCGAGGGTTCTTGGATAGCGAAGTGTGCTCAGGAAAAGAATCACACTGTAGTAGGAAAACAATAGGCCTGGTATGCTGAAGGCGAGCGAAATCGATGAGATGTATATCCATGACTCCATCTTGAGCAGTTCACGCATTTCTTATGGGTGACTGAGGCTTCATACCGGCCATTGGCCTCTTGCTAGTTGTCAAGGCTTCCGTACCTGTTCGACTCTTAACCTATCCTCATCTTCTTTGCTGATAATGGCACTGGAAAATACTATTAATTCAGATATCGAAGGGCGGGACGGTGGCCGGACAGTTGAGTCTCAAGGCGGTCTTCTTAGATAGGGACGGTGTGCTGACACGAGAGAGACCCGACTACGTTAAGACACAGGAAGAGCTTGAGATTCTGCCTGGAATTGGACCGCCGCTCCGTGCTCTACGAGATCGGGGATTCCGACTGATTATTGTGACTAACCAGTCTGTAGTCGGAAGAAAACTGACTACTGACGACGAAATGGGCAGGATTCATGAGAAGTTAAAGTCCGAGCTCGAACGAATGGGTTGTTTCGTTGATGGCATCTACTACTGTCCGCACCTGCCCGGAGGGGGATGCAGCTGTCGAAAGCCCGAGCCCGGCCTCATTCTAAAGGCCGCAGAGGACCTAGGGATCGATATCACAGCTTCTTGGATGATTGGTGACAAGGAGATTGATCTCGAAGCGGCGAAGAGGGCCGGGTGCCGTGGTATTCGTGTCCAGACGAATGTGGGAGACTTGCAGAATGCGGTTTCTAGTATCATCCACGGCGGAGAGAAAGGTTGGGAGTGCTGAGATGATATGGTGAAGATTCGGGCCAGGGCTCCTCTCAGAGTCAGCTACGCGGGAGGAGGAACGGATGTCCCTCCCTATCCCGGATTGAAGGGCGGGGTCGTTCTCTCTTCTACGATTCAGAATTATGCTTACTGCTCTATTGCCTCTCGAACTGATGGGATGGTTACCGTATCGAGGGAAGACCAAGATGTCTCTACTGGACCCCAGAGACTTGGTCATCTGGAGACTAGTGGGGAGGTGGAGTTCGTCCAAGCGGTCGCCAAGCGATTTCAGGTGGACGAAGGATTTGATGCAAATCTCAGATACGATGCTGTCCCGGGCGCAGGGCTGGGATCGTCTTCGGCACTGTGCGTCGCGCTCATAGGCGCCTTCCGCGAGTGGAAGGGCACTTCGATGACGGACTACGACATAGCAAATCTTGCCTATGATGTCGAAAGGAATGATGTCGGAATTCCAGGAGGTTTGCAGGATCAATACGCGTCAACCTTTGGGGGCTTCAACCTGATCGAGTTCAAGAAGGAGGCGAACATCGTCAATCCTCTTCGCATAAAGCGAGAGACTTTGAACGAACTGGAGTATAGTAGCCTCCTCTGCTTCACCGGGACGACGCGACGTTCGGGGGGTATTCTTCAGAGGCAGATAGAGTCGTACGAAAATAAGGAGTTGAAGGTCATGGACGCGCTCGAGCGTATGAAGGAACTGACGCTCCAGATGAAAGACTCTCTCCTTACCGGCAACCTCACAGAGTTCGCTGGACTGCTGAACTCTGAGTGGGAGACGAAGAAAGCGCTTGACTCCGCGATTTCCAATGATGAGATCGATAAGCTACTCCAAGCCGCCCGGCGGAACGGAGCTATAGGCGGCAAGCTTCTAGGGGCGGGAGGGGGAGGATTTCTCTTCCTATACTGTGAGCCTGGCAAACGGGTCCATGTGGAAAAAGAGGTTGAGCATCTCGGTGGGAAGGCCTTTCCGGTCAGATTCGATCTCGAGGGTTTGCAAACCTGGCGGAGCCCAAAGTAGGACCATGAGAGACGATGCAAAATAGCCGACTAGCTCACAAGCGACCAGCGGAAGAAGCTAGCCCATCCTCCGCGGCACTCGCAGCCATACGTAGCAGCATCGAAACAAAAGAACGAGTTGCGAGAGAGTGTCTCGATGATATCGTCGAGATGGCCCACATCATGACTATGGCACTGCAAAAGGGTCGAAAGGTTGTCTTCTTCGGAAACGGCGGAAGTGCTGCCGACGCTCAGCACATATCGGCGGAGCTTGTTGGGAAGTTTAAGAGAATGCGTCCTGCCCTCAGAGCGTCTGCCCTAACGACCAACACCTCAGTTCTGACCGCCATAGGCAACGACATCGGTTTCGACGAAGTCTTCTCACGTCAGGTCCAGGCGACACTGGAGCCGGACGATGTTGCCGTCTGCATCAGTACGACCGGCCGCTCGCAGAACGTTATCAGAGGCGTCCAGGAAGCGAGGAAAATCGGGGCGAAAACCATCGCCCTGACTGGTTCTGGGGGCGGACAGCTCGCCTCGTTGTGTGATCACGAAGTGGTTGTCCCCTCAGATGATGTGCAGAGGATACAGGAGTGTCATATCATGATAGGTCACATCGTCTGCGAATTGATCGAGGACATGATAGGTGAGACGGGTTCCTGGAAAGGGCGTCTCGACTAGAGATTCAACGTTGCGACGATTCTTCCTTTCATAACGAGGTTGTCCCAAGCCGTAGAGCTATTTTCCACGTAATCCTTAAGTGGGAAAATTCCAGCACCACAATCATTTCAGAGACGATGGGCGGCAAGTGGAGTGAGAGGAGGTTTGTTCTTGACGAGATTACTCGGTGCGCCGCAATGGGCCATTAACAAGCTCTCCAATTATCTTGGACTACGCGAAGGCCTCTCCACAGCTGCAAGGTGGACTCGTGTCGGCCTGGGAGCTTCAGGAGGATTCCTGATTCTCGCAGGCGTTCTGCTACTAGTAGTCCGACCATTAGTAGTCGAAGTTTTGGGCTTATCCGCAGGGTTGATCGGGTTTGGCCTCTTCAATCTCGTCTCAGCGCGTGGAAAGACGCTCACCATGCTTCGCGCGAATCAACTCTCTTTGCTTGGCCACCTTGCGGCGATAATTGCGCTGTATGTTATCGTCTCAAGAGTCCTCATCGTCAGCTACACGACGGACACGGTTGTTGGAACCTATATGGGAGTGTTGAAGGTTCTCGAGCTGCAGAGTCCATACGGCTTTTCGATCAAGCCTTTGCTCGACCAGTTTGGCTTCTCCCCCTCATTCTACACGCCCGGCGTTGACGGCTCCTTCGACTTCCACCTAGCTTATCCCTCGCTAAGCTTCCTGTCGGTCGTCCCATTCTATGTCCTGGGCATTCGAGATCTGCGGGATACCGTCTTCATATTCTTCCTTCTCTCAATCCTAATCGTCTTCGGATTGGCCCCGGCCAAGTTCAAGAGCATGAGTCTCACGCCCTTCGGCCTATTTCCAGTCGTAATCGCAGGCGGCTGGACTGATAGTGTCTGGGCCTTCTTCCTCGTCCTTACAGCATTTCTCTGGTACCGTCACCCGAAGGCCAGCTGGGCCAGTCTGGGCTTGGCGATCGCAACTAAACAGATTGCCATCGTCGTCGCTCCTTTCCTGCTTATTCGACTCTGGCACGAAACCCCCCAGTCAAGAACGCGTAATCTTCTCACAAACGTCGCGCTGATGACCGCCGCATTC
>WNFY01003140.1_pt1 | contig 23060 bp, 24 predicted proteins | sample 5400091 | NCBI WGS metagenome assembly WNFY01 (sample SAMN13153364, study PRJNA577476) | soil metagenome | isolation source: 60 cm soil or saprolite under grassland replicate 1 | place: USA:California | collected 2016-06-15 | reverse complement strand
GGCAAGCCGCTGCCTGACCGAACCGGCCCCGCGCAGCGAGCCGCGACCTGACAGCAGCAACCGCCCGACAGCCTCCCCGCGTACCGGAACACCTCGTGCGGGCCGACCAGGTCCAGTGGCTGGAAACCATCGAAGATCATGCCGCACGCGGCACTACCGAGCCGGCCCAGATGCTGTCAATAGCCTCAGCCAGAGCGCGGCAGCGAACGTCAGCAAGGGGCGAGCGCCGCGCTGTCCGCTGCCCCCTGGCCAGCCTGATACGCAGGTCTGGCACGGTCGTCGTGCGGGCAGCGCTGGTCAGCAGTCCCTCACCTTTGGGCAAGTATCTGGCCCGCGAGCCCAGGACTCCTGCTTCGTGACGTAGTGACGCCCTTACGGGATGTTCCGTTAGGGGGCAAGGAGTGCGGTCATGGACCTGGTCCCGCCATCGCCGGGTGAGGTAGCCGGTCTGACTGATCTCGGCGGGAAAGTCCCCGTTGGCCCTGCCAGGCGCCGGTCCTGGGTGGGGAGGTTCCTGGGAATCTGCCTGCTCGCCGCTATGGTGAGCAGTCCGGCGAAGTTGGCAGCCGGGGTCTACCAGGAAACCAGCCCAACCACGCAAGTGCAGCGCGCCTGGCTCACAGCCGCCTTCGCCGGGAAGAAACCGCAGACGATCGCTTTCAAGCAGCTGCCGGATGCGGCGGCGGCGGCGCAGGTAACGTTGTCGGCGCCCGCGTCGTCCAGGCTGGCGGTGTCGTTCACCTCGGACACCCCGCTGGTATGCACAGTTTCAGGGTCCGTCGTCACCACTGTGGCGGCCGGAGCGTGCGTGATCACCGCCTCGCAGAGTGGCAGCGCCCGCTATGCGCCGGCCCCTGACGTGGCGCGCTCGTTCCTGGTCCGCACCGGCCAGAAAGGGCAGGTGATCCGCTTCGCGCCGCGGGGGGGCGAGGCGGTCGGCGTGCTGGTTACCTTGTCGGCGTCAGCGGCACCGGGGCTGGTGGTGTCGTTCGCCTCGGACACCCCGCTGGTGTGCACGGTGTCGGGCTCAACGGTCACCACCGTGACGCCCGGAGCGTGCGTGATCACGGCCTCGCAGGGCGGCAGCGCGATCTTCGCGCCGGCCCCTGACGTGGCGCGCTCGTTCCCGGTCCACGCCGGCCGCAAATCGCAGACGATCACCTTCAGCCAGCCGCCCGCCGCCCAGGTCGGCGTGCCGGTCACCCTGTCGGCGTCGGCAACGTCGGGGCTGGTGGTGTCGTTTGCCTCCGACACCCCGCCAGTGTGCACGGTATCGGGTCGCACCGTCATGACTGCGGCGCCCGGCACGTGCACGATCACCGCCTCGCAAGGCGGCAGCGCCCGCTACGCGCCGGCCCCCGGCGTGACGCTGTCTTTCTCGGTGACGGCCGGGCAGAAAGGGCAGGAGATCATCTTCGCGCCGCCTGCGGGCACGACGGTGGGCGTGCCGGTCATCTTGTCAGCGTCGGCGACCTCCGGATTGCCGGTGTCGTTCAGCTCGGGCACTCCGCCGGTGTGCACGGTGTCGGGTCGCACCGTCACCACTGCGGCGCCCGGCACGTGCACGATCACCGCCTCGCAGGGCGGCAGCGCCGTCTTCGCGCCGGCCCCCGGCGTGGCGCGCGTGTTCGAGGTTCACGCCGGCCGCAAATCGCAGACGATCACCTTCAGCCAGCCGCCCAGGTCGGCGCGCCGGTCACCCTGTCAGCGTCGGCCACCTCCGGATTGCCGGTGACGTTCGCCTCCGACACCCCGCCGGTGTGCACGGTGTCGGGGTCCACCGCCATGACGGTGACGCCTGGGACGTGCACGATCACCGCCTCGCAGGGCGGCAGCGCCGTCTTCGCGCCAGCCACCGGCGTGACGCGCTCGTTCGAAGTGAGGGCTGGGCCGGCCGCGCAGACGATCACCTTCAGCCAGCCGCCCGCCGCCAAGGTCGGCGCGCCGGTCACCCTGTCAGCGTCGGCCACCTCCGGATTGCCGGTGACGTTCACCTCCGACACCCCGCCGGTGTGCACGGTGTCGGGCTCTGCCGTCACCACCGCCGCGGCCGGGACGTGCACGATCACCGCCTCGCAAGGCGGCAGCGCCCGCTACGCGCCAGCCCGCGGCGTGAAGCAGTCGTTCCAGGTCAACCCCGTGGCGTCGAAAGCGGCCGGTGCACTGGTCATCTTGCTGGCGACCGCAGTCCTCGCGGCCGCTGGCGGTGCGCTGGTAGTGCGCCGCCTGCGGCGCTCACGTCCGCCGTCGGCGCCTGAGCCAATCGTGCGGGTCGTGCCGGATGCCGGCCCGCCGGGCCTGATGAGCGTCCATGACACCGGGACAGCCGTGACGCACACGGTGCGCATCGAACCTAGCCCTGGAACCAGCATCACGACGATCGAGGAGGCTCGGCCATGACGCCAGCCGTGCAGGACCGCCCGCATACTGCCCTGGATCTGCTGCTCGGCCCGGGCCAGGAAGCCCCGGAGGCCTTGGCCCGCCAGATTCTGTCTGCAAGCGCCGGGGTGAACCTTGGCCGTGCCCTGGAGAACCTCCCGAAGGCCACCCGCGAGGCCGCCGTTCGCGAGGTCACGACGGCAGCGGCCGGGCTCCTGGACGTCGACCTGATCGGCGTGCTGGTCGACGGGTGGCGCAAGCACCAGGACCTCACCGCCGCCGCGCGGCGCACCCTGGCAGCGCCCGGCAGCATCGAGCTAGTAGATCTGGCCACGCACCAGGTCACCGCGACCCAGCATCCCTCTGTCACGGTCCTGGTCGACGGTCACCAAGTGGCTACCCTCCAGATAGGCCTATCTGTCGTGCTCGCCATCAGTGCCCTGCTGGCAGGGATCAGCGCTGGACGACTGGTTGCCCTGCGCTCCGGTCGCTGTGACATCACCGCCACGCTGGCCATCCAGGGAACCGATGTCGTCACCAGGCGGGCGCACCTCGATCTGCCTGGCGTCATCCCGCTCAGCCCGGGAATCCGGCTGCTGGCCGCCCATAACTACCCGGCCGACGCGGGGCAGGCGGAAGACCCCGATGACGACCCCACCCGGCACACGGCACGAGGTCCTGGCCCTTGAGCCTGGCCTGCTCGATGAGCGGCGCAGCCCGATGCCGGTCATGCGGCCGCCCATCCGGGCGCCGGAACGCCGGGGATTACTGGTGGAGTGCAACTGGCAGCTCGTAAGGGCCGCCGTCATCGGCATTGCCAGCGAGGCAAACCACCACTGGCTACGGTCGGCCGGTGTGATCCCTGTGGCTTATGGGGATGGGATGGCCGAGCGGATCAAGTCAAGTGGCAAATCGGGGTGTCGACGCGTTCGTCGACACCTACGCATCGGGAGCGCCGGAACCATGAGCAGGCGGCGAGTAGCCCTGACTTGCTGTGCCGGGGTCGAGACAAAGGAGTTGTTTGCTGAGGAAGCCCCGCGCTACAGGTGGTTGAATCCGGTCGACTCTTCTTTGGACATGGGAACGGTGACTGGGTGCTTGCCGAAGTGCGCGATGGCGTCCCGGAAGTCGTCGAGCAGCAGGGAGGCCATGTCCCGGCTGACACCCCAGGCGGACCAGGATGCGCTGCACAGGGATGTCGGCGGCTGTCCCGGTCAGGGTGTAGGCAGGCACCTGCCAGCCCTTGGATGTCAGCCGGTCGGCCAGGTCGAACAGGGTGTAGCCGGGGTCCGCGCCGTCACGGATCCGCCAGGTGACCGTCGGGATTCCCGTGTTCGGGTTGCTGTCACACAGGAGCTCGAACGGGCCCAGCTTGACGATCTCGGCGACGAGGTACTGGCCGATCTCGTAGGACGCATTGTGGATGCGCCGGTATCCCTCATAACCCAGGCGGAGGAAGTTGTAGTACTGAACGATGATCTGCCCGGCCGGGCGGGAGAAGTTGATCTGGAACACCGGCATGTCGCCGCCCAGGTAGTTGACGTGGAACACCAGATCGTCGGGGAGTTCCTCGCTGTCCCGCCAGATGACCCAGCCGACGCCAAGCGGGGCGAGCCCGAACTTTGTGCCCCGAGGTGCTGATCGACTTGACCCGGGGGAGGCGAAAGTCGAAGACCACGTTGGGCGCGCAGAACGGGGCGAGGAAGGCGCCGCTGGCCCCGTCCACGTGGATGCCGACGTCGAGGCCGGTGTCGGCCTGCAACTGGTCGAGGGCCTTGGACATGGCCTCTACCGGCTCGTAGGCGCCGGTGTAGGTGACGCCAGGGTGGGGACGACCATGATCGTGTTTTCGTCCACCCGGTCAAGCATCGAGGCTGGATCCATGGCGTAGTGGCCATGGGACATCGGTACCTCGCGCATTTCGATGTCCCAGTAGCGGGCGAACTTGTGCCATACCACCTGCACCGGACCGCACACCATGTTCGGCTTGTCCGCCGGCTTGCCTTCGGCCTGCCGCTTGGCCCGCCACCGCCACTTGGCCGCCATCCCCGCGAGCATGCAGGCCTCCGAGGATCCAATGGCCGACGCGCCGATCGTGTTGGCCGCCTTCGGCGCACGCCACAGGTCAGCCAGCATGTGGACGCAGCGCCGCTCGATCTCGGCGGTCTGCGGATACTCGTCCTTGTCGATCATGTTCTTGTTGACCGACAGCGCCATCAGGGCAAGGACCTCGGGCTCGGCCCAGGTCTGGCAGAACGTGGCCAGGTTCTGGCGGGCGTTGCCGTCCAGCATCAGCTCGTCCGACACCAATTGGAACGCTTCCCTCGACTGCGTCTGGTCCTGAGGGAACCGGTACTTGGGTACCGGCGCGGTCAGGCTGTGCCCAGCGAACACTGAGTCCTCCAGCTGCTCACGGACGGTTTCACGCTCGTGCAACGGCATAGCCAGCATCTCCTTTGATCAAGATCCGCTCCGCGCCGGCCAGAATCTGGGATCGCCGGCGGCCTGCCACCGGCCCCCGCAAGCGGAGCGAGCGGACTGGTTCCGATGCTGGCAGGCAGGGACCGCCGTCATCACCCACCGTGGGTGGGCGCATAATCCCTTGACGAGCCGCCGCGTGCGCACAGCAAAGGCAACTGGACCATCTTCCCTAGATCCGCCTGCGTGTTCCCAGGGAAGATGGTGCCCGGAGCGCCGGATGGCTATCGGGAGACCATGACGATGCCGGTTCAGTGGGATGAACGCCACGTTCTCCGGGCCGGCGTTCCTGGCGGCGCTGAACCCGGAGTTGTTCGCCGTTGACCTCTTACTGATACGCAAGGGCAGTGCGCAGAAGGCGGGTGCGGTTTAGCGGGGAAGATCGAACCGATCAGATGGGACGTGCCTATGTCCGTGAGGGAGCGAGGAGGCCGCGAGGGGGGCGTTGGCCCCTTCGTGACGTTCGTCGAGCGCGTCCGCCCAGACGGCGTCGTAGCTCGCTGGGAATCCCGCGACCACCCCAAGCACCTGCAGGGCGGATTGACCGCTGGCTCGACGTGGTGGCGCCTAAGACCCGGGGATGGTGGATCGCTGTCCTGTTCGCCGTGGGGTCGCTGCTATTGCCCCTCGGCGCCCTCCCCAGGTACGCCAGCGCCGTCGGGACCCGCTGGGACTCAGTGACCTTCTTCGTCGGCTCGCTGTTCTTCACCGCGGCCGGGTTTCTGACCTACCGGGAAGCCGTGGACGCCAGCCCGCAGGCGCCAGGTGCCGTCCGGCGGCGCTTCTTCGTCTTCCAGCCCCGCAGGATCGACTGGTGGGCGACCGCGGTGCAACTCGTGGGGACCCTCTACTTCAACATCAGCACCGGAAACGCGATGCGGGTCGACCTCACCGCGCAGGCCGCGCACCAGCATGCGCGACCGCCGACAATCCTCCGCCAGTCTCCTCAAAGATCGACACCCATACCCCGCCTGCCGCCCGGCTCACGCGCACCCATCGGCTCGCGCTGTGTTTCCTCCAAACACATATCAGAAGGGCCAATGCGCGCGACACCCCGTTTCGTCCGCTTTCCGCACACGCACCGATCAGGACCGGTCCAAGCTGGATGTGGCACGTAGTAACCAGCGCTCGCCGAGAAGACGGGGCGCAGATCACGAACTCGGCGGGATCGAGACGGCCGTGCCAGCCAGAGGGTGAAGGTCCGGATGTCCGCGTGGGCCCAATGCGCAGTGGCAGGCCCGAGCCGAGCAGGTCCGCGAGATCCTGCGCGAGGCGACCCCCGCTGTCGAGGCCACCAGGGCCGGGGCACCAGCTTGACCCCGCGCTGATTGCTAACCTGCGCGCCCGCTACGACGCCACGCTCGGCCGGCACCTACGGAGGGAGGCTGACAGGCAGCGGCTCACGCTGCGTGATCGGCATTGGGTTCGTAAGGCGCGCTTCCGCCCTAATCTGGCGCGGATACAGGCCTGGTACGAATGCAGTCTGGGCCACTCGAGATCGGCCATTATGTGGCGCGAAGGGCGAAGGTAATCGAAGATCACCTTCCATGTAAATATGCCGCGATCGTTGCGTCGCGGCTGGCCGCTGCACAGGCGAGTGCAGTGCTGGGGAGCGGGTGCGTGGTTCGGCTGCTTAGCGTTTGCGGCCGACCGCGGCGTAGGCGGGAATGCGCTGGCTGGGGCTGGCCAGGCTCCGCCACTGGGGCAGCGGCACCACACCCGGTTCGACCAGGTCAAGGCCCTCGAAGAACCGGGCAAACTCCGTATGCGTGCGGCGGGTCTGCCGCACCGGGCCCAGCCGCTGGTTGTATCGCCGTGCCGACTCGGCCACCACCTCCGCGTCGATGTCGGAGGCCGTGTCCGACACCGCCAGGTAACTCCCCGGCGGGACCGCATCCAGCAACCGGGCCACGATCCCCCACGGGTCATCCGGATCGGGGATGTACTGCAAAATCATCAGCAGCATCACCGCGACCGGCTGGCTGAAGTCCAGCGTCGCCGCTGCCTCCCGCAATATCTTGCCCGGGTCGCGCAGGTCCGCCTGGACGTAGGCGGTGGCGCCCTGCGGTGTGCTGGTCAGCAGCGCGCGGGCGTGCGCCAGCACGATCGGGTCATTATCCACGTACACGATCCGGCAGGCCGGCGCGACCTGCTGCGCGACCTCATGGGTGTTATCGGCCGTCGGCAACCCGGTACCGATGTCCAGGAACTGGCGGATCCCCGCCTCGCCGGCCAGGTACCGCACCGCCCGGCCCAGGAACGCCCGGTTCGCGCGCACCCCCGCCAGCACATGCGGGTTGGCGGCGATCACCTGCTCGGCCGCCTCCCGGTCGGCGGCGTAGTTGTCCTTCCCGCCCAGCCAGTAGTCATACACCCGGGCCGGGTGCGCCACGCTGGTGTCGAACTCCGCGGCGCTGCCTGGCCCGCCCGGGACTGCTGGCGTGAACCAGTTCTTGGCCATGATGCGCCTTTCCGCACGCCTGCTGCCGGCCGGGCAACCCCGGTAATACCCGCCAGCCAAGCGTAACCGCTCCCCCAGCACCACCAAGCCCCTCGCGGCAATCCGCCCCGCTCCGCCGCGCCGGCCGTCAACGCCGAGCGGGAATCTGCGTGGCGGCCCGGGTCAGGGCTCCTTCGCGTGGCTGCGCAGGGCTCACCCCGGCGATGATGAGGGCTGGCTCGCGGGCCGGGCCGGGTGTGCGAAACAGAACAGGGCGATCGGTGCGCCGGCTGCGGCGACGAGGTCGTCAGCGGCCCAAGCGCAGAGTCGGCGCGATCTGCGTGCTTGCGAGCGTTCAGCGCCACAAAAGTGCTCACGCCGTGCAGCGGACAGAGTGACACGCCCGATGCCGCCGCCGGCAGCTCGCGATGGCCCAAGCCTGGCCAGGCGGCCGGCCGAGATGCCGATCCGTGCCATTCTTCCGCGCACCGTGTCAATGGCCAAGTTACGGTGGCTCTGGCCCACTTTCCGGAAAGTGGGCCAGAGCCACTTTCTCATGGCCACGGACACACCGTGCCGCACTCCGAGACCGCACTCCGAGGTCCGATCCCGCCAACGAACGATCAAGAAGCCCGATAGCCGTCTGGCAATCGGGCCCCTGACCTGCATTTCCTGGTGCGGGGGCGGGATTTGAAACCCGCGACCTCTGGGTTATGAGGACAGCGTGACACCGTATAACCCTGTGCGGCAGCCTCCCCCACCAGCCGACATCTGCCCCGCGGCCCCCTTCCGCGAAGGCAGCTGCAAACTCAGCAAGCGAGCGTCCTGGTCGTCGCCCTGGCCGATGACGGGCCCGGACGGAGACCTGGCCCTGGCCCAGCTGCACGGCGAGCGGCTGACCGTCCCCGAACTGGCCGACCTGGAGGTCGCCTCGGTCCTGCGACAGCAGATGAAAGCAGGCACGCTTGACGCCCGGCGGCCTCGCCTCGCGCTTGACGATCTGGCCGCCCTGTCCGCCCGGCGGGCACCGCGCCGCTCCCTGCTCCCCCGCTGCTGGGAGCTACGGGACAACCTCACCATCTACGCCGCCGCCTACGTAGCGCTCGCTAAACCCCTGGGCGCCACCTGCTCACCGGCGACCAGAAACTCGCCCGAGCCCCCGGCTCCCGATGCCCCATCGAGATCTTCGAGCCTGCATCCTGAACACTTCGTCCGGGCTGGAGGGCTAAGCGGTGGAGTTGCTTCTTGAGGACGCGGTCGTCACGATGGCCGGCGACAACCGGCCGTCCCGGTCCATGCTGGTCCGCGACGACCGGATCGCCGCGGTCGGCTCCGCGGAGGAGGTCCGCGCGGCGGCCGTGCCGGATGCGCAGGCGGTGCCGCTGGACGGGGCAACCGTCATCCCCTGGCTGATCGGCGCGCACTGCCACCTCATGGACGTCGGCTACCTCGCGACCGGGTACCGACTGCAGCCAGCCGCCGGCGCCCGACATCCCGGCGATCCAGGCGCGGCTGCGGGCGGACGCCGCCCGGACCCCGGACGGCTCGTGGGTCACCGGGCGCGGGTACGTGGAGTACAAGCTCCGCGAGGGCCGACACCCCACCCGCGCCGACCTCCACGCCGCCGTGCCGGACCGCCCGGCGATCCAGCAGCCGCACCGAGGCCATTTACGGAAGATACGCGGTCCCGCCGCACGGGTGGGGGATCATGTATTTCTCGCCGGACGAACTGACCGCGATTACCCGGGAGTTCGACGCGCGCGGGCTGCAGGTATGCATCCACGCCCAGGAGGACTGGGCGATCGAGGCCGCCCTGGACGCCTACGCCACGGCGGCGGCCGGCCGCCCCAGAACCCGCTCCAGCACTGCATCGAGCACGGCGGCGCAATGAATTCCGCCGCTCGCCGCCCGGGCGGCGGAGCTGGGGATCATAGTCGTCAGCCAGCCTGGGTTCCTGTCCGCCCTCGGCGACGGGTTTGCCGAGGCTCCTCCCGGCCGCCGCGACAAGCTGTACGCGTTCGCGTCGTGGCGGCGGGCGGGATCACCGTGGCAGGGTCCTCCGACGCCCGTGATCAGGGCTAGTCCGCTGGCGGGGATTCGGGACGCGGTGCTGCGCCGGACCGGCAGCGGCCGCGTGCTCGGGCCGGGCGAGCGCCTGCCGACGCGGGATGCGCTCGCCCTCTACTCGACGGAAGCCGCCTTCGCCGTGCACCGGGAGCAGGAGATCGGGACGCTGGAGCCGGGCAAGCTCGCCGATTTCGTGATCCTGGACCGCAACCCGATGGATGTGGAGCCGGAGCGGATCGCGGACATCGGCGTGCTGGCGCCGATCGTCAGCGGGCGGCCTGCGTATCAATCCGCGACTATCGTCCCTGAGGCGTAATCAGCCCGCATTCAGGACGAAGACCACTTGGTTGCCGGGCGCGTGCCCGTGCCAAGCAGAAGGCGCGCCGCATCAGCCAGCGATGCGACCTGCTCCCGATGGACCTGCCTCTTGGCAACCGGCGCCAAGAGCACGGAGCGGATACCGATGCTCTGCGGCCCGAGAGCATCAGTCCGCAGGCTGTCGCCAACAAAGACGGCATCTTCCGCACTGAACCCCGCCAGGTGGAGCGTCGCATCGTAAATGCGCGGATGGGGTTTCCGGTAACCGGCCTGAGCCGACGTCACGAAAACATCGATGCAACCCGCCAAGCCCGCTCCTGCGATATCAGCGGCCAGATCCCAGCCCCAGTTGGAGCACAGGGCGATGGTGAACCCCGCACGCTTGAGCATGGCCAGGCAGTCCGCTGCACCTGGCAGGGCAACCATGGGAGCCTGGTGCAACTGCTCCAGTGCCGGGACGACGTGCGGAGCTAGGTCAGCGCCCAGGTCGGTGTCGGCCTGCGCAACCGAGGTAAGGGTCTCAGCTGCCCACCCGGAATACGCCTGGCGAGAGCCGGACCATTCGGAATGGTCTAGCCCCTCACTGGCCGCCTGCAGTTTCGCCAGCATTGCCGCCGAGGCGTTGATACCGGCCTGGACGAGTCCAGTGAGGAAGGTCTGCTTGCTGCCCCGGCGCGCCGTGACGAGGGTATTGAACGCATCAAAGATGACAAGGCCCCTGGTCCACACGCAACCAGCCCTCCTCCCGGATCAGCTGATTGATTGTAGGCAGCTCAACCGACAGGAGACACTTCCGTAAAATAGGACGTAGAGTCGGAAAGAGGCAGAAATCAGGCCGACCCGACCGAACTTACCTTGTCGTAGATGCACGCGCGCCGGCCATCCGCTTGCACAGCCGGGCAGGCATCACACCCTGACGGCGTCAGTGACTTGAGCAACTCTTCCCCGAAGCCGGGGCGAGTCAGCCGCAATTGGTCGCCGGTCATGGCCAGCGATGCCATGCCCTCCTGGTCAACCAGCAAGCCGCAGCGGTAGGCCCGCCCGTCCGGAAGTATCTGCAAGTTGGAGAAGTCTTCCAAGGCGCACCCGGTGAGCCGGTCATCCTCGGCAAGAAACCCGCGCTCGATTTCGACGAAGAAGTCAGGCCGCGTCTCCACCCGTTCCGCAAGCGTGCGGACCAGGTTCTGCCACTCCTCGCGGTCCGGGATATGGTCGGCGGCCAGATCGGCTCCGAGTCCGATGCTCGACGGCCAGTGCACGTTGACCCGCCGGCAGCCCGCCTCATCAGCGAAACGGATCAGCGCCCCGATCCCGCCCAGCACCAGCCGCACGCCTGTGACGTTGATGTCGAAAAGGACGCCGTGGTGGCGTAGCAGGCGGATCGTGTCCATGGCGTCCCGCCAGGCCCCGCGGCCACGGAACCCGTCCTGCACCGTTTCGTCCAGCGTATCCAGGCTCACCGCGACCCGGCTCAGGTTATGCGGGCCGATCAGGCCGCTTTCCATGAGCCGCCGGAACCGGCGAGCGCCGTTGGTGACGACGCGGACGTCCAGCCCCCGGCCACTGGCAAGAGACACCATGTCGACGAACGAGGGGTGGAGGGATGGCTCCCCGCCGAGGAAGGTGATCTCGTCAACGCTGTACCGGAGACACCATGCCACCACGTCCGAAAAGGCTTCGACGCTCATCCGCATGCCCGAGGCAAAGAAATCGGATGGCAGGAAGCAATAGGTACACCGACGATTACACTGCGACGTAACGTACACGTCCACGGACTTCAGGTTATGACCAGGTGACAGCTCGACCAGGCCATGAAACGCGGTGCCCATCAGGCGCTGCGCCACTTGCTACCGCCCTTGCTGTGCCTTACTGACCAGTAAATTTGGCGGAGGCCGCCCCGAACCCGGGACGAGCGTACCGTGATCAGCGGCACGGAACACCGTAACTTGGTTAGCTCTCATGAATTTTCTTGCTAAGCGGGTCTTAGCTAGTCAGGAGCAGATCACGGTGCTGTCAGACGTTGAGCCACTCAACCACCGCCTTGGCAATGGCTCCCACCGTCGCGGGCGGCAGTTCACTGGCCGGTGCCCTCAAGAGGGCAGCCACATCGTGCAAGACAGGCTCAAGCCCCGCCCGGAAGCCAGGGTTGAGTGACGCGGGGAGGTGGATGGCGGACCTGAGCAGCCATTCGAGGAGGTCAGCCCGGTCGGATGGCGTCCGGTTAGCCAGGTAGGTGGTCAGCGTAGACCGGTCAGTCCGCGCGGACAGCGCCCGTTCCTGCCACGGCAACCGGTAACTGGGCATGGGGATGGGACGTAGATAGATATGCCGGACCCGCGCCGACAGGTCGTCGGAGCAGCCACGGTGAAACGCATCCCAGAGCGTCCGCTCATCCTCGCCGCCCAGGGTAATGACGGAGTTGGCCATGCCGCCCGGAGACCGAGCGAGGATCCACGCGATCTGCTTCTCGAAGACCAGCCAGTTCCGCAGCGGCGTGAGCAGCCTTTCAGCGCCGAGCGACTCCGCGTTCCGCAGCAGGGCCAGGACGCTTTCTTCGGCATTGATGGTGTACTGGAGCGGCGAAATCACCTTGCTGGCGACCAGGAAATCGAGCACGCCGATTCGAGGATTGAGATAGTCATTGATGGCCGACCAGCCGCGCTCCGCCAGGTACGGCTCGGTCAGGACCTCCGAGTAGAGCCTGGTCGACAGTTTGGCGTCGTCGCCAGAGGCTAAGGCGACCCAGGTCCTTATCCGGGACTCGAGCTCCTCGCACAGGTCATAGTTCCGCCGGTCGTTCACGGCGACATCGTCAAGCAGCAGATGCACCGGGAGCCCCGCCCGCGTGGCGGCCGCTGCCGCCAGCGAAAAGACGCCGTGCACCAGATTGGGCTCTCGCGCCCGGTGCACCCAGATGACCCCGGCGGGAGGCCTGCCATCCGCCTGCAGCCGTGGCACATCGAATCCGGCCGAGCGAAGCAGTTCGACCACCCCGTCATAACTCATGTCCTGCTGCCTGGGCCAGCCCCATATGTCAAAGGCATGCCCTTCCACATACTGGCTGCCCGGCAGCTGCCGGAGCGCCTTGTCCAGCTGCTCAGCCTGCAGCCGGGTGGGCCCGGCATAGGCATCCCGGCCGCTTTCCCACGGACGGTAACTGGGCAGGCTGACACCGATCGCGGCAGCCATCTCCCGCTGGCTTAGCCCGCACTGCTCGCGCCACTGCTTCGTCTGAACCTGGGCTTGCCTGCGCTGCTCCGGAGAGAGATGCGCCGGACGCTCGACCGGGCGCCCGCGGGGTACCATGACGCTACGGTATCTGAGCAGCGACCCATGCGTTAATTACGTAGTTTCTTAGCACGGTTACATCACGTTCCCAATGCGCTCTCCTGGTTACATGAGCAAAGTTGGGAAGGGCTCCGGCCAGGGCGGCCGACTGGCCCGGGTGACCGGGCGGCTGGCCCTCCTGATCAGGACAGTCGGCGGCCGGCTGTTCCAGGCCGAGGACGCGCGCGCCAGGCAGTATGGCTGGCACATCATGGCCCGCCGTGGCGGGCTGGCCCGAACCTATCGGGACCCGCGGTTCGACAGTCTCCGCAGCTGCGCGATCTGCCTCGGTACCGGGACTGGTCTCGCGGACCAGGCATGCGAGCGCTGCGGAGGGACGGGCCGAATCACGGTCGTCCCGGAGCCCCTGCCGGATCGGGGGCGAGGACGATGATGCCGTCGCTCCGCCCGGCCAGCACCAGGCAGGCCAGGGCAGGCCTGGAGTATGCCGTCGGGACGGTGGCCCGCGCCAACCCGATCGTCGCGGCGTGGCGATGGCGTTACGAGCTAGCGGGGGCGGCGGGACTCGCGGCCGCCTGGATGGCGCTGGACAGTACTGCCGCGGCCTGGCTGACTGCTGGGCTGGCCGCCATGCTGGCCATCACCGCCTGCTTCCCCCGGGGGCGAAGGTTCCTCGCGGCGCGCGCGTGGGGCATCGTGACGCCTCATCGCGTCCGCGTGGGCTGTGCCCAGGCGTGGATCCACTCCCGCTACGGGAAGATTCCCATCATTCTGCTGACGAGGCGCCAGCCTTTCGGCGAGCGCGTCTACGTGTGGTGCCGGGCAGGGACCAGCGCCGCCGATTTCAGTTCCGCGCGCAAGCTGCTGGCCGCCGCCTGCTGGGCTAAGGACGTCCAGGTCAGCCACCATGCACGCTACGCTCACCTGGTTGTGCTGGATGTCGTCCGCCGCGAGCCCCCGGCCGAGTGGAGTGGCGAGCCCTGGTACGACACCGGCACACCCGACGGATCACTGACTATCCCGGCTCCGAGGGAACCCGCCGATGACAGCTTCTGGGTCGGCGAGCCGCCCCGTGAAGAGCCGCCGCGCTGGCTGAGCGGATGAGCCGCAGCCCATCTAAGCCAGGTTATCCATAACCGCAGGCAGGGCGCCTGACCAGCTAGAACGACAGTACAGACCAGCGCCCACAAGCGTCAGGCAGGCCCTCACGAGCGCCGTTTGCACTCGACATGCCACTCAGTTTGATCTTGTTCCGATGGCAGCGGGAGGCAGCTAGAGCCGAGCCGCACACCGCCCGGCAAGGCCACTCGAGTTGGCGCGACAGACGTGATGAATATTAACGATCCGCTATACTAGAGTGGCGGATTAGGAGACAGCGACGGCTGGAGAACTGCTCTGCCGGGCACGGAAGCGAGCCGACCTGTCCCAGGTGGAGCTGGCCGCCCGGGCGAGTGTCACGCAAAGCGTGATCAGCGCTTATGAGGCCGGACACCGTCAGCCCTCCATCCCCGCTCTCGCCGCGGTGATCGATGCCGCTGGTTATGAACTGGTGATGGGAGTGCGGCGCCAGCCCCGGCGCCTGCAGCGGCTGTCCGGACCGATGGGCGCCGGGTGCGCCGCCGTCGCCATGACCTGATCGCCGCCGAGGCAGCCCACGGAGTAAGAGCTCGCAGATGATTAACACGCTGGTTTGATCTCTTGTGCCAGAGTTGCGGCCTTGGCGGCGGCGTAGGCGTGGAGGTCTGCCAGGGTGTGGATCCGGGTGGTTGCCGGCTCGGGGATGGCAGATGCGTACTGGTTCAGCAGTGGCAGGGTGTCGCGGATCGCCCGGCTGATCGTGGTCCGGTTGACACCGAGCAGCTGGGCGAGCAGGCCCACCACGCAAGGCGTACTGCCGTGCAGATTAGTCACTATGAAGCGGCCGGCTCCTTGGTGACCGTCAGAGCCTGCTATTGGCTGATGTCGTGGGTCACCAGAAGCTGGAAGGTGCAGGTAACCAGCTAGCCGGGGTCACTATGGCGGAAGGGAGCCGGCCGTCATGCCTGGTGTGACATCAGCGGCGAGGGCGATCCATCTGGGAATGGATACCCCGGAGAACACGATCGTGATAGGCATCTTGATGCCTGATCAGGAAACCCCCATCCTGGACCGGGTCTGGAACGAGGAAGGCTCGGTGCGCCATCTGATCGGCCGGCTCGGCGACGTCAGTGCGCTGCGGGCGTGTTACGAGGCGGGGGCGTGCGGGTTCGGGCTGCACCGGCTGCTGGCCTCGATGGGGGTGGCCTGTGACGTGGTGGCGCCGTCGCTGATCCCGCGCCGCCCCGGGGACCGGGTCAAAACCGGTAAGCGGGATGCGAGCCGGCTCACGCGTTTGCGCCGGGCCGGGGAACTGACGCCCATCCGCGTGCCCACTCCGGCGGAGGAGGCGGTGCGGGACCTGGTGCGGGCCCGGGCGGCGCTGCTGGATGACCGCAAGCGGGCGCAGCAGCGGATTACCGCGATGCTGCTGCGGCACGGCCGCATCTGGCGGGGATCGTCGTGGACCCAGGCGCGCGAACGGTGGATCGTCGGGCAGCGGTTCGGCGAACTGGCGCTGGCTGTCACGTTCGCGCATTACCGTGCGGCGCTGGACACCAGGCGGGCGGAGCTGGACGCGGTCGAGGCCGAGCTGGCGCCGTGGGCCGGACGGGAGCCGCCAGGGCCGCTGGTGGCCCGGCTGGGCTGCTACCGGGGCATCGCCGGGCTGAACGGCCTCACCCTGGCGCCGAGGTAGCGGACTGGCGGCGGTTCCCCTGCGCGCGGGCGTTCATGGGGTTCACCGGGCTGGTGCCGCCGGGTACTCCAGCGGCGGCCGGGTCCGCCGCGGTTCGATCACCAAGACCGGGTCCGGGCCGGCCCGCACCGCCTTGATCGAGGCTTCGCGGGCGTACCGGCACAAGCCCGCGATCGGCACCGGGCTGCGCCGCCGCCAGGCCGGCGCCAGCCCGGACACCCTGGCCCGCTCCTGGCACGCCCAGCGGCGGCTGCACGCCAGATATAAGACGCTGACCGCCCGCGGCAAGCCACCCGGGATGGCCCTGACCGCAGTCGCGCGCGAGCTCGCCGGTTTCGCCTGGGCCGAGATGAGCAGCCAGGAGGAAGATCACACTCCCGATGACCGTGACGGGCAACCGCCTGGCGCGTCCTGGCCGCACTGGCCAGGACCACCCCGGGCTGCCCGCCCCCAGCCGGTGGCCTGCCGGGACGCTCGCCGCCGCAGGAACGACCCCCGGACCGCCTATGAACGCACTGGCGATTGTCGTAATGAGTGCGGGGCACCATCCTGCGGATCACCGATCTGCGATCCCGGCCCCGCGCATATGACAGTGGCAGTGGCCACGGCCACGACGCCGCCCCGGCAGGCCACCCCCACCCGCCGCGCTCACCCCCAGACCCGCCCGGCGCTACGGCCCTCATGCCCTGCCGCTCCGATCACCGGCTCCCGCCAGCCCGCGTCAACGGCGCCTCCGCGCCGCTCCGGCGTCGCCAAGACGAGCGCTACGCGCCCCTTTGTCGGCGTACGACCTCGCGTGTCGGTCGGTGTACTACCTGACGTGTCGGCTGGCCGGGGGTCTGGCGGTTGGATTATGGCATGGGCGGGGCGGTGTCGGTGGCGGGGTTGTGGGTTTTCATTCGCCAGCTGGGCCCGTTGATGGTGATGACGTCGCAGTGGTGGAGGAAGCGGTCGAGGATGGCGGTGGCGAGGACCTCGTCGGTGAAGACCTGGCCCCATTCGCTGAAGGTCTTGTTGCTGGTGATGATGACGGAGCCTTTCTCGTAGCGGCGGGCGATGATCTGGAAGACGAGGTTGGCGTCGTGGCGGGACAAGGGGAGGTAGCCAGCCTCGTCGATGATCAGGATGGAGGTGCGCAGGTAGCCGCGGAGCTGGCGGCCCAGGTCGCCGGCGGTGCCGGCGGTGCGGAGCTTGCGGACCATGGTTATCCACGGGACCTGACCCGCCCTCATCGATGTCTACGACGATCGAGGTGATCACGTTCTGCCATCGTTGCTGACCTCTTATCTACGGGGTTTCAGCGACGAGAAGGAACGGGGGCCATGGCTTATTGCCTGGCGGTGCGGCCTGCGGGCGGGGACCGCACCTGGACGGTAGCCGACGCGTCGTATGCGACGGTCGGGCCGGTTGAGGAGTGGCTGGAGGCGCACCGGTACCTGTGGTCGCCGAACACGGTCCGCGGTTACGCGACCTCACTGGCGCAGTGGTGGTCGTTCCTGGAGCAGCGCGGAGAGGCCGGGCGGTGGGCCGAGGCAGGGGTGCCGGCGGTATCGGGATTCTTGTCGTGGCTGCGCAACGGCCGCACCGTCGAGCATGCTCTGGCAGCGTCGGCCGGGGTCCCGTCGGCGGAGACGTTGCATGCGCGGCTGGCCGCGCTGATCTCGTTCTATCAGTGGCAGGAGGCGGTCCATTCGGTGCCGGTCGCCGGGGGGCTGCTGCGCGGGCGGGCTGCCCGGATGCCGTCGCGGGGGCTGCTCGCGCACCTGGACGCGCGGCGCGAGCCTGGCCCGTCATCGCTGGTCAAGGTCCGCCGCCGTCGGCCGGGCCGGCCTCCGCTGCTGCTGCCGCAGGAGATCCAGGCGATCATCGACGGCTGCGCCACCTGGGACGACGCAGCCGGGGACTGGAAAGGAAACCTGCGTGACCGCCTCCTGTTCGCGCTGCTGGCCGAGAGCGGGATGAGGCTGGGCGAAGTGCTGGGCATGGCGATCAGCGACTTCGTGATGGGCCGGGGCGGCACTGCCTATATCGAGGTCGTCCCGCGGGCGGGCAACCCGAACGGGGCGCGGGTGAAGATGATGCGCCCGCGCCGCATCTACGTCAGCGCGGACCTGGAACGGCTGTTCGCTGATTACCTGACTCATCTGGCCTGCCGGGCCGCCGGGGTCGGCATGAACGTGTCGCCGGGCTCGCCGCTGCTGGTCAACCTGGACCGCCCGCCGCTGCTGGCCGCGATCCGGGAGGGCACGGTCCGCGACAAGGTCACGGCGCTGAAGAAGAAGGGCATCGGCCCGGCCGGGTGGACGCCTCACTGGTTCAGGCACAGCCATGCATCCGCCTTGCTGCTGGCCGGCACCCCGGAATGGGTGGTCTCCCGCCGCCTGGGCCACGCCCACGTGCAGACCACCATCGACCTGTATGGGTGGGTCCGGGAGGATGGGGCGCTGAAGGCCGCGGCCAGCTGGAAGTCGTACGCATCCTCATGGCAGGTGCCCGATGGCCGGTGAGCGTCAGAACCTGCATCTGGCCGGTGAACAGGACCCGATCTGGCGGCTGTGGTCGCAGCTGCCCGAGCCCTGGCGCGGTCCGGTCATCGGCGACGACGTCGAAGGCTGGGAGTCGATCACCGAGAACGACGACTACAGGATCAACCTGACGGGGCTGCCCGAGGTGATCCAGGCCGAGCTGGCGTGGATGGCGCACTGGCAGGCCGCGGACGGCACCCGCTCGTCGGTACTGGCCATCAGCCAGCTCGCCAACATCCTGCGCAGAGCGATCAGGGAAGACCGGCCCTTCCCGCCGTCGATCCGGCAGATGGACTGGGAGGCCGCGGCAGCCTTGCAGGCATGGTTCTACGCGTCTCGATGGAGACGTTTCCCGCCGCATGGGGTCCGGGCGCGGCTGCGGGTCATCTTCCGGTTCGCGCGCACCGCGCTGATCGCGGCCTGTCACGACGGGCACTGGTGGGAGCTGGACTACTGGCATCCTCGCTGCGACCAGCGGATTCCGTTGTCGGAACGTGAACCGCAGGCGCACTACGGATGCTTACCCGCGCTGATCACCCATCTGTGGCTCCGGGAGGCGGTCAAGTGGTATCTGGGCACGATGCTGGAGTCCGGCGCTTTGCGCTGGACCACCGTCAGCCAGGAAAGACTCCGCTGCCTGCACCGGTTTGACCGGTGGTTGGCGATCGCCTTCGACGACCCCCGCGAGGTCCTGGCCGACCCGGCTACGACGGCGAATCAGGCCGCGGCGTTCCGCCGGTGGGACGCCGATCCAGCCAACCGCAGCGACGGCCGCAAGCATCGCCGGGTCCCGGGGAAGGTCCACCCCCGGCTGATCAACGACGATCTGCGAGCCGTCGCAGAGCTGTTCGCCTTCATAGCCGCCAACCAGGCCGAGGCCCGCCGTGTCCTCGGGTCTCTCGCGACGCCGTGGACGACCGTCACCGATGCCCACGCCGCCTGCTGGCTGCGGCAGGTCTCCAGGATCCCGCATGAGCCGGCCCTCAACGAGGGCAACTACGTCGATGATCACGCCCTCGCACAGATCACCGCCGCGTTGCCGCTGCTCGGGCTGCCGCGTGGTGAGCAGATGCGCATCACCCGCGGCGATGGCGAGCAGATCGTCGCCAGCGGCTTCGACGACCCGCAGGCCATGCGCATGATCCTGCTGCAGATCCTCACCGGGCGGCGTTCCAGCGAGATCCGCCACTGCGAGTTCAGCTGTCTCTCCCCGGCCACTGGCCGGGCTGCCGAGGCTGCCCAGGGTGAGGAGATCGCCCGGTTCCGCTACGCACAAACCAAAATCGACATCGCGCCCGACACCATCCTCGTCGACTCCGAGGTCGTGGCGATCATCGAGGAACAGCAGCGGTGGGTCCGTGACCGGTTCCCCGGCATCCAGCCCAAGCACCTGTTCCTTCAGCTCACCGGAAACCGGGCCGGCAGCAAGCCCTACCCGTCGGGCACCTACACGTTCCGGTTGCGTGAGTTCAGCAAGATCGTTCAGGTCGCTGACAGCAAGGGCCGGTCCGTCCGTCTCAGCCACACCCACCGGTTCCGCCACACCAAGTTCACCCGGCTCGCCGAGCTCGGCCTGCCCGTCCACGTCCTGCAGCGCTATGCAGGGCACGCCACCCCGACAATGACCTTGCACTACATCGCCCAGCGAGAAGAACACGCCGAGCAGGCATTCCTGGCTACCGTCAAGCTGAAAGCCGACGGCACCCACGTCGCCTTCTCCCGCGAGGACCACGACGCCATGCATCTGCTCGGCCGCGCCGACCGGATCCTGCCCAACGGCTGGTGCCTGCTCCCGCCGCTGCAGGCCTGCGGCAAGGGAAACGCGTGCCTCACCTGCTCGGTCTTCGTCACCGACCAGACCCACCAGCAGGACCTCGAACGCCAGCTCGCCGACACCGCCGCCCTCATCGAGCGCGTCACCGCCGACTTCCGGCAGCGCCACGGCCGCCCCATGCCCGAGGACAACATCTGGCTCGCCCAGCGCCAGGCCGAGCACGCCGCGCTCACCCGCGTGCTGGCCGCGATGCAAGCCGCGCCAGGCCGCGCAGTGCAAGGCGCCGGATGCGGCGCCGCGCCCGCCGGGCCGGTCCCGGTCACCATCGACATCACCGTCCACCGGAAAGACCACGAATGAGCGACATCCGCGCCCGCCGCACCGCCGTCCTCGCAGCCGCCGCCAAGGCCAAATCCGAAGCGAAAGCCCACGCCGCCGGCCAGGCGATCCGCAGGCTGGTCAAGCGAGGCGAGCCCGTCACCTTCCAGTCCGTCCAGCGCGAAGCCGGCGTCTCCCACGCCTTCCTCTACGGCAATCCCGACCTGCGCGCCCGGATCGAGCGCCTGCGGTCCCAGACACGACCCCAGCAGGCTCAGCCCGCCAGCGATGACAGCGAGAACACGCTGGTCCTAGCCCTGACCAGCCAGGTCACCCGCCTTAAGAAACAGCACCGCGACGAAACCAGCGCCCTGCGCGCCGCCCTTGAACAGGCTCACGGCGAGAACCTGCAACTCCGGCGCGAACTCACCCGCCTCGGCTGGAACGGCCAGCCCGCAGCGACGTAACCACGTTCAATCAATCGCAACATCGAAATGACCTGCAAGAATGCGGCAATCACGAGCCTGAACCGTGGATAACCGGCGGACCCAGGATCAGGGCGCCGTGGGGGCCGTCGAGGAACCGCAGGGAGACCAGCTCGTTCCAGAGCCGCTGGTCGTAGCGGATGGCGGCGGAAGGGTCCCAGGTTTCGGTGCGCATGGCGGGGTCCAGGCCGGCGTTCTTGGCGCGCAGCGCGATGGACCCGGCTTCGCGGCGGGCGACTTCGTCGGACAAGACGAGCTGGAGGAAGTCGGCGTGGGGCATGTTGTGCTGGCGGGCGAGGGTGAGGCGCTCGGGCAAGGTGGCGGTGAGCTTGCCGAGCTTGAGGGTGCGCAGGGTGGCTTTGAGGTCGGGGCCGAGCGGGTCGGTCAGTGGTGACATGGCGTGGTCCTTCCGGTGAAGGGCTGGATGGGCTGGGCGTGGGTGCGGGCAGGGGTGGCTGGGCGGCGGCCCCTGCCCGCGGCAGGGGGTTAGGGCTGGCCGCCGCCCGCGGTGGCCCTGGTGGCGGCTGGCCGGGTGCTGGTCCTGGCTGCGGGTGTGCCGTCGCCGGGGTTGCCGTTGCCGTCGGCGGCCGTGCAGCTGGGCGGCGCAGGCGGCGGCCTGGGCGTCGCGTTCGCGGGCGGCGTCGGCGCGGACGTGGTCGTTTTCGGCGCGGGCGTCGGCTTCGGCTTGCCGGGCCCGGCTGATCTCGGTGTCGGCGTGGTGGCGTGCTTGTTCGGCGGCGGCCAGCGCGGCGTCCCGGTCGGCGCGGGCGGCGCTGGTAGCGGCGCGGGCATCGGCGAGGGCGGTGTCGGCTTGCTGGCGGATCTGGGTGACCTGGGCGCTGGCGTGATCGCGGGCGGCCTGCGCGCGGGTATCGGCGGCGTCCGCGTCGGCGCGTGCCTGGTCAGCGGCCTCTAGTGCGGCCTGGGTGTCGTGCCGGGCGGCGTGCATCGCCGCGGTGGCGGCCTGTTCGGCCTGGACGGCTCCGGCAGCATGGGCGAGGGCCACGGCGGTTTCGGCCTGGGCCTGGCGGCGGGCGGCGTCAGCGGTGGCCAGCGTTGCGGTGACCCGGCCGGGGTCGGCGGCGGCTAGCTGGGCGGCGGCGGCGCCAGCCAGTTCAGCGGCCTGGGTGAGCAGCTGCTGCAGGCCGGCCAGCGGGCCGCCGCCGGCGGCGGCTTGCTGCTGCCCCGCAGCCTCGGCGGTGAGGCGGTTGTCGTTGTGCCACTTGCGTGAGCACGCAGGGCTGCAGAACAGGCGGGGTGCGCCGCGCCCGGTGGTGACGGGCAGCTGGGCGCCGCATCCGGGCTGCTTGCAGCGGCGTGCGCCGTCTGCGGCGGGCGGTGCCGCCCCGCCCAGCGGGCCGGGCAGTGGTATCTGGTCAGGGATCTGGCTGGTCATGGCAGAGGCCTTTCTTTTTCTTTCCGCTCGGAGAAGAAAAGGAATGAAAAGAAATAGGGAGAAGGATGATGAGCCGCGCCCGGCGGCGTGCTTTCCGGCGGCGGGCAGATGGCGCGGGGCGGGCAGGTCAGGACCGGCCGCCGGCGGGGTCGCTGCCGCCGTCCACGACCTGCAGCCGTATCCCGGTCGCGGTGGCGTACTCGGCCGCGTCACGGGCGAACCGGCCCGGCCCGGCGCCGGCCCCGGCGGCGAGGCCGTCCGCCGCCGGGGCCTTCTCGGTGGCGTTCTTCAGCATCGACTCGATCTTGGAGACGTTGATGACATCGACGTCCAGCGCCCGCGCGCAGGCCGCCTCAGCCGCCTGGGCGCCGTAGCGTTTCGCCAGCCCGATCAGCCGGCAGGCCGACCGCATCATCATCCACGGCGCATCGCCGTCCAGCAGCCGCCGCGCGTAGATCCCGGTGCTGGGGCCATAACAGGCCGCCTGGGCGACCAGGCGGTCCGCCGACCGGGTGGCATACCCCTCCACCCCCGGAGGCATGTCCGCGGTATCGGTGGACCGCCCGCCGGGGTGCTTCCGCGGATGGGTCTTGATCAGCTGGTCCCGCAAGTACACCTTCACCAGGTGCTCATCCGCGCGGGCCATCACCCGCGCTCCCGCGTGACGCCACGGCACCGAGTACAGCGCCCGGGCAACCTGGATGTGGTAATCGACGTGGACCTTCACCTGCGCCCAGTACGGCACCTGGTAGCGCCCGGCGGGGGCCGGCAGCAGGCACGGCGCCTCCCGCGCGGCGAACACCACCGCGGGCACCTGCC
>WNFY01001355.1_pt1 | contig 23078 bp, 16 predicted proteins | sample 5400091 | NCBI WGS metagenome assembly WNFY01 (sample SAMN13153364, study PRJNA577476) | soil metagenome | isolation source: 60 cm soil or saprolite under grassland replicate 1 | place: USA:California | collected 2016-06-15 | reverse complement strand
ATATTGCGGTCTCTTTTAAGGGAAATAATTTTGATGGGAGTGTGTTGAAAGCACTCGCACAAGCCACTAAGAGTGGTGTGATACGTGTTGTGGATCTGGTGTTTGTGATCAAAGATGCTGATGGTCATGTAGACTGGGCCGAGATCGAGGATCAAGAGGACGATCTCAAAGAAGTCTCGACGTTATTAGGGCACAAAGGTGACCTTCCCCTTTTAACAGAAGACGATGTGCAAAAACTGGGTGTTCACATGCCCAACGATACATCAGCTGGCATACTCGTGATAGAACAGCTCTGGGCTATACCTTTAAAGGAGGCTCTGCTCCATGTAGGAGGTGAGCTCTTGGCCGAGGGTCGCATTCACCCAGATAAAGTATCTGCTGCTGTTGCAGAATTTGAGCAGCACAAATAAGAGCGTGTGTTCAGGAAAGAGGAGGATACTATGATAGGACGACCACTTTCACCAGTTTCAGTAGCAGGACGCCGCCGCCGACAGCGCCGCAACGGGCTCCTATAGATCTGTAGACACCTGTGCGTTCATCTAAAAGAAGGCCATTTCTGGCCTTCTTTCGTTGTACAATCAACCAACTCAAACTGTCGTTGAAACAGGAGTACTGCCATTGGAAATGGTGGATAATTTGATCAGCCCCTGCGAACGTATTTCGGGCCGATTTACTCCTCATTCGACTGTACAGGTAGGATAGTTCATCCTGTTTGCCATGCACCTGTGCCTGCTTTCACCTTTATTAGTCGTCTACAGCCATTTCACAGCTGTGCTGGCTACTTGTGGTATCCGATTGCCAGCTGGGGCCTTTGAGAAGGCCCAATCACGTCTGTTGCTCCTTGCCGATTCCAAAGAAGAAGAGTAAAATCGCAATCGTTCACTCACTTATCTTCACAAAGGGGTCACGTATACTGTGCTTGGGATTCTCACCTGTATCAGGCGGTTGACAGGCTTTTGTCTTCAGTCGCTCCACCACCGCTTCGTCGTCTGGACAAAACCAGGTCCTACCTCACTTATGCTGGGGACGCTGACAGACCTAGCCAGGAGCAAGTCCGAACTTGTGGCAGAAAACGCGCTCCTCCGTCAGCAACTCATTATCCTCCGCCGACAGGTGAAACGACCTGCCTGTACCAAAACGGATCGGATGCTCCTGGTGCTGCTGGCCAAGATGGCTCGAAACTGGAAACAAGCGCTTTTCATCGTTCAGCCAGAGACGCTCCTGCGATGGCATCGTCAGGGATTCAAGCTGTATTGGAAATACAAGTCCAGAGCACCTTCTGCCAAACTAAAGATCTCGGGAGAGACCGTAGCCTTGATCAAGGAGATGGCAAGTAACAATCGACTGTGGGGAGCCGAGCGTATTCGGGGCGAATTACTCAAGCTGGATATTCACGTCTGCAAACGCACCATCCAGAAGTACATGAGATCTGTGCGCCTAGCCTCGCCACGAGGACAGAAGTGGAGCACTTTCTTACACACCCATGCAGAGCAGATCTGGGCCTGCGACTTTCTCCCGGTAACTGACCTTTTCTTCCATTCGCTGTTCGCCTTCTTCATCGTCGAACTGCACTCGCGCAAAGTGATCCAAGTCGGCGTGACTCGATATCCCACCGACGCGTGGACTGCTCAACAGCTTCGGGAAGCCACCGCCTTTGGTGTGAGGCCGAAGTACCTTATCCGTGATAACGACGGCAAGTTTGGGGTGGGCTTCGCTCGTGTTGCGCAGACGAGTAACATTGAGATTCTTAAAACTCCTTATTACGCCCCACGCGCGAATGCCATCTGTGAGCGGTTCCTTGGCAGTGTACGGCGTGAGTGTCTCGATCATCTGCTCATCTTGCATGAGAAACAACTTCAGCGGGTACTCAACGCTTATGTATGCTACTTCAACCGAGCCAGGCCGCATCAAGGGATCAAGCAGCAGATTCCCGAACAGAAAGCTGGATCAGTGCAAGAAGATCACACACGTGGCAAGGTCATCGCCTTCCCGATTCTGGGTGGTTTATATCATGACTACCGCAGAAGCGTATGAATTCTTTAAGAGAAAAAGTTGTGACTGCCTGAAGCATACGGAACACCTTAGAAAAGCCTTTCACTCTCTTATCATTTTGTTGAGAACCAGCAGGCGGTCGTTTGTCGTTTTCCTTGAAAAGGAAACGCACGAGAGAGATGTGCGCGTCAGGGACAGTGAATTGCAGCCTGAAAAGGCAAGGAGATTTCTCCCAAGCTTGACCCAATGTGCATGTCATCATCAAAGCCCAGATTACTGAAGAGGTAAACTATCAATTTGCTCGGCGAATATTACATGTAGCCAGCACAGGGGAGCAAAACCAGATCAGGAGATGCTAAGGCCCGAGCTAAAATCAAGCAAGATCACAAGTTGGCTCTGTTTGAGGAGGAAGTACGAGACACCTATGGTCTCAGATCTGTGATAGTGTTTAGATGCGATGCAGAACACGTTGACGCAAGAGTGCAAACCCTGCTTTGCCGTACATCATGCGCTTGATCAATTTGATGCGGGTCACTTGTCCCTCGACCTGACCGTTGTTGATGGCTAGAGTTAAGCCCGCTTGTACAGGGGCTTTATCCCGCTCCACACCCTGTGCAAAACTCTCAAGTTCGGGAAGTCCGCTCTCGTGAACCTGAGCAAGCCAGACATCCAGGCGCGCTCCTTCGAGCTTGCGCATCATCACCAGAAAGTCCTGGGCGAGCCGGTACGTCGTATCCAGAGATGGAGCGGCCAGACAGAAAGCTGCCAGATGTTCTTGCTGGATCTCATCCAATGTGTCTGGACGACGCATAAACAGCGCGACCGCCGCTGTTGAACTGTAGTGCGGCAGACGCTGAACTGCTGTGGAAGTGCTCATCTCATGTGCTTTGAGCGTTTCGAGAAAGCGAGCAACCATCCGTTGTGATCCCGGATAGCCCTGGGCTGCGATTTCGCGCCAAATGTGCGTTGCGTTACGCTCCCCTGCTTCCCAGCGCGTGAGCACATACGGCGCGAAAGGATCGAAAGTACTCGCATATTTGCGTCGCTGCCTCGTGTCAGGAGCCACTTCGAGCTTCCGCCAGTGACGGACGGTTCGCTCGACTTTTCGCCATCCGACAGGCAATCTGCTTGGTGGTCACACCTTGCTTGTGGAGGCTCTCGACCTGTTGATAGCGCGCCGAGCGAGAGGCGCGCCGCGTAGAGATCGCCTGTGTGACCTGCGCTCCTGGCGTAGGACGCCATTCTTCGATTGATAATGGGCCCTGTGCCTGCATCGTCGCTGGTGCCGCTTCTGAGGGAGAAGCGGCTTTGAGCTCTGTGAGGACGCGCGCCAGCAGTTCCTGAACCGCCTCAGAAAGGTTTTTGGCTATATGGAAGCGATCGGCCACTTGAATCGCCTGGGGAGCGCCATGAGAGGCGGCGCTGGCATACTCACTGCCTCGATCGCGACTCACATGTGTAATTTCAGCATGGGTTCGCATCCAGATCGTGGCAGTTTCTGCCTGACGGTCTGGCAGCAGATCTATGACCCGGTGTGTATTCAGGTCCACCAGGACGGTGCCGAATGTTCTCCCACGCGAGATGCGAGAAATCATCAATGCCAAGACACTGAACCTGCTCTGCTGGCTGCGTCGGAAGGGCCATCACTCGGCGAACAATCGTCATCCAGGAAGTCGTTATGCCAAGACGAGAGGCGAGCCGGGCACCCAACCGACCACAGGTGCCTCATCCAATCGCTTGAATGGCTTGACACAGTCGTGTCGTCATGTGTGCCCAAGGAGCGACCAGCTGAGGGAGTCGTTCAGCGAAAATTTTTCGCGCACAGTCGGCGGCGTCGCAAAAGAACTTGCGGACGTGAAGAATGAAGTGCAGAGGCTTTCCCGCACAAGGCAGATCTTTCACTGCACGAACATATCGACTATGAAGGCGTGTGGCTGGTTGTGCGCACAGGGGACAGGAAACGCTACTTGATGTCGCCCTAATGTGAAGCACAAGCTCACCATTGCTCATTTCTACACGGCTGAGCTCTAACCCTTCGCCCAAAGGAAAGAATTGAGAGAGTTCCATTCCTGCAGAGACATCCTTTTCTCTTCGTCTTGACTGGGAAAAACGCGTGAAACAGGTCACGGTATGAAATCTAGCCACATGAGATGAGATGCTGATGAGCTGGGTCTCCCTGAAGACAATCGCTCGGAACACCTGAACCTTGCTCTCGTGTTCAAAAAGGCCTAAGATGGGGAGCAAGGAGGTGCTTCTATGTCAACTGAAGACAACAAAGCCATTGCTCGAAGGCTCTACGAAGAGGTGTTGAATACTGGGAATGTAGCAATGGTAGACGAACTGGTTGCTCCCACCATTATGCTCCACTACGACTATCCTGCAGACAGTCCCGGGCCTGCAGAACCTCAGTCTGGTCTGGAAGCGATCAAACACTACGTCTCCCACGTGCGTACCACCTTTCCCGACTACCATTTTACGGTTGAGCTCCAGGTAGCCGAAAGGGATCTGGTGGTGACTCGCGGGACAGCGCGTGGGACCCACCAGGGGGAGTATTGGGACAGCATGTTTGGGGACATCCCTCCCACTGCCAAGCAGGTGACGTGGACGGAGACCGCGATTGATCGGATCGTGGAGGGCAAGATCGTGGAGAACTGGATCAACGAAGACGCTCTGGGCAGATTGCAACAGATCGGTGCTCTCACCTCATCTGGGCAAGACAGTTAGTCATCTCATTCGTCCTTGATAGGCCCATACTGCACGCGAGAGTCACGTCTCTTTTGGCCAGGTTTTTCGCTGTATCAGTCAAATGATGAGCAAGGTGCCACCAACAAAGTTGGAAGGAGATAATTTAGATGAGCTTATCACCAAAGCTGTGTCAGAGCCCCTTGCCGCAATGGCAAAGTTATGGGTAAAGTCGCACGCTTGTATGTGATTATTCCCATTTCTTTGCAGTGCGCTGGTCGCATAAAAGTGCAGTAAAGTGCTTCTCGCACGCACAAAAACTGAAAGGTTAAAGAAGAGCTTTTTGACAAATTAGACACATAACATTGCAGAAAGTCAAAAATGGACGCATAAACCTTCAGAAAGTTGCAGAGGAGATCAATCGAAAAACGTTGTTCGCCCCTCATTTATTAAGAACGGACGTGCTAAGTAGCCATTACAACACGATTCCGAATACACACAACCCGTTCTTCTTTTCTACACACCCTCTCTCCTCGTTTCGACTCAATGATCCACAGGATGTCTATTCAACCACGTATGTGTGAAGATGAACCGTACGCCTACCACCATCAGGAAGCCAACCACATTCATGCAGAGGAGACCAAACCCAAATCCCAGGGCGTATCTGCCCACCTTCTCTGAGAAACGGTCTGCAACGATCACGGTGGTCTTCTCTCTAAAGATAGCTCCTCGGCGCCGAAGATGGCTCCTGGTCCGTTCACAGGTGTTCGCTCCACCGAGGCAAGCCCAACTCAGATCAGCCCCGCGCAGATCAGTCTTGTCCAACAAAGCCCCGCGCAGGTCAGCCCTGCCCAGGGAGGCACCATACAAGGTGGCCCTCTCCAGCTTGACCCCGCGCAGGTCTGCTTCGTGCAGGTCGGCCCAGACCAGGTCGGCCTCGCGCAAATCGGCCTCAGAGAGATTGGCCCCGCGCAGGTCTGCCCAACACAGGTAGGTTCCGCGCAGGTCTGCTCCGTGTAAATCGGCCTTGGAAAGCCTGGCCCCGCACAGGTTCGCTTCGCAGACTCTGGCTTGACTCAGGTCGGCTCCCTCCAAGTTGCAATTCATCAGGTCGATGCCTCGTAAATCCTGACCGCTCACATCCAACTGTTCGGGATGCCCTGCTTCCTGAAGCAAATGTATCAGGTCGGTTCTCGTGACTGCTGCGCCCTCAGTGTTTGCTTGCTGCTGTACTGTCATCGTCATGGTACTCCTCTTCATCCTTTCCGCTCGCATCGCTGGCTGCCCTTGCCAGACGGAATGACGAGTGTGTTTCTACCTCTCGCTCATGATGAAGCGAGGAGGGTTTCAATCGTCTCCAGGAATGAAGCCAATTCGAATGGTTTCATGAAGGTGATAAGCTGGCGTTGTCGAATCTGCTGTTGCGGTACAGAGCGATTGGCTGTGATCAAGATCGCGGGGATAGGTGCGAACTCCTGATTGAGATGGAGGCGGTCATAGAGTTCGATGCCGTTCATACCCGGCAACCCGTAGTCCAACACAAAGAGGCAAGGCGTGAAGTGCCGCACCAGTTGCAATGCGGCAATGCTGTCGCTTGCCACGATGGCCCGATAGGGCGTCTCCTGCGCAATCGCCTCAACGAGGAATGCGCCAATGTTCGGATCGTCCTCGACGAGGAGGATCGTATTGGGTGTCGTCTGCGATTCTCTCGCTACTTGTTCTGTATCTTGAAACATAGGCTTGCTCCAACACTTTCGGTGGATACCGAATGTGCTCCTTCTCTCACACGAGAGAGACAGGCAAAGCGTTTCAAGGATGTATTGCATACGCCAGAAGCACGTCAGGTATGTGAACGAGCGCATGGCAACTGGGGGCAGAACCGCAAGCAATCGGTCTTGACTTCACCTCTTAAACGGTGACCATCCATACCGCTTGTGTACTCCACGAGCGTTTCGCTGCACCTGTGTGCTCCGTTGTGGGCTCGCCGCCGTGTGGCAGCATGATGAAGCAGGTATTTCTGTTATCTGGAAAGCTTTGGCATTCGAGGCGCCCACCGAGTTGTTCCACCATGTGACGCGAGACATGGTATTCCAACCCCAATTGTGAACCCGAACCTACATCACTGACCGTGATGATCGCCTTATTGCCTGCTTGTTGCAGCGTTACTGTGATGGAAGAGCCCGTCATGGCGTGCTCATGCGCGTTGGAGAGCAGATTGCTGAGCAGTTGTTTGAGCCGATCCGCATCCACCTCGGCTTCCAGGGGCGCATCAAGTCGTTCACAAGCTAGAGCAGAACCAGTTCCTGCTGTGTATTCCTCAAGGGCGGACTGACACAACTCAACCAGGTCGCGGCGTTGGCGGTGGAGGATGAACATTGTTGTCTCGATACGTGAGGTGTCCAGTAACTCTTGCACCAGCACCTCTGTCCGGCGAATCGTGTCCTCGATGCCAGCGAGAGCCTGACCCACAATTTCTGCTACCTCTGCACCCTCGAGCTTCTGGCTGAGCAGCTGTGTCATTTCCTTGAGATGAGCCAGGGGGATGTTCAGTTCCTGCGAGACAACACTGATGATCTTGTCTTTCGTCGCATTAGCCGCAACAAGCTCGTGTGTTCGTTGCTGCACCAGGTGCTCGAGCGACCTGGCATGAAGCTCTAAGGCAAGCCACTGCTCTACGACCTGACGACGCAGGCGGCGTGTGTGCAAAGCACGATCCAGCGCGGCCACAAAGTAGTCACGATCAATCGGCTTCAGGAGGTAGTCATACGCTCCACCCCGCAGGGCCTGAATGGCGAGATCATGGTCGCCGTGACCGGTGATCAGCAGCGTGAGTGTCTCTGGTCGTAGCTCGTGAATCTTCGCCAGCAACGCCAGACCGTCCATGCCGGGCATCTTGATATCGCTCACGATGGTATCGTAATCTTGCGCTCGAATCAGCTCGAGCGCTCTTTGAGCCGAGTTGGAGGTATCCACCTTCGCTTCGGGTAAGCGGAGAGAGACGGTGTGGGGGAGGGCTTGAAGCAACGCCGGGTCGTCGTCAACAATGAGGAGGTGCGGGGAGTGCATCTGTGATGGATGCAAGAGAGGAGGAAGAGCACTGCGTGACGACTCACCAAATCGGGCGTGTAGTCCGCTCTGGAGACGAATGCTCACGTGATCGAGCGTGAACAGAGACCATCCCGCTGTATCCAGAGTAAGCTGTCCGGGGATCCAATAGCCAAAGACAGAGACTTCCATGCTCTGGCCGCCATGCAGTTCATAGCCGTCTAGTTCTAGATAGTTCCATTCGCTGTTATACGTCAACGTCCCTGCTGCTTCATGCCTGTCGTTTTCATCGAGCATAGCCAACCTCCTTTCTTTCGTTAACACGAGTACAACAGTTAAAACGAGTACAACACATGAGGGCATTTCACAGAGGATACCAGTCTATTCTCTTTCACGATGAACTATGCCGTGGGGTTACGAACAGACGCACCTACCTGTGCTCAGGAGGCGCATCGATAGCTCTCATCCTGTGCCTGGTTGACAGCAGATGTGACAGCTACACCACCGAATAATGATGAACAATGACGAACACTGGCGCATAAGAAAATACGCGCACAAACGACGCGGGATTTGCGATCTGTGCAAAAAGTGCCCTTTCCCCCCACCCCCCAAATAGTCCCCCTTTGAGGGGGCACCAATCTTACTCATACATATAAAGCCTTATTTCTGTGAGGATTTTCTTGACAGCAGAATGAGTCTTCCTGTATTTCTTCATGATAAGAAACCGTCGGCTATGTGTTCCCTATCTGGTAAAATGATACTTGACAGCAAGAGGTGAACGAGGTTATGTGGGGAATTTTTTGGCCGTTAAGAGAACTTATTTTTTGGAGTTTGAGCGTAGAGCGGATGGGTTTAGAGAAGGAACTGCGGACATAATCCGCCTTATGTTAGGTTGTGCTATCGCACCTTGCCGTGGGAATCTTGCGTCCGGCGCTATCGTGATCATGATCGCTGGCACAATCTCCGGGCCGATGCCTTAGCGGCATATCATGCGGTAGAGCAACGGGTGCGTTTCTGCTTGGAATGGGATCGGGCAACAATGGGTGCGCGAGATCTAGTAGCCAAGTTCAAGACTTATGTGCGCTATACGACCTCACGCGAGTGATTCATGGGAAAAGCGGGCTACCGCACCTGCTCATGGTGACATCGGGCAAGGCACAGGAAATGCGAATCACACGCATGGCAGCAGCCTTCCTTGCCGATACGCCAGGACTGGTGATACAGACCACCACCGCTTAGCGGTTGGCAGATCGGGGGCCGCTTGCCGCAATCTGGTACCAGGTACCTTCGTATAACAAGATACCGGAGAGAGCGTCGCGAAGCCAGTTTTACCACGAATCACATCCTCAGTAAACCATCCTGCCCCTACGAATGTGACCAGATATCGTCTGGGTGGGCACTTCTCGGCACACACTGCCTTTCGCACCTTTTGGGGTTCCGTTGCAAAAGGGGGGAGAATAGCATAAGCTCTGGCATATTCCTTTGAACAAAGGAGTTTCCTACAAGAGTAATCCAAGCTCGTTCAAATGGCGTCATGCGCGAAGCCGACCTCATTTCGCTTTGTGTTCGCTGGTATCTACGCTATTTGACTCGCCTATCGAAATCTCGAAGAGATGATGCCCTGAACGTGGCATGCTTTGATCATACAACCATGCATTGCTGTCCAGCACTCTACATCTGAATTGGAGAAGCGATGTCGACCGTATCTGAAAGCAACCAATGACTCATGGCGCGTCGATGAGTCATTGGTGAAAAAGGCATGGATGTATCTGTTTCGCGCCCTGGATTCAAAAGGAAACACTCTAGAATTTCTGCTCAGTTGCACCAGTGATGCCAAAGCGGCGACATGTTTCTTCTCGAACACGCTCGCTGCACCTCATCCCTCCACTCCTCGAGCTCTCTTCGTTCGAAACGTCAACTCGAACGCTGCAAGGGCATGAAGGAACTCTCGCTGGAAAGGTTCAGTTCATTTTCCATCTGTTCGGAATGGTTGTCTCAGCACATCCATCGCATAGGCAGCTCTACTGGTTGCATTCTATGACAATTTTTTTGCCACACAGCCAGAAAACCATCCTCTCTTCTTCAATGTAGGTATTCAGTGTGAAAGAATCGTTACATGAACCATCTGTGCTCAACTCTCTCCTTACTGACTCGTCTCCACGAACCAGAGCAATTTGTCGATGCCTCGTGCGATCTCGGTAAAGATGTCAGCCGTATCGGTGTCCTTTAGTTCGGTTGCCTGCTCACTGGCGTAGCGTACATGTTTGCCAAAGGCGGTGAGCGTCGTCGAAAGCGCATTGCTATGGCCTTGCCCATCGGCAGTCGCAAGCCTATACTCATCAAGGGAAGTCCGCCTGGCGACCGCCGGCGCCGTTCCCTCAGCCATGCCACCGAGCTGCACAATGTGCTCGGCAATCAGGTTCGCATACTCCTGCACTCCCCGGGCGACCTTGTCGAACAGTTCGCGCAGGGCCATGAAATGCGGCCCCTTGACATTCCAGTAAGCCTGCCTGCTTTGGAGTTGCAGATCGATGGCGTCGGCTAACCGACGGTTCAACAGCACGATCAGTTTGGCCTGCTGCTCTTCGGACAGGGCTGTGTTTTGCCTGGACATGGAAGCACTCCTTTCACTCGAGCAGGACGTTGTGAGATAATGAATAGGTTCTCTCGTGTGGACGAATGGACTCCTGGTGTTTCTCGCTATTATGTCAGTTTTCATATCTGTAATATCTCTAAGCTTAGAGTAACAGGAGAGCGTTATAAGGAGCGTTAAATGGGCGACGTACGCTTCACCTTGCTGGGTCCACCAGAAGTGCGCCATGCCGATCAGGTGCTGCTGTTCTCCACGCGCAAGGAACTCGCGCTCCTCATCTATCTGGCGGTAGAAGGTCGCGTCCATGCGCGCAAAAACCTCTCCGAGCTCTTCTGGCCAGAAGGGGACGCGATGCATGGCCGGGCAGCCCTACGCATTACCCTGCTCCATCTCCGTCATCTGCTGGGTGAGGGTGCTGGTGTTGAGCATGTATCTCACCTCTTCGTCACACGCGACACCCTCGGTCTTGATCTCACCTCCGATGTCGAACTTGACTTGCACACCCTCCACGAGGCCTGGAGGTTGGCGCGCGCCTCGACACACACGACACTGACCATCCCAGAAGACGAACATCGCAGCTTGCTTGACCAGCTCCAACATGCAACCAGCCTTGCTCGTGGTGCGTTTCTGGAGGGCTTTTCGCTCCGCGATGCCCCGGCTTTCGACGACTGGGCTCGGTTCCAACGCGAATACTGGCACCTGCGCACGGGTGAGGTCTTCGATCGGCTCTCCCAGTTGCAATTCGAAGCAGGAGAGCTGGCGCCTGCTCTTGAAACGGCCAACCGCTGGCTCGTCCTCGACCCATCGCATGAAGAAGCCTACCGGCTTCTGATGCGCCTGCACTTCGCCGCCGGTGATCGGGACGCGGCCTTGCACGCGTATGATGTGTGCCGGGCGAAGCTTTCTACAGACATGCAGACTGAGCCAACCCCAGAAACTGTGGTACTGGCCAGCCGCATGCGAGCCGTGACCCCTCCCCAACGCAAAGTGGCACCCAAGACCACTGGAGCACTTTCTCCAGCAGCGCTCAACGAGGGCCCGCTCCTGGGACGGACAACAGCGTTGAGTACCTTGATCAAGGTGTATCATAGCGCGCAAGGTGGTCAGACGCAGGTCGTGTTCCTGGAGGGGGAGGCCGGCATTGGTAAGACGCGGTTGGCGACCGAGTTTCTGGCCTGGGCTGAAGTGGAGGGGGCAGACGTCTTGCAGGGCCGAGCCTTTGAAAGCGGTGGTCACCTGCCCTACCAGCTCGTGATCGAGGCCTTGCGTCCGCGCATCGAGCGGGAGAACGCCCCGGACGACCTGCTGGCAGACATCTGGCTGGCGGAACTCACGCGCTTGCTGCCCGAACTGTGCGATCGCTATCCCGATCTGCTTGCCCCACAAGGAGACAAGTCCGTGGCACGCAATCGGTTGTTCGAAGCGGTAGCACGCCTGGGACAAGCCCTGGCTAAACGCGCACCACTCGTCTTGTTCATCGATGATGTGCAGTGGGCCGATGCCGCCTCGCTCGATGTATTGCATTATCTTGCACGAAGCTGGTCGGAGAGCGCAACGCCTGCGTTACTAATTCTGACCTTGCCAATGGGATCAAGAGGTCTGTTACCAGAGCTTGACGAGTGGCGAGCTGGCATAGAACGCACCGTGCCGTTGACTCGCCTGCAGCTGAGTCCGCTTACCACCGAAGACATCCGGCGCTTGCTGCAAGCCTTAGGAGGGAAAGACGAGCAGCAAGCGCCGGACCTGGAACGCTTCGGGCAGTGGCTATTTGCGGAAACGGAGGGACAACCCTTCTATGTGATGGAAACGATCAAGGTCTTGCTCGAGCGTGGCGCACTCGCCTCGCGCCCGAATGAAAAAGGAGGGTGGACACTTGACTTCACAGCAGCTATGGAACATGAAATGGTGATGAGTGGATTCTTCCCCCCCAGCGTGCGCGAAGTCATCTGCGCCCGATTGGATCGACTCACACCCAATGCCTTTGCGCTGCTGGCGGCAGGAGCCGTCCTCGACCGGGGAATCACCTTTGGGCACCTCTGCCAGGTGGCTGATCTCGAAGAAGAAGTCGGACTCGCTGCCCTGGACGAGGCCCTGCACAGCGGTCTACTGCATGAGTTAGAACGAGAGGGAGGAGCGGGGGGAGAGGCAGGGCATATGGCTGCTGGAAGCTACATGTTCGCTCATCCGAAGATTCGTGCGGTCGTCTACGCTGAGGCGGGTGAAGCGAGGCGCTCCATCTTTCATCGCCGTGCGTTGCAAGCGTTGCAAGCGGCGGCAGCACCTGCGGCGCAATTGGCCTACCATGCCCTGGCTGCGGGACTTGCAGAACCAGCCTTCCACTGGAGTATCGCCGCAGGCGATGAGGCCATGCGGTTGGTAGCCGTGCGCGATGCCCTCACCTTCTACGAGCAGGCACAGCATCTTATGGCTGAGCGAGTGCATGGGCTCGGCCTCTTGACCATGCTTCCTGCGCCGGAGATCGAGCATCTCTACATCCACCTGGGGCGGACGTATGAACTGAACGCTGAGTGGGAGAAGGCTCGAACGGCCTATACCTCGATGCTCGCGTACGCACGGGAGGCAGGTGAGTTGGTGATGGAGAGTACCATCCTCAACCGCCTGGCGATCCTGGCAGCTCAGCAGTCCTTCGACCTGGCCACAGCACAGACGCTGCTGGAGGAGGCATGGCGGGTTGCCGAAGCGAGCGGCGATCTGGTGATGCTGGCAGAGACGGAGTGGAACATGGCTCAGATGGCAATCCATGCCTGGAAGTCGGAGCGAGCCCTGCTCCATGCCGAGCGTGCCCTCGAGCGGGCACGTATGACTGGTCTGAAAGAATTGACCGCACGTAGCCTGTACACGCTTGGTCTGAGCTATGCCCAGGGTAACCGCTGGGAGGAGGCTGTGGCGAATGCCGAGGAGGCCCGAACTCTGTACGCGGCGATCGAGAATCATGCAGGTGAGGCCTCAGGGTTGTCAGCCCAGTTGATCTATGCCGGATCCCCACCATCAGAGCAGTTGACGAAGCGGGCGATGGAAGTGCTCTGCCTGTGTCTCCTGGCTCTCGGCTACATCAATCGCGGCGAGCCACTGGCAGGCGTGAACGCCGGGCGAGCTGCGCTCGACATCAGCCAGCAGATCAACAACGTGTGGACACAGGTGTACAGCGTGCTGAACCTGAATCGCGCCTTGCTGGATATGGGGGAGTATGAGGAGGCGCTGCGGGTCACACAGCAAGGGATGGAGATGGCGCGTACGCTTCCCAACCCGACCCTGCTCTTCTTCATGCTCACGGTCTCAGGTGCGGTGCATCAAGCGATGTTGCGGCTGGAGGAAGCATACGAGGTGCTCAAAGAGTCGCTGGCCATAAGCTCGACTATCGCTGTCCGGTCATATAAAGTGCTTGCAACCTCCAGGCTGTGCGCGAACCGCGCCCTCGTTGGAGACTGGAAGACCGCGTACACTTACGCTCTGGAGACAGTAGCCATACGGGAAGACATTAACGATTCGATGTTCTTCATCGACTTCACCCGCTATTATGAGACGGAGGCGCTACTGCGGGGAGGTGACGGGGAGTGGGCCAGGGAGGATGTGCAGCGCCTGGGAAGGCACATCACTACCAATCGGCGGCAACGCCTCGACTATCTGCGGGCCCTTGCGACCCTGGCTCAGTGGGATGGAGATGCGAGGGAGGCGCTAGCGTCTTTACAAGAGGCAGCGATGCTAGCAAAAGAGATCGGACTGCCAGGCGAGCTGTGGCAGATCGAGGTAGCACTCGGAGAAGTGTACACATCTCGTGGAGAGATGAAGCAGGCGCACCAGGCATTTGCCCGAGCGGTTGCGATGGTGCAGGGGCTCGCAGAGAAGATGGAGGATGTGGAACTGCGCACGAACTTCCTCGCCGCACCAGTAGTACAACGTGTATTGGAACTGGGACGAGCCTGTTGATGCATCAGTCCCTGCTTTCGGCGACGTCGCGTGAGAGCCATGCACAAGGTTGCCTCGACACATGCTTCATCACAAGAGGAAGACATTGACCAGCCAACCACCCAGCGCGCATACAGATCCAGGATGGCTGCCACATACAACCATCCTTGGGTCGTTAAGTTGCATGAGCCAAAATTACGCAGGCGTTCACAAAGGGAGAGCTTTTGTGGGCCGAAGTGAGCCATCATGACGCTTCGACGACTCGAACCCTCTCCACTGTGGAGCCATGCTTTCGAACCTTTCACCACAGTGGAGAGCACTCGTTCCCATTGTTGCTCGCGCATCCCTTCTCATGGGAAGACGCTTCTTACGAACTGCCGAGCACATGAGCGAACCGTGAGTGGAGGAACGTTCTTTTAACGCTTGTTTTAACGCTCCTTCCTTATACTGAAAGTAGCTTGGACAACGTAGTGCATGGATCACGCGGAAAAAGATGTCAGGAGAGCACTTCTTTCGAACTGCCGGGCACATGAGCGAACTGTGAGTGTTAGGAACGAACAACAGAGCAGAAAAATGAACACAGGCAGAGAGGAAGGAAGAACATGGAAACACGTTACTATCAGACCCAGGAGATCACTCTTCCAGCGCTTGCTCAAGGGCTGGTGGTTGAGTACCAGGCACAGGGATACGAGGCACAACAATTTGGTGATGTCAACCAGACCACCGTTCAACTGAAGAAGGAAAGCACCTTGAGAACCATCACAGGCTTTGATAAGGCACTCGCGATTTCCTTCCAGCGAGTCAACGGTGGGCTACTCGTGAAAGTAGGAGCGCAGGACTGGGTAGATCAAATTGCAGTAGGAGCGGTTGGTCTGGTCATCCACCCTCTGCTGATTACAGCAGCGGTAGGAGCAATCCAGCAAAATAACACCTTACACGATGTGCTCAATTCGATTGACCAACACATACGGCAACAACAACCTCAAGCCAAGGCCGGGGTACTTTCTGCAAACCTTTTGTAGAGAGCTATGAAAGGAACGCATCATGCCAACAGTGAATATTAGTATGCAAGGGAAGATCTGCATGGTGACCGGTGCCAATTCAGGGATCGGGAAAGCAACTGCACTGGCGCTGGCACAGATGGGTGCAACCGTCGTCATGGTGTGCCGGGACCGTGCCAGAGGGGAGGAAGCCAAGCGCGAGATCACCACGAAAAGCAGGAAGAACGCTGTTGATCTCCTGCTGGCAGACCTGTCATCGCAACAGTCCATACGACAACTCGTCGAGAACTTTCAGCACCACTACACGCACCTGCATGTGCTGATCAATAATGCGGGAGCGACCTTCCCTGGTCGGCGAGAAACCGTGGATGGATTGGAGATGACATTCGCCGTGAACTATCTGGCGCCTTTCCTGTTGACACATTTGCTGCTCGATATGCTCAAAGCCAGCGCGCCAGCACGGATTGTCAATGTCAGTTCTGCTACACAAGCATCAGGTTACATTCAGATGGATGATTTGCAAGCAGAGAAACACTACAGGTCCGCCTACGGGCAATCGAAGCTTGCCGAGGTGCTGTTCACCTACGAACTTGCGCGCAGACTCCAGGAAACGGGCGTGACTGCCAACTGCCTGCATCCTGGCTTCGTTGCCACAAACTTTGGACAGATCGGTACAGCACCTGTCATTCGCACTGCGGTAAAGTTCATCTCCCTTTTTGGCATGAGTCCCGAAGAGGGGGCGAAAACATCGATCTACCTGGCCTCCTCGCCCGGTGTGGAGGGCGTCACCGGCACATACTTTGTGAAGAGCATTCCCAAGCGGTCAGCCTCAATCTCCTATGATGAGTCGCTCCAGCGACAATTATGGGAGCAGAGCGCAAAGCTGGTGAACGTGTAGGTTCCCCTGCTCATCGCAGAGAGCCGCAATGGATCAGCTTGCTGGGCTGCGATGTGGCGCGGACCGCCGATCCTGACGGTCTCAAAGAGGAACGCCGTAAGAGCGAGGCAGGCTACAAGCCAACGCCGTCACTTGGGCATGGAAGTATGATATGATAGTGCTGAGGAAGGCAGAAATCTACCTCTGAGTCGTTGAGTTTTTCTTCTCTCTTGAAGAAGGGAAAGATGCATGAACCTGGCTGATACTGAACAAAAGAGCACAGGCGGAGCGGTAGTTTCCAACACCGCGACTACACGCTTAACCGGCACCAGGCTCATCATTGCCCGCGCCGTGTGGTTGGCGCTGGTGGTTCCCAGTGTGGGACTCTTTGTGATCAGCATCCCAGTCTACTATCAGCAACTCCAAAGGGGGTGTTTTATCGGCACGGCATGTGGCAAACTCCCCGGGACACTGACTGCAAAGGGACTCCAGGCGCTACCTACTCTTGGCTTTTCTGGCACTGAGTATGCCGCTTTGTTCACCATCTTCTTCGCGATTATCACGGCGATCTGGTGTGCTGTCGGCTTCATCATTTTCTGGCGCAGGTCGGATGACTGGCTGGCGTTGCTGGCCGCCTTTTTTCTGGTGATGTCTTCTACCGCCCCTTCATTAGGCAATCCCACCTTTATGTTGGCACTCGCCTATCCCGTCTTCGCTTTGCCTCTCAGTCTGGTGAGCTTTCTTGGTCTAACCTCCCTCTTAGCGTTCTTTCTGCTCTTCCCCAATGGACGGCTAGCCCCACGCTGGATGGGACTGATCCTGCTGCTTGTCATCATCTACCAGTTCTTCAACTCCTTCCCTTCCACCACCTCACCTTTCGATACGAATTGGCCAGCGTGGCTCAACCTGCTGGTTTATCCCGTTTTCTTTGGAGTCATCATCGTTTTACAAATCTACCGCTACAGGCGCGTGTCCACGCCTGTTCAGCGCCAGCAGACGAAGTGGGTTATCTTAGGAGTAGCGGCGGCAATCGGATTTTACATCGGGTTACTCGTCATATCCCTCATAGCCGAACTCATCCCATCCTTCATCAACACTATCAACCCTATTTTGTTTAATGAAGTGTGGGGTATCATCCTCCCCGTCGCCTTCCTCCTGGTCCCGCTCTCCATTGGCTTTGCCATTCTGCGCTACCGGCTCTATGACATTGATCTCATCATTCACCGCACGCTGGTCTATAGCACCTTGACGGTTGTGCTGGCTTTGATCTACGAAGTCAGCGTGTTCACGCTCCAATACCTTACAAGCAGTCTCACACTCATAAAGGGAAACCAACTGGCGATTGTCGCTTCCACTCTTCTGATAGGGCTTCTGTTCAAGCCACTGCATGATCGCACGCGTGCGCTCATCGACCGTCGTTTCTACCGTCGCAAGTATGACGCGGCCCGCACGATCGCGACGTTTAGTGCGACCATCCGTGATGAGGTGGACTTGAACCAGTTATGCACCAAGCTGGTGGCGGTGGTTGAGGAGACGATGCAGCCAGCACATGTTTCGGTGTGGTTATGCGCTCCCAAACGCTACCTGGAAGAGACAACGCGGGCTCTCCCCATCATTGATAAGGAAGCGGGTTTGTGAGAAATTCGTTCTTTGTCCAGGGTAAGGAAACAAAGAGGTTCTCGCACTGCGAGCGTGTGCTGAGGAAAGCAAAGAGGGATGTTCGTTCCATGTTATTCCACAGTTATGACTACTTTTCCTTTGGCATGTCCTTCTTCAAGATACCGCAGAGCTTCAGGAACCTCACTTAACGGGTAACGTCTATCGATAACAGGCGCTACTTTGCCGGTTGCAAAAAGCTCTTCCAAAATCGCCAAATCTTCTTGATTGTTTGGTTTCCACATCACGCTTCCCATTTTCTTACTCCCAGTCATTGAAATCAATGGTCCTAGTAAGAATCCTTGAGGTATTGCAGCCAGGGAACCTCCGACCATAACATAAATTCCCTTGGGATTCAAAGCACGCTTGTAATCGAAAATCGACTGAGATGCCACAACATCAAGAATCAGGTCATACCGCTGCCCACTTTTGGTGAAATCCTCTTGCGTGTAATCAATGACATGGTCTGCACCAATCGAGCGCAGCATATCCAATTTCCTCGTGCTGTCCACGCCAGTCACTTCCGCCCCGAATGCTTTGGCAATCTGCACCGCAAATGTACCCACACCACCACCCGCACCATGAATCAAGACCTTTTGTCCCGACTGAATGTGTCCTTTATCCGAGAGAAGAAAACTGAGCGAAGATGATCCAACACCTCGAAGATTCTGTAGGGCGACGACTCCTGCTGAAGGTACAGCCGCGGCTTCCTCGAATGTCATACTAGTCGGTTTCAGCCTTACTGCATTTTCAGGAACACACACATACTCGGCAAAAGCACCAAAACCACACTCGGATAAATCCCCCCATATCCCGTCACCTGGATGAAACTGCTTGACATTTCTTCCAACTGCTTCAATCCGCCCGGCTATGTCAGATCCGAGTATCGTGTGCCTTGGTTTGAGAAGCCCCCCGAAACGGGCACTCCACGTACCTCTCAGCATTTCAAAGTCAGCCGCATTTAAGGATGCCGCATGAACTCTTACCAGTGCTTCATCCTCTTTGGGAGTCGGTTTTTCCACCTCTTTTAGTTCAAGAACGTCAGGAGGGCCGTATTTTGTGCAGACAATCGCCTTCATATGTTTCTCTGAGATCGTTCGGTTTTATTGTTAGGTTGCAACAGTGATGACGACTTTTCCTTTGGCGTGTCCTGCTTCAAGATACCGGATAGCTTCAGGAACCTCACTTAACGGGTACGTTCTATCTATCACAGGGACTACTTTGCCGGCTTCAAGAAGCTCCTTGATAAAAAGCAAATCTTTTTTGTTTGGTTTCGCCGTCTCCATGAGACCGATTTTCTTCCTCCCGGTCCTTGATACCCATGATCCCAGAACTATAACTTGGAACAAATGAGACAGGGTTGTAAACCCCGCAACGGCACAAATCCCAGTGGGAGTTAATGCACGCTTAAAATCTGAAACCGAACGATTTCCCACAGCATCAAAGATCAGGTCATACCGCTGCCCATTTTTGGTGAAATCTGCTTGCGTGTAATCAATGAGATGGTCTGCGCCAAGCGAGCGCACCATGTCTACATTCCGCGTGCTGCATACGCCAGTGACTTCAGTCCCGAATGACTTGGCAATCTGAACGGCAGCCGTACCCACACCACCAGACGCACCATTCACCAAAACCTTTTGCCCGAGCTTTATCTGTCCTTTGTCGCGCAGACCCTGCAAGGCGGTGAATGCCGCTAAAGGGACGGCTGCTGCTTGCTCGAATGTCATCTTGGCCGGTTTCAACGCCACTGCATCTTCATGAGCACAGACATACTCGGCCAAACTGCCCAACTCATGTAAGGGCATGCACCCAAATACCTCCTCACCGACTTGAAACTGCGTGACGTTTCTGCCAACCGCTTCAACGCGCCCCGCTACATCAGCGCCGAGCTTCGTGTTTTTGGGTTTTTGAAGCCCGTTTACGAAGCGGGCCAAGAACGGTTTCCCTCTCAATAAATGCCAGTCAGCTGCATTCACGGATGCCGCATGAACGTGTACCAGGACTTCATCGTCCTGCGGGACCGGCTTTTGAACGTCTTCCAGTTTCAGAACATCCGGTGATCCATAGGTGTGATACACAATAGCTCTCATGTGTGTCTCCTCCTTCTTCCTTCCAACGGTATTTGTTTTCGTTTGTGTCATGAGTGTTCTCCTTCTTCAAGTTCTACTGCGATGTTTTCTTGAGCCATCGCATTCCTGTTTTCTTACATCAAACGCCTGTGGTGAAAGCGACCGCCTTCTGGACACCCGCCGCGATCGGGTCGAGTACCAGCAAGAGGGAGCTCTCTGTAAACGCATCATCTGGGCCTTTGGCAACCCTCAATGATGCCTGCCAGGACGGGGACGGGAAGCATTGATGTGCGCTCAAAACGAAGGCCAACAATCTCAGTCTTGATAGTCAAGGGTGAAGAATGCCCAACACCCTGTTTGTCCAAGCTACTTTCAGTATAAGCAGGGAGCGTTAAAACAAGCGTTAAAAGAACGTTCCTCCACTCACGGTTCGCTCATGTGCTCGGCAGTTTGTAAGAAGCGTCCTGCCATGAGAAGGTGTTGAGAGCAGCAATGGGCACGATTGCTCTCCGCTGTGGTGAAAAGTTCGAAGAATGGCTCCACTGTGGGGAGGGCTCGGGCCGTCGAAGCGTCATGATGGCTCACTTCGGCCCACAAAAGTTCTCGCTTGGACCACATCATGCTCACCCAATGCCGTAGGGCATCGTTTTCTTCCTGCCATTATATAAGCAGATGTTTAGCCCACACTGCCGGACATCTCCAACTGGATCAGGCGGTTGAGCTCAACCGCGTACTCCATCGGGAGTTCCTTGGTGATCGGCTCAATGAAGCCGTTGACGATCAGCGAATACGCTTCGGACTCATCCAGGCCACGGCTCATCAGGTAGAAGAGCTGGTCGTCACCGACCTTCGAGACGGTCGCCTCGTGGCCGACCTCGGTCTGGTTCTCTTCGACACGAATAGTTGGATAGGTATCGGTGCGGGCATGCTCATCGAGCAAGAGCGCGTCACAGCGGACATGGGACTTGGTGTGGTGCGCACCCCGGTTGATGCGGACCAGACCACGATACGAGGCTCGACCCGTCCCCTTCGAGACCGACTTCGAGAGAATCTGCGAAGTGGTGTGCGGAGCAAGATGCGTAACTTTGGCGCCAGCATCCAGCTGCATCCCATCGCTGGCAAATGCCACTGAGAGGATATCGCCACGAGCGCCTGGCTCCATCAGCAGGACAGCCGGATACTTCATGGTCACCTTCGAGCCGAGGTTCCCATCGACCCATTCCATCGTTGCGTCCTGGTATGCCGCTGCACGCTTGGTCACGAGATTGTAGACGTTCTTCGACCAGTTCTGAATGGTCGTGTAGCGCACACGAGCGCCTTCCATAACCTTGATCTCTACGACGGCGCTGTGCAGGCTGTCGCTGGCATAGGTTGGAGCAGTACATCCCTCGACGTAGTGGACATACGAGCCAGGAGCGGCGATAATCAAGGTGCGCTCGAACTGACCCATATTCTGGGCATTGATACGGAAGTAGGCCTGCAAGGGAATTTCAACGCGCACGCCCTCTGGCACATAGACAAAGCTGCCACCGCTCCACACCGCGCTGTTGAGCGAGGCGAATTTATTATCGGATGGGGGAATAACGGTGCCGAGATGCTCTTTGATGATGTCGGGATACAGGCGCAGGGCTGTGTCCATATCGGTAAAGATCACGCCGAGCTTCTCAAGGTCTTCGCGCACTTTGTGATAGACAGCCTCACTCTCGTACTGTGCCGTTACCCCTGCCAGGTACTTCTGCTCAGCCTGCGGAATACCCAGTCGATCAAAGGTGTCCTTAATGTCTGCTGGGATGTCGTCCCAGGTTTTCCCCTGCTGCGCGACTGGCTTGATATAGTAGTAGATATTGTCGAAGTCAATGCCAGAGAGATCAGCGCCCCAGGTTGGCATGGGACGTTTCTCAAAGAGATCAAGGCTCTTGAGGCGGAATGTACGCATCCAAGCGGGTTCGCCTTTCATCTCGGAGATCTGCTCAACGATCTTCGTGCTTAGTCCCCGCTCGGACTTGAACACATAATTTTCGGCCATGCGGAACCCAGGAGCATATGCCTGCTGTTCCGTCGTGTCTACTTGAGTACTCATCAGAATTCACTCCATCTCATACGATGTTTGTGCAGGAACCCTATTGTTCACGAAGAGGAGCGTGAAACCCGGCGAAGATATCCCCTCGTGGGTCTTACCGGTCCTGCTGCCTTGTGTTGGTGTCACTCCCTGTCCCGCTGATGTGCTGTGACGGGGAGTGACAGCACTTGTGGCCGTCAGGCCTTCATGCCTATTGTCCTGGCGCAGGAATCACGCCGAGTTGTTGCAACAGGCCCAGGGTGTCCATGTTGAGCCAATGCTCGACACTCTTGCCGCCCGCGAAGCGATTGATATCGATTGCCATGACCGTCGCTTGCTTGCCGGTCGGGGGGATGCCCATAAACGCACCTTGCTGTGTTCCACGACAGGTCAAGCGGGTCACAACCTTGTCCCCTTCAGCGATAATGTCCTCAACCGTGAAGTGCAGATCAGGGAAAGCCGTCAGATACATGTTGAGAGTTTGTTTGACTCCCTTGAGACCACCTGGCGTACCAGGAGGGGCAGCGTGATCGACGTGATTGGGGTCGATGAATTCGTCGATGGCAGCCCTATTCTTCTTGTTGAACACTTCATCGTAGAAACGGCGTACGCTGGCCTTGTTTGCTTCGGTTGACATGTGTACTACAGTTGACATAGAAAATGGTTCCTTTCGGTGTGGTAAGTCAGGGTGTTCGTGCGGTCTCTGACAAATCAGATCTCCGTCGTCAAATGCCTGGCTCCTCGTCAAATCGACAGAGGGGATGTTGGGTGGCCTTACTGGGAGAATACAGAAACAGGGAAGTACCGAAGCTGGTCCTGTTGGAAGAAAGAGATACGTGTTTGCTCTTTTTCTTAATTCTAGTATAACACAATTATGCAACATTTGTCAAGTAAATAAAAAATCCAATATTTTGATATAAGAGATAAACTCTTCTCTAATGAACTCCTCGTATATGACTAGGATTATTTCCTTGAACAGTTATGTGCACCACGATTCAAGCATGAGGAGTGATATTTGGAGCGAGATGCTTGTTGGGGGCTTTGTCTGTTTTTACTATTCATATCACATGATTTAAGATATACTTGACAGATATACATTTATTGTGATATACTCTGATTATGAGAAAGAAGAGTATGACGCTTCTTTCCCCACAGGATCAGCTTCGGTACTTCCCTG
>WNFY01003614.1_pt1 | contig 23125 bp, 19 predicted proteins | sample 5400091 | NCBI WGS metagenome assembly WNFY01 (sample SAMN13153364, study PRJNA577476) | soil metagenome | isolation source: 60 cm soil or saprolite under grassland replicate 1 | place: USA:California | collected 2016-06-15 | reverse complement strand
CGACAGGTAGCAAGCACCTACTTAAACGACAAGAATTACGATGAGGCTTTGAAGTTCGTCGATCGGTCGATCAAAATCAAAGAGACGTTCCGTAATCTTTCGACGAAAGCGAACATCCTCTGGGCGGCCGGAAGAAAGGATGAAGCGATCACGGTTGCCGACGCCGCCATCGCGAAAGGGAAAGCCGATAAAGTGGACACCGCGGCTTTCGAAAAGCGCGTGGCCAACATGAAAGCCGGCAAGATGTAGACACGAGTTAGTTGAAGAATGACTTCGGCAGTGTCTCGAGTCTCGCGACACTGCCGTTTTCTTTTTTCAAAGAGCCTTGTGAAGACTCGCGCCTACTGTGTTGTGTCAGCCAGGTTTGATTTGTACTTGGTGTTTGTCTGGCGATCAGTTAGCTCGATGTAGACGTAGCTGGGCGGAACGACCCCATCTTCAAGGGCAAACCAGATTGAAGCGAGATCGTCAGGCTTTGAAAGAGCGCAAAATCCGAACAGCCGCTTTCCGCCCTGATCGAAAAAGTCCACCCACGTGCGCGACGCTTTTGTGTTCTTGCCGCACGGTGGCAGCGCGGGAGCCGCAGCAAAAAAGTCTGCGGGGTAATCGGTTTTGTTGAACACATCATACCGATAGCGGATGAATTGCTTGCCGCTAGACTGATAGATCTCGGTTCCGGTTAGGTAAAGCACAGGATTCGGCAAAATCGGCGCAGACGCAACTTTTTGAGTTAAGATCAGAGCCACGATCAGACAGGGAAAAAAGAAGAGGGATTTCTTTCGGGAATTAAAACTCATCTTTGGGGAACTCCTTTTTGTGAGTGACAAGAACAAACCAGGTGGTGTCGCGAAAGTCTATAGTCTAACCACTTGATTGCTGGTAACTCACGTTAGCACTCGCAGCGAAAAAGATTATCGTTGTTTTGAACGCACACCCCACGTCGGCAAGGGCGGTTCCTTGCTCGCGCGGTTGACCGGGTGTTCCCTGAGCATGCGCATCGCTTCCTGAACAGCGCGCTCCAGTTGCGGATCGCTTCCGGCCATCACGTCCTTCGGCCAGTTTTCAACATCAACGTCCGGGGCCACGCCTTCGTTCTCGACGGCCCATTTGTTGTCGCGCGCAAAGAACCCGCCCCGCGGAGCGATCATCGATCCACCGTCGATAAAAGGCGGCGTGTCGGCTGTATGAACGAGACCGCCCCAGGTGCGCTTTCCGACCAGCATACCGATCTTTCGATAGTGAAACATGTAAGGCATCAGGTCGCCGCCCGAGCCGGCCATCTCGTTGATGATCATTACTTTCGGTCCCCAGATGCCGGCTTCCGGACTGGTGAACGGATAACGATCGCCGGCGACATTGTTAAAGTAGCCGTCAAAATCCCTCTGCAGCACGTCGATGATATAGTCGGCTGCCGAGCCGCCGCCGTTGTAGCGCTCATCAATGATTGCGCCTTTCTTATCCTGCTGTGCGAAGTAATAACGATTGAAGCTGGAATAGCCGGGCTGGCCAGTGTTAGGCAGATAGACATAAGCAAGTTGGCCGTCCGAGAGTCTCTCAACCAGCCGGCGATTTGATTCCACCCACGCGCGCGTGCTCCATTGTTGGCTTGTCATTCACGGTCAGCGAGGTTTGCCTGTTTGCCGTGCCGTCAAGCAGACGATAGATGTTGTCCGGTGCTTTCAATTCGATGCCGTTGATCGCCAGAATGTAATCTCCGACATTAACGTTGGCTCCCGGCGATGAGAGAGGTGAACGCAGCTCGGGATTCCAGTTCTCGTTGTCGTAGATGCGCGTGACTTTGTAGCGCCCCTGGTCGATGGCAAAGTCGGCGCCGAGCAAACCACCCTGCACCTGCGGCACGTCCGGCATGTCGCCGCCGCGCACGTACGAGTGGCCGATCGCGATTTCGGAACCCATCATGTCGATCAGGTAGTTCAAATCGGCGCGATGCATTACGTAAGGCAACATCGCTCCGTACATCTCTTTGTCCTTTGGCCAATCGGTCCCGTGCAAGTTCGGCACGTAGAGATAGTCGCGCTGATTGCGCCAACCTTCATTGAAGATTTGTTTGAACTCTGCTTTCGGTTCCAGATACATGCGGAGGCTGAAATTGAGACGACCCGCACCCGCTTGTGGCGGGGTCCGATCAGCATCGACGATGAACAGCGATGGAACCGGCGGCGGAGCGCCGGGCCCTGGAGGAGCGCCCGCTCCGCGCGCTCCGATTGTGCGGTAAAGGAGTTTGCGGCCGTCCGCGCTGACGGTGTAACCATTGACCCCGGAAACGAATGTGCCGGCCCGGCGATCGCACAAACGATAGCGAATCAATTCACTTCCGCCGCCACCGAGGCCCGCGCCACCGCCGTTTTGCGCGCGCGCACCGGGTTCGAGGTAGTAAACAATTCCGTCCACCCCGACGCGCAATTCGGAATATTGCCGCTCAGGAACTCCCGGAACTGAAATGACTCGCTTCGCGAGCCCGTCGAAATCAATCTGCACACTGACCGGAGCCCGCTGCCCGCGCGCAACTTGTGGTTGTTCGCCGGTGGCGGTATCAGCTCCGCCTGCCGGTGCGTCGCCGGCGCAAACACCTGGCGGCAACGACCGCCGGCCCGTGCCGACGCCACGGTCTTCGTCGCTTTCCGGCAGCAGAGGGCTCGAGTCGCTCTTCTTCAGGACGGCGAGATACAAACCAAACGTCTCGTCATGATCATAAGAAGTCATGTCCAGCCACTGTGACCGCAAGCCGAAATCTGTCGACGCCAGAAACCAGAGATACTTTCCGCTCGCGTCCCACGCCGGCCACACGGCGTCGGCTAATCCGTCCGTTACCTGTCTGGTCTCTCCGGTTTCGGCGTTGCTGACAAATATCGCGTGATACATCGAGCGTAGCCGGCTGGAGTACGCGACCCATTTCGAATCAGGACTCCAAACCGGATTGAGCGTTCGCTGCGGGACCATCCACGGATCATTGCCGACGATTTTCGCGTTACCGTTCGCAACATCGAGCACCCACACGTGCAGCCCGGTATCCGTGAAAAGAAGTTTCTTTGAATCGGGCGACCACGAAGCAGTGTAGTAATGCGTCGGATGTTCAAGCACGATTTCGCGCGGCGGCGTCAGCCCGTCCTGCGCTTCGACGTAGAGTCGATACTCCCCCGACTTGTCGCTGAAATAAGAGATAAATTTCCCATCCGGCGACCATGCCGGGTCGCGTTCGGCCGAGCCGCTGGAATTAGTAAGGTTACGCACGTCCCCTTTGTCGGACGGGATCGTAAAGATCTCTCCACGTGCTTCAATCAGCGCGCGTTTGCCCGTCGGTGACAAAGCCATATTCGTCAGACGGGTTGAAACGTCTTCCCAGCGCGGCATCATCCAGGGAAAGTCGCCGGTCGCCGTGATGTTTACGATGTGTTCTTTGCCGTTTCCCGGATCCAATTCGTGCACATAGCCGGCTTGTTCAAACACCACCGCGCCGGCGCCTGAATCCAGCGTCTTCACATCGTAATCCCTGAAGTGAGTAGTTTGCGTAAGCTTCTTATTGCTTGTCTGGTACGACCAGATGTTCGCAACCCCATCCCGATCGGAGATGAAATAAACGGTGTCGTCGATCCAGACCGGATCCATGTCTTTCGAATCAGTCCAGGGCGGTGAAACCAGATCGTATGACTTGAGATCGACAATCCAGATGGGGCGATTCTGGCCACCGCGATAGTTGCGGCGCTCTTCGTCCCACGAGTTATTCATGCGATAAGCGATGTGAGTTCCGTCGGTGGAAATTTTCCCCTGATAACCGCGAGGCAGCGGACCGTCCAGAAGCGCGGCGCGCCACTCGGCGCCCAGGTCGCGCGCGTCGACGAGAACATGATTGCCTTGCCGTCAGGTGTCCAACCCTGAACGGTGTCAGCGCCTGGATGCCAGGTTAACCTGCGCGGCTCGCCGCCTTCGGCCGCTACGACATACACGTCGAGATTGCCCGCATACTCGCCGCTGAAAGCAATCCATCTTCCGTCAGGCGAGAAATGTGGATTGGTTGTCTGCCCCTGGAAGCTGGTAACGCGGCGGGCCATCCCTCCAGCGCGCGGCACTACCCAAATGTTGTTGGCGTAGGCGAACGCAATCTGCGTCCCGCTGACAGTGGGCGCGCGCAGGAGTCGCGTCTGACCGTTCTCAGCCTTTGGGCGTACGGTCAGGTCGGCAAACAGAAATCCTGAGATTGCGAGGGCCGCGAAAACGATTAATAAGCGAACGCAATCCTGCGAAAAAACTTTAGGTTTGGACATTATTAATTGTTCTCCAGATTAAAACCGATGAGATTTTGCGCGCTCTTTTTAACACGAAGTCAGCGAGAGAGCAACGCTTTTTGTGGCCGATTAGAGGTACCAGCTGCGACGCAGGCCGCTGGCCCCGCCGCCGGCGAAGACTCACTTCATTCAGGCCGATCAGGAGCGGCCGTGTAATTACTCTGGTATCGGACGAGAAAACCTTGACGTCCCTCAGTGGCGGCGCTACAGTTTCCGCGAAACTCCCAACGGAGCCGCAGTCAGGAGCGGGTTCCTCCCTCGCAGGATGGAGCTTTCGGGTTCGTGACGGTGAGCGCTTGGGCGATGGCTCACCCTGGACATTCGACATGCGAGCAAGCAATCCCCTATTTGCCTTACCCTCATGCTGAATCCCACACGGTAAATAATGTCCGCCCACTCACTCTGGAGGACAAAACAAATGTGCAAGGAGTTACACAGTCGAATCTGCTTTATCATTCCACCACACATCCACGAAAGTATCGCGCGGAACGGTAATGACAGGCAGAAAGAACATGCTTACCAGGCCTTGAGTGTGTCGGCGCACATGCGGGGACAGCGCGAAATTTTGAATACGTTTACAATGCTTGCAACCACGCCGACCGGCGTCAAGCGACGCACAATCTATAACGCGCAGAACGGTCTGTCACTGCCGGGCAAACTCGTGCGGGGCGAAGGCGACCCAAAGAGCAGCGACACTTCAGTCAACGAGGCCTATGACGGATCCGGCAAGACCTACGATTTTTACCTCAAAGCGTTCGCGCGAAACTCGATCGACGATCGCGGGCTGCGGCTCGATTCATCGGTGCACTATCGACGCAAATTCAATAACGCGTTCTGGAACGGGCAGCAAATGGTCTATGGCGATGGTGACGGGCAGATATTCCAGCGCTTCACCAGGAGCATCGATGTGATTGGCCACGAGTTGACTCACGGCGTCACCCAATATGAGGCCGGGCTTGTCTATCAGGATCAACCCGGCGCGCTCAACGAACACTTCTCGGACGTCTTTGGATCACTGGTGAAACAATTCTCGAAAAAGCAGAAGGCGAAACAAGCTGACTGGCTGATTGGTGAAGGTCTGTTCGCGCCGAACATCCACGGCACCGCGCTGCGTTCAATGAAGTCACCGGGCACCGCCTACAACGATCCGGTAATTGGAAAGGACCCGCAGCCGGCGCACATGAAAAACTTTGTGAACACAACCGCGGATTTTGGCGGCGTGCACATCAATTCCGGTATTCCCAATAAAGCTTTCTACGAACTCGCGGTTTCGCTGGGCGGGTTTGCATGGGAGAAATCTGGAAAGATCTGGTATCAAACTTTGATCGATAAGGTGGGACCGCAAACTCAATTTGCTGAGTGCGCCGCCATGACGCACGAAGTTGCCGGAACGCTGTTCGGCGTGGGAAGCCTCGAGCAGAAAGCCGTCAGGTCAGCCTGGGCGGTAGTCGGAATCCAGATTGGCGCGCCGCTGGCAATTGCCGCAGGAGCCAGACGTTAAATGAGGATCAGCTTTGAACGAACGGGCGGCTTTGCGAATGTTCCGCTACGCGCGGAGATTGATACAGCGCAAATGCCGGCCTATCGGGCACAGGAACTGGAGCGGCTGGTCGAAAAGGCCCAGCCTTTTGACCAGCCCGCCCAGCCGCAATCAATGCCGGTGCCGGATGATCTGCACTACGAACTGAAGGTCGAAGACGGCAGCCGTTCACATTCGTTTCGCACCAGCGACAGCGCCGCCAGCGACGATCTAAAGATATTGTTCGACTTTCTCGGTGAAGAGGCGTTGAAGAAGCGGCAGCACGGTTGAGGAAGAGCGAACCTTCGGCGCGGAACTGATTACTCGAGCATCCGGTTTGAACGCCGAAGGCGTTAATGAATTTCAGCCCGGGGCCGAAGAACCCCGGGAATCGATCTCTGCAAGCAGAAGAGAACTCTGAAAAAGTTCGCGAGTTGCTGCGGAGTTCAGGATATGTTCCAACATTTCTTTTACCCAGGGTAGAAACCCTGGGCTCGAATTTGTGAACGCCGAAGGCTTTCAAGGGCAAGTTCGAATTGAATCCGGCACGACCAACTGACTCAGTGCGTTTTGCTAAGGAACAAAGGCACTTAAATCAACCAGCTGTTTTGACTTTCCTGTTTCTGATTATCCTTTGGCAGTTACCGCTGCACATTTCACAATCAACAACGCTGCCGCAAACGCCGGTAATCTCACGCGATTCGCGCTATCCGGCGCACTGGTGGACCCCGGTCTTCGATCCGAAAAAGCCTGACTGGGAGATCCTGCCGCAGGAAGCCGGCCCGGGCGAAGTGATTCTCTCCAAGCGAAACGAACTCGGCTTACTTTCAAATTTTGCGGCCACACCTTTTGTCTTTCACGGAAAGCGATACGCGAGTCTGGAAGGCTTCTGGCAAATGATGAAGTATCCCGAAGGGCCGGGCGATCCGCGCGCGAAGTTTCCCGGGCTTGAATGGAAATACACGCGCCGGCAGGTAGCGCAAATGGTCGCGTTTGATGCCAATCACGCGGGGGCGCTGGCGAGTGACAACATGAGTAAGATGAAAATTACCTGGGTGAGCTTTGAAGGAAAACGCTTTGAATATAAACCTGCGGTACCGGGAGAGCATTACAAGTTGATCGTTGCCGCAACCTGGGAAAAGGTGAAGCAGAATCCCGAAGTGAAGAAGGTACTGCTCTCAACCGGTGATCTGGTCCTCAAGCCGGATCATCATCAGGAACCAAACGCACCCGCGGCCTGGCATTATTACGAAATCCTCATGCAGATACGGAAAGAGTTGCAGAGCCAGAGCAGGTAGATCATTTACCGGCAGGACGTCAGTACCATCCGCGTTAGCGCGTGGATCATTCATTCAATAATCGATGGTCGATAGATTTACCCATCCACTGACGCGGATGGTACTGACCTCGACGCCATCGCTTCACCAGGTCACGCAGGTCGAACTGATTCCTATCGCTTGCCGATCTCTTCAAACCTCACATTCCCGATCCGGTACTCTTTCCAATCCTTATAATCAAAATGCCACCACTCGGCTTCGTAGACAGTGAAGCCTTCCGATTCCATCACATCTCGCAACAGCTTGCGGTGCCAGCGTTGCAGCGAAGTTCCTCCGGGATAATCCGGATAAGCCCGAGCAGTTGTTTCGTCGTAGGTGCTGACCATCTCGACCGGTTTTTTCGTCTTCAGGTCGTAAAGGGTCAGATCGACCGCGCAGCCGCGATTGTGCCGCGAACCCTTCGCCGGATCAGCCACGAAAACTTTCTTGTCGTCCGGGGTCGCGTCCCAGAAAACTTTGGTGACATACCATGGCCGGTAAGCATCATGGATGAGCAGGCCATACCCATACGCTTTCAACTTGCGATTCGCGCGGACTACGGCTTCGGCGGCCGGGCGCTGCATGAAAGCCCGCGGTTCAGAATAGAAAACCGTTCCGAGAAAATTATTGGTTGTGGCGTAACGGATTTCCAATCTAATCGTCGGATCAAGTTTGGTAAGTTCGACCAGATCGGCCTGGCGAAAAGTTCCGTTCTCTTTTGGCGGTTGCGCGGCGAGGGCTTCCTTCATCAATTCCGCGACCGGGCGCACCGGCTTAACGCGGAGTTGGTTTGCTCCCGCTTCCGGTTCGATCTGCCGGCGCTTGCTGATGACTCTGTCGAGTGCGACCTGCGTCGCGCGGCCGCTCCGGTCGCGCGTAAAGATCAGTTGCTGCTGCGCATGTGGACCGGGAGCCGGAAATTTGAAAATATTTTTCGAGACTTCGTCGAGCTGCTCGATTTCGCCGCGCTTGAACGACGCACTGAGGCGGCCGTCCTTTTCCAGAATGATCAGGATGGCGTCGTCTGGCCCATATTCACCGATGAGCCCGCGCCAGCGGGCGGGAGCGGGTAGCAGCTTGGGTTGGGCGGGCGCAGTTGACTGAGCCGTTCTTTGCTCAGCATGAAAACTTGAAGAAGAGACAACCGCGCTCGAAAGTGCGGAACTCGCAATTGCGATTAAGCAGAGGGGCAGAGTTAGCCGCAGCGCGAGCGAGACCAGGCGGTTTGATTCTTTACTCTCAGATATTCGCATATTTCGATTATGCGGATTACTCGGCGAGACTCAAGTGGAATCGGGAACGAAGAGTGATTTGATTTCCGAGTAAATCCAGAAACAACCTCGAGGTGACTTGCGTCCTTATCCCGCCTGCTACCGCTTGCCGTTCTGTAGCTGCAGGCGTCGCTTGATATCATCCAGCTGCACCGAAGAAGTCGGTTTGGCTTGATGCTCCGCCAGCCGCTTGTCAACTAATTCTTCATCCGCTGCCGACAAAGGCGGGTCATCCAACTCCAATGCCCCTAATCAGAATTTGCCGCTCCTCAAAAGTGAGACGGTTGATCTCAGTCATCTCGGTCACCAAATCGGCGGCGTCAACCAGCTCCCGCGGTGCATCGCGGCCGGTGACGATGATATGTAACGAAGGCTGGCGCTCGCGGGCGGCGCGAATTTCCGAGAGCACTTCGTCGAGGGAAAGCATTCCGTAGCTCAGAACATAAACTATCTCATCAAAAACCAGGAGGTCGTAGTCGCCGCTGCGAAGTTTCTCGGCGCACAGACCCCAGGTATCGCGCGCTGTCTGCTGATCCTGTTCCGGGTTTTGGGTGTCCCAGGTGAAGCCATCGCCCATCGTGTGGACTTCAATGCCGAGCTTTTCGGCCGACACATGCTCGCCATAGCGATCATTGCGTGACTTCATGAACTGAATCATGCAACAGCGCAGGCCCTGTCCGGCGGCTCGCATCATCAATCCCAGCGCGCAAGTGGTTTTGCCTTTGCCGTTTCCGGTGTGAACGATGAGGAGGCCGCGAGTTTTCTCGTCGTAGTTCTCACGGCGCCACTTATATTTTTTCTCTTTTGCCGGCATGGAGGCATGGAAGATCGTAGGCAGTAGGCAGAAGGCAGTAGCAGAAAAAAGAAGAACAAGCGTTCGAGCCGAACCCCTGAACAAACGCCATGTCTTGCTTGCTGCCTTCTGCTTACTGCTTACTGCCTTCTGATGTCAGGAGCGCGTCTTCCGTGATGTCTTTCAACCCATTGGCGCGCTTAACCGCATCTTGCAGCAAGGGCACGACCTGGCGCTCGACCTCGTCCCAGGAACCTTTCAAGGTACAGCCGGCGGCGTTGCGGTGCCCGCCGCCGCCGAACTGCTCAGCGATCTTTGCGACATTTACTTCACCCTTTGATCGCAGGCTGGTGCGATAAACGCCGGGTGAACATTCCTTGAAAAGCGCGGTCGCTTCGACTTCGCCCACCGCCAGCGGATAGTTAACGAATCCATCGGCGTCTTCTTCCGACGCGTGCGTTTGCTCCTGCATAGCCAGCGTTTGCCGCATCCAGGCAACATGGCCCGTTTCGTCGCGCCGGGCAGTCGAGAGGACCTGGCCGAGCAGTTCGATCTTCGGCCATTGATAACTGCCAAAGATTGCTTCGGCAGTTTTTGCCGGCTTCACGCCTGTCCGAATCAGTTCGGAGGCGATTTTGAACGTGCGCTCGGTAGTGTTTGAATAATGGAAAGATCCCGTGTCGGTCAGCAGCGCCGTGTAAACGCATTCAGCAATTTCTTTGGTTACGCGTACTCCGGTCGCTTTGCAGAGATTGTAGATCATCTCGCCAACGGCCGAAGCAGTTGAGTCGATCCAGTTGATCGTGCCGAATAATTCGGTCGTTGAGTGGTGGTCGATGTTAACCACGAATTGTTTTTCCAGATCGATCAGCCCGGGCCGGTCGATATCCGAGCATTCGATAACAAAAATTGAATCGTAAGGACGATCGACCGCGGGGGTCTCGCGAATGGCGCCCGCGCCTGGTAGTTGCCGATAAGCGTATGGCGCGGCGTCGCGCATGATTACTTCAACGTCTTTGTCGAGCGCGCGGAGCAGCCAGTAAAGGCCCAGGGACGAACCGAGGCTGTCACCATCGGGGCGAACGTGAGAAGTAATCGCAAAGCGATTCTTTTTTTCAATGAGTTCAACTACCTGGCTTAACATTAAGAGCAAGGATGAAAGATGAAGGATGAAGGATGAAGAAGAAAAAGCGAGCAACCGCTTTCATCCTTCATCTTTCCGCCTTCATCCTTTCAATCATCCTTCATCCTTTCCTTTCCCATTCCTTGCAGTAACGCATCCACTCGTTCTGCCTTTTCTTCCACTGTGTCGCGCACGAAATGAAGCGCGGGAGTATGCCGCAAATTGAGGGCAAAGCCAAGTTGCTTGCGTACATAGGGAGCCGCGTGACGCAGCGCCCGCAAAGCGATCAAGTGCTCTTGCTCATCACCCTGCACCGACACATAAACACTGGCGTCCCGTAAATCCTCGGCGACGCGGACCTCAGTAACCGTGACCATCGTCAAGCGCGGGTCTTCCAACTCGTAACCCACAATCTGCGCGATCTCTTCGCGCAATGTTTCCGCAATGCGCTCCGGACGATGCATGTCAATCCAAAGGATGAAGGTGGAAGATTGAAGGATGAAAGAAACACTAAATGCTTGTTGGCGCTGACTCCCTCCAAAGACTGCAGTCGGTCATTCATCCTTCCGCCTTCATCCTTTATCCTTTCCTATTCCGGCACTCCGAAATCAACCCAAATCTTCCGCTCGCGCTCACTGCCTCACAGTTCCGTTGCCGCAACTTTCTCAATCACGTAATCCTCAATTTGATCGCCAACCTTGACGTCATTGAAATTCTCGAGGCCGATGCCGCACTCAAAACCTTCGCGTACTTCGGAGGCGTCGTCCTTAAATCGTTTCAACGAAGCGATGTTACCCTCCCAGCTGACGACCCCGTCGCGAATCAATCTCGCCCGCGCGTTTCGTTTCATAATGCCGTCGATGACCATGCAACCGGCAACGGCGCCCACTTTCGGCACGCGAAAGACTTCGCGCACGTCCGCTTTGCCGAGAATTTTTTCTTTCTCGATCTTCTCGAGCATGCCGATCATCGCGGCCTTAATCTCCTCTTCGACCTTGTAAATGATCGAGTGCAGGCGAATGTCGACGCTTTCCTGTTTCGCCAAATCGTTGGCGCGTGATTCGGGCCGCACATTAAATCCAATTATGACAACCGCAGTCGAAGCAGAGCCTGCCTGAGTGGCCGAAGCGAGCAATACGTCCGATTCGGTGATTGCCCCGACGCCCGAGCGAATCACCTTGACCTTGACGCGTTCGCTCGACATTTTCTGCAAGGTCGATTTCAAGACTTCGACTGAACCCTGAACGTCGGCTTTGATAATCACCAGCAGTTCCTTGACTTCGGTTTCGCCCAAAGCCTCGATCCCGCGTTTGGTCGACTTGATCAATGTGCGCTGGCGTTCAGCGGCCTGCCGGTGATGCGAAATCTGTTGCGCGCGGCTGATGTCAGCGACCACCTGGAAACTTTCACCCGCTTGTGGCACGCCCTGCAGGCCCAGGACCTCGACCGGGGTGGCCGGCCCAACTTCAGTTACCGGTTCGCCGCGATCATTGAACATCGCGCGCACTTTCCCAAAGATTTGTCCCACGATAAAGGGATCGCCGATGCGCAACGTGCCTTGCTGCACCAAAGCAGTCGCGACTGCACCTCGGCCGCGATCGAGTTTTGCTTCGAGGACAACGCCTGAGGCAAGGCGAGTCGTGCTGGCCCGCAGGTTCAGAATGTCCGACGTCAGGAGAATTGTTTCCAGCAGAGTTTCCAGGTTTTGGCGTTTTTTCGCGGAAACATCGACCATCTCAGTCTCGCCACCCCAGGCAACGGGATTGAGACCCTGCTGCGAGAGTTCCTGCCGGACGCGATCGGGATTTGCATCAGGCCGGTCAATTTTATTGATCGCCACGACGATGGGTACACCTGCCGCGCGTGAATGCTCGATCGCTTCGATTGTTTGCGGCATCACACCGTCATCCGCGGCGACCACCAGGACGACGACGTCGGTCGCTTTCGCTCCGCGCGCGCGCATCAAGGTGAACGCTTCGTGGCCGGGCGTGTCGAGAAAGACTACCCGCCGTCTTTCATCATGATTGTCCGGATTGGGGACCTCGACGCTGTAGGCACCGATATGCTGAGTAATACCGCCGGCTTCGCCGCCGGCGACATTAGTTGCGCGGATCGCATCAAGCAGCGAAGTTTTGCCGTGATCGACGTGGCCCATCACGGTGACTACGGGCGCGCGCGGCACTTCGACATCGTCCGCATCAGCGGCAATCAGTTCTTCAAACTCTTCTTCGGCGACCATCTCTTCAAAGGGCACAAAGGACACGTCATAGCCAAACCTTTCGCCAAGCTCGTGAGCAACGTCGTCATTTAGCGCCTGATTGATGGTGGCAAATACTCCGCGCTGCAAAAGCAGAGTGACGATATCCTTTGGTTTGATGCCGAGCTTTTCCGCGAATTCCTTAACCGTTGATCCTTCCACTAATCGGACCGGTTTTAATTCGCCTGGGACACCTGGCGCTTCGAGACGTCCAGCGATGCGCTCTTCGAGGGTCAGCGTTGGCGGTGGTTGGATAAAGTCGCGATCAAATCTGCCCTTGCCTTCACCGACGCGCTTCCCGGCGCGAGATGAACCGCGTCTCGATCGGCGCCGGCCGGCGTCGGGAGGCGGAATGTAAGTGGTCTGCGGAGTGGCTGTTTCGCCCGGCGTGCCGGTATATTCGACGCGCGCTCGCGTTGCGCGGTCGCGCGATCGATCGCGCGGCGGAGCGACTGGAGGCGGCGCCGGCGCGCGATCTCCCGGCCGAATGCCGGCGTTAATTGCTGCGGCGGTCGGGCGCAACACCCGCACCTGGCGCGAAGGCGCTTTGGCAACATCAGCAGCTTGCGCGGGAAGGGAATCGACAGGGGCGCCGGCTTCCACAGTTGCCGGTGGAGCGTCGCTCGGCGCCGTTGCCACGGGAGCAACCGGTTTTTCAGCACGCGCGGCCGGTGCGAGCTTGCGCACGACACGCGCGGGAGCAGGCTTTGCTGTTTCGGCTTCGGGTACGGGCGCAGGTGCTTCCGCGACGATCGGTTCCGCGACAATGACCGGCTCTTCTTCCGGAGGTGGTGCTTCCTCAACCACGGGGCGCGCGGCCTTCTTTACGACCTTTACGGCGCGTTTGACGGCCGCGTCTTTCTTAGGGAAATATTTGTCGCGAATTTTGTCGGCGACGTCTTTAGGGATGGAGTTGGAAGGAACACTTACGTCGACACCTTCGCGTCGCACCTCTTCGATAAGGCGCTTGGTGTCGATCTTCAGTTCCTTAGCGAGATCGTAAAGTCGTGTTTTAGCGGTTGCTGTCATGCTTCAAAAAGTGGTTGCTATTTCGTCCGCCACCTTCTGAAGCACGCTTCAGAAGCGCCTTGCTGCTGCAGGCGTTGGAGGACGAGCAGACACGCGCCAAGCGCGCCTGCTGCGATTACTTGGCCGCATCATCGGAAGCATCGGTTTCAGATTTTGAATCTGAGATCTCAGAATTGAGATCTTGCTTCTCAGCGTTCCCGGGCGTCGCGGCCACGTTGTCTGTTGACGCTTCGAGAACGGACTCTGTTTGTGCTTCAGCTTGTGCATCTGAAGCCGCTTCTTCGATCACACTTCGCGATTCTTCGCGGATCGCTGCTTCGAGATCAGCCACGGCGGCCGACGTGATGTCGGGCGCGGGCGTGATTACATCGGGACGGAGATCGCGTCCGGTTTCCTGCAGCGCCAGTTCCTCAGCCGAAATCGGATCAGCTTCGGTAAGGGCAACCGGCTCGGCAGACTCCTGTGCGCGATTGGCCCCAGCCGAAAAAGGTGTTCCGTTTTCAACCGCCTCGTCATAACCCGCGGCGGTCATTTCGTCATTGGGCGCGACCTCGCCCGCGGCAATACTTTCGTCGAATTCAGCCGACACGGCGTGCTGCTCGCCCGCAATTACTTCAGCGGGTGCTTCTTCTTCCGCGCCTGACTCCGAACTCTTTTCTCGCATTTCAATTACGGCGAGCGCGGCTTTCAAAATGCTTTCCGCCTCGTCCAGGCTGACGTCGAGAAACTCGACCAGATCATCGACCGAGGTGTTGGCGAGTTCGTCGATATTGGTAATGTTGTGCTCGGCCAGCGCGTCTGTCTGCTGCTGGGTAACGCCTTCGATCACCGTCAAAGGAACCGGTGCGCCGGAGGCAATCATTGCTCCCATCTGTTCGGCGACTTCGCGTTTCAGCTCTTCCTCGCTGCGAATATCGATGTTCCAGCCGACCAGTTTTGTAGCCAGCCGCACGTTTTGTCCGCGCTTGCCAATCGCCAGGCTCAATTGATCTTCGTTGACAATGACTTCCATCTGGCGGTTTTCAATATCCGTGATACGCACCTGGTTGACCTTCGCCGGCGAGAGCGCATTGGCAGCAAACACTGAAGGTTCTTCGGACCATTCGATGATGTCGATTTTCTCGCCGCGCAATTCGCGAATGATGGCCTGGACGCGCGAGCCCTTCATCCCGACGCACGCGCCGACCGGATCGACGTCGCGTTCATTTGAAACGACGGCAATCTTGGCGCGCTCGCCCGGTTCCCGAACACAGGACTTGATGACGACAGTGCCGTCATAGATTTCCGGCACTTCCATCTCGAACAAGCGCTCGAGCAACTCAGGTGAAGTACGCGAAACTTCGATTTGCGGGCCTTTTGATTCTTTCGAAACGTTGGTGATGACGACGCGAATGCGCTCGCCCTGGTTCCATTGCTCGCCGCGTGACTGCTGCGATCGCGGCAGAATGGCTTCCAGGTTGCCGAGATCCACGATCATGTTGCCGCGCTCAAAGCGCTTAACGAAACCGTTTACCAATTCGCCTACGCGATCGATATATTGGTCGTAGACATTGGTCCGCACAGCATCGCGGACTTTTTGAAATAGAATCTGTTTAGCGGTTTGCGCGGCAATCCGGCCGAGTTCCTCCATCGGCATCGGCAGCAGCAGAGCATCGCCAACTTCAACGTCATCGCCGCCCAGTTCGCGCGCTTCATCAATGGAGAGTTCCGTCGAAGGGTTTGCCACTTCGTCAACAACTACTTTTGAAGCAGAGAGTTCGAGGCCGGTTTCCGGTGTCCAGTCGACCTGGATATCCTCGCCGCCTTTGAACTGTTTCTTTGCGGCCGCGCGCACGGCTTCCTTTACCGCTTCAATCACCAGCTCGCGGTCGATACCCTGTTCCTGGCAAAGGGCTTCAATATTTTGGGCAATAGTCGTACTCATCAAGTTCTATTAACGTCTGATCTTCAACAACTCGCGATCGCGAACTTCGCGTTCACGGGCTTGCCTGAATTCCTGTTCGACGTCGACCTCGAGATTCGCCCTGGCGACGTCTGCTATCGGCAAGACGACTCGGCCACGCGTGCGGTCATCAAGGATCACCTTGCCGTTATCGACTCCGATGATTCGCCCGCGAAAGTTGCGCTGACCGTCCACCGGTATCCGCGCCTTAATCTTTGCGTGACTTCCCGCGAATCGCTCATAGTCGGCCGGCGTATACAATCCGCGCTCAAGTCCGGGCGACGAAACTTCGAGCGTGTAAGACGAGTGAATAAAATCCTCTACGTCCAGAATCGTGCCGAGATGCAGGCTTACGTCGGAACAATCGTCGTGCGTTACCCCGCCGGCTTTATCAATAAAAACCCGGATTATTGGATTGCCATCCGGACCGGCGACCTCCGCGTGGACCAGCTCAACTCCGTGGTCGATTGCGACCTGCTCGGCAATTTCGCGCACGCGATCCGCAACCGATTTGACGTCCATGCTAACAGTCGCCCAAAAGAAAAAGTGGGCGCTAACCCACCGGACAAGACATCCGCGCTTCCGAGCAAGCTTGCCATTATAGGGAAAGGAAACTGCATAGGCAAGCCGCCAAACTGACGTTACCCAAGGTCGATCATCAATAAGTTCTGTTGAGGTCGCAGGCCGACTTGCAGCACATGATGAGCTTTTGCCCTCAACAACCTGGGGCGCCAAAAAGGTTGAGCCGGGCCCGCAAAGCGTGATAAAGAGAAGCTGCCCCCGAAGAGCTAATGAGAGAAGAGACCCGGCTCGCTCCTGGCGTTCATAATCAAGCTCCCCTGACGGAATCTCACGCAGGTGGTTTTCCGTCTCTTTCGATCCTGGCGGGCGTTTTCCACAACCCAATTCCGCGCTGGCTAATGGCGTCGTCGATTTTGATTTGGGCCGGAGGTGCGTGCGGCTGTCAGCGCTAACCCTCCGGTATTGATCACCGAGTCAACTTTCTACGCGAGCGATTGCTCTTCTTCCGACCGCGAGCTCGTTTCCAAGACCTGCGCGCCTAATTTCGTTTTGACGATTTCGCTGACCATGCGCCCATCGGCGTTCTTCCCGGCCAGGCGAGCTTGTGCAGCTTTCATTACTTTGCCCATGTCCTTCATTGAAGCTGCACCGGTTTCATTAATCGCCGCGACGATGGCCTGTTCAATTTCTTCCGTCGAAGCGGCTTTCGGAAGATAAGCTTCGATTACCTCGATTTCAGCGGTTTCTTTGGCCACCAGATCCTGCCGGTTCCCTTTCTCGTACGCTTCTACGGAATCACGCCGTTGTTTGACTAGCGAGCGGAGTAACTTCATCAACTCGTCATCGTCCAGGGCTCCGCCTTTTTCGATCTCGCGATTCTGCATGGCAGCTTTGACCATTCGCAGCGCGGAGGTGCGCGCTCTGTCGCTGGCCTTCATCGCGGCAGTCATGTCGGTAATGATTTGCTCTTTAAGGGTCATATTCGCCAACTCTAGCGCATACCGGGAAATTTCACTAAGCTCACGGCGATTCGAATTAGAAGCCTGACTATCAGAGGGGCTTGGTCGTGAAAATAGCCTTGCTAACGTGCGTGCTTCAAGTCAAAGTTAGTGATAGACTTCGAGGCCGCAGTAAGTCTCACTCATGCTTTCCCCCAACACTATTCTCCGCGAGCGTTATCGCATCATTCATCAGCTTGGTCACGGCGGTATGGGCGCAGTTTATCAAGCGATGGACGAGAACCTCAGTTGCGTCGTCGCGGTCAAAGAGACTTTTGCTACCACCGACGAACAACGACGCGCATTCAGACGCGAAGCCGAGTTGCTGGCCAACCTTTCAAACACCACGTTACGGTGCGCGCGAAAGGGCATAAAACCTTTGAGAAGGACGTCTCCGTCGGAGGCTGGGATGAGCAGGTTCTGGAAGTCAAACTTGAGCGAATCGAGCGTGGCGCCAGCGGGGCGAAGCCGAACTAGGGAAGCAAACGCCATCGTTCCACAGTTAGGCGCCATGCCCGTTTGATTGCGCGAGATGCTTCTTCAGGTAACGAGCTGTGTAAGATTCTTTCACGCGCATGATCTCTTCCGGCGTTCCGGTACTGACCACATATCCGCCCGCGTCACCGCCTTCAGGTCCGAGGTCAATAACATAGTCCGCGGTCTTGATCACATCGAGATTGTGCTCAATGACCAGCAAGGATCCGCCGGCGTCAATCAAAGCCCGAAACGCGGCGAGCAGCTTGTTGATATCGTCAAAGTGCAGGCCTGTCGTGGGTTCGTCGAAGATGAAAAGAGTGCGCGCGCCTGAACGCTTTGCCAGGTGAGCGGCAAGTTTGACGCGTTGGGCCTCGCCGCCGGAGAGCGTCGTCGCGGATTGGCCTAAACGCAAATATCCCAGGCCAACCTCATCCAGGACGCGCAGCTTATTAGTAATTTTCGCCAAGTCGCGGAAGAAGGTCATCGCCTCGTGCACGGTCATCTGGAGCACCTCATGCACATTTTTTCCGCGATAACGCACGTCGAGGATCTGTTTCTTGAAACGCGTGCCTTTGCATTCTTCACAAATCAATTCGACGTCCGCAAGAAACTGCATCTCGACGGTGACAGTACCGTCGCCCTGACAAACTTCACATCGGCCGCCCGGCACGTTGAACGAGAAGTGGGAAGGCTCAAAGCCGCGCGCTTGCGCTTCGCGAGTCGACGCGAATGTCTCACGAATTGCATCGTAAACTTTTATGTAGGTGGCCGGATTGGAACGTGGGGTGCGGCCAATCGGCGATTGATCGACCAGAATCACTTCGTCGATAAATTGCTTACCTTCCAATTTCTTGAAGGCACCTACATGGCCCTGCCATTCACCACCCTGTTTCTTGAAACCCGCGTAGATACAATCGTGAATCAGGGTTGATTTTCCTGATCCACTAACGCCCGTCACGCAAACCAGCATGTCCAGAGGAATCTCGACATCGATACTCTTCAGATTGTGTTCGCTGGCCCCACGAATACTGAGCCGCCTCAATTGTAGCGGGCGGCGATGCTTCGGCTCTTTGATTTTCGCATCGCCACGAAGATATCGCGCCGTTAACGAATCAGAATCCTTGAGCAGGCTGGAAAAACTGCCTTCAAACACCAAGTGCCCGCCCTGCTCGCCGGCGGCCGGTCCAATATCAAGGATTTGGTCGGCCGCGCGCATCATCTCAGCGTCGTGTTCGACGACCAAAACTGTATTGCCGATGTCGCGCAGATTTTGCAGCAGTCCGATCAAACGGTTGTTGTCCCTCGCGTGCAAACCGATCGACGGTTCATCCAAAACATACAGGGCGCCAACCAGCGACGATCCGAGATTGGTTGCCAGCTGAATTCGCTGGGCTTCCCCCCCCGAAAGCGACGAGCCGAGCCGATCCAGGGTCAGATAATCGAGACCTACTTCAACCAGGAAACGCAGCCGGCGGCGAATCTCATGCAGAACTCGATCGGCGATCGCCGATTGCTCGTCCGATAGTTTCAGGGTATCAAAGAAAGCTGCCGCGTCCTTTATCGACTGCGCGCAAACCTGCGGCAACGTCTTGTCGCCGACGCGCACGTCGCAGGCTTCCCGGCGCAAACGTCCGCCTTCGCAGTCGGGGCACAGCGTGTACCCACGATACTTCGACAGAAAGACCCGCACATGCAGCTTGTATTTTTTCGTTTCCAGCCAATCAAAGAAACCACGCACGCCTTCCCAGTCGCCTTTGCCATTAATCACGGCGCGCTGTTGTGGTTTTGAAAGCTGATTGAACGGGACATTCATAGGAATCCGTTCGGATTTGCAAAACCGCTTAAGTTCTTTCTGGGTCCACTCATACTGCGGTTTGGTCCACGGCTCTATTGCTCCTTCGCTGAGACTGAGCCCTGGATTCGGAATCACCAGATCGATGTCGAGGCCGATCGTGTTGCCAAAACCCTGGCAGGTTGGGCAGGCCCCGAACGGACTGTTGAAACTGAAAAGGCGCGGCTCAGGACGCGCATAGACTGTCCCGTCGTACTTGCATTCGAAATTTTCGGAGAAGCGCAAACGCTGCGCCTGGCTTTGGTTTGACTCGCCCATGACCGCGACAGGTCGGGGTTCTGACAATTCGACCAAAGCCTGGCCGTGGCCTTCGCGAAAGCAGGTCTCAAGCGAATCGACCAATCGTTCGCGCACGTCCTCGCGCGCGACCAGCCGATCGACCATCACGAAGACATTTTCAAAGTCGGCACGTTGATAGTCATCCGGGGACGCAAGGTCGATCTGTTCGCCATTGGACCAAAGCCGGGTGAACCCGCGCTGCATCAAGCTCATAATGTGCGCAGCAATTATGTAAGGCGGTGGCTGGGCGGCATCCGAAGAAGGCGATTGCTTGTTCTTTTTCCTCTCGCGGTTCCCGTTCCTCCTGGTTTCCGATTCACCGTTTGTCACCGTCTGCGCTAATCCTGCAGCGGCCGGGAAAAGAACATAGAACCGGATGCCCTCGGAGAGCGTGTTGAGTATTTCATCCGCCGAGGATTCCGGCGAATCGCAATGCACCTCACGGCCGCAAACGCGGCAAATCGTCGTCCCGACGCGGGCATAAAGCAGCCGCAGGTAATCATAGATTTCAGTTTGCGTCCCGACCGTCGATCGAGGATTGCGCGTCGAGTTTTTCTGCCGGATGGCAATTGCGGGGGCGATGCCGCGCACCTCATCAACGTCGGGTTTGTCCATTCGCTCGAGGAACTGGCGGGCATAGGCGGACAGCGATTCGACATAGCGACGCTGGCCTTCCGCATAGACGGTATCGAAAGCCAGCGACGACTTTCCCGAGCCGCTGACGCCCGTTACTACGGTCATCTGGTTATGCGGAATTGAGAACGAAATGTTCTTAAGGTTGTGAACACGCGCGCCGCGGACTTCGATAGCTTCGTTATTCATAGCCCTGGTAACCACCGGACTGCACGGTGAAGAATTCGCGCTCTCCGGTAAACGAGCATGATAACCCGATTCTATTTGGAAGCGAAGTACGCAGTCGTAAAGAAAATGCACCGGCAGTTTTGGCAACGGAACGCTGCTAACACTTCATCCGAAGAAAGTTGCAAATTCGCTCAGAGCGATTACTATAATTCCACAGACCTTCGTAATCCGGTGGTTTTCTTTGAGGCAGGAGCAGAAGATGAGATTCATTTTTGGCGCTGTACCCAGACTAATCGTAATCATGATTGCCGGCGGGTTGTTTTTCAGCGCCGGCGCTTTCGCACAGCAGACGGCAACTTCAAAGAACCCGGCGCCGCCTATTAGTGGCTCAAGCACTCTCAGCCAGGCTCAGATTGATTCGATCATTAGCGCCGTCACCATCAAGGAGACCCAGTTCCGCCGCGCGCTCAACGAATATGCATTTAAGCGAGATGCGCTGGTGCAGGAGATCGGAATGGGCGGACAAATAGTCGGCGAATATCATCGAGTGTCGAACTTCACCTTTGACGACAATGGTACTCGGTTTGAAAAAATTAATTTCTTCCCCATGTCGACTCTCCAGGGTGTTTCGATAACGCCCGAGGACCTCGAAGACCTTGGCGGTGTGAATCCGTTCGCGCTCGAAGCGGCAATGATTAATCGCTACAACTTCAAATACGTCGGCAAGGAACGAATTGATGAGCTGGACCTTTACGTCTTTGATGTGACTCCAAAGGTAATGCCGGATCCGAAGAAGACGAAAGACCGGGTTTTCGTCGGCCGCATCTGGGTCGATGATCGCGATCTGCAGATTGTGAAATCGAAAGGCAAGGCTGGCCCCGAAACCAAGACGAACAAGTTTCCTACGGTCGAAACCTGGCGCGAACAGGTTGACAACAAGTACTGGTTTCCAACTTATGTCTACGCTGACGACGATCTGATTTTTGACAATGGTCAGGACGTCCGCATTCGCATGGCGGTGAAATATACCGATTATAAGAAGGGCCACGCGACGGTAACGATCAGGGACATTGGGGAAGCTACTCCCCAAACGATGAAGCCTGAACCGAAGACGACGACGCAGCCTGCCGGCGCGCCGGAGTTCAAGACAATCGAAGGCGGAATCATTAACTCGAGAGCGATTGATTTGCCCGCCCCGAAATATCCGGACGAAGCGAGAAAGAAACACGATTTTGGCGAGGTGCAGGTGCGGGTGATTGTCGACGAAACGGGTAAAGTGATTTCGGCGGAAGCCATATTTGGACCTGAATCGTTACGAGCGGCAGCGGTTGAAGCAGCCAGGCGAGCAAGGTTTACGCCGGCTAGTGCCGGCAACGAACCAGCCCTGATCTCCGGGGTAATCAAATACGATATCAAGCCGCAGTAACCTGACAACCGGCACGGGTGAGGGAGCTCCGCAAGATGCGCGTGGTCACCTCACCGCCGGGGTGTGACCTTCTCGACGCCTAATTCTTTCATGATCGCGCGCTGCACTTGTTCGACAAGTTTCGTCAGGTCCTCATCGTCTGAAACCCACGATGTTTCAACCGGCTGCATCATCACCATGTCCATCGTTCCCGGCCATGCTTCACCGGTTCCTTTGCCCATCAAAACGTCGCCGTTCTTGAGAGCGATCGGAACCACGGGGACGCCGGCCTGAACGGCCATGTGAAAAGCGCCTTTCTTGAAGGAAAGCATTTCCCCCGGACGGGCGCGCGTTCCTTCCGGACACACAGCGAAAGAAATTCCCGAACGCAGGCGTTCAGTTGCGATATCCAGAGACTGAACAGCGCGATCGCGATTTGAACGATCGATTGAGATCACGTTCACAAAACCCATGCCGTAACCGAGAATCGGGGCCTTCAATAACTCCTTCTTGGCGATCATTCCCATGCGCCGTCCCGTGTAGGAAAACAATGGGGCCGCGTCGAGATATGAATAATGATTTGCGACGAATACATATGCTTGTTCTGGATCCAGTAACTCCTCGCCCGTGACTTTCACTTTCACGCCGCTCAGTCTTAGCCAGGTGCGCGCGCCCCAGTCAGCGAACGGGTAAACCCAATCCGGCTTGTTCGCCAATCGGGCTATCAGCAAAACCGGCGGCGCCACAAGCAGCAGCAGCATGGCCGCCACAAACCACGACCATGCGAACAACAGTTTGCCGATGATTCGCGGCCCGCGCCTTGTGCTAGACTGCGCAGCGGTTTTGGCGGATGAAATCAATTCTTGAGAAGGAATTTCGGAATGCATCGTCGTAGTGTTAGTCAACACAAATCTAATCACGTCGAGGCGGTCAGTAAGAGCCTAAGCCGCGCCAGCGGCGAAATGTTTATAGATTCCGCAGCTCTCACCAATGGTCTACCGCGCGAAGTAAAACGCGATGCATTTCACTTCGCGCGGAAAATTTCAGCAGCCATATCAGGCTATAAACGTCTCGTGCCTACGGCACTCTTCGTCATCTCAATTTTGACGATCGCGAATCTTGCGACCTTTTCATGCACTGCTCAAGCCCAACGGAGGAACCTCCCGCCAGCCTCCGCCGGCATATCCATTCCGTCCCCCCAATCGGTTCTCGGCTTCAATCCCGGAGACGATCGCAC
>WNFY01002866.1_pt1 | contig 23141 bp, 22 predicted proteins | sample 5400091 | NCBI WGS metagenome assembly WNFY01 (sample SAMN13153364, study PRJNA577476) | soil metagenome | isolation source: 60 cm soil or saprolite under grassland replicate 1 | place: USA:California | collected 2016-06-15 | reverse complement strand
CGATTCCCGCATATTTACGAGACATGCCTGCGGTTTGGCATCGACATGTCGAAGCAGCCGATTCCAGTCGTGCCGGCGGCGCATTATCAATGCGGTGGAATCAAAACGGACATGAATGGCGCAACGAGTTTGCCGGGGTTGTATGCGATTGGTGAAGTGGCGTGCACAGGGTTGCACGGAGCAAATCGTCTGGCGAGCAACTCCCTGCTGGAAGGCTTGGTGGTGGCGCATCGCGCAGGGGCGGCCTGCATGCGCGCGCGATCGAGTTCAAGACAAAGAATTTTGTTGCCCGAATGGAAATCGGGAAATGTGCAGGACGTTGATGAACTGGTCGTGATTTATCACAATTGGGACGAGATCAGACGTCTGATGTGGGATTACGTGGGAATTGTGCGAACCGACAAGCGGCTACAGCGCGCGAGCGCGCGGTTGCGAAATCTCCAGCGAGAAATTCGCGAGTTCTATTGGAATTTCAAAATATCCGTGGACCTGCTCGAGCTGCGTAATCTCGCAACGGTGGCAGCGTTGATTGTCGATTCGGCGTTGACCCGAAAAGAGAGCCGTGGTCTCCATTACACGCTGGATTATCCCGAGACGGACGATCGACAATTCAAGGGTGCGACGGTGCTCAGCCGCGGTTAAAACCCCGGATCGCAATGTGTACTCCGCCCCGTCGCGCACCGAAAATTCGTCTTGCCTAAAAGCGAGTGATCAGATAAAGGGTGGCGGTAAGTTCTGCATGAAGAGACTATTTGCGGCCTGTCTGACTCTAGCGATAGCTGCCGCAGCTAGAGCCGACGAACAATCCACTTCGCCATACGCGACGGCGGCAGACTTTGCCAAATATGCAATGAAGCTGCGCGAGCAGGCATTGCTTAAAGTTGAGCCGCAAGTCTTTGTCCCGACAAGTTCGCGCCCTGCGATGCAACGCTTCCCATGGAAAATAAATATCGTGACCACTGTGTTTTGGGTTGGAGAACAAGCCGGAGGTAACAATCCGGTGCCCAATTACAGAAGTTCCTGGGACGCGAATTGGACAGCCAATTACGGCGGATTTGATAATCCCGAGTCGTCGGCGCGACGCAGCTATATTCCGGTGGCGTTTATTCCGCGGCAGAATCCCTTCTATTGTGCACTGCCGTACAACGATGTAACGCACGGCCAGTTTAAGCCGGAAGCGCCGCTTGTTATCCCATGGTTCAAACAGGCTTACGCGGGGCCTGGTCAATCGGTGTGCAAGGATCGCTGGATCGCCATTCGAAAGGAGAATCGCACTTGCTACGCGCAATGGGAAGATTGCGGCCCCTTTCGCACGGATCATTTCCAATACGTGTTCCAAAATGAACGGCCAAAGCCAAACCTGAACCATGGAGCCGGCCTCGATGTTTCCCCGGCCGTCCGCGATTATCTCGGGCTCGCGCCAACCGACGTGACCGATTGGCAATTTGTCGAAGTCCGCGATGTGCCTCCGGGCCCATGGCGGAGCTACGGCGAAAACAATCACTTTGTCATTGCCCGCCGCCAAACCGAGCAACGTTTGGCTGAACGAAGTTCCGGCGCAGCGAAGAAGTAGCACTTCGTCGCGAGCGCTTGAAAGGGTAATTATCTGCGGCGGCGCGACTGCACGCAGGGAAGCCGAATCAATGTCGAAGCTGGAATGACAACTCCAGCCATGCTCTCAAAGCACTCAGGCAATTTTCGGTTTTCGTCATTCCACCTCGGCCTAGCTGCCCGGCGAGGATGCCGGAGACGGAGATGGTGACGGCGATGGAGTGATAGCGGTTGGAACGCTCTCGCCTGTCGGCGGCGAGGCATGTGGCGGTTGAGCTACGGCCATGCGAATTAGCTCCGATACGGTGACAAATTTGAATCCTTTCGCCTCGAGCGCATCCAAAGTAGAAGGCATGGCTTCGATTGTTCCCGGGTGAATGTCGTGAGACAACACGATCGAGCCAGGCTGAGTCTCTTTAAGAATGCGATTGCGAACCACAACCGGACCGGGTCGCTTCCAGTCATTCGGATCCACGTCCCAAAGAATGATCTGATATCCGAATTCATCATGGATCCAACGTTTTTCGCGTGCCGTGATCGATCCATAAGGTGGCCGGAGCAAAGTCGGGCGAACACCGGTAGCGCTTTTAATTGCGTCGTCAGTTCGGCGCAGTTGGCTCCGAACAGCTTCCTCCGACATCTTAGCAAGGTTGGGATGCGACCAGCTGTGGTTTGCAATTTCGTGACCTTCCAGGGCAGCCCGCGCAACAATCTCGGGATGTTCCCCGACGTTCTCGCCAATCACGAAGAAAGTTGCTTTGATGTGGTGAGCGGCGAGCAAATCGAGCAGTTTCGGGGTAAGCGCCGCGCTTGGGCCATCGTCAAAGGTCATCGCTATGTATGGACCGTCCACATGGACTGAACTGAACGTGATACCGGACTCAGCCGCGGGGCCCCGGTTATCACGCTCCGCGTCATGCGCTGGAACTGCTGACTCCGCTCGAAACTCATGTACGATCAGTCCGGCGAGACAAAAGAGAAGCACACGGCAAACAGACATAAGCGTGATAGGGAGCGAACTGAATGCGTATCTAGCAGAGGTGGCAAGTTACGCAGGGCGCGGCCACGGAAGACGGCAGGCTGACGAATAGCACGGTGGATTTGTGCGTTGCCGCAAACAAACGATGTGCATTCAACCTTTGCGCAATTTCTCTAGTTGCGCGACGAAGGCGGCAGGTCCGCCGGGGAAATAGCCATCGTACTGCCAGACCTTTTGGCCATCGCCATTGAGCACGACGATAGTGGGAAATCCCTGAACTTGGTATTGCTGCGCGAGCTGTTGATTCTGCTTTCTCAGTTCGGGGCTTTGCGGCTTGGCCCGCGGGAAATCGAGTTCCACGAGCACGAGATTCTCGCGCGCGTAATTTTTAAAGTCCGATTGCGATAGAATCTCCCTGTCGAACTTTTTGCACCAGCCGCACCAATCGGAGCCTGTGAAATCGAGCAGTAGGAATTTATTGCTCGCCTTCGCCTCTTGCTGGGCCTTCTGGTAATCATTTAGCCACCCGGACTCGGAGCGAGCCAGCGGCGCAGATAGGAAAACAGACGCTGCGGCAGCAAAAAGAATCAAACAATAGTTTTTCACGCCGGCATCTTCAACCAGATTGCGGCGCGGCGCAAGAACGGCACACAACGCACCGTTGGTGCGGGAATCATTCCGCTGACTGTCTCCGCAGATAGCCCGGCGCACGGACGCCGGGCTATTGAACGGATTTGAGATCTAGTGCAGATGCTTCGAGACAAGCTTGGTCATCTCGAACATGCTCACCTGGCTCTTACCATTAAATACAGGCCTTAGTGAGTCATCGGCGTTGATCATGGTTCTTTTCTTTTTATCCTGGCAACCGTGCTTCTTGATGTAGTTCCAAAGCTTTTTGGTAAGCTCGGAGCGTGGTAACGGCTGCGACCCGACGATGGCAGAAAGCTTTTCGTCAGGTTGGACCGGTCTCATGAAGGCTGGATTCGGTTTGCGCTTGGAAGGTTTCTTTTTGGTTTTCGGCATGGACGCTGATTAACGTTTCCCTCGCAAGAGAGCAATACTAATTTTGAGCAAACCAAAAAAATTTTGCTAGGCCGCTCGGCGGACGGCCAGGGCCGCCATATCATCTGGCAGAGCGTGCCTGGCGTTATCTGGCGCTACTTGAGTTAATATTCCGTTGAGCAGCGCCTCGGCACTGGGCGCGGAGTGATCCAGCATTTTCTCCAAGCGTTGCGGAGTCAGAGGGCGCCGTTTGTCTTTTGCCGAGCCAAACAGACCATCTGTGTAGAGAAGAAAAGCGTCTCCTGCTTCAAAGCCGATGGCGGTTTCGGTAAATTCGGGATGTTCGATTAAACCCAATGGCGGCGCAATCGAGGGTATCGACTCCGTCGCGCCATTGTCGCGGGTGACCAGCAAGGGTGGGTGGCCCGCCCCTACGACGCTCGCGTCTCCGCTCGTAGGATCAAGGGCGACACACATCGCCGTCATAAAAGAGCGTGCGCCAAAAATACTGCGGAAATCGCTGTTCACCCTTTCCATTACCGTGGCCGGCGCGTGATGTTCCACACTGCCATGATGAAAAAGGAGTTTCGCTAGCGTGGTAAGCAATGCCGCAGCGGCCCCGTGGCCAGTTCCATCGGCGATCCAAAACAAAATCCGGCTGTCCTTCATAGGCAGCCAGCCATAGATATCACCGCCCACCTGGATTACAGGGCGATAACAGGTGGCAACTTGCCAACCGGGCAGCGCCGGCGGCTTTTGCGGAATCAGAGATTGTTGCGTCAAACGCGCAGCGGCCAGATCGCGCTCGAGATTGCGACGCCATTCTTCGAGCTCATTATTTTGCCGCTCTAATTGGCGTCGCATGGAGCGCAGTCGAAGCTGGGTCTCAATTCGTGCCCGCAATACTGCGGCATTGATTGGCTTGGTCACAAAATCATCCGCGCCAGCTTGCAAGCAGGATACCTCGCTTTCTTCACTCCCGTGCCCAGTCAACACAATCGTGGGAATCTGCGCGACTGCAGGATCGGCATCGGAGCGAAGGCGTCTTAGCACCTCGGCGCCGTTTAGCCCCGGCATATCGAAATCAAGAAGAAGAAGTGAAGGCGGCTTGGCGTGAATTAGCTGTAACGCTTTGGCCCCGTCCTCGCACTCGCGGCAGTCGTGACCAGCGGACGCCAGAAGCTGTGCCAGGATCTTGCGACTCATGGCATCGTCGTCCACGATCAAAATCTGTGCACGGGAGTTGTTCGACATCTCTCTTTAGATTCGGATGAAAACCAGTCAGTCATTGTATTCAGGTCGATCTTTGCCGAAGGGTCCCCAGGTTTGCGGCGCAAAACGATTTAGTGATTGGCAATGAGTTGGACTGCGGATAGTTTTGTGACAGCATCTTCAATTATGAAATTCTCACTGTTGCTTGCCCTGCTCACCGCCTTCTTCTTCGCCTCGTGCAGTGAAGAGCCACCGCAGCCACCCCCTCGCCATCGCGTCGCCAATTATCCGCCAAGCCGTACCGAGGAATATCCGCCGCCGCAACAGCCATTCAATCCGAATGGGCCAGTTCAGCCGACGGGGACGCCGCAGACGGAGACCGCAGCCTCGCCTCCACCGGCAGCGCCAACAAAAGTCGCCAAGGGAGATTATCCGTACGGAATACCGGTTCCTGGCAAACCTCATCTGGTGGAGAGTCCTTATTCGCCGGGCAAGTACGTCGATGTGGAGGGATTTCCGCCGGGGACGGAAGTAAAAGATCCCTACACGGACAAAATTTTTCTAGTACCGTAATTTTGCCAATGCTCGTCGCGCTGGCAAAATTCAGCTAAAAATCTTCGGATTTTTGGCATGGAGGGAGCGAAGCTGGACAACCGCGTCTTATATCCGATGCTGATGTTCGCGCGCGGATGAAGCGTTCGCTTCGGAAAAATTTCACACTTGTCTATGGAATTACGAATCAAACGGGCGTCTCGAATCGATATCGAAATTACGGTACCGGGCGACAAAAGCATTTCGCATCGCGCGGTAATCATAGCGGCCTTGTCGAATGGTGTATGCACCCTGCGTGGTTTTCTCCCGAGCGAAGATTGCATGCATACGGTAAATGCCATGCGCGCTCTGGGTATTAAGATCGAACACCCCCAGCCGGACACGCTGATCGTTCATGGAAAAAAACGCGTCCTTGCACCACCTAAAAAGGAAATCGATTGCGGAAATTCCGGCACGACCATGCGACTTCTCACTGGGTTGCTTGCCGGGCAGACATTTGAGAGCCGCCTCGTCGGTGATGCGGGGCTCTCCCGACGTCCTATGGAGCGCCTGATCGCGCCGCTTCGCGAGATGGGTGCAAATATTGTCGCAGAGGGACCGGAACAGACGCCACCACTCCGCATCCATGGCGGCTCCTTGCGTGGAATTCACTATCGACTACCCATCGCGAGCTCCCAGGTTAAGGGTGCTTTGCTGCTGGCAGGCCTCTTCGCCAAGGGGAAGACGACTGTCGAGGAACCATCACCGACGCGAAACCATACCGAGATGATGTTTGATTATTTTCTCGTTAGCACCGCAAAGGATGGAGAGAGGAGCGTCACTGTCTTCGGCGACCAGGTGCCGGAGTCCCGAGACTTTACAATTCCGGGCGATATTTCCTCGGCAGCCTTTTGGCTGGTCGCCGCGGCGGCCCAACCGCGAGGTCATCTGCTTGTGCGCGAAGTTGGCCTAAACGATACGCGAACGGCCTTACTCGGCGTGTTGCTCCGAATGGGTGCGCAAGTGCGCGAGGCAATTGACGAGGTCGATCAACTTGAACCGCGCGGAATCGTCGAGGTCACGGGGGTCCCGCTCAAAGGCACCGTTATTCAGGGCAGAGAAGTGCCGCAGCTCATTGACGAACTGCCGATCCTCGCAGTGGCGGGCGCCCTGGCAAATGGTAAGACGATTATTCGGCATGCCCAGGAATTGCGTGTGAAAGAATCCGATCGTATTGCCGCTATCGCGCATAATCTGCGCACTATGGGCGCGCAGGTCACGGAGATGAACGATGGTCTCGAAATTCATGGCCCGGCTCCTCTGCATGGGGCACGCGTAGCAAGTTTCAGCGATCATCGCGTTGCGATGGCTTTTGCCATAGCGGGTCTGTTCGCTGACGGGGAAACTATCGTTCAGGATGCCCAGTGCATTCGTGAGTCTTATCCGGGATTTGAAGCCGTCCTGGAGGAGTTCACCAATCCGAAACGGATGCAGATAAGCACGCCTGTGATCGGTTCGCTCACTCCTGCCCCAGTCGAGGAAGCGTAATTCGCGGGCCACATAGGTCATATACGCCTTACGAGGCGCATTGCATTGCCATGAAAACGATGGCTAAATTTGCCCCGCAGATCACTTGCTGCCTCCGAGATAACGAGTCGCGCATCATTATTGATAATGTCGATCCGAACGATTACTTGCGTGACGATCGCGTAAACGAAAGAGTTTCCCGCGTCAGCAGCATTCCGCGAGTCCGTGAAATTGTCGTCGACAAGATGCGCGAGTACGCACGGGGTCGCGACCTGGTTATTGAAGGCCGGGATATCGGCTCGGTCGTTTTTCCAGACACTGCCTACAAATTTTATGTCGATGCTTCGCCTGAGGTGCGTCTGCGCCGTCGTGCCGCGCAGGGGCAACGCGATGAAATTACGATCCGTGACCTCGCCGATTCTTCGCGGCCCGTGTCGCCGCTCGTCGTCGCCAAAGACGCCTACGTGATCGATACGTCGCACTTAACAATCGAACAAGTTGTCAAAGAGATCATCAGCCGGTTGGAACAAAGCGGCCTTCATGCTTCCGCCGCCTGATTCTTCGCGTCCACTGTTTCAATGCCGCAACACTTCGACGCCCAGGCGCTTTAACGATGAACGTCTATTACTGGCTCGGTTACAATTTCTCTCGCCTGGTTGGCCGATTGTTTTTTCGTCTCCGTGTAGTTCATCGGGAGCGCATGATTCAAAGCGGTCCGGTGATTCTCGCCATGAACCACCAGAGTTATCTCGATCCGCCCCTCGCGGGCATTGCATGCGATCGCGCGATTTATTTTTTGGCGCGGCGAACGTTGATGGATGTGCCGTTGCTTGGCTGGCTTTTGCCCAAGCTGAATGTGATTCCAGTTAATCAGGAGGGAATCGACCGCAGCGCCCTTAAGGCCCTTATTCGCGTCCTCAAGTCCGGGAATGCAGCGCTAGTTTTTCCGGAAGGCTCGCGGACGCTCGACGGTAATTTGCAGCCCGCCGAGCCGGGATTGGGGCTCGTAATTGCAAAGACGCTCGCCCCGGTTGTGCCGATGCGAATCTTTGGCGCCCATGAAGCTTTGCCGCGTGGCGGCGGTGGTTTGCACTTTGTGCCAATCACCATCGTTATTGGAGAACCGATTTTTTTTACGGCGGCCGAGGTGGAATCGCGGGAGAAGAATCTCTACAGACGACTAAGCCAGCGCGTCATGGATGCAATCGCCGCACTAGAGTTGACATGATCGGATTTGCGCGCGCAAGATCGACATCGATACTTCAAGTGTGAACTCGGCACAGCCGCCACGCGAAAAATTTCGAGCGTCTCGAGTTCCAAAGAGCGCTGTGGTGCTGATGCTTATAATCGTCGGATCAATGGCGCTGTTGGCCGTTTACGCCAATATTCAGCGTTTCCGACGTGACCGGGTCGAAACAGTCATCGTGAAACCGGCAACTTCACCAACGGCGCCGACGCATTAACTTTCGATTGATAGGCGGTGAATCCACGCCACCCCCGAATGCTCCGCCGAAAAACATTCGTGAAACCCAACACAATCCGCCGCTGAAACTTCACCAGCGGCCTCGACACATACATTCAAGTTTCACCTTCGCCATCTGCGTGGTCGCATTGACTGGTGCCTGAAGGCGTGCTCGCTTATTTGCTCAATTCGAACAATAAGAACCAATCACATTATCAATCCTGACATGAAAAATTCGTTTGCCCTGCCGCTGATCATTGCCCTGACCGCGTTTTGTTCCTGCCAAAAGCAGACAACCAAGGAAGAAATAAAAGCCATGGTCAAGCAGGAGGTGCAGCAACAATTGGCTGCGGAGCAGGACGCCCAGAAGCAACAGCAGATCGAACGGCGCCAAGCCTGGATCGAGACCCGCAAGAAGGCGCTAGAGAAAAGAAAATCAGCAGGAACGGATGCGGCGCCAGTTTCCCCACCGGGGGACTTCGCCATTCCGCCTATCCCTGGGCGCGCCGGGGTTCCGCCGCGTGGTCTTCGGCACAGTCGTTTTGCGACACCATCATCTTTGCCGGAGGCGCCAGGCGTTTCGGAAACGTCTGCGAGTCCTTCAGGAACGCCCGCCAATTCGGAATCGACATCGTCTTCGCCGACGTCTGATCAGCTGGAAAGTGCTTCGCCCGCTCCATCGCCGACATCTTCCGATGGAACGCCGCCGTAGCGGCGCGATCGTGCAGTGAAGTATTGGCGCTGCGATCAGCCGGCCCCCGGTGAAAAGGTGCTCATTTGCCAAAGCCGGGATCACGATCTCAGCTACAGGATATCATTCACATCTTTGTAAAACTCGACTGCTTAAAGCAGTCAAGTTTTCTGCCGCAGTTCTCGAATTGGCGAAACGATGCTGGCACATGCTGCCAAGGGTTCCGCTGGCAATGATGTGTGCGCGATGCAATCGGCCGTCCCCCATTGGAAAGGTGCCCATTCGCCAAAGCCGGGATCATCGATCTCAGCTACAAGATACCACTCACATGTTTGTGAAACTCGACTGTTTAAAGCAGTCAATTTCGCTCAACAAGCATTACTCCAACACTCCAACCTCCGAATGCTGCGCAGCGAGTTGTCGCGCATATTCGAGGGTGTCGATGGAATCGGCGTTTTTGTCGCGCCGGATCGCTTTGATTCTGGGAAAGCGCAGCGCGAGTCCACTGGCGTGGCGCGTGCTCGGCTGGATTGAGTTGAACGCGACCTCGAGCACGATGTCCGGTTTCACTTCACGGTACCGGCCATGATCGGCGATCGTGTTCTGTTTGAAGTGCTCGGTCAACTCCGCAATCTCCGCGTCAGTTAGTCCGCTGTACGCTTTGCCTATCGGCAAGAGCTCGCCCGTCGTTTCGTCGCGTACCGCGAATGTGTAATCACTCAGCACATTATTGCGTTTGCCATGACCAAGCTCGGCGGCGACGACCACCACATCGAGCGTTGCCAGCTCTTTCTTGAGCTTAAACCAAAACATCCCACGGGTGCCCGGCAAATAAACGCTCTCCGGGTCCTTGATCATAAGACCTTCGTTCAAGCGACGCCGAGCCTGTTGGAAAATTTCCTCGATCTCACTCGCGGAATGCGCCGACATTACTTCCGCTATCTGAAATTGTGGTGGTAATCGCAAGCCGCTAAGCCGTCCGCGACGCTCGCGCAGCGGGGTTTTCAGCAACGAGCGTCCGTTCAGCCAAAGAAGATCAAAGATGATAAAGGCGACCGGCACATCTGCCGCGACGCCATCGAACAAATCCGCGCCATCACTTTTGCGACCGAGCCGCTTTTGCAGATCGAAGAAAGTGAGTCTGCGACCTTCTTCAAAGGCGATAATTTCACCATCCACGATCAGCTCTTGCTCGAAATTCCTTGCTTGCCGCGCCAGTTCTGGAAATTGATCGGTGATGCGCCGCAAATCGCGCGAGAAAATTTCGACTCGTTGTCCGCTGCGGTGAAGCTGCGCGCGAACACCGTCAAATTTGTCTTCCACATAAACCGTAGCCGCGCTACCTGTGGCGTCATAGGCTTGCGAATGCACTTGGGCCGCAGGATCCTTCCCTTCACCGAACCGTTCCCACACTGCTTCTGCTGTTGGTTCCGGAGTCGCCAGCATGCATTTGATCGGGCGAAAGATCGATAATTCCGCGCGGTGCAATTCTTTTTTTGAAGCAAGCATCGCGGTGGCGCCGATATCGCCCAGGAGCATGTTGGCTTCCTTCACTTGGTTCAACGGCATGTCGAAGGCGTGGGCGATTGCTTCTTCCACAAGCCCCTCCCGCAAGCCGATGCGCAAGTCTCCCGTGAGAATCTTGACCACGTACTGAGCCTCACCCGCGGACAGTCTGACAAGGCGTGATCGCAGCAACTCGGTCTTCGCAATCGGGCCGCGAGTTCGATGCAATGCATCGAAGAAACTGCGGGATTCTCCGAGCGCGAACGGCTCAGGGTTAGTGCGCTCCTCCAAGGCTTCGAAGGCAGTTTTGCCAGCGTCTCCGTGTCCGTGAGCAATGCGGTGGAACTCTGTGTCGCTCAATTTCGCCGCTGCCATGATTGCGCGATAGATGATCGATCCTCCCACTTGCAATGTGCGCAGATCGCTCTGCGCAAAAGCGCGGCCTGTGAAATAAATCGCCGCGATGGGAAGCTGCTCTTGATTGAGCGTGCGCAAATAATCGGCAAGCAAGCGCACCTTCTGCAGTTTTGCGGCAGTGGCGCCGATTCTTTCGCCAACCTCAGCGAATGCAAAAAATTCCGATTCGGATTGAGGAGCGCGGGCATGTTGCCCGCTATGTCCGGCATTTTGCCGGACCGCTTCACTGCGCGTTTTGCCAGAGGCTGCCGGCAACATGCCCGCGCTCCACAGGCTCAGCTCCATTTGATTTTCCTCCGTGAGCGCCCAGGCCTCGATGCCGCGTTCGCGCAAATCGCGCGCAAACTCGGCGGCGAAACCATGGAGAGTAAACACGCGCCTGGGCTGCACAAGATCAACATAGCGAACCAGGTCGTTGTAATCAGCGTGGTCCGAGAGAGGAAAAGCGGCATCAACCTGATAGCGATAGACCGCGTTGGGATCTGCCGCCCAGCCACTGATCATCGCAACACGTTTGCGCGAAATTTTTTCCATCATACGCGATCGATTTGCGCTGGGTGGGCAGATGAGAACCTTTCCCGCGACATTATTCACGTTGTAGCGCACGTATTTGCAAAACGATTGGCCGAGCTGCTCGTAGATGCGGGTCATCTGATAGACGGAGCCGTGCAGCATGGGCGTTAATCCAGCTCCATCGAGCGAACACAATATCTCCTGCGCCTTGCCTAACGAATAGCCGAGGAGCACTGGCACCTGGCCATCGTCGATTGTTTCGCGGCAAAAATTGACGATTTGGTCGATAACCTGTTCTGTTGGCGGAAATCGATAGCGCGGGAGGCCAAAAGTCGTCTCCATGATGAGCGTGTCGGCCTGGCGCCATTCCGCACGCTCGGCGGATTTCCCGGGACGCAGTTTGAAATCTCCTGTGTAAAGCAGCGTCTCGTCTCTCGCGAAAAGGAAAAATTGTGCCGAACCAAAAATGTGACCAGCGGGCAACAACGTTACATCGACATCATGCACGGTTCTCCGTTCGCCAAACGGCAATGCATGTTCTATGCGTGTCCCCGGTAGACGCGCCCGCATCAACCGGACGGTGCGCTCCGAAACGATGATCTCATCATGTGGCGCGATGTGGTCGCTATGCGCGTGCGAGACGAATGCGAAATGCTTGGCGTCCCACGGGTCAAGCCACAAGTCCTGGCGCGACAAGTAAACGCCGCACTCATATCGAACATCGATCACAGGGGAAAACTAGGCGGAAAACAGGGCAAGTGAAACCATGGGACTCATTGCGTCCCATGCGACGTGTATTGACATGCAGTACGTGAACCGGTTTCATTAGGGGATGAAATTTAAGGCGGTGGCGGCCGGGTTGATCCTTATCGCAAGCGGATTAGCGCGGGCGACGGAAGAACCCAGGATTGTCGAAAAAGTGACACCCCTTCCAGTGGCGTTGAGCAAAGATTTCCAGTTTCGAAAAACGAAACTTTTCTTTTTAGGTGAAAAAGCACCCCAACAAGCGCTGGCGGGACAGACATCGAACACTGTCAAACCGGGAGCGCTTACAGGCGGCGGCGGTGGCAGTACAGCGCCTTCCCAGAAGACAGTGACTCTTCAAGATGCGCCTATTACATTTGAGCGGCGATACCGGCTCTTCGGCGCCGTGACCCTGCTGGATGCGCGTCAACGTTTCGGCGATTACTTTGATTTCTTTTGGCGGGCAAAGCGGCCCGCCGATCTCATAGTGCGTCTGGAGTATCGCCAGGAGAAATTGCACGAACACGTCCAGGCACAGGAGATTTCCTACCGAAACGTGCGCGGCACTCATAAAACGGAATTCAAAGTCATTGGCGATGATTACCTTGATGACGGGCGAGTGATTGCGTGGCGATGTTTGTTAATCGAAAACGGGAGGATCGTGGCGGAAAACCGCTCCTACATGTGGGAGCAACATCAGATTGGCTCTCTTTGAGATATACGGCTTTCTGAGTTCTCCATTTCGAATTAATTCTTAGAGGGTCTCCTGAGATGGGCAAGTTTGACAGTGTGCCTCCCGGTCTTGTATCTTATAAAGAGAAAACGTGGAGTCATCGATTCAAGTAGGGGTAAACGGTCCAACCGTATGGGTGAAAGTAGAGGGAAGAGGTAGTTTCCTTAACAGCGGCAACCTGAAAGAATTCTCTCGCGAAATGTTGGACCGCGGTTATCGCGAGTTTGTCGTTGATCTGGCGGATTGTGCCATGATGGATTCCACATTCATGGGAACAATGGCCAGCGTGGCTTTGCGCTTGAAGGAACTCGGGCGGGGTCATCTTCACGTCGTCCACTGCCGGAATCGCAGCCGGGAACTTCTCTCCGGACTTGGTCTGGATCAGATATTCGATATCCATGGCAATGGCGCGACTGCGCCCGAATGTGAGGCGCTCGATCGCCAATCCGAGGAGCAGTCGCGGGGGAGCAAGAAACAGGAACAAGCCCAAACGATGCTGGAGGCGCACGAGGCCCTTTGCGAGGCGGCGCCAGAAAATCTCTTTCGCTTTAAAGACGTTCTCGATTACTTAAAGCAAGACCTTCATCACGAGACGCCTTCGAAGTAAGCTGGCCCTGCATCATGTGGGCGACTCTTCTCTGCGGACTGCTTCTGGCGTCTGTGGCTGGGTGGATTTTCACCGCCTACCGCCAGGCACAGCGAATTCGGAGTCTGGAACGCTCCCACGAAGAAATTCAGGTCGAAGAAACGCTCGTTTTCGATTTCCTGCACGGGCTTGGCGAGGCTTTCAGAGAAACAATTCGACCTCAAGAACTGCACCGGCTTATCGTCGAAGGCGCAACGCGTATCCTCGATGCACACGGAGGAGCCCTTTATGTGACTGACCGTACAGGCGGAAGACTGACTCCTGCCTTTATTTCAAAGGGATGCCCGCCATTAGTGGATGTTCCGCCAGATATTTTACAGCAAGCAGCCGCCACTCCTATTGCCTTGGAAAGTTATTTGCGGCTGCATTCGGTCACTCCGGGCGAGGGGATGCTCGGACACGTCTGGCAAACCGGACAGCCGGTTTGCTTCACCGAGCTCTCACAGGCGCCGGAGTTGGCGAAATTACATAGAAGCGCTTTCGGGGCCGCGTCGGTGATGGCCGCATCGCTACGGTACGGAAATCAAGACCTCGGCGTTCTCGCTCTCGCGAATGGTCCCATGGGAGCGCCATTTTCGCAGGCCGATTTCGTCGTTTTTAAATCGATCGCCGAACAGTCCGCGTTTGCTCTCTACAACGCCATCATCTACTCGATGGCGAACGAAAAAAAGCGACTCGATCACGACCTCGAAATCGCAAGAGATATTCAGCGTATTTTGCTTCCAGCCGAAGCACCGGCCATAAACGGATTTCAGATCAGCGGCATTAATGTGCCGGCGCGTCAGGTGAGCGGCGATTACTTCGACTACATCCGCGTCGATGACGAACGGCTCGGCGTAGCGATCGCGGATGTTTCGGGCAAAGGCGTTCCCGCCTCGCTTATCATGGCGATTTGCCGCAGCGTGTTGCGTGCTGAGGCAGCGCGAAACCCATCTCCGGCAGATGTATTGCGAAAGGTGAACCGGCAACTTTATCCCGATATTAAGGAAGACATGTTCATTAGCATGGCTTATCTCATTTTGAATCATCAGAGCGATGGCGATGGCGTCACGCTCGCGCGCGCAGGGCACGACGCGCCGTTGCTCTACAAGCGACAATCGCAAACCGTTACGCCGGTAAAATCGCCGGGGATGGTCGTGGGAATTGACAGCGGAAGTGTGTTTGATAGGCTGACTGCCGATTTCGCTGTGCCGCTCGAGCGCGAGGATTGCTTGGTTCTCTATACTGACGGCGTGACCGAAGCGCTCAATACTGAGGGAGACGAATTCGGCTTTGAACGCATGGCTCAATCGGTTCGCGCCAGCGCGACTGATGGTGCGCAGGCGATTGTAAGGAGAGTCATCGAGGACGTGCGCAATTTTACTGGTTCCCTTCCACAAAATGACGACATCACTTTGATTGCCATCCGCAAAACATGAAAAAGTCTTCTGCTACCGCACAAAACAAAGAAACCGAACGATCGGCAGCGACATCTCCATCTGCTGAGCCTGCCGCAGCGGATCGAAGCGAAGCGGAAGATCCAACTGCCCGCTTGCAAGCCGATCTTGACAGGTTTCGTGATCTCGCGTTGCGGAGTCAGGCCGATTTCGAGAATTACAAAAAGCGCTCTGCGCGCGAAAAAGAAGAGGCGATCAAATACGCGAATAGCTCGCTGCTTGAGCGGCTAGTGGCAATTATTGATAATTTTGAGCTTGGTCTGGAAGCTGCGAAAGGAGAAAGCGAACAGTCTCCGATTTATTCCGGAATGACTCTCGTTCTCAAACAACTCCACGATTTCCTGGCCGAAAATGGGCTGCAACCAATTGAGGCAGAGGGCAAGCGATTCGATCCAAACCTGCACCAGGCAATTGCGCATGAGCCGAGCAATCAATTTCCCGAAGAGGTTGTCCTGCGCCAGACTCGCCGCGGTTATCGGTTTAAAGACCGCTTGCTGCGGCCCTCGAGTGTGGTCGTTTCAAGCGGACTGGGAAAATAAGTGAGGCGCCTTGCCTGCCTCGCCCGTTAGTCCCATAGGTCACATAGGACTTAATCCGTTACATGGCCACGAAGAAACGCGACTATTACGAAGTGCTGGGCGTCGGACGAAACGCCGCTGACGAGGAAGTCAAGCGCGCTTATCGCAAGCTCGCGGTGAAGTTTCATCCGGACAAAAATCCGGATGACCCGCATGCGGAAGAAAGGTTCAAGGAGCTGGGGGAAGCTTACGATGTTCTCATGGATCCCGACAAACGCGCCGCCTACGATCGTTTCGGCCACGCCGCCTTTGCCCAGGGGGGCGCCGGTTTTGGCGGGGGTTTCCATGATCCGTTCGACATTTTCCGCGAAGTCTTCGGACAGGGCGGATTTGGCGGCGGAATTTTCGAGACGTTTTTTGGAGGCCCCGGCCCGCGCACCGAAGATCCGCAACGCGGGTCGGATTTGCGTTACGATATGCAGATCAAGCTGGAGGAAGCGGCTTTTGGCGCTGAAAAAGAGATTGAAATCGAAAAGCTCGATACCTGCGATAAATGCCATGGCAGCGGCGCCGAGCCAGGTTCGCGTACCGTTAGTTGTCCCACCTGCGGCGGACGCGGCCAGGTGATTAGTTCGCGCGGATTTTTTCATGTCTCGCAGACGTGTCCCCGTTGTCGCGGCGCGGGCAAAATCATCGAGAAACCGTGCCGTCAATGCCGCGGTGAGGGGCGCGTGGAAAAACTGAGCCGCGTTAAACTGAAAATTCCGCCTGGAATCAGGGAAGGCTCGCGACTGCGTTCATCGCATAATGGCGAGGCGGGCATTCGTGGCGGCCCGCCCGGCGATCTTTACGTGGTCATTCATATCAAGGAGCACAAAATTTTTCAGCGTGACGCCGATAATCTTTATTGCGAGGTGCCCATCCCTTTTTCAATCGCGGCCCTGGGCGGCGAGGTTGACGTGCCGACACTGGAAGGTAAAGCGCACCTGAAAGTGCCGGCCGGCACGCAAAGCGGACAGATGTTTAAACTGCGCGGGAAAGGAATAATGAACATCAACGGACGCGACCGTGGCGATCTGCTTGCGCGCTTGATTGTCGAAGTACCATCCCGCCTAGACGCAGAACAGCGTCGCAAGCTCGAGGAATTTGCCGCGCTTTGCGGTGAGGAGAACACACCGCTGCGCAAGAGCTTTTTCGAACGCGCAAAAGAATTTTTTCAGTGATAGGCCGCACGAATGCCGGACGACGCTGTAAAACTGATCGAATGCCCACGCGACGCCTGGCAGGGTCTCAAGAGACAGATTCCGACGGAATTGAAGGTACGATACCTGCGCGCGCTCATGAGCGCCGGGTTCAAGCACATTGATGCCGTGAGCTTCGTCTCTCCGAAGGCCGTGCCGCAGATGGCCGATAGCGAGAAGGTCCTGGAGCAAATCGATCGGCTTCCCGATGTCGAAATCATCGGAATTGTGGTGAACGAGAAAGGCGCGGAGCGCGCGATCGCAACTGGTGCGGTGACAACGCTTGGTTATCCCTGTTCGGTTTCGGAGACGTTTCTGCGTAGGAACCAGAACCAGTCTCCCGAGGAGTGCTACAAAGTTCTGCGATCAATCAAAACAAGAGCTGACGATTCGGGACTCGGCATAGTTGTTTATATTTCCATGGCATTCGGAAATCCCTATGGCGACCCGTGGGATGATGATCACGTGTCCTTGGCAATGAAAAAAATAGCCGAGCTCGGGATCCGATCCATCTCGCTCGCGGACACCGTCGGTTTGGCTACCGCCGATCTGATCAGCCGTGCGCTGCGATCGGTGAGGAGCGAATACGCCGATTACGACATCGGAGTGCACATGCACAGCACACGCAGCGGCGCTTCAGCCAAAGTGCTCGCCGCATATGACGCCGGTTGCCGCCGCTTTGATTCAGTTATCGGTGGGCTTGGTGGATGCCCCTTCGCGCAGGATGCGCTAGTTGGGAACATCGCGACAGAGAGCGTGATCGAGGCGCTGCAACAACGCGGTGTGGAATCGCCTATCGGTAAATCGCTGGAGAATGTGGTGGCGATGAATTCGGATATCGCGGCCGACTACCAATAAAGAGAATCGGGAGTTGCTTGTCCCATAGGTCCTATTAGTCCTATAGGTCGCATGTGTCAGATAACTCACTTTCGAATGCCCAAAAGGGAACGCCTCAATGCACCGCTTCTATATCTCGCCCGAGAATTGGAGCCCTGACGCGCTTGCGCTGACTGGATCGGAAGCTCACCATGCGCGCGATGTCCTGCGCATGAAGCGCGGCGACAAACTCGTTCTTTTCAATGGGCACGGGCGCGAAATCACCGCGGAAATTGTCGACATTGGCGACGAAATTCGATTGCAGAAGTTACACGAAATGGAGACGCCGCCTTTGCGCTGCCGGATTGTTCTCGGACAGGCAGTTCCCAAAGGGAAAAACATGGAATTGATCGTGCAGAAGGCGGTCGAGATCGGCGCGGCCGAGATTGCGCCGATCATTTCCGATCGCACTGTTGTGCAGGTTGATTCCGAAAGTGCCGTGCAAAAACAGGCGAAATGGCAGCAGATCGCAGTTGAAGCGGCCAAGCAATGCGGTCAGAACTGGCTGCCGCGCGTGCACGCGCCGAGAAAGCTGGCGGAATTTCTTGATGCTGTAGAGGCAGGCGTATCGCCTGACAAGTCTCCAGTGTCGCAGCCTCAGAAAGATATTGCTCGATTCGATCTGCGCCTGATCGGTTCGCTCCAGCCCGACGCGCAGAACTTGAAGAAAATCCTCGCGGGGTATTTGAGCGAACACCAAGATCGCCCCGAAAGCGTATTGATGCTCATCGGCCCGGAGGGCGATTTCACGCCTGCGGAACTTGCGCGCGCCCGGCGGCATGGATGCCAGCCCATTACTCTTGGCCCGATTATTCTGCGGGTGGAAACCGCTGCGATCTATTGCCTGAGTGTCCTCTCCTACGAATTGCTGATGGAGTAGCGCGTGCAGCGGTGCTTTGTGCCAGCCACTGGGCTGTCAGCCGGGCGTATGACACAAACGCCTCTACAGCGGTCGGAGGAATCTATTCCGCTATCGCCGCTTCTACGGCAGATTCTGTTGCAAGAGCTGGAGGTGGCGCGGTTTCGTCTCGTGGCGCCGGCTGAATTGAAACAATTGTAAATTGAACAAAGCCATGGTCGGTGTTGAGCGAGACTGCGTCGCCGGCTTTGTGCCCGAGCAATGCCTGTCCGATGGCCGTTTGATACGAAATGATGTGGCGGTCGGGATCGCCATCCCACGCGCCGAGAATAGTGTACGTTTCTTCTTCGTTCGTTTCCGCATTACGCAGGGTGACGATCGTGCCGATCGAAACATGCGATGCATCTACATTTTCAAATGAGGTTCCGCGCGCGTCGTGCAGCATTTGCTCGAGATCGGATTTGCGTCGCATCAGCACACTTTGCATTTGCTTGGCAGCTTTGAACTCAAAATTCTCACTGAGATCTCCATAGGACCTGGCGAGCGCGATCTCTTTGGTATTCTCAGGAATTTTTACTTTCACGAGCTCTTCGTATTCAGCCTTGCGTCTTTCCATGCTGCTCCAGGAAACGATTAACGGCGCAGTCTTTTCCTGCTGCTGCGCGCTTGTGATCATGCCTTCCAACTCCGGATAGACCTTGACGATCCGGGCCAGAAGCGAGCGTTTGGTCAGCTCGTCAAACAGCGGGCTTAGTTGCAGCCGCCGCATCGCGTCGCGGGCAATAGCGACATCGGTTTTCTTAAAAACGTCTCCAATCAATTGCCGGTCTTCAACCAGCGCACGGTACAATTTGCTGGCGCGGCCCGGAGCGTTGTGTTGCTCGCGTTCGAGGGTGGCGAAAATCGCGCTGAGCAATTCCGGGGTAATCAGTTCGCTCCAGTTCTGGCGTTCGTTACACAGCCAGGCCAGCATCTCGCTCGTGGCCGAATGTTCGCGAATGCCTCGCTCAAGCATCGCCCGAAGTTCGGCATGTTGTCCCGCCTCGCTCAAGACGCGCGGGATTTGCGCGACCATGCGACCATGACTCCCTCGCATCAATTGCAAGGCACGTTCCGTCCAGCGAGGGCCGAGCGCGGATGGCAACGCTTGCAAAACTCTTTTCTCTTTTGCCGCCGGCAATTTCGGCAAGACCGACGTCAACCGCTTCTCTTCCTCAAGAATTAATTTCGACAGGGTCAAACCGATGTGCGTCGTGTGCAGTTGCGGAACGCACCCGAGCAAATCGTCGCGCGCGATGATCAGCTCGAAAGCGAGCTCGGGATGCATCTTCTGGTTGCGCACCGCCATGTTCTCGATCGTTGCCACGATTGGCTGTAGTTGTTTTTCCGGCTCTTTGAATTGCTGATGAAATTTTATGAGCTGGTCGAGCGCCGCGATTTGCTCTTTTGGCTGCCGCGCCTTGTTGAACAACGCGATCAATTCGTCAGTATGCGACTGATCTTCGCCGCGCAGTCGAATTGGGTCCGTCTTTTTCGAAGGAACGGAAAACGCGCCGCTCGCTTTGAGTAACTTCTTCGTCGATTCCCACCAGCGTTTCCATTCCGCTTCCGTTACTACGTCGCCCACCAGCCATTCACCGATCTGGGCGACCGTTGCCTGGCCATCCAAACTCTCGATAATATTTTGCGTCAAGGCTACAGGTTCTTCGCTGGCAAGTTTTTTGATTGATGCCAGGTCGTTCGCCTTGCGTGCGAGAAAGTGTTGGGGCGGGAGCGGCGTAAGATTTTCGGCCGCGTACTGGACCTGCATGGGATGGGACTTCTTGCTCGCAAAATCAATCACGATCTGATTGAGGAGAAGATTCCATTCAGTCACCCGACCGAACCCCCAACTCTTGTGCGAACAGTACGCGCCAGGCTTGAGTTTCTCGAGCTGTTCGGCGCCTTTTGCCGTGAGCTTGCCAGAGTCCAAGAGTTTTTCCAATTCCGCGTCCATTTTCAGGAGTGCACAAATTACGACGAACGGTCGAGATGGCGAGAAAAAAGTCTATTGGGCATATGTGTCGATGTGAGCTATGGGACGCGTGCGTTTCATGCGATCGCAGCGAACGCGACGCGCGTGATCTGCAATTTGCGATTGCCGCGCCTCTAGTGACATGAAAACCTCTTCGCCGTGACAACCAGCATTTGGTTTTGGATCGCTTTTCACATCGGCGTCTTGATTGCGATCGCAATCGACCTCATCACGTTCAAGCGTCGCGATCGCGAACTGAGCATGCGCGCTGCGGCGCAGAGGAGCGTATTATGGGTCGTCGTATCACTCGGATTTAACGCGCTCGTGTGGCGGCTTAAAGGTCCTCATCATGGCCTCGATTTTTTTACCAGCTACCTGATCGAGTATTCGCTGAGCATGGATAACATTTTTGTGTTTGTATTGATTTTCGCGCATTTTCGCGTTCCTCCGCTCGCACAACATCGCGTTTTGGTCTGGGGAATTATTGGGGCACTTATCATGCGCGGCGCCATGATCTTGTGCGGTATCGCGCTGGTGCAACGCTTTCATTTCGTTCTTTATCTCTTCGGTCTCTTCCTGCTCATCACGGCGGCACGCATGTTTTTTAAAAAACATCCAGCGCGCGATTTCACCGAAGGTTGGGTGTTGCGGATGTGCCGTCGGATCCTGCCGATTACGCGGGAATTCGATGGCGTACAGTTTAAAGTGCGCGTGGATGGCCGTTGGATGTTGACCCCGCTCGCTCTGACTATGATCGTGATCGAGATCACGGACCTGATCTTTGCGGTCGATTCGATCCCCGCGGTCTTCGCTATCACGCGTGATCCATTTATTGCCTATACTTCCAATATTTGCGCGGTTCTCGGCCTGCGATCCCTCTACTTCCTGCTGGCCCGTTTGATGGAGCGTTTCATTTACTTGCGAACGGGGCTTGCGCTCGTGCTCGGTTTTGTCGGCCTCAAAATGATCGTCGCTGATTATTTTCCGTTGCCGCGGGGCTTCTCTCTCGGAGTCATTGCGCTTATTCTCTCGGTTACAATAGCGATTTCGATGTTCAAGACACAGAAGCGCGTTGCAGCCGAAGACCGAAAATAAAGTGTTGCCTTTGCTTCTTAGGATCTGTTTAATTGACGGGAGAACGACATGAAAAAGCTGGTTGTCATCTGGTTATTGCTCGGGCTTGTGGGAAGTTCGTTGGGCGATATTCAGGACCCGCCGTCGAATGATTATGGCCCGACGCGCAAGCTCGGCCGCGGCCTCTCGAATTTTTTCATCGCTCCTGCGGAGGTTTTTGTGACCGTAACAACGATTAACACGTACGACGGAAATTCTGCAGCCGCTGGATATGGTGTTGTGCGTGGCGTGGGCCGCTCTGCCGCCCGGCACGTGGCCGGCCTGCTCGAGATACTGACATTTCCCTTTCCGGCATGGCGGGAAAGCTACTACCCGATGCTTCCGCCAGATATTCCATACATTCACGCCGGTTACTCGGAATTTCCGCCCGAGTTGGGTAACGAATCAAAATATCCCTACGTGCGGGATTATTAGAGAAGCATAGGCGGCGCTCGTCTGTGCTGGCGGATATCCGCTTTTCTTCGCGTCCATTCGCGTGATTCGCGGGCAGCATCTTCTTTTCAGGCGGCCTGTATTGCGCCGCGCATGGGGCGACGACTACAATTGAGAGTGCGGATTATCGATCTAAAAATCGAGGACGTTGCTTTCGGCGGGAAGGGCGTCGGGCGCGAAAACGGGAAGGCCGTGTTTGTTCCTTACACAATTGAAGGCGAGAGGGTCTCGGCGGAAATCGTGCGCGAGAAAAAACAATTCGCCGAGGCCGGACTCGTCGATGTTAAAGAAAGCTCACCAGATCGCGTCACGCCGGAGTGCCCGTATTTCGGCCGTTGCGGTGGCTGCGCGTATCAGCACATCGATTACGAACATCAACTCGCCATTAAATGGCGCCAGGTCCGCGATGTTCTGCAAAGGATCGGCAAACTCAAAGATATCCCTATGCGGCCAATCATCCCATCTCCGGAACAGTACGGATATCGCAACCGTATCACCGTTCACGCGCAGGACAGCGTGATCGGATTTTTCCGGCGCGATTCCCATCGTTTGATCGACGTCGAGCGTTGCCCGATATCGCGCGACGAAGTCAATCGCGCACTAGCGGAATTGCGTGCGCAGCCACATGTGCGCGATGGGCATTACACATTGCGCGCTTCATCAAGACCACGGGTTTTTTCTCAAACAAACGACGCGATGACAAATGCGTTGCGCGATTTGATTGTCGATCTCGTTTCGCCAAACCAAGAACTGCTGATCGACGCTCATTGCGGCGCTGGATTCTTTGCTAAGGCGCTGCTGAACAAATTCGAGCGCGTAATCGGAATTGATTGGGACAGATTTGCGATCGCCGCGGCGAAGGAAAACGCGACGTCAAAGGAGACGTACGTCGCCGGCGATGTGGATATCGAATTGCCGAAAGCTTCAAAGAGCGACGGCTTCCCAGCCGTCGATTCTGATACACGGCGGCTGGGAAGCCGTCGTTCCTTGACGCTGATCGTCGATCCACCAGCAACCGGTCTCACGGCAAACACCCGCAAGACGATCGTCGATTTTGCACCGTCCACGCTGATTTACGTTTCCTGCAATCCAGCGACGCTGGCGCGCGACTTGAAAG
>WNFY01003503.1_pt1 | contig 23144 bp, 20 predicted proteins | sample 5400091 | NCBI WGS metagenome assembly WNFY01 (sample SAMN13153364, study PRJNA577476) | soil metagenome | isolation source: 60 cm soil or saprolite under grassland replicate 1 | place: USA:California | collected 2016-06-15 | reverse complement strand
TCGCGGCCGACGGCGACAGCGTCACCGTGACCTCCCGCTCGGGCGATCCGGTGGACGGGCTCGCGGTGGTCCGGTGCGACGTGCGCGACGGGCCTTCCGTCGACGCCGCCTTCGCGGCGGTGGAGGCGGACCAGGGACCGGTCGAGGTGCTGGTCGCCAACGCGGGCGTGACCCGCGACACGCTGCTCGCGCTGATGAGCGAGGACGCCTTCGCCGAGGTGCTCGACACCAACCTGACCGGCGCGTACCGGGTGGCCAAGCGCGCGGTGCGCGGCATGATGCGGATGCGCCGCGGCCGCCTCATCTTCATCTCCTCGGTCGTGGGCCTGTACGGCTCGGCGGGCCAGGCCAACTACGCCTCGTCCAAGGCCGGACTCGTCGGCCTGGCCAGGTCGCTGGCGCGCGAGCTGGGATCACGCGGCATCACCTCCAACGTGATCGCGCCCGGGTTCGTGGACAGCGACATGACGGCGAACCTGTCCGAGGAGAGGAAGGCCGCGATCCTCGGCGCGGTGCCGCTCGGCCGGTACGCGGCCGCGGCCGAGGTCGCCGCGGCGGTGGCGTTCCTGGCCGGCCCGGACGCCGGCTACATCACCGGCGCCGTCATCCCGGTCGACGGCGGGCTCGGGATGGGGCACTGACAAGGGGGGTCCGGGGGGATGGGTCCCCCCGGTCGCGGGGGGCTCCGGGGGGTCGTCCCTCCGGGCTAGCACTAACGGGACCCGACAAGGCAAGGTGAGAAGCGTGCTGATCTTCACGGGAGTAAACCGGTAATGGGAATCCTGGCGGGCAAGCGGATCCTGGTCACCGGGGTCATCACGGACGCCTCGATCGCGTTCCACGTCGCCCGGGTCGCGCAGGCCGAGGGCGCCACCGTGGTGCTGACCGGCTTCGGGCGGCTGAGCCTGGTGGAACGCATCGCCAGGCGGCTGCCCTCGCCGCCGCCGGTGCTCGAGCTGGACGTGACCAGCGAGGACCAGCTGGCCTCGCTGGCCAGCCGGGTCCGCGAGCATGTCGACGGCCTGGACGGGGTGCTGCACGCGATCGCGTACGCGAACCCGGAGGAGGCGCTCGGCGGGAACTTCCTGCACACCAGGTGGCCCGACGTGGCGACGGCGGTGCAGGTCTCCACGTTCTCGCTGAAAGCGGTGACGATGGCGGCGCTGCCGCTGATGGACGGCGGCGGGTCCGTGGTGGGCCTCGACTTCGACGCGAGCGTGGCCTGGCCGGGCTACGACTGGATGGGCGTGGCCAAGGCCGGACTGGAATCCTGCGCCAGGTACCTGGCCCGGGACCTGGGGGAGAAGGGGGTACGGGTGAACCTGGTGGCGGCCGGGCCGCTGCGCACCATGGCCGCGAAGTCCATTCCCGGCTTCGACCGGTTCGAGGACGTGTGGGGCGCCCGGGCACCGCTCGGCTGGAACATCACCGACCCGGAGCCGACCGCGCGGGCCTGCGTGGCGCTGCTGTCTGACTGGTTCCCCGCTACCACCGGCGAGATCGTCCACGTGGACGGCGGCGTGCACGCGATGGGGGCCTGATGCCCAGCCCCGCCGCCGCAGGCGGCAAGGCCAGCACAGAGTACGTGCTCACCCTGTCCTGCCCGGACCGGGTCGGGATCGTGCACGCGGTCGCGGCCTACCTGCACCAGGCCGGCTGCAACGTGCTCGACAGCCAGCACACGTCGAGACGGTGCCCGGCCTGCCAGTCAGCTACGAGTCGCTGTACGGCGGCTTCACGCCGGTGGCGGCCGAGTTCGGCATGGAGTGGGAACTGCACGACACCGCGGTCCAGCCGCGGGTGCTGATCATGGTGTCCAAGGCCGGGCACTGCCTGAACGACCTGCTGTACCGGCGCGCGGCCGAATCGCTGCGCATCGACGTGCCGCTGGTGGTCGGCAACCATCCCGACCTGGCGCCGCTGGCGGCCGCGCACGGGGTGCCGTTCGAGCACGTCCCGGCCGGCGCCCCGGGCGACCCGGTGGCCGCGCAGCGGTCCGAAGGGCGCCTGCTCGACCTGGTCAGCGAGCTGAGCATCGACTTCGCGGTGCTGGCCCGGTACATGCGCATCCTGTCGCCCGAACTGTGCGCCAAGATGTCCGGCCGCATCATCAACATCCACCACTCGTTCCTGCCCAGCTTCAAGGGAGCGCGGCCCTACCTGCAGGCGCACGCGCACGGGGTGAAGGTGATTGGCGCGACCGCGCACTACGTCACCGCCGACCTGGACGAGGGGCCAATCATCGAGCAGGAGGTGGCCCGGGTGAACCACTCGGACAGCCCGGAGGACCTCGCGGCCATCAGCCGCGACGCCGAGCGGGTGGCGCTCGCCCGCGCCGTGCGCTGGCACGCCGAGCACCGCGTCCTGCTCCACGGCCGCCGTACAGTTATCTTCAAATGACGCGTTAGCCCCCGATACCGCTGCGCGGCGCCGTACCGGGCGTGAAAATGGCTGCGGTACCGCCCGTGACGTCGTTGTTTCCTTGGTGCGGTTGAGGCCGCGCGTTAGCCTGACGTCGGGAGCCGGTTTCCTGAGGGGCCGTTTGATTGTTGCGCTCGAGCAGGCGGGTTAGTTTCCCCGCCTTGCCACCGGTTCCCCGGGCGGCACCTGCTGGCAGGTCCGGGAAGGGAGAGGCGAGGCGCAGATGGAAGAGGTGACCGGCGAGCTCAAGCCGCCCCGTGGGCGTTGAAGGTGCACCAGTTGACGTATGTGGCCGGGTCACCGATGTCCTGTGATTCTCGGGCCCCATGCAGCGCGCGGGCGAGGGTGGCGCCGCGGGCTAGGCGGTCGTGCACGGCGGTCATGAGGTTTACCGCGTCCACATCGGGCACATTGGCCATACTCGCGAGAATTCCGGCGGTGCCGCGAGCGAGCAGCGCGCTGACAAAGCCGAGAACCTCGTTGCCCGCGTAACTGACATGAGTGCCCGACTCACACGCGGCGAGGATCAACCGGTGCGGCGCGATGCCCCGCGCGTACAGTTCCTGCAAGGTTAGCGGGCCATCGCTGAGCAGGAGTGAAGAGAACATCGGGTTGTCTGCGCGCAGCGTTCCGTGACAGGCGAGGTGGGCGAGATCGGCGTTGGCCAGGGCGCCGGTGACCACCTCGGCGGTGCTGGCGGGCGGGGTGAACAGGGCCGCGGACGGATGGATGGCCGCCAGTGACTCGACCTCAGCGATGGCTCCGGGCAGGTCGGGGCCCGCCACAAGGACGACGGTTCCAGCCTCGGCGTGCGGCCGGTCCTGCGCGGCCGTCACAGAGCGGGCCCAGAACGTAGCCGAAGGCGCCAGGCAAACCGGTGCGCCGTGCAGCGCCGACCACGGGACGTCTTGCAGATCAGACACTGGAACGATGACAAGTTCAACGTCGGCTGGCACCTTTAGCGGCTCCAGGAGCAGTTCGCTGAGCCTGCGGATGCGCAGATCCGCGCTGGCGCGGGCGGCGGCATGGTCGGCTTGAGGACGTGGCCGGGTCAGGCGCCGCAGCGCGAAAAGGAAATGGCGGAGCTGCTCTCTGATTGAGGCCACAGGCCCCAAGACCGAAATGCTGGCGCCACGGGCATCAACCAGCACCGCCACCAGGTCGTTGCCGAGCAGCCCGTATTCGATGAGCGTCCGCCCATCCAGGCGATCACGCAGCTCGCCGACGGTCACGGGAACGGTCGATGCTCCAGGGACAGAGGCCGCCCGCCAGGTGGCCTGCCGGATCCGGTTCTCGATCTTTGACCGCTCGACGGTGGCCTGCTGTGTCCGCGCCTGTGCCGGGATCGCTGCGCCGGTAGCCTGCGTGCTCTGATCTCGCAGGTCTGCTTGGACAGCGCGCAGGGCTGTCAGATCTGCCCGGATGTGATCGAACTCTGGCGGTTCGACCGCAAGCAAGGCAGCGGTGCGACTGCGCTCCATCCATTTGAGCACGCGCGCAGGTGAGCCATCCCTGACCACGACGTCCAGGCCGATCGCACCGAGCTCCGCGCCGTGACCAGAGGCGAGGGCCCGGAGTTCCACCGAGGGGAGGCCACCGCGATGCCGTGCAAGATCATTAAGCCCGCGTCGACACTGCGCGAGTGCCTCATGGTCACAGTGACGCAGCCGCGCTGCCAGGGCGGAGGAGACCCGGCCGTGCAGCCTCACCAGGACGGGTGCTCCGCGGGCCAGCGAGCTGGCCCGGGTCAGCGCGGCGATGGCCTGGCGGGGGCGGCCGAAGGAGGCGGCCAGCCGACCGGTTACGAGGAGGCCCTGCACCGCTGCCGACGTCGTACCCAAGGTCTCGAGGCGCTGGGCCGCCGTTCGGGCCGCGGACAGGTCGGCGAGCGTGGCGGCGCCGCTCGTTAGCCGCGCCTCCGCCGTGACGAGGACGGCACGCGAGAGCCACGCTCCGCGTCGCTGCTCTTGGAACGCGGCCGCAGCCGCGATCGAGGCCGCGATCGCCTGGGAGGCATCGCCAGCCAGCAGTGCCAGCTGCGCGACACGCAGCTGAGCCTCGGCCGCCATCAGCGGGATGCCGACGGCAGAGAACTCCTGCACAGCCTGACGGGCGGCGCTGATGGCCTCGGGCAGCAGCCGTAGCTCCATCAGGGCGTCCGCGTACTCGATGTAATGTTCGCCGAGCGGCAGAGCCGCCGCCTGGTGGGCCTTCGCGGCTTCGTCGAACAATCCCAGGCCCTCCGCGAATCGGCCGGACTGCACTGTGACCCATGCGTGGCTCGTGGCAACCAGGGCGACGATAGCAGGGCCGATCTCAGCCGCCTTTCTCAGTGCCTGGCCCAGTCGGCGCAGTGCCTGACCGTAGCGGCCTTGCTGGGACTCGATCAGCGCCAGATTGTTCCCGCCAATCACCGTGCGTCGCGCGGAGACCCCCGGGTCCGACAACATGCGCCGATAGATCTCGGCGGCCTCGGCCAGCCGCCCGGTGTTTTGCATCAGGAGGGCCCGGTGAAAATCTAGCTCTGCGGTCCGCGTGCCGCTGACAAGCGCCGCAGCGGCGCGCAGATCGCGGTGCGCCGCAGCCATCCTGCCCAGCTCTTGGCTGACGGCGGCGTGGGTCATTAGCACGTCAGCCAGAGTGTCGGCGAGATGGTGCCGACGCGCTATCCGGCTGGCTTGGTCGAGCAACCGGATGGCGGAACGGTCGTCCCGCCGGGACCGTTCGGCCCAGGCCAGCGCGCGCAACGCCAAGGCCAGAGCCTCGGGCTGGCGCGCCCTTCTGGCCTCGGCGACAATGGCCTCGGCGGCGGGGCGGAACTTATCTGGGTCCGCCGCCACATCGTCATATGCTTGCCGGGCGCGTATCACGAGGTCGCTCGGCGGCTCCGTACTAGTCAAGAGACAGCCCAGCCGATCTGCCAGACAACTGGGCAAGGTGGCGGCCACGTCTTAGCGTCATATGAGAAGGATGGGTGAAGCCGGTGCCGTTTGACGAGACCAATAGGGGCGATCCGTTCCTTGGTGACTTCCCAGAGTGGCTCGATCAGGAGCAGAGGAGTGAACTTCAGGCGCGTGTGCAGCCCCAGATCACCGAACTGGCTCAGCGCCGCCACGCGCCGAGCGACCGGCAGCGCTTGCTCGGGTTGCTGCAGCAGCGGCGGGAGCCGCGGCTGGGGGAACAGGAGCCACAGCAGCCGGAGCAGCGCGCCGAGGGGCATGGCGCCGTTACCGCGTTCGACTTCCTACCAGTCGACGTGGGCTTCGATACGCTGCTGGCACGGAGCGAGCTCCTGATCACCGGCCAGTCTTATGACGGCCGGCATGCGCCGCTTGGCGGGCGGAGCCAGGACACGTACGCGAAGGGATACCTCGACCGCCTGGGCATAGTGGCTAGCGAGATCGAGCGCGACGAGCTTCGCGGCCGGGTGCTCCGGCTTACCCGCCCAAATGAGGATCTGGAGCCGCGGGAACTCGCTGATGTGGCCAGGAGTCTCCGGAACCAAGGGTTTGTGGCGTCTCTCAACCACATGATGCCGACTGGGTATGTCGGCAAGGCGATCGGCGGGCCGCTACCGGCCCCCTCACCCGGTCCATACCAGTCCTATGGTGGCCCTGGGGAACCCACTAAGGTGGCGATCATCGATACCGGTATAGCCGCCGAAATCCGTACGGACGGGTGGCTGAGTCGCGTACCGCGCGCGGACAACCTCGACCCTCTCGACAGGTTCCCTCTCCCTGCTGGGGACGGATATCTCGACTTCGATGCCGGACATGGCACATTCGTCGCCGGTATCGTCCAGCAGGTCGCGCCGGGTGCCGAGATCACCGTGTACCGGGCGCTCGACAGCGACGGCCTCGCCAGCGAGGTGACGGTGGCCTGCGAGATGATCCGGGCGGTCAAGGAGGGCGGCGCTCAGATCGTTAACCTCTCTCTTGGCGGTCACACGCTGGACAACGTGCCGCCCGTGGCCCTCCAGGCCGCGCTTGAGACCATCACGGAGTGGGAGCACGAGACTGGCCAGGAAGTGCTGATCGTCGCCGCCGCGGGCAACTACGCTGACACGACTCCCTGCTGGCCCGCCGCATTCCGCCGCGTGGTGTCAGTTGCCAGCCTCACGCCCGATATGTCGCCGTCCCCATGGTCGAGCCACGGCTTCTGGGTTACTTGCTCGACGATCGGCCAGGGCTTGAGTTCAACCTTCGTCGAGGGCCGGGAGTCCAATCTGGTGAACCCGGAGACGCACAACTTCGGTCCGGATGCCTGGGCGGTCTGGAGCGGCACGTCATTCACGGCGCCCCAGATCACAGGTGCTCTCGCGCTGCTCCACGAAAGATACGGATACCCACTCCGCGAGACGCTCGGGCGGTTGCTGGCAGCTGGCCGGGCTACACCGTACTTCGGCCAAGCGCTGCGTATCCTCCCGGCTATTTGAAAGCGTCGATGTAACCTGTCGAGTTCCAGAACTCGGCCACCGGTCTTGACCTGGGCTTCTACGGGGTCCGCTCGTATTCGATGAGGAGGCCGCCGAGAACGGGCCGACGCTTGATCCGCTTCCGCAAGAGGTCGACGACAGGGGTGATCGGGCCGGGGCAGGCGGAGTTCCAGGCCGCGATGGGGTCGGCGTCCGTTGTAGTGGGCCTCGTACTCGGTCATCACGACGCGCAGGTGTCGTTCGCCGAGGATCAGCATCCGGTCGGTCACCTCCGTCCGCGCGGTGAGCGGGGGAAGAATCGGATGCACCTGGACCTGCTGGTGGACAGCCTCGAGGCGGAGGTCACCCGGCTGCGCGGACTGGGCGCCGCCACGATGACATCCGTTGCGCGGGAGGAGTTCGGCCAGCGGTGGTTCGTGCTGGCGGACCCGGAAGGCAACGAGTTCTGCGTGGCCGAGGACCCCGACCGGTGACTCGCGAAGGGACCAGCGAGAAGCTTCGTGACCTGCTCAGCAGCTCCAGATCACAAGACGATTGCGGTTGCGTACCCATTTCGAAGGGTCTCCCGGATGATCTGGACACACGTCCCAAAGAGGCGTTTAGCTCCAGTAGACCTGATGACACAACGCTGCGGCCCGGTCTGTCATGAACACTCCAGGCCCGGCCAGAAGGAGTAGGCCGAATGAGACTCCCCCGAATGAGGGTTGCGGCGATAGCGGTGGCGATACTGGCTGCCGCTTCGCTGGCAGCCTGCAGTTCTAGCAAATCGACCCCGAGCAGCGCGGGCAGCACGAGCAGCGCGGGCACGCCGGTGTCCGGCGGCACCCTGCGCTGGGTCGCGTCCGGCGATGTCGATCATCTCGATCCGATGTCCGCTTATTACACCGCGACGGCAATCCTCGAGCGTGCCTACACCCGCCAGCTCGTCACCTATCCGGCGTCGAACGATTACCAGAAGGCCATCACGATCGTGCCGGATGTCGCGACCGTGGTGCCGACCACGGCAAACGGCGGGATCAGCTCGGACGGCCTGACATATACGTTCCACCTGCGCTCGGGCGTGATGTGGAACACGAACCCGCCGCGTGCGGTGGTGGCGGGTGACTTCGTTCGGGCGCTGAAGCGCTTCTGCAACCCCGTCCTCGGGGTCGGCAACCCCACCTACTACACGAGCACTATCGCGGGCATGACGTCGTACTGCGCCGCCTACGCCAAGCTCCCGTCGACGGCGACCGCGGCGCAGCTCGCCAGCTTCCAGAACAGCCACACCATCACGGGCGTCTCGGCGCCCGACGCGAGCACGCTGGTCATCAAGCTCGTGCAGCCGGCCAGCGACTTCCTCAACATCATGGCCCAGCAATTCGCGTCCGCTGCGCCGGTGGAGTGGGACAGCTACGAGCCGGACAGCGCGGCCTTCCGTCAGCACGTGTACTCCGATGGCCCTTACCAGATCTCGAGCTACGTGGCAGGCAAGTCGATCACGCTGACCCGCAACCCGCAGTGGAAGCAGTCCACGGACCCCGACCGTCACCAGTACGTCGCGAAGATGGTCGTCACCGAGGGCACGAACGACCCGGGCCAGGCGCTGCAGGATCTGCAGGCGGGCTCCGGCGACCTGATGTGGGACCTGCCGGTGCCGACGGACAAGATCCCGACGCTGCAGTCCAGTAAAGACCCGAACTTCGCGGTCTGGACGGGCCACATCACCAACCCGTACCTGGTCTTCAACCTGACGACCGGCCCGACCGCGAACCTGAAGGTGCGCCAGGCGATCGAGTACGCGATCGACAAGGTGGCTATCGCCAAGATCTACGGCGGCACCGCGCTGAACCCGCCGATCACCACGGCCATCCCGCCGGGCAACATCGGATACAGAACTACGACCTGTACCCGACGCCCGGCAACAACGGCGACCCGGCCAAGTGCAAGTCGATGCTCGCGGCGGCCGGCTTCCCGAACGGCCTCACCCTCACCGACGCCTACCGGAACGCCGGAAACCACCCCGCGGTCTTCCAGTCGGTGCAGGCGGACCTGAAGGCGTGCGGCATCACGGTGAAGGGCTCGCCTCAGCAGCAGGGCAACTACTACGCCTGGCTCGAGGACCCGGCCAACACCAAGGCCGGCAAGTGGAACATCTCCGAGCCCGGCTGGGTGCCGGACTGGTACGGCAACAACGGCAGGGCCTTGGTGCAGCCGCTGTTCACGTCACCATGCGTGAACCCGACCACCAACTACGGCTGCTACTCAAACACGACCACTGGCGACCTGGTCAACAAGGCGCTGACCGCGACGAGCCAGTCGACGGCCGCCACGGACTGGCATCAGGCCGACATGCAAGTGATGAAGGACGCGGTCATCGTGCCGTTCACCAACCAGAACACCCCCGCCTACAAGTCGACCCGGGTGAAGAACGCGATCTGGAACTGGACCTTCCAGCTGTACGACCCGACTCAGCTCTGGCTCAGCCCGAACACGCCTTAAGCTGAGGGATACGTCCGTGGCCGGGCCCGCCAGAGGTGGGCCCGGCCACGGCTGAGTTACGATCACAGCTGAGAAGTAGTAAGGACTTACATGAGCCTGCTTGAGGTCACCGACCTGCGTGTGAGTTTCGCCACCTCGGATGGCCTCGTCCAGGCCGTGCGGGGCGTCTCGTTCAGCGTTGAGCGAGGTCAGACGCTCGGCATCGTCGGTGAGTCCGGCAGCGGGAAGACCGTCAGCACGCAGGCGTTGCTCGGGCTCACGCCCGGCGCCGACATCAGTGGCAGCGCCATGTTCGACGGGGTTAACCTGCTCGCTCTCGGCGAGGACCAGATGCGCCACATCCGCGGCGCCAAGATCGCGGCGATCTTCCAGGATCCGCTGACCAGCTTGCACCCGCTGTACAAGGTGGGCTGGCAGATCGCGGAGATGATCCGCGCGCACGACCACTCCGTCACCAAGGCGCAGGCGCACAAGCGGGCGGTCGACCTGCTCATCCAGGTCGGGATACCTGAGGCGGCCCGGCGGGTGAACGACTATCCGCACCAGTTCTCCGGTGGCATGCGGCAACGCGCCATGATCGCGATGGCGCTGTCGCTGAACCCAGCGCTCATCGTCTGCGATGAGCCCACGACGGCGCTCGACGCCACAGTCCAGGCGCAGATTCTCGACGTGCTGCAACGGCTGCAGCGGGAGTTCGACACGGCGCTCATCATGATCACGCATGATCTCGGTGTGATCGCCGACATCGCCGATTCTGTAATGGTCATGTACGCGGGCAGGGCGGCGGAGTACGCCGACCGGCGCACTCTCTTCTACCAGCCACATCACCCATACACAATCGGCCTGCTCGAATCCATCCCCGGAAGCACGGGAGCCGGGGAGCGGCTACGGCCGATTCCAGGCCAGCCGCCGAGCCTGATTAACGTGCCATCTGGCTGTGCCTTCCACCCACGCTGCCGGTACGTCATGGATCAGTGCATCAGCGAGACGCCGCCGCTGATCACGCTGCAAAGCGAGGCAGGCGAGCACAGGTCGGCATGCTGGCTGCCGCGGGCGGCACTCGGCCTCGGCGCCGAGGCCGAGGAGTCGCGCGACGAGGCGGTGGCGGCCGGCCGTACCGACCGTGCGAGGGCGGTCGCCGAGGCGTCGGCGGCCACCATCGAGGCGAGGGGGAGCGTGGCATGACCGACGCGACGGCCCCGGCCGACGACGTGCTGCTCCGGGTCGACAGCCTGGTGAAGTACTACCCGGTCATGGTCGGCGTGCTCATCAAGCGCGAGGTCGCGAGCGTCAAGGCAGTCGACGGGGTGGACCTGGAACTAAGGCGTGGCGAAACCCTCGGCCTGGTCGGCGAGACAGGATCTGGCAAGTCCACGCTGGCCCGCTGTATCGCCGGGCTGCACCCAGTCACCTCCGGACGCATCACCTTCGACGGCAGCGATATCACCAACTTGACGCGGCGGAGGATGCAGCCGTTCCGCCGCGACATCCAGATGATCTTCCAAGATCCCTACGGGTCACTGAACCCGCGCCGCCGTGTCGGATCCATCATTGGCGACCCCTTCACTGTGCACAAGGCCGCTACCGGCGACGAACGCAAACGCCTCGTCCAGGAGCTGATGGAGCGGGTCGGGCTCAACCCTGAGCACTACAACAGGTTCCCGGCCGAATTCTCCGGTGGCCAGCGGCAACGCATCGGGGTAGCCCGCGCGCTTGCGCTCCGCCCCAAGCTGATCATCTGCGACGAGCCGGTCTCGGCCCTGGACGTGTCGATCCAGGCACAGATGCTGAATCTGCTCGAAGACCTGCAGCAGGACTTCGGCCTGACGTATCTGTTCATCGCGCATGACCTGTCGGTGGTGCGCCACGTCAGCGATCGGGTCGCGGTGATGTACCTGGGGAAGATCGGAGAGATCGGGGAAACGGGCGACGTGTACGCCACCGGGCGGCACCCGTACACGCAGGCGCTGCTGTCCGCCTCGCCAGCCGCTGACCCTGACGAGGCTACCGCGCGCCAGCGGATCATCCTGGTCGGTGACGTACCGTCTCCACTCGATCCGCCGTCAGGCTGCAGATTCAACCCGCGCTGCCCGAAGGCCCAAGAACTGTGCACACAAGCAGAACCTCCGCTTGAGGTCAAATCCGGCGATCCGGAGACCCACCGGACCGCCTGCCACTTCCCGGTCGGGACGGGCGAAGATCTCGCACGGGCGGCCAGCGCGCTCCGCGACCGGGCCGAGCCGGGCCTCGGCTGATCAGGGCAACGTTTTGAGGACACAGACATGAGCCTGACCGAAGTCCAGACCGTCGGCGCCTCCGTCGAGCATGCACCCGCCCGCTCGATTGAGGGCCGCAGCCCGTGGCAGCTCGCATGGCGGCGGCTGCGTTCGGACAAGGTCGCGGTCGCGTCCGCCATCATCATCGTGCTGCTCTGCGCGGTGGCCCTAGCCGCGCCCCTGATCGCCCATGCCACCGGGAAAGCCTACGCCGAGCAGTTCCGCGACACCGGGACCACCGCGCAGGGCCTTCCCGTAGGGCCGAGCAGCCAGTTCTGGTTCGGCACCGACAATCTGGGCCGTGACATCTTCATCCGGGTCATCTACGGCGCGCGCATCTCATTGTTCGTCGGCTTGAGCTCGACCGCGATCGCGGTGGTGGCCGGAGTGATCGTCGGCCTGTTCGCCGGCTACTACGGCGGAGCGATCGACGCGGTGCTCGCCCGCTTCACCGACACGGTGCTCGCGTTCCCTTACCTGCTGCTAGCCATCGCGCTCGCGGCCCTTTTCGGCCCCAACCTGCTGATGGTGGTCGGGGTGATCGCATTCTTCTCCTGGGCCGCGCTCTCGCGGATCGTCCGAGGTCAGACCCTGTCCCTTAAGGAGAAGGAGTACGTCGAGGCGGCGCGGGCGATCGGATCGAGCCCGCTACGGATCATGTTCGTCGATATCCTGCCGAACGTCATGGCTCCGGTCATCGTGATCGCCACCCTGCTCGTGCCGAGTGCGATCGTATTCGAGGCCACGCTGTCGTTCCTCGGTGTCGGCGTGGTGCCGCCGACGCCGAGCTGGGGCAACATGATCTCGGATTCCCTGTCGTATTACACCACGTCATGGTGGTTCCTGATCTTCCCGTCCGCCGCGCTGCTCCTCACCACGCTGGCCTTCAACCTGCTCGGGGACGGGATCAGGGACGCGCTGGACCCGCAGACCGAGCGCATTTTCGCCGGCCGCAAGCACAGGAGCAAGCCGCTACCGATAGAGGGGCCGACCCTGGTGGAACCCCCGCGGCCAGGTACGGAAGGCGAGTGACCGGCGATGGATTTCCTCCGCTTCTTGACCCGCCGGGTCCTCTACGGGTTGGTCGTCCTGTGGCTTATCAGCGTGGCTACGTTCGCCCTGTTCTTCATAGCGCCGCCCGATGTGGCGAGAACCCTCGCGGGCAAGGGGGCGACTCCGGCGCAGGTAGTGGGAATCCGGCACCGCCTCGGCCTTGACCAGCCCCTGCTCGTGCAGTACTGGCACTACCTGGACGGCCTGTTGCATGGCAACCTCGGCACCTCGTATTACAGCGGGGCCCCGGTGAGCTCGATGCTTAAGGCGGACCTGCCACCCACGCTATCGCTCGTCATCGGCGGTGCGATCCTGTGGATGATAGCAGGGATCGGCTTCGGGGTGCTTAGCGCGACCAGGGCGCGGAGCCTGCTCGACAGGTTCACCACGACAGGCGTCCTCATCGGATACTCGATGCCGACCTTCGTCCTCGGCGGTCTGCTGCTGTTCGTCGTCTTTTACCAACTCAGCAAAGTCGGCATCCTGTGGTTCCAGCCCGGTTACTACCCGCTCACGCAGAGCCCGATCACCTGGCTCGGGCGGATGATCCTGCCGTGGATCACCCTCGCCACCGTTCAGGTGGCGGTATACAGCCGGCTCACCCGGGGCTCGCTGCTCGATGCGCTTGGCGAGGACTATATCCGTACCGCGCGCGCCAAAGGACTGTCGGAACGGCGGGTGATCTACCGGCACGGCCTGCGGTCGGCGCTCATCCCTGTGACGACCCAATTCGGGGTGGACGTCGCCACTCTCATCAGCGGCGCCATCGTCACCGAGACCGTGTTCAACCTGGGAGGCGTGGGTCAGTCAACCGTCCAGGCGGTGGTCAGGGGTGACCTCTTCTTCATCCTCGCGGTCGTAATCCTTACCGCGACTGCGGTGGTTGTGGCCAACATCGTGGTGGACGTCGTCTACTCATTCCTCGACCCCCGCGTCCGCCTGTACTGACGCGGAGCCGCCTTCCGTCGGCCCCGCCATGATCACGGCCGACTACGCTGACTCGTCGGGCGGCTTTGCCGTGAGCCGGCCCGGATGTGCCAGGGAGACGGGGCTGATGTTCAGGAGAAAGAGCATTGCGGAGCTAGCCCTCGCCGTGGCGAGCATCACCGCGCTGACCGCCTGCAGCGGCAGCAGCCGCTATAGTTCCGGTGGCCCCGCCGCCAACGGCGTGAAGGTCCCGGGCGGGATCGGGTCGGTGCAGTCGATCCTCTTGCCCTGAGGCCGGATGGTGCCGATACTCCAAGCATGGGAGGGTCGACGGCGGACACGCCCGCTACGCCCGAATCGCTCCGCGCCTCCGACGCGGAGCGCGATCATGCGGTCGGCGAGCTCAGGAACGAGTTCGCCGAAGGCCGGCTGTCCCACGAGACCTTCATGTACCGCATGCAGAGCGCGCTGGACGCGCGGCACCGCGGCCAGCTGGCCGGCCTGTTCACCGACCTGCCGCCGCGTCGGCCTGGCGCCGGGAAGCTGATGGCCAGGATCCGGTCCCTGCTGCGGACTCAGCCGACCTCCGGGCCCTCGTACGAGCAGGCGCCCCTGCGGATCCCTCCGCCACCGCATGCCTGGCAGGGTCCGCCGACGCCGCTCGCCAGCCCGGTGCCCCCGCTCGCCAGCCCGGAGCCGCTGGCGTTCCCGCCCGGCAGCGGCGTCAGGTTCACCATCGGCCGGACCCGGGACTGCGACCTGTGCCTGGCCGACCTGTCCGTATCCCGGATGCACGCCCTGCTGGTCCGGCGTGAGGACGGCTGGGTGCTCAGCGACCTGGGATCCCACAACGGCACCAGGCTGAACGGCTGGCTGGTCCGCGAGCCCGTCCAGGTGCGCGCGGGCGACCGGGTCGAGTTCGGCTCGATGACGTTCATCATCCAGGACGACCCGCCCGCGGCGCCCCCGCCCGCCGGCCAGGAAGAGGCAGAGGGACCAGGCCTGGCCGATTCGGGGCCCTAAGGGTAAAGGGCGCGGAACCGGCTAGAGTCGGGAAGCGTGACAACGGTTCTTCTGGTCCGGCACGGGCTCACCGCGACGACCGGTCACGTGCTGACCGGGTGGACGCCCGGCATCCCGCTCGACGATCGCGGTCGGGCCCAGGCGGTGGCCCTGGCGGCCAGGCTGGCCCCGCTCCGGCTCGACGCCATCGTCAGCAGTCCGCTGGAACGCTGCCAGCAGACCGCGGCGGCGGTCGCGGCGACCAGGGACGGCCAGCAGGTCATCACCGAGGACCGGGTCGGGGAGTGCCACTACGGGGACTGGACCGGCCAGCCGCTGAAGAAGCTGGCGCGCGAGCAGCTCTGGCGCGTGGTGCAGGCCCACCCGAGCGCAGTGACGTTCCCTGGGCCGGACGGAGAGTCCATGCCGGACATGCAGCACCGGGCGGTGGCCGCGGTCAGGGACTGGAATGCCAGGCTCGGAAAGGACGCTACCTATCTCGTCTGCTCGCACGGAGATGTCATCAAGGCCATTGTCGCCGATAGCCTGGGATTGCACCTTGACCAGTGCCAGCGGATCCAGGCCGATCCCTGCTCGCTGACCGTGATCAGGTACACGCCGTTGCGGCCCTTCCTGGTCCGGATGAACGACAGAGGGGGTGGGGTGGACGACCTCATGCCACGTGCGGACGGGCACGTCCGCGCCGCGGCGCACAGTGATGCGGCGGTCGGCGGTGGCTCGGGCGGAGCCGATGCCGGCGAGCCGGCGATCGGGCGGCCGGAAATGGACACCGCCATGGTGAACGGTGCCAGCAGCATCCCGGCGGGCGCAGCTGCGACGAGCGGCCAGCCGCCGGCGGACACGCGAGGATAGGACTATGCCGGTGTATTTCTATGACCCGCCGGAAAGGTTCGTGGCCGGCGCGGTGGGCCAGCCCGGAGAGCGGATTTTCTACCTGCAGGCGACCTCGAGCGGCCGCGTGACCAGCGTCGTCCTGGAGAAGTTTCAGGTCAGCCTGCTGGCCGAACGCATCGACGAGCTCCTCGACGAGGTGCTCAGGCGCACCGGCGGATCGCCGGAGGTACCCGCCACCGCTCCCGCCTCCCTGCAGGACGACGCACCCCTCGATCTTCCGCTGCTCGAGGACTTCCGCGTGGGCGCCATCGCCCTGGCGTGGGACGGAGATGGCGGCATGGTGGTCATCGAGGCGCAGGAGGAATCGGACGAGCCGGTAGAGCCGCTGGCCGAGGACCTGCCCGCCGACGGACCCGGGGTGCTGCGGGTCCGGATCACCCCGGGCGCCGCCCGCGCCTTCGCCCAGCGCGCGGCCAAGATCGTGTCGGCGGGCCGGCCGCCGTGCCCGCTGTGCGGACTGCCGCTGGACACCGAGGGGCACATCTGCCCGCGGCAGAACGGTCACCGCGCCAGCCATGCTTGAGCCGAAACGGTCCGCGCCCGACGATGAGGACGGCGAGCAGGCCACTCTCGACCTGCTCGCGAGCGGGACGCTGGAGATCGAGGGACGGCTGGTGGACGCGTCCAACGCGACGCTGTACTGCACGATCAGCCCGCCGGGGAGGGCGGGAAGCCCCCCCGTGCGCGGGGGGCCAGGGGGGTCTGGGGGGACGGGTAGTCCCTCCCAAGGGGGGTCCGGGGGGATGGGTCCCCCCGGGAAGAAGAGGGGGGGGGGGGGGGGGGGGGGGGGGGGGGGGGGGGGGGGGCGCGCCCCCCCCCCCCAGGCGCAGGGGGGGTCGGGGGGGGATCGTCCCCCCGGATAACACCGCCTGCGTCTACAAGCCGATCGCGGGGGAGCGGCCGCTGTGGGACTTCCCGATGGGCACGCTGGCCGGGCGGGAGGTCGCGGCCTACGTGGTGTCGCGCGCGGCCGGCTGGGACGTGGTCCCGCCGACGGTCATGCGGGACGGGCCGTTCGGCCCGGGCATGTGCCAGCTGTGGATCGACCATGACACCGACATAGACCTGATCGCGCTGTCTCGCCGCACCGACCACGCGGGCCTGCGGGACATGGCCGTGTTCGACGCGGTGGTGAACAACGCCGACCGCAAGATCGGTCATCTGCTGCCGGTCGCCGACGGGCATCTGTACGGCTGTGACCACGGGGTGTGCTTTGCCGAGGACTACAAGCTGCGCACCGTGCTGTGGCAGTGGCGGGGCAAGACGTTGCCGAGGCGCTCGCTGGAGGCGCTGCGCCGGCTGAACGCCCAGCTCAATGACGGCGGCCTGGAGGCCGAGCTGTCTTCGCTGCTAAGCGCGGACGAGATCGCCGCCACCAAGATCAGGGTCGAGACGCTGCTCAAGCACCGCGTGCACCCCTACCCGCCGGCCGACTGGCCCGCCGTCCCCTGGCCCCCGGTCTAGCGGTCATCCGTCAGAAGCCGCCCGGGCCCGCAGACTCCCCGGCGCCCCCGTGACGCCTGAAGTAGCGCTCGAACTCGCGGGCGATCGCGTCGCCGCTCGCTTCGGGCAGGTCCATCGCGTCCTTGGCCTCTTCCAGGGTGCGCACGTAGTCGGCGACCTCGGAGTCCTGCTGGGCGAGCTCGTCCACGCCGTGCTCCCAGGCGCGCGCCTCCTCGGGCAGGTCGGCCAGCGGCAGCGGTACGTCCAGGATGTCCTCCACGCCGTGCAGCAGCGCCAGCGTGGCTTTCGGGCTCGGCGGCTGCGCCACGTAGTGCGGTACCTGGGCCCACAGCGAGAGTGTCGGGATCCCCGCCTGGGTGCAGGTGTGCTGCAGCACCCCGACGATCCCGGTGGGACCCTTGTAGTCAGACAGGCCCACGCCGATCTCGGTGCCGAGCTTGGCGTCCGACGAGCCGATGGAAACTGGCACCGGGCGGGTGTGCGGCGCGTCGGCGAGCAGCGCGCCGAGCAGGATGATCATCTTGACGCCGAGGCTCTCCAGGCCCTGCACCAGCTCCTCGCTGAACGCCCGCCAGCGCATGTTCGGCTCGATGCCGTGGACCAGGACCACGTCGCGGGGCAGCCCGGTGGGGGGTGCGGATTTGTCGGCTGGCTGGGCGCGGGCGACCGAGATCCTGGTCGTCGGCCAGATCAGCCGCTGGGTCTGCCCGCCTTCGATCTCGACCACCGGCCGGTTGACCTGGAAGTCGTAGAAATCCTCGGGATCGATGGCGCCGATGGGAGTCGCCTGCCAGGCGATGCCCAGGTGGTTGACCACCCCGCTCGCCGCCTCGCCCGCGTCGTTCCAGCCCTCGAATCCGGCAATGGCGACCGGCGATGTGAGTTCGCCGATGTCGTTGAACTCGATAGCTCGCCACCTCCCACGCCGACGCTCGGGCTGTCCGTTACAGCCTACGTGGTCGGCCTCGCTTATCGGGTTACCGGGCGGCGTGTCAGCCGAAGGCTACGGAAAGTTCCCAAGGGACGCCTACAATGACTTGCCTATGATTGGGGGGCAATGAGTACGCTACGAACCGCCCTGGCCGAGCGAGTCGTGGTGGCCGACGGGGCCATGGGCACAATGCTCCAGGCCAGTGACGCCACCGTCGACGACTTCGAGAGCTACGAGGGCTGCAACGAGATCCTGAACGTGACCCGGCCCGATATCGTAACCGCGGTTCACGAGGCTTACCTGGAAGCGGGGGCGGATTGCGTCACCACCAACTCGTTCGGCGCCAACCTGGGCAATCTCGGTGAATACGAGATCGCCGATCGGATCGCGGAGCTGTCCGAGGCGTCCGCCAGGCTCGCCCGCGCGGCCGCCGACCGCTGGGCTACCCCGGACCGCCCCCGCTGGGTGCTGGGCTCGATGGGGCCCGGCACCAAGCTGCCCACGCTCGGCCACACCACGTTCCGCGAGCTGCGCGACACCTACCAGGTCAATGCCGAGGCCCTGCTGCGCGGCGGCGCCGACGCGCTGATCATCGAGACCTGCCAGGATCTGCTCCAGGCCAAGGCGGCCATCATCGGGGCGCGGCGGGCGGTGGCCGAGCTGGCACCGGACGCCCTGATCATCGCCCAGGTCACGATCGAGACGACCGGGACGATGCTGCTCGGCACCGAGATCGGCGCGGCGCTCACCGCACTGGAGCCGCTCGGCATCGACATGCTCGGGCTGAACTGCGCCACCGGTCCCGGCGAGATGAGCGAGCACCTGCGCTACCTGGCCGCGCACGCCCGCATCCCGATCTCCTGCGAGCCGAACGCCGGCCTGCCCGTCCTCACCTCGGACGGCGCGAGCTACCCGCTGACCCCGGCGCAGCTCGCGGATGCCCACGACCGGTTCACCAGGGAGTTCGGCCTGTCCCTGGTGGGCGGGTGCTGCGGCACCACCCCGGAGCACATCGCCGTGCTGGCGGGCCGGGTCGCGGACCGCCCGGTCGCCGGGCGCAGGCCGCGCCGCGAGCCCGGTGTGGCGTCGCTCTACCAGCACGTGCCGTTCCGGCAGGACACCGCGTTCCTGACCATCGGCGAGCGGACCAACGCCAACGGGTCCAAGGCGTTCCGCGACGCCATGCTCGAAGGCAGGTACGAGGACTGCGTGGGGATCGCCCGCGCGCAAACCAGGGACGGCGCGCACCTGCTCGACGTGTGCGTGGACTACGTGGGCCGGGACGGCGTCGCGGACATGCGCGAGATCGTGGCCCGGTTCGCCACCGCGGCCACCTTGCCGCTGGTCCTCGACTCGACCGAGGCCGCGGTGATCGAGGCCGGGCTCGAGCTGACCGGTGGCCGCGCGGTCATCAACTCGGTCAACTACGAGGACGGCGACGGGCCCGACTCGCGCATCGCCCGGGTCATGCCGCTCGTGCGTGAGCACGGCGCCGCCGTGATCGCGCTCACCATCGACGAGCGCGGCCAGGCGCGGACCGCCGAATGGAAGGTCGCCGTCGCCGAGCGGCTGATCCAGGATCTGACCGGCAACTGGGGCATGCGGGTCGAGGACATCATCGTCGACACCCTGACGTTCCCCATCGCCACCGGGCAGGAGGAGACCAGGCGCGACGGGATCGAGACCATCGAGGCGATCGCCGAGCTGAAGCGGCGTTATCCGGACGTCCAGACGACGCTCGGCGTCTCGAACGTGTCGTTCGGGCTCAAGCCCGCGGCGCGGGCCGTGCTGAACTCCGTGTTCCTGGCCGAGTGCGTCCGCGCCGGGCTGGATTCCGCGATCGTGCACGCGGCGCGGATCATGCCGATCGTCCGGATACCGGATGAGCAGCGGCAGGTGGCGCTCGACCTCGTCTACGACCGGCGCCGTGAGGGCTACGATCCGCTGGCCCGGCTGCTCGAGCTGTTCGAAGGAGTGGACGCGGCCGAGCTCAAGGCGAGCCGTGCCGCCGAACTGGCCGGGCTGCCGCTGTGGGAGCGGCTGAAGCGGCGGATCATCGACGGCGAGCGGACCGGGCTCGAGGCTGACCTGGACGCTGCGCTGGCCCAGCGGCCCGCCCTGGAGATCGTCAACGACGTGCTGCTGGACGGCATGAAGACGGTCGGCGAGCTGTTCGGCTCGGGGCAGATGCAGTTGCCGTTCGTGCTGACCTCCGCCGAGGTGATGAAGGCGTCGGTGGCCTACCTCGAGCCGCACATGGAGCAAAGCGGCGAGGAGGGCAAGGGCAAGATCGTGCTCGCCACGGTCAAGGGCGACGTGCACGACATCGGCAAGAACCTGGTCGACATCATCTTGTCCAACAACGGCTACGACGTCGTGAACATCGGCATCAAGCAGCCCATCTCGGCCATCCTGACGGCGGCCGAGGACAACGACGCTGACGTCATCGGGATGTCCGGCCTGCTGGTCAAGTCGACCGTGGTGATGCGCGACAACCTGGCCGAGCTGAACTCGCGGGGCATGGCCGGGCGCTGGCCGGTGCTGCTCGGCGGTGCCGCGCTCACCCGGGCCTACGTGGAGCAGGACCTGGCCGCGCTGTTCGACGGCCAGGTCCGGTACGCCAGGGACGCGTTCGAGGGGCTGCGGCTGATGGACGCGATGATGGCGGTCAAGCGCGGCGAGCCGGGCGCCAGGCTGCCGGAGCTGCGCACTCGCAAGGTCCGGGCCCGGCCGGCCGCCGGAGCGGACGACCGGACCGAGGCGGAGAACCAGGCCCGTTCGGACATCAATACCGACGGGCCGGTTCCCGAAGCGCCCTTTATCGGCACCGAGGTGATCAAGGGGATCCCGCTGGCCGACTACGCCGCCTACCTGGACGAGCGCGCGCTGTTCATGGGCCAGTGGGGGCTCAAGCCCGCCCGCGGCGGGGCCGGCCCCTCCTACGAGGAGCTGGTGGAGACCGAGGGCCGCCCGCGGCTGCGCATGTGGCTGGAGCGGATGCAGACCGAAGGGCTCCTCGAGGCGGCCGTGGTCTACGGGTACTTCCGGTGCGCGAGCTCGGGCAACGACCTGATCGTGCTCGGACCCGACGGGAAGGCCGAGGCCGAGCGGTTCAGCTTCCCCCGGCAGCGCCGGGACCGGCGGCTGTGCCTGGCCGACTTCTTCAAGCCGCAGGACAGCGGTCAGACGGACGTGATCGCGTTCCAGCTCGCCACCATGGGAACGCGGGTTTCGCTGGCCACCGGTGAGCTGTTCGCCAAGAACGCCTACCGCGAGTACCTCGAGCTGCACGGCCTGTCCGTCCAGCTGACCGAGGCGCTGGCCGAGTACTGGCACGCGCGGGTCCGGCGCGAGCTCGGTATCGCCGACGCCGACCCCGAGGACCTGGACGGCTTCTTCCGGGTCGGCTACCGGGGCGCGCGCTATTCGATCGGCTATCCCGCCTGCCCGGACCTGGCCGACCGGGCCAAAATGGTCCGGCTGCTCGAGCCGTCCAGGATCGGCGTCGAGCTGTCCGAAGAGATGCAGCTGCACCCCGAGCAGTCGACCGACGCGATCGTCGTCCACCACCCCGAGGCGAAGTACTTCAGTGTCTGAGCCATACGACTCAGACGGGTCGCCCCCCCGGACTGACGCCGTCATGTTCGACATGGACGGGCTGCTGGTCGACTCCGAGCCGCTCTGGCTGGAAGCCGAGACGGCCGTCATGGCCAGGCTCGGCGCGGACTGGACCCCCGCCGACCAGGTTCAGCTGCTCGGCGGCAGCCTGGACCGCACGGTGCGCTACCTGCGGGGCAAGGCGAGCCGGCCCGCCTCGCCCGGGCAGGTCGCCGAGTGGCTCATGTCCGGCATCGTCGACCTGGCCCGAGACCGCGGCGTGCCCGTCCGGCCGGGTGCCCGCGAGCTGCTGGCCGAGGTCGAGGCGGCCGGGCTGCCGCATGCGCTGGTGACCGGGTCCGAACGCCGGTTCATGGACGTGGTGCTGGCCTGCACCGGGCTGCGCTTCAACGCGCTGGTGTGCGCGGACGACGTCAGCGTGACCAAACCCGACCCGGAGCCCTACCTGCTCGCGGCCAAGCTGCTCGGCGCCGATCCAGCCCGCTGCGTCGCGCTCGAGGACTCGCCGAACGGCGTCGTCTCCGCCGAAGCCGCCGGATGCCAGGTCATCGCGGTTCCCTCGCTCGTCCCGATCGAGCCCGCGCCGGGTCGTACCGTGGTCCGCTCGCTGCTCGACCTCCGGGCGGACGCCTCCGGCATCTCTCTCCGCGAATCGGGGGGTAGCCCCAGCGCCTGCCACGCTGGAGACGACCTAGACTCGGAGATGAGCCACGGGGAGGTGCGCGCGTGTCCACCTACGACAAGATCGCCTGGCTGCCGCTGTGCGGCGGGCTGACCGGGCTCGGCCTGGTGCTGAGCTACTTCGCCTACCGGCGGCGCGGTCTCGGTGCCGGCCTGCGCTGGGCCGCCTGGTCGCTGCTGCCGATCGCTGCCTACCTGACCGGCTCGATCGAGATGTTCTGGAAGATGGGCGTCGCGATCGGGGACTTCGCGAAGGGCTTCGCGTTCTCGCCGCGGGTGTGGTCGGGGATCGCGCTGGCCGGCCTGGCCGTCGTGCTGTTCGTGGTGTCCGGCCCGCTGCGCAGGCGCGGAGTCGGCCGGGACCAGGACAAGCAGGCCGCCGAGTCGAGGGCCGGCGCCACCGGGGCGTTGAGCCAGGATGGGGCAGGCCGCGGGCAGCTCGCGACCCGCCCGGCGGGCACCCGCCAGCCCGCCACCGTTCCCGCCGCGAGCCCGGCCAAGCCGCCGGCCAAGGGCCGTAAGGCCCGGAACGCCGACGACGATGACGACGACCTCGGCGACGTCGCGGATATCTTGCGCCGCCACGGCATCACCTGAGCCAAAGTTTTACCTGTCCCGGCTGTTGGCGAGATGATTTGGTGTACGATGGCGGGCAAAGCCGACAAAGAGGTAATCCAGTCACACTGGTAACTTCAGCCGCTGAATGTAACTTCGTCATCAGAGGACTCGAACGTAACGCCCTATGACAAATCGGCGCGACTTTAGTCACGATCAAGCTACGAGTGCGGCGCGGGTCTGGAACCTGCGCGGGAAATAGCGCAATCTCGCTACTACGTACACCGGCTGAGGCGTCCTTGCGGTTTGTCCGAGCGCTCGGGGATCAGCCGTGCCCGGACGCCTCTGCCCCGATTCACAGATTGGTTTGACGATGGCTGTCCCG